>RCUP01000085.1_pt1 | contig 102853 bp, 103 predicted proteins | sample 2166341 | NCBI WGS metagenome assembly RCUP01 (sample SAMN09932325, study PRJNA488358) | compost metagenome | isolation source: compost soil in succinonitrile-enriched | place: Germany: Experimental Botanical Garden | reverse complement strand
GTATTCCAGGGGGCTTTTAGAAATGCAATCATTACCATACCGAGAAGGCAGCTGGTTTGCCGTGCCCCTGCCGGGCGGCGGTTATGCCGTCGGCGTGGTGGCGCGCAGGGCGCCTGCCGGGCGCATCATGTTGGCGTATATGTTCGGGCCGAAGCGCGACAGCTTGCCCACGCTGCAAGAGCTGGAAGGCTTGCGGCCGGAACAGGCCGTGCGCCGTCTGCGCACGGGCGACATGGCGCTGCTCAACGAGCGCTGGCCCCTGCTGGGCGACAGTCCCCACTGGAACCGAGACGACTGGCCCATGCCGGCCTTTATCCGCCGCAACGAATCCTTGCAGCGCGCCTGGCGCGCCAGCTATGCGGATGCCGATCCTGCCAAACTGAACCGCGAGGAATCGATCCCCTTCGATACGCCGGGCATGGAAAGCGATTCCCTGTACGGCTACGGGGCGACGGAATTGTTGATGAGTAAATTGCTGGCGCAGGAGCAGGCGTCGGTTTGATTGCTGCTGGGTGGTGTTGGATGACGCCAGCAGCAAACGTCGGATGCCGCGCAGGTCGGATTAGGCGGGGCCGCCGAGGCCGGAAGGCCGTAATCCGACAACATGGTTGGCTGTTCTTGTCGGATTACGCGGTTCCCGCTAATCCGACCTACCTCGCCTGCACCGCTGGCGCAATTATTTTTACACCGCTGGCAAGCTGATCTGAAATGCCAGGCCGCCGCCTTCGCGGTTGCGCACCTGCAATTCGGCGCCATGGCGCAGCAGCACGCGGTCGACGATGGCCAGGCCCAGGCCGGCGCCGTTGGCCTGCCCGCGCGCCGTGTCGAGGCGGGTGAATGGCTTCATCAGCTGCTCGATCTTTTCCGCCGGCACGCCCGTGCCGTGGTCTTGCACTTCGATGATGACCTTTTTCGCGCCGTGGCTGGTGCGCACGTGGCAGGCGATATCGATTTCCGTCACGTCGCTGCCCGGCGTCTTGCCATAGCGGCGCGCATTCTCGATCAGGTTGTTCAATACGCGGCGCAAGTCCGTGGGGTTGCCCATCGCATGCGCGCCATCGGCGATGGTGGCGTTGATCTTCACGTCCGGCAGGCGCATCGCTTCGCGCGTCATGTCGCCCAGCAAACCGCTCAGGTCGACGTCCGTAAAGCTCGACGTTTCCGTCGGCTTGGCATAGTCGAGGAACTGGCCGATGATGGCGTCCATCTGCCCGATATCGGACTGGATGCCTTCGCGCGCCTCGTCCGACAGGTTGGCCATTTCCACTTCCAGCTGCATGCGCGCGAGCGGCGTGCGCAAGTCGTGCGAGATGCCGGCCAGAATCACGGCGCGGTCCGATTCCACCTGCTTTAAATCATCGACCATCTGGTTGAAGCTGCGGTTCGCCTCGATGATTTCGATCGGGCCTTTTTCCGGCAGCGGCGCCGGCTGCTTGCCCTTGGCGATGTCGCGCGCGGCCGCCGTCAAACGCGACAGCGGCAGATTGATCAGGCTGGAAATGATGGCCGCACCCAGCAGGGACAGCAGGGATACCAGGCTGGCCCAGCCCAGCCACTGGAAGCCCGTCAGGCCGCGCAGGCGCTCGCGGTCCAGCATCAGCCAGTACTCGTCGTCGTCGATCTTGAAGCTGACCCAGAAGCCGGCCACGCCGTTGACGCGCGCGGAAAAGCGCGTGTCCTTGCCCAGCTTGGCCTTCACCAGCGCCTCGATCTCGGGCATCAGGTAATTGTCGGGCGGCGGCTCGATGCGGTCGTCCTCTTCCAGCGAGAAGATGCGGATGCCTTCGTTGCTGACGAGGTCGAACAGCAGCTCGCGCCGCAGCTCGGGAGCCGAGTGCGTCAGTGCCGCATGCGTGATGGTGACGACGGAAATGATCTGGGCGGAAATCTGCTGCGCCTGCGGCTCACGCTGGATGACGGAAATCATGCCGATCCAGGTGATCATGCTGACGGTGGTCAAGGTGCCGAGCAGCAAAAAGGTGCGCCAGAACAGGCCGCTTTTCAGCCGCGCCAGGCTGATATCGGGAACAAGCTTCATCATGCCTCGCCTGCGATCAGCGCGGCTGTCCGTCCGGAATGAAGACGTAACCGAGACCCCACACGGTCTGGATGAACAGCGGGCTCGACGGATCGGGTTCGATCAGTTTGCGCAGGCGCGAAATCTGCACGTCCAGGCTGCGGTCGAACACTTCATATTCGCGGCCGCGCGCCAGTTCCATCAGTTTCTCGCGCGACAGCGGCTGGCGCGCATGGCGGGCAAACACTTTCAGCACAGAAAACTCACCGGTCGTCAGCGGCACCGTTTCGCCATTCTTTTTCAGGGTACGCGTGCCCAGGTCCAGCACGAAGTCGCCGAACTCGAAGGTTTGCGGCGTTTCCGACGGCGCACCCGGGATTTCATCGGGGCCCTTGCGGCGCAGCACGGCGCCGATGCGGGCCACCAGTTCGCGCGGATTGAACGGTTTCGGCAGGTAATCGTCGGCACCCATTTCCAGGCCCACGATGCGATCCACATCCTCGCCTTTGGCCGTCAGCATGATGATCGGCGTCTGGTCGCCCGCGCCGCGCAGGCGGCGGCAGATCGACAGGCCGTCTTCGCCCGGCAGCATCAGGTCGAGCACCAGCAGGTCGTAGCGTTCGCGCAGCCACAACTTGTTCATGGCCGTCGCGCTCTCTGCCGTGAAGACGTTGAAGCCCTGTTCGGTCAGGTAGCGCCGCAGCAGGTCGCGCAGGCGCACATCGTCATCGACCACCATGATTTTTGCCTGGTGGCCGTGGATCGATTGCGTTGTTGTATTGCTGCCGGTAGTGGAGGTTGTGGTCATTTAAGGTGTCGTGTTATCTTATATTAGTTGCTATAGTAACGCCTCGCGCGGCGTCGGCAAGGGGCTGTGGCGACCCATTACAAAGTGTTACAAACTTTACCCAATTACTCTTACTGCACCGTGTAAAGCATCATACACTGGGGCCACAGTGGAAATCAGCTTTAGTTTATACGGCATCGCGGAAGAGGAACTCAATGAATATCTTTACTAAAAAAATTCACGCCGCTCCCAGCGCAGCTATTGCCGCACGTACAGTTGTGCTGTCCGCATTTGCCGTGTGTTCCGTGTTTGCCGCCAGCCTGGCGTCGGCGCAAAACCAGCCGCCACCACGCCGTGACGACCAGCAGCAAATGCAGGCCCAGCGGTATGAACAGGTACAGCGCAGCAACAGCAATGATACGCGACTGCGCGAACAGCGTGACGCACGCAGTTTCGACACGCGCGCCGAAGAGCAGCGCCGCGCCAACGAAGGCGCCGACGCGTCGCGCCGCACGGGCCGCATGACGCCCGACGAACGCCGCGACCTGCGCCGCCAGATCAACGAAGTGGGCCAGGACATCTATTCGAATCCGCCGCGCCGCTAGGCACCGCGCACCCCATCCGACAGGGCCATCTCGCAAGACATGGCCCTGTCTGCATTTGGCCACCAACATTATTGCCGAGTCAGGCATACGGCCATTCCCCGTGATATTGTTCTAACGCAATGAGGTAATTCTCTGACATTGTTGCTGGGGGAGGCAAGTGGTGAGCGACGACGACACACCGGTTCCGGATGCGGCCCCCGCAGGCGGCTTGCCGCTCGGCCTGCTCCAGCGCGACGAGGGCGTGTTCCTGGACCTGTCGCTGGCGCCGGCGCAGCTGCGCGCCGCCGTCGACCAGCTATTCCAGTCGGGCCAGCTGCTGGCCGGCCTCGATTACGGTTTGTTCCTGCTGACCCTGTTTCACGCTCCTGTCCCCCGTGCCGCGCCCAAGGGCGACGCCTTGCTGCGCATCGCCGTGCGCGTGGCGCCATTCCCGCCCCCGCGCCGCGCGCTGTATCAACAGATCAAGATCCGTGGCGACAGCGCCGAGTTTTACTTTGAAGCGTTGCCTGCGGACGCGGATGGCCAGGTGCCGGCGCGCCGCGAGTTTGACGAACTGGTGGCGGACCTGTGGTGCAAGGGCGTGCACTACGGTATCGATAGCGTGGCCGTGCGTGCCATGCTCGCCAGCGGCAAGGCCGAGCGCATCACGGTGGCACGGGTGCTGGCGCCGCAGCCGGGCCGCGACGCCCAGCTCGTTGAAGTGTCGCAAGGCATCCACCGCGACGATGCGCCGCGCGAACGCTCCGATGGCCGCCTGGATTTGCTCAGTTTCAAGAACCGCTTTCCGCAAGTGAAAAAACACGCGCGCCTGCTGCGTCTGCTGCCGGGTACGCCCGGCTTGCCCGGCTACGACCTGGCCGGCAAGGCGCTGCCGCCGCCCGCGCCGCAGGAACTGGATCTGGCCACGGTGGCGGGACCAGGCACGGCGGTCGAGCATTTCAGCGATGGCAATTTCCTCGTTGCCACCCAGGATGGCTATGTAAATGTCGATGAGCACGGCAAGATGGCGATCGAAAACAAGATCGTCAGCCGCGAAGGCGTCAGCAGCCGCACCACGGGCAATCTGAAACTGCGCGCCGCGTACGAGGAGTACGGCGAAGTACAGGAGCAGCGCCAGCTCGACGGCAGCGACATCACCATCCATGGCGACGTGTATGGCCATCTGCACTCGCATGGCGGGTTGATATGGCTGCAGCGCAACCTGGTGGGCGGCACGGCCTTCAATGCGCATGGCGACGTGCGCGTCGAGGGCGTCGCTTCCGGTTCCGTGCTGCAGGCGCTGAGCGGCGAAGTACACGTGAAGCGCGCGGAAAGCTGCGTCATCGCCGGCACGCGCGTGGTGATCGACAGCGCCAGCAATTGCGAGATCATCGCCGATGAGGTCGTCATCGAGCTGGCCGAAGGCTGCGCCGTGGCGGCGCGCACCATCCGCATCGGCAGCGCCGGTCCCCGCAAGCAGGTGGAGATGCTGCTGTTTCCCCTCGTGCCCGACCTGAGTGCGCTGGAGCAAAAGATCGCCGAGAGTCTGGCGAAGGCGGCGCACTACCTGCAGGTGCGGCACAAGCGCCAGCAGGAAATCGATGCCATCGCGCAATTGCCCGAGGTGCGCAATTACCTGACCCTGGCGGGCCAGCTGCGGCGCGGCGAATTGCAACTACAGCCAGCGCAACAGCTGCAGTACGACAAACTGGCCGCGCGCATCGCTCCCGTCCTGAAAGAGGTGGCGCGCTTGCGCGTGGAGGTGAAGCAGTCGGAAATCCTGCACGCGCAGATGCTGGCGCTGGTGGAACAAATGCGCCAGGAGCGGCAAGCGACGGCGGGCCAGTCGCGCTGCAGCCTGGGCCTGGTCGATGGCGAGACGACGGTGCGCGCGCTGGTCGTGCCGCCCGGGCCGGCCAAGGTCTACGACCGGCCGCCGAAGGAAATCAAGGCCTTGCTGCGCAGCGCCACGCCGGCGACGCTGCCCGTGTTTGCGGACAGCACAGGCAGCCTGGACTGGACCTATCAGCCGCCGCCGTAATCAGTCCGTGACCTTGCCGCGTGATTGCTTGAGCACGCTGTGCGTGCTCTTGCTGTCGAGGCGGCGGCGCTGCGAGCTGCGCGTGGGCTTGGTGGCGCGGCGCACGGCGGGCAGGAAGGTCACGCTGTCGATGATTTCCTGCAAGCGCCGCAACGCTTCTTCCTTGTTCTGCTCCTGGCTGCGCGACTGCTGCGCCTTGAGCACCAGCACGCCATCCTTGCTGATGCGGCTGTCGCGCAGGGCCAGCAGCCGCTCCTTGTACGCTTCCGGCAGCGACGAGGCGGCGATGGGGAAGCGCAAATGGATGGCGCTGGACACCTTGTTGACGTTCTGCCCGCCCGGGCCCTGGGCGCGGATGGCGGAAAATTCAACTTCAGCGGGGTTGACGAGGTGTTGCATGGCCTGCCTGTGGGGGAATGATGTGGGTATTGTAAGGGAAGATGGCTGCGCCGGCGCAAGGGCGGGGCCGCCAGCCGATGATGTCTTCTGGGAAAGTTGATGTTTCTCAACGCCGCCTGTGGTGATGCTGGTTAGCATGGGGCCAACGTTGCGCCACTGCGCATCCTGGCAGCGCTTACCGGATGAAAGGAACACCATGCAGCCCACGACCACGCCTGGCGCCGCAACCGCGCAATCCCTGACGCAGTACTTGAGCTTCCGGCTGGGCGGCCTGGAATACGGCCTTGATTACCGTTGCGTGCGGGAATTGCGTCCGCTGAAGGAACTCGACCGTTTTTCCTCGGAAGGGGAAGTGCTGCACAGCGTGGCCGTCTCGCGCGGCGTGATCATCCCCATCGTCGACATGCGCGCCGCGTTCGGCAGCGCCCACGGCGCGCCCGACCCGGCCACCGACGTGATCATCCTGCAGCTGAGTAATGGCGTGATGGGCATGGTGGTCGATGGCGTCACCGATATCGTCAGCCTGGCGCCCGGCGACATCGCCACCGTGCCCGGCCTGGGCGAGGCGGAAGCCGATTACCTGCTGGGCCTGGGCACGCTGGCGGGGCGTCGCCTGATCCTCGTCGACATCGACCGCCTGATGGCGATCCGCAGCCCCAGCCCCATGCAGGCGGCATAAAAAAAGACGACCCGGGAGTCGTCTTTTGTCGCTGCTTGATTAGCCGAGCTTTTCCAGTTGATCCTGCAGATCGAGCCATTCCGCTTCCAGCTGCGCCAGGTCCTTGGTGAAGAAGGTCTGGTCGGCCAGCAGTTGCTTCAATTTCGCCTTGTTGGCGGCGTCATAGATGGTCGGCTCGCCCAGCTTGGCGTCGGTTTCCGCCTTTTGCGCATTGCGCTTGGCGATCTGCTCTTCCTGGCGCTTGATCTTGTTTTCGATCGGCTTGCGCAGGGCGGCCGTTTTCTGGCGCTCTTCCGCTTCCTTGCGCTTGTCGCGTACGGGCGCGGCAGGGGCTGCTGCTACCGGCGAAGGCACGGAAGAAGTCACGGGGAAGTCGGTCTTGTTGGCCTTGCCGGCGGCCGGCAGCACGTCCGTACCTTTACCCAGCTTGGTCTTGAACAGCCAGTCCTTGTAGTCATCCAGGTCGCCGTCGAACGGTTGCAGCTTGCCGTCGGCAACGATGATGAATTCATCGGTGGTGGCGCGCAGCAAATGGCGATCATGGGACACGACGACCAGGGTGCCTTCGAACTGGGCCAGCGCTTCCGTCAGCGCTTCGCGCGTTTCCAGATCCAGGTGGTTGGTCGGTTCATCGAGCAGCAGCAGGTTCGGACGCTGCCAGACGATCAGGGCCAGCGCCAGACGGGCTTTTTCGCCGCCCGAGAATGGCGCGATCGAAGCGGTCACCATGTTGCCGGGGAAGTTGAAGCCGCCCAGGAAGTTGCGCAGTTCCTGCTCGCGCACGGTCGGGGCGATCTTCGCCAGATGCCACAGCGGCGATTCGTCGTGGCGCAGCATTTCCACCTGATGCTGGGCGAAGTAGCCGATGTTGAGGCCCTTGCCCATGGTGGCATCGCCCGTCAACGGCATCAGTTCGCCGGCGATGGTCTTGATCAGGGTCGATTTGCCGGCGCCGTTCTGGCCCAGCAAGCCGATACGCTGGCCGATCTGCAGCGAAAACTTGATGCCGTTGACGATGGTTTTATGCGTGATTTCGCCCGTCGCTTCGTTCTCGATCTTGTAGCCCGCATCGACGTCTTCCATCACCAGCAGCGGGTTCGGCGCGCTCAGCGGCTCGCGGAATTCGAACGAGAATTCGGCGGCGGCGCGCAGTGGCGCCAGCTCTTCCATCTTCGCCAGCGCCTTCATGCGGCTTTGCGCCTGGCGGGCCTTCGAGGCTTGCGCCTTGAAGCGGTTCACGAACGATTCCAGGTGGGCGCGCTTGCGCTGCTGCTTTTCCAGCGCGCCGGCGGCCAGGATCATCTGTGCCGCGCGTTGACGCTCGAAGCTCGAATAGTTGCCCGAATAGCGTTTCAGCTTGCGTTCATCGATATGCACGACGACGTTGACCACTTCGTCGAGGAAGTCGCGGTCATGGGAAATGATCAATAATGTGCCGGCGTAGCGCTTGAGCCAGTCTTCCAGCCAGATGATGGCGTCCAGATCCAAGTGATTGGTCGGTTCATCGAGCAGCAGCAGGTCGGACGGGCACATCAGCGCTTGTGCCAGATTCAGACGCATGCGCCAGCCGCCGGAGAAACTCGCTACTGGCTGCTGCATCTGGTCCAGGGTAAAGCCCAGGCCCAGCAGCAATTGCTCGCCGCGCGACTGCACGGTATACGCGTCGGCATCGGCCAGCGCGCTGTAGATTTCGCCGATGGCGATGCCGTTTTCCGACGTGGCCGGCTCCGATTCCAGGCGCGCCAGTTCCGCTTCCAGTTTGCGCAGGGTGACGTCGCCATCAATGGCGTAGTCGAGCGCGGCACGGTCCAGCGGCGGCGTTTCCTGCGCCACGTAAGCCACGCGCCATTTGGCCGGGAAATCGATCTCGCCCTGGTCAGGGTGCAATTCGCCACGCATCATGGCGAACAGGCTCGATTTGCCCGCGCCATTGGCGCCAATCAGGCCGATCTTGTCGCCCGGATTGAGGGTGACGTCGACTTGTTCGAGCAACGGTTTGATGCCGCGCATCAGGCTTACTTGTAGGAAACGTATCATTTTTTTCTTTGCGTTTTAACCCAAAGGCGCAAACCCGGGGTCGGACCCTGAGGGTCCGACCCCGGCATTTGCAGTTGGGTTGAGTGAGGTAGTGCGTTTGTCAATTAACCCAGCTTCAGCTGCTCGGCCGTCAGCAGGAATACCATGTCGTCGCCGGCGCTCGTCGTCAGCCAGGTCAGGCCCAGCTCGCCGAAGGCCGCTTCCGCGTATGCGCGTTCGTTGCCGATTTCAATCATCAGGATGCCGTCGTCCGTCAGGCGCTCGGCCGCACCGGCGATGATCTTGCGCACCAGGTCCATGCCGTCGCTGCCGCCGTCGAGGGCGATTTGCGGTTCGGCCAGGTATTCCTGGGGCAGGGCGCCCATCGATGCGGAATTTACGTACGGCGGGTTGCTGATGATCAAATCATATTTCTTTGCCGGCACGTTCGTGTACAGGTCCGATTCGATCAGGGTGACGCGGTCCTGCAGCTTGTACGTGTCGACGTTGCGCTTGGCCACGGCCAGCGCGTCGGCGGAAATATCCACGGCATCGACGGCGGCGTTCGGGAATGCGTCGGCCATCATGATCGACAGGCAGCCCGAACCGGTGCACAGTTCCAGGATGTTTTCCACGGCTTCCGGTTCCGCCACCCATGGCGAAAAGTATTCAGGGATCAGCTCGGCGATGAAGGAACGGGGCACGATCACGCGCTCGTCCACGTAGAAATTGTAGGTGCCCAGCCAGCCTTCCTTGGTGATGTAGGCGGCTGGCACGCGGTCGATGCTGCGGCGGTCGATGACGCTCATCACGCTGGCCACTTCCGACGGCAGCAGCTTGGCGTCGAGAAACGGTTCGAGCTTGTCGAGCGGCAACTTCAACGTGTGCAGGATCAGATAGGCCGCTTCGTCGAACGCTTCGGCGCTGCCGTGGCCGAAAAACAGCTTGGCGGTATTGAAACGGGTAACGGCGTAGCGCAGCAGGTCGCGTGGCGTGGAAAACGGGTTCGGGGTCATGGCATTCTCGAAAAGACGGTGTTCTGGCCCGCCGTGACGGGCCTCGGTATTCTGGTTCAGACGGGCAGCAAATGCTCCAGCGTGCGCCGGTAAATATTCTTCAGGGGATCGATGTGGCGCAGTTCGATGTGCTCGTCGATCTTGTGAATACTGGCATTGGGCGGCCCGAATTCTATCACTTGGGGGCAGATTTGCGCGATAAACCGGCCATCCGAGGTACCGCCCGTGGTCGACAGCTCCGTCGTGAGGCCCGTTTCTTCGAGGATGGCGGACGACAGCGCATCGCTCAAGGTGCCGCGCGGCGTGAGGAAGGGCAGGCCGCTCAGGGTCCACTGCAAATCGTATTGCAAGTCATGCTTGTCGAGGATGGCGTGGACTCTTTCCTGCAAGTTTTCCGCCGTGCTGGCCGTGGAAAAGCGGAAGTTAAAGTCGATCACCATGTCGCCGGGAATCACGTTGTTGGCGCCCGTGCCCGCGTTGATGTTCGACATTTGCCACGACGTCGGCAGGTAATACTCGTTGCCGGCGTCCCATTTTTCCTCGACCAGATCGGCCAGCGCCTGCGCCGCTTCGTGGATCGGGTTTTTCGCCAGGTGCGGGTAGGCGATATGGCCTTGCACGCCCTTGATCGTCAAACGGCCCGACAGCGAACCGCGGCGGCCGTTCTTGATCATGTCGCCCAGCTGCGCGCTCGACGTCGGCTCGCCCACCAGGCAATAGTCGATCTGCTCGCCCCGTTCCTTCAATTTGTTGCAGACGATGACGGTGCCGTCCGTGGCCGGGCCTTCCTCGTCGCTGGTGATCAGAAAGGCGATCGAACCCGTATGCTCGGGCGTGGCGGCGATGAATTCCTCGCAAGCGACCACCATGGCGGCGATCGACGTCTTCATGTCGGCCGCGCCACGGCCGTACAGCTTGCCGTCGCGGTGGGTGGGGATGAAGGGCAGCGAGCGCCATTGCTCGACGGGACCCGTCGGCACCACGTCCGTATGGCCGGCAAAGACGAACACGGGCGACGTCGTGCCGCGGCGTGCCCACAGATTGGTGACGTCGTTCGACTGTATCGTTTCGCAGACAAAGCCCAGCGGCGTGAGGATATCGATCAGGTGCTGCTGGCAGCCCTTGTCGTCGGGCGTGACCGAGGACAGGGCGATCAGTTTTTCGGTCAGGGCGAGGGTTTTGGAGGTGGTCATGGGCGGTATGTGGCGGAGCGTCAACTCGGGGTCAGACCCTTTGGGTCTGACTCCAGCTTTACAGGTGTTGGGCTAGACTGAAAAATTAAACTGAAAAAATGGCTTTGTACTGCGCATCCGAAAACGCCACGCTGAACTGGCCATCCTTGTCCAGCACGGGGCGTTTGATGATGGATGGGTTTTCCAGCATCAGCTCCAGAGCGCTGGCCGCATCGACGGTGGCGGCCTTGCGCTCGTCGGACAGGGCGCGCCAGGTCGTGCCTTTCTTGTTGACCAGCACATCCCACGGCAATTGCTGCAGCCACGCTGCGACGGTAGCGCGTTCCAGGCCCTGCTTCTTGAAGTCGTGGAAGGTGAAATCGAGTTGCTGCGCGGCCAGCCAGGTGCGGGCCTTTTTGACGGTATCGCAGTTGGGGATACCGTAGAGTGTAATGGTCGTCATGGGTAGGGCTAAGGGGAATGAATGCGGTTCGCTTGATCGCGGCGCTTGCGCCAGGGGAAAATGCGATGGTAGCCGCCATTATACAGTTGATGCGCAGTCAATGCGGCAGTGCAACACAGCCCAGTGATTTTCCCTACACGGGCCGTGGCGCCGCCTTGCCCAACTCTGCCGGACCGAAATGCAGGCCCAGCCGCAAGGCCAGGGCGCGCAGGGCGCCGCTTTCCTGCAGATGCAGGGCCAGTGCGATATGGCCGTCGGGGCGCACGAGGTAGGCTGCGTCGCGGCCCAGGCCGGCCAGCTTGGCGGCCACGTTATAGGTGTAGCAATGCACGGGCAGTTTCAGCACGCGCGCTTCGTCCAGCAGTTCGGGCGCCGCTTCGCCATAGATGTGCAATTGCCAATCCATGCTGCGCAGGGCCGTGAAATTGTCTTGCGTACCGTCGGAAAACCATGGCAGGCGGTCGCCGCCGCGCAGGTATTCCGCATGGCCTGCGGACAGGGCGCTGTCTTCATAGCTGATCTGGATTTGCGACACTGTTCTGAACAGCAGACGGCGTGCCCGCCCGAAGCCGGACAGGAAAGGCAGCGCGTGCGGCACCAGCCAGCGCCGGAGGAATTGCCCGGCCATGCCTTGCGCGACGATGGCCTGGAAGGCGCGGTCGGTGGTGGCGACGAGCTTGCGGGCAAACACGATGCGCTCGCTTTCATAGGTATCGAGCAGGGCATCGTTGCTCTGGCCCCGCAGTTTTTGCGCCAGTTTCCACGCCAGGTTGACGGCGTCACCCAGGCCCGTGTTCATGCCTTGGCCACCTACGGGGCTGTGCAAATGGGCCGCGTCGCCGAGGATGAAGCAGCGCCGTTCGCGAAACTGCGCCGCCACCCGGTGATGGACTTTATACGTGGAAAACCAGTTCACGTGTTCGACCTCGATGCCCAGCAGGGTTTGCACCTGCTCCCGCACGTCGTCGAAGACGGGCGCGAGCGCGCCATCGGGGCGGTCGGGCAGGATGCCGATCAGGCGCTGCATGCCGCTGGTGCGCACGGGCAGCATCAGCGCAAACGAGTTCGCGCCCAGGTGGGCGTGCAAATCCGTATTCTTGCCCGCCACTTGCGCGTCGGCCACGTAGTACAGGTGGTCGTAGGTGCCGCCGGAAAAGTCGAAACCGGCGATCTCGCGTACCTTGCTGCGGGCGCCGTCGCAGCCGCAAATGTAGTTAAACGTGCAATATTGGCGTTCATCATCTTTCAGCAGGATGGCTTGCACTTCGCTATCGTCCTGCGTCCACAGGTCCAGCGCCACATTCCATTCCACGTGCACGCCGGCCGCCGCCAGTTTGCTGATCAGAAAGCGTTCATGCTCGTCCTGCGGCAGGCTCAGCACGAAAGGGTAGGGGCTCAAACCCTCGCCGATCTCGCCCAGCGCCAGTTTCACCAGCTCCTCGCCGCCTTCGTGGATGTGCATGGCATTGATCTTGATGCCCAGGCTGACCAGCTCGTCGGCAAAGCCCAGCTGCTGGTAAAACTCCAGGGTGCGCGCATGCACGGCCATGGCCCGCGACGCCTGGCCCGGACCGCTGTTCTTGTCGATGATGCGGCAATCGACGCCATGGCGCGCCAGGCGCAAGGCCAGCATGAGACCGGTAGGGCCGGCGCCGACGATCAGGACGGGAGGTGTATTCATGCCATCCAGTATAGGACAGGATGGGCGATGGCTGCGCGACGATTGAAGTTGCTAGCTGGAAATGAAAATGTCCCGCCGAAGCGGGACATGCAGGTGTTACCGATACTTCACAGCGCAGTGATCAAATGCCGCGCAAGAGTTCGTTGATGCCGGTCTTGGCGCGGGTTTTTGCGTCCACGCGCTTGACGATGACGGCGCAATACAGCGAGTACTTGCCATCTTCCGAAGGCAGGTTGCCCGAGACCACGACGGAGCCGGCTGGCACGCGGCCGTAGGTGACTTCGCCCGTGGCGCGGTCGTAGATCTTGGTCGACTGGCCGATGTAGACGCCCATCGAGATGACCGAGTTTTCTTCGACGATCACGCCTTCGACGATTTCCGAACGGGCACCGATGAAGCAGTTGTCTTCGATGATGGTCGGGTTCGCTTGCATAGGTTCCAGCACGCCGCCGATGCCGACGCCGCCGGACAGGTGGACGTTCTTGCCGATCTGGGCGCAGGAGCCGACGGTGGCCCAGGTGTCGACCATCGCGCCTTCATCGACGTAGGCGCCGATGTTGACGTAGGACGGCATCAGCACGACGTTCTTGGCGATGAAGCTGCCGCGGCGGGCAACGGCTGGCGGCACCACGCGGAAACCGCCTTTGGCGAAGTCTTCCTTGGTGTAGTTGGCGAACTTGGTCGGGACCTTGTCGTAGAACTGCATCGTGCCATCGGACGGCAGGACGACGTTGTCTTCCAGGCGGAACGACAACAGCACGGCTTTCTTGACCCACTGGTTGACAACCCAGTCGCCCGTGGTTTTTTCGGCCACGCGGATGCTGCCGTTGTCCAGGCCATTGATGACGTGGGAGACGGCGTCGCGCAGTTCGGCCGTGCCGTTGCCCGGATTGATTTCGGCGCGGTTTTCCCAGGCCTGGTCGATGATGGTTTGCAGTTGTTGGCTCATGATGATGTCTTGTTTATTTAGTTGGTTGATGCGGATGCGGAAAGCTGCTGGCAGAATTTTACTATGCGCAGTGCGGCTTCCAGCCCTTCGGCCGTTTCGGCCACGAGGGCCATGCGGATGCGGTTGCGGCCCGGATTGATGCCGTGCGCGTCGCGCGCCAGATAACTGCCAGGCAATACCGTCACATTATATTCGGCGTACAGGCGTTGCGCGAATTGCGTGTCGGACAGTCCCGTGCGGCTGACGTCGGCCCACAGGTAGAAGCCGGCGTCCGGCAATTGCACGTCCATCACCGATTGCAGCAGCGGCGTGATGGCGTCGAACTTGGCGCGGTACTTGGCGCGATTTTCCTCGACATGGGTTTCGTCGTTCCAGGCCGCGACGGAGGCCGCCTGCACGGCAGGGCTCATGGCGCCGCCGTGGTAGGTTCGGTAGAGCAGGAATTTTTTCAGTGCTTCCGCGTCGCCGGCGACAAAGCCCGAGCGCATGCCCGGCACGTTCGAGCGCTTCGACAGGCTGGAAAATACGACCAGGCGCGCATATGGGCGCTCGATGGTGGACAGGCCCAGCATGTGCGCCGCCTGCAGCGCGCCCAGCGGTGGCGTGTCGCCATGGTAGATCTCGGAATAGCACTCGTCGGCGGCGATGACGAAATCGTAGCGCTCGGACAGGGCGAACAGGTGTTCCCAGTCCGTCAGGGTGAGCACGGCGCCCGTCGGGTTGCCTGGCGAGCACAGGAACAGCAGCTTGACCTTTTCCCACACGGACGCGGGTACGCTGTCGTAGTCGCAGCCGAAATTGCGCGCCGGATCGGAATTGACGAAATACGGTTCGGCACCGGCCAGGTAGGCCGCGCCTTCATAGATCTGGTAAAACGGGTTCGGGCTGATCACGAGCGAACCGGCCGATGGATCGATCACCGTTTGCGCCAGCGCAAACAGCGCTTCGCGTGAACCGTTCACGGGCAGGATTTGCGTGGCAGGATTGAGCTTGGGGATGCCGTAGCGGCGCTCGAGCCAGCCGGCGACGGCGGTACGCAAGGCTTCCGAACCGATGGTGGTCGGATAGCTGGCCAAGCCATGGATATTGTCGGTCAATGCCTGCTCGATGAAGGCCGGCGTCGGGTGCTTGGGTTCGCCCATGCCCAGGCTGATGGGCGCATATTCGGGGTTGACCGTCACGCCGGCAAACAGCTGGCGCAGCTTTTCAAATGGGTATGGTTGCAGTTTAGCAAGAAGTGGATTCACGGAGCGGACCAGGGCAAGAGTGGGGTGATAGTGTTGCGTATGGATTGCCAGGCATGGCGCAATGACGCCGCTCAAGCAATCAGCTTAGCCTTTTATTATAGCCGTCCTCGCGCACGGCCTGTGCAAGTGGGCTGTTGTTGGCCGGCACGGCATGCCGTTCCCGGGCCTGGCAAGGTAAAATACGCTATGTCTACCTTACTTCCCACCTTACTTGCTATTGAAACGTCGTCCGAACTCGCCTCCTGCGCCTTGTTGCGCGGCGATGTCGTCCTGTCCCGCGCCTCGTCGGGCGTGCGCACCCATTCCCAGTCCATCTTGCCGATGGTGCAGGAATTGCTGGCCGAGGCGGGCGTGACCCTGGCGGACGTCGATGCCATCGCCTACGGCTCCGGCCCCGGCTCGTTTACGGGTGTGCGCACGGCTTGCGGCATCGCGCAAGGCCTGGCCTACGGCGCCAATCTTCCCGTCGTGCCCGTTGTCACGCTCGATGCCATGGCGCTCGCGTGCCACCAGCAGTATGGCGCGCAGCGCATCGTCACTGTGCTCGACGCCCGCATGGGCGAAGTGTACTGGGCGCAATATGATTACCAGGATGGCTTGCAGGCCGTGCTGCCGCCGGCCCTGAGCGCACCGGCCGGCGTCGCGCCGCAAGGCGACGTCACCGCTTGCGGCAACGGTTTTGGCGCCTATGCCGACGCATTGGCCGCGCTGCCATGCGCCGCCGCTGCCGACGCGGCCATCATGCCGCACGCCGTGCAAGTGGCGCAGCTGGCGCGCATCGCGTTTGCGGCCGGTCAGTTCGTGACGGCGGCCGAGGCGCAGCCTCTGTACTTGCGCAACAAGATCGCTTACACAAGTGCCGAGCGTCTCGACATGCAGGCCGCCAAGGCCGCTGCGGAGTCGGCACAATGATGGAGGCGGGCAAGGACAGCGCTGCAGACTGGGACTTGCTGCGCCTCGACTATCAGCCGATGCAGGAAGCGGACCTGGTCGAAGTGCTGGCGCTGGAACAGCGCGTGTATCCGCATCCCTGGACGCATGGCAACTTCGTCGATTCGCTCAAGAGCGGGTATCCGGCTTGGGTCTTGCGCGACGTGGATGGCACCTTGCTCGGCTACTTCTTGCTGATGCTGGTCGTCGATGAAGCGCATTTGCTGAACGTGGCCGTCGAACGCGCCATCCAGGGCCAGGGGCTGGGGCGTTTCCTGCTGAACCAGTCCTGCGCCTGCGCGCGCCAGCTGGGCATGGAATCGATGCTGCTGGAAGTGCGCCCGTCGAACGTGCGCGCGCTCGATATTTATCAGCGCTATGGATTTGAACAGATAGGCCGCCGCAAGGGATATTACCCGGCGGCCAACTCGCAACGTGAGGACGCCATCGTGATGCGTTATACCTTATGAGCCGCAGCGCCGTTTTCCTCGATGAAATGGGCGTCGGCCCCCTGTGGCGCTTGCGCCAGGGCGCAGCACCCGAGACCGTTGACACCGTCGTCGAAGCGCCCGTGGAGATGGAAGCGGCCGTGGCGCCACCCGTGGCTGAAGCCGTGATTGAGGTATTCACAGAGGTGGTTGCCGAAGTCGTCGAGGTGGCTGCCGAGGCGAAGGTCGAGGTGCAGGCCGAAGCACCTGTCGCCGTTGCCGCGACGCCAGTTCCCGCCGCCGAGCCTGACGATACGGCCTGGTTCGGCGATGCGCCGCCACCGCCGCCCGCCAGACAGCTGAGCGATGCCGATATCGCCGCCCTCGACTGGGATGGCTTGACGGCGGCTGTCGCCAAGTGCGCGCGCTGCGATTTGTGCAAGACGCGCAAGGGCGTCGTCATGGGCCGTGGCGACCGCCAGGGCGATTGGCTTATGCTGGCCAGCAGCCCCTCGCGCCTGGAAGAACGGGAAGGGCGCGCCTTGCCTGGCGAACAGGGCAAATTGCTCGACAATATGCTGAAAGCCATCGATATCGACGCGGGCAGCGATGTGTACATCACGCACTTGCTGAAATGCCGTCCGCTCGACGAGGCCGGGCAGGAACGTCTGCTGACAGAAGCCGAGTCCGCCGCCTGCCGCCCGTACTTCGACCGCGAACTGGCCCTGCTGCAGCCGCGCACCATCGTCACCTTGGGTTCGATGGCCGCCGCCGGCATCAATCCCGGCGAAAAGCCCGTGCGCGGCAAGGTGCGCCAGCTGGGCAATGCGTCCGTCGTGGCCACCTTCCATCCGGAAATGTTGTTGCAGGACGAAACGGGCAAGGCCAAGGCGCGTGCCTGGGCCGACCTGTGCCTGGCGAAAAGCACGCACGGTGGTTGAGTCGGCCGTCTGCAGCTTCCAGGCCCGCTTCGAGCGCCGCTGGGGACATTTGATGCACCCCCGCGTGCGTGCGCTGGCCTGGCTGCTCGACTCGCCCGATTTGCTGGACCCGGCCAGCCCCCATTGGGGCGGGCGCATCGCCAGCCTCGCGCCCGTCACGCCTGCCGTGGCGGCGTGGCTGGGCGCGCTGCAGGATGACCCGTCGCCGCTCGACGCGGCGCTGGGGCCGAAATTCTATTCCCGCCTGGGCCTGTACGCTGAAAAGCTGCTGGCCTTTTATTTTGAACAGCATGGATTGCTGCAAGCGCATGGCTTGCAAGTGCAGGTCAACCGCAACGACACGGTGGGCGAGTTCGATTTCCTGCTGCGTGACGGGAGTGAGTTGCTGCACTGGGAATTCGCCACCAAGTTCTACCTGCTCGAAGGCGCCCCCGATCCTGGCGTTTTCAACCACTTGATCGGCCCCAACCTGGCCGATACCCTGGGCTTGAAGATGCGCAAGATTCTCGACAAGCAATTGGCGCTCTCGCGTCATCCGGCCGCGCAAACCCTGCTGGCGCAGCCCGTGTGCGCGGCGCAGGCGCTGGTCAAGGGCTGGCTGTTCTATGCGGCAGGCGCCACGCCCGCCATGGACGGCATTTCCCAGGAACATGGACACGGCTTCTGGTGCACGCCAACCCAATTGCCGCAGCAGCGCTATGTCGTGCTGCCGCGCTTGCAATGGCTGGCGCCGTTCAAGGGCCGCGACGTGGAAGTGCTCGATGTCGATGCCTTGCGCGCGCAGTTGTTTGATCTGGCGCAACCGGTGCTGGTGGCCACGGTGGACAATGTCGAAGGCTGGGAAGTGGAGCGCACGCGCGGTTTTGTCGTGCCCCATGACTGGACGGAGCAGGCTGCCGCGCGGCGGCTGGCTGGTGCTTTGCCGATTTAAGACTCTCAACCCAAAACGAAATCCGGGGTCAGACCCTCAGGGTCTGACCCCAGCCCTTGCTTGGGTCTAGTGTTTCTGCTCGCCGATCAAAGAAAGATTGTCATGCTCAGCCTGGTTCAGCTTGTGCTTGCGCATGATCATGTACATGGTGCCGGCGACGAACAGGCCGAACAGGGTGATGATGATGTTCAGCGGCAGGTGCAAGCGGATCATGATCGAATACACGGCCAGCATGGTCAGAATCGACAGGTTTTCATTGAAGTTCTGCACGGCGATGGAATGACCTGCGCTCATCAGCACGTGGCCGCGGTGTTGTAGCAGGGCATTCATTGGCACGACGAAGAAACCGGACAGGGCGCCGATCAGTATCAGCAGCGGGTAGGCGATCCACACGGAGTGCACTTGCGTCATCATCATGACGATCACGCCCATGGCGATGCCCAACGGAATGACGGTCAGCGATTTGCGCAGTGGAATGAAACGGGCAGACAGCACGGCGCCGGCGGCCACGCCGATGGCGACCACGCCCACCAGGCTGGTTGCCTTGTCGAACGGCATGTTCAGCGATTGTTTGGCCCATTCCAGCACGATCAGCTGCAAGGTGGCGCCTGCGCCCCAGAACAGGGTCGTTACGGCCAGGGTGATCTGGCCCAGCTTGTCTTTCCACAGGATGGAATAGCAATTGGCAAAATCGGTAATCAGTTTGATAGGATTGCGTTCCTGGTGCGCATACACGCAGCCCGTGTCGGGAATCTTCAGGTTGGCCAGGGTTGCCAGCGCATAAATGCCCACTACCACGCACAAGGCTGCTTCCGTCTTGCTGGTGATGCCCGTATTGATCAGGGGAATGTCGATGGACAGCAGCATGTCGGATACGTGGCCGCTGACGAGCGCGCCGCCCATGACGGTGCCGAGGATGATGGAGGTGACGGTCAAGCCTTCGATCCAGCCATTGGCCGCCACGAGTTTTTCCGGCGGCAGCAGTTCCGTCAGGATGCCGTACTTGGCGGGCGAGTACACGGCCGCGCCAAAGCCGACGACGGCGTAGGCCAGCAGCGGATGCACGTGGAAGAAGACGAGGGCGCAGCCGAAGATCTTGACCATGTTGGCGATGAACATGACCTTGCCTTTCGGCAGTGCATCGGCGAAGGCGCCGACAAAAGCGGCTAACAGCACGTAAAACAGCACGAACGACAGTTTGAGCAGCGGCGTGATCCACGCCGGGGATTTCATGGACACCAATAAATCGACGGCGACAAAAAAGAGGGCGTTATCTGCCAGCGAGGAAAAGAACTGCGCCGCCATGATGGTATAAAAACCACGATTCATTCTGGAATGCCTGAAATCATATCTGGCTTGCTTTATACCACGAAAAAACGGCAAACCCCAAGTTTGGAAGGGGCTGCTTTGCATCCTCTTGCCTAAGCGAAGCTTAATTTTTCTGCCGTAGAAAAATACACATACATGTGAGCATTTTGTACATGGTGTCCTGCGCGCCTATCCTGCGCCTGCTAGCGGCGCCTGCTCGCGGCCCATCCGGTAAAATACGGCTTTCCCACTTGCCGTGTGTCACGCTTATGCCCAGGCCCCTCATCGCCACCATTCATCTCGATGCCATGCAACACAATCTGGCGCGCGCCCGTGCCGGTGCCCGCGGCGCCAACGTGTGGGCCGTCGTCAAGGCAAATGCCTATGGCCACGGCCTGGAAAGGGCCATGCGGGGCTTTGCCGACGCCGATGGCCTGGCGCTGGTCGAGGTCGATTACGCCGTGCGCTTGCGCGAACTGGGCTGGACCAAGCCCATCTTGCTGCTCGAAGGTTTTTTCGACGCTGGCGATTTGCCTGTCATGGCGCAATATGGCTTGAACGGCAGCGTGCATTGCGAGGAACAGATCGCCATGCTGGCAGCGGCGCGTTTGCCGCACGCCATCGACGTGCACCTGAAGATGAATACGGGCATGAACCGCCTGGGCTTTACGCCGGGCGCCGTGGCGGGTGCGTATGCGCGTCTGCGCGCCATGCCGCACGTCGGCACGATCACCCTGATGACGCATTTCGCCAATGCCGATGAAGCGGCGCCCACGCGCTTGCCTCTGGCCCAGCAGATGCTGCGTTTTGAAGCGGGCGCGGCCAGCATAGGCGCGCCGCTGCCGCGCAGCCTGTGCAATTCGGCCGGCGTGCTGCTGCACCATCTCGACAGCGACTGGGTGCGGCCCGGCATCATGCTGTACGGCGGCACGCCCAGCGGCGCTCCCGGCGGCACGTGCGCGCAGGCGTTCGGCTTGCTGCCCACCATGACCTTGCGCAGCAAGATTATCGGCATCCAGGATATCGCCGCCGGTGAAGTGGTGGGCTACGGCAGCCGCTACGAGGCGGCCGGCAATATCAAGGTGGGCGTGGTGGCCTGCGGCTATGCGGACGGCTACCCGCGCCACGCGCCCGAAGGCACGCCCGTGCTGGTCGACGGCGTGCACACTGGCCTCATCGGCCGGGTGTCGATGGACATGCTGATGGTCGACCTGACGCAGGTGCCGGGCGCAAAAGTCGGCAGCGCCGTCACCTTGTGGGGCCAGGGCATGCCGATCGACGAAGTGGCGCTGGCCGCCGGCACCATCGGCTACGAGCTGATGTGCGCATTGGCGCCGCGCGTTCCGGTGATCGAGGCGTGACCTCACAGCCTTGTTTGTATATACTGTATATATAGACAGCAGTTTCACCTTACCCGGGCAAAGTACACCATGGCAAAAGTCAAGACCATCTACACCTGCAGCGATTGCGGCGCCATCAGCAACAAATGGATGGGGCAATGCACCTCGTGCAATCAGTGGAATACCATGGTGGAAACCCTGCCCGAGACGGGCGGCAACAACCGCTATTCGAATCCGCAGCACATGTCGCTGGCGCAGACGGCGCCCGTGCTGTCGCTCGACGATATCGATGCCATCGACGTGCCCCGCTTCGGCACGGGCATCGAGGAATTCGACCGCGTGCTGGGCGGCGGCATGGTGGCGGGCGGCGTCGTGCTGATCGGCGGCGATCCCGGCATCGGCAAGTCGACCCTGCTGCTGCAGGCGCTGGCGAACATGTCGCACCACAAGCGCGTGCTGTACGTCAGTGGCGAAGAATCGGGCGCGCAGATCGCCCTGCGCGCCAAGCGTCTCGTCATCGATGCCAAGGAACTCAAATTGCAGGCCGAGATCCAGCTGGAAAAGATCCTGTCCACCTTGCACGATTTGAAGCCGGAAGTGGTGGTGATCGATTCGATCCAGACCGTGTATTCCGACGCGCTCAGCTCGGCTCCCGGTTCCGTGGCGCAAGTGCGCGAATGCGCGGCGCAACTGACGCGCGCGGCCAAGCAGACGGGCGTGACCATCATTCTGGTCGGCCACGTGACGAAAGAGGGCGCGCTGGCCGGCCCCCGCGTGCTCGAGCACATCGTCGACACGGTGCTGTATTTCGAGGGCGACGCCCATTCCAGCTTCCGCCTCGTGCGCGCCATCAAGAACCGTTTCGGCGCCGTCAATGAACTGGGCGTGTTCGCCATGACGGAAAAGGGCTTGAAAGGGGTGTCGAACCCGTCGGCCCTGTTCCTGTCGCAGCACGACAACCAGGTACCCGGTTCCTGCGTGATGGTGACGCAGGAAGGCACGCGCCCCTTGCTGGTGGAAATCCAGGCCCTCGTCGACACGAGCCACTTGCCCAATGCGCGCCGCTTGTCTGTCGGCCTGGAGCAGAACCGCCTGGCCATGCTGCTGGCCGTGGCGCACCGCCACGCGGGCATCGCCGCCTTCGACCAGGACGTGTTCATCAACGCCGTCGGTGGCGTCAAAATTACGGAACCGGCGGCCGACCTGGCCGTGTTGCTGGCGATTAACTCGTCGATGCGCAACAAGCCCTTGCCACGGGGATTGGTCGTGTTTGGCGAAGTGGGGCTGGCCGGTGAAATCCGTCCCGCGCCGCGTGGCCAGGAGCGCTTGCGCGAAGCTGCCAAGCTGGGCTTTACCTTGGCCGTGGTGCCCAAGTCCAATCTGCCCAAGCAAGTCATCGAAGGCCTCAAGGTCATCGGCGTCGAGCGCATCGACGAGGCATTCAACAAGTTGCGCGATCTGGAGTAAGAGTTGGTATGGTTTAAATGCCAAGCTTGAGACAAGTCAAACATAATTTCCGTTTGGAACTATAATATTTGTCCGATGAGTTCGCATGGCGAATTCGTATCGACAATGCATAGAGAGAAGCGGAATACAGTGTCAGTAGAGCAAAGGCAGGGCGCACGCAAGATTTTGCGTGCCAAGGCAATGTTGGTCATCGATGGCGCGGGTCCCGTGGCGGCGCGCACCCTCGATGTGGGGCCCGGTGGCATGGCGGCCGTGATCGCGGAGCCGGTGCCGACAGGCAAGCAGGGCAAGGTGCTGTTCGAGCTGTTTTACGATGGCGCGGCGCACATCATCGAGGCGCGCGTGTCCGTCTCGCACTGCATTTTCAGCAGTGCCGGTTTCAAGGTGGGACTCACTTTCCTGCAGCTGGACATGGCCGTCAGCAGCGCCATTTCAAGATTCATGCGCTGAGGCATGCTAGGAATAAGCGGCAAGTGACATGCGCTAGAATGGGGCATATGGCTTTGCAGTCAGGAAAAACCTGTTCTGTTCGCTGTTTTGATATTCCGGTAATACTGCATAATTATCAACCAGAAGAGGGATGCCGCCGCGCCACGCGCGCCTGCCGTCCGTTTCTAGCGCAGCATGCGGTCAAGACCTGAACCGCGTGTCATGACCTTACACCCGACGGGAACGCCTACCATGTTTAATTCGACCATCAACAGCAGGGCTTACACCAACAACACGCAGCAGACGACGCAGGGCAATATCTCGGCCGATGTGTATGCGAAGGTGGAGCGCCAGATGCAGTCGCAGAACACGGGCGTCGTCAAGCTCAACGCCAGCCTGGCGCGCGACCAGGCCAAGTTTTCGGGCCTGGGCCAGCTGCAATCGGCGCTGGCGAAATTCCAGACCGTGGCCAAGAACATGGCCGGCAGCGGCCTGGCCACGTCGGCCACGTCGAGCGCCAAGGATGTGCTGAACGCCACCACTACCGACAAGGCCGCCAGCGGCAGCCATGAGCTGAACGTCAAGCAGCTGGCGCAGGGACAGACCCTGCTCAGCGGCGCGCAGAAATCGTCGAGCGCGGCGATCGGCACGGGGGCCCCCGCGCTGGTCAAGATCGAAGTGGGCACGGCCGATGGCAAGCAATTTACGCCCGGCAGCGGCAAGGTCATTTCGCTGACGATAGACAGCAGCAACAATAGCCTCGACGGCATCGCCGCCGCCCTGAAACAGCAGGGCGTCGACGCCAGCGTCGTCAAGGGCCCCGATGGCTACTCGCTGGCCATCAATGGCAAGAGCGGCGCCGACAGCAGCATGCGCATCAGCGTGGCCGGCGACGCGGCCGTCAGCAATCTGCTCAGCTATGCGCCTGGCGCCGGCAAGGGCCTGCAGCAGACGGCCGCCGCGCAGGACGCGCTGCTGACCGTCGACGGCAAGGAGATCAAGAGCGCCACGAATACCTTGACGACGGCTGTCGAGGGCGTCACCATCGAATTGAAGAAAAAGGGCACGACGGACCTCGTCATCGCCAAGGATAGCAGCCAGATCGCGACCAACGTGGCCAGCTTCGTCACGGCCTACAATGAGCTCAACAGCAAACTGCAAAGCCTGCAGCAGGGCGACTTGAAGTCCGACACGGCGCTGGGCCAGGTGCGGTCGCAGATGGAGCAAGTGCTGCGCACGGCCAGCACGGGCGTGCCCGCCTCCATCCTGAGCAGCGCCGGCGTGACCTTGGGCAAGAGCGGCGAGCTGGTGCTCGACGATAAAAAACTCAAGGCCGCCATCGCGGCCGATCCGGATGCCGTCAGCAAGCTGTTTACGAATAACGGCAAGGGCGTGGCCGACCAGTTCTCCAGCAAGATCGGCGAGCTGACGGGCGAAACGAGCATTATCCGCAAGGAAGTGCAGACGGTGGGCAAGGACATCACCACCCTGACCAACAAGAAAGCCGTGCTGGCCAAGGCGCTGACGGCACAGGCGCAGGCGCTGATCAAAGCCTATTCGGCCCAGGAACAGATGGGAACGAACTCGGCCTTGCCGGGTTATACCGGCAAGAATTCTTTATTCGACTTCATGGCTTAAGAGCGCTCGCCCTGGGCAAAGAAGGCCGATGGCGAGCTGCCGAAAGTCTTCTTGAACATGGCGGAAAAGGCCGACTGGCTGGCATAGCCCAGTTCTTCGGCCACTTGCGACAACGGCACGCCGCGCGCGATCAGGGGCGCCGCGTGCGCCAGGCGCACTTGCTGGCGCCACTGGCCAAAACTCATGCCCAATTCCCGTTCGAACAGCCGCGCCAGGGTACGCTCCGACGCGCCGACCAGCTGCGCCCAGTGTTCCAGGGTCTGGTTCAAGCCCGGTTTTTCGATCAGGCTGTCGCACAGGGTTTTCAGGCGCTTGTCGCTGGGCAAGGGGACGCGGATGGGGCGCGTGTCCGAGCGTTTCAATTCATCGAGGATCAGTTCGGCCAGCAGCGCTTCGCGCGCCGGTTCCTGGCCCGGGTCCAATTGCTCCAGCGCCATGATCAGCTGGCGCAGCAGGTTCGACACTTCCAGCACCTTGCAGTCGCGGCCCGTGAACGGCGCGCGCGCGGCATGGATGCACAGGGGGCGCAAACGGGTTTTTTCCAGTATCGTGACGGCATGCTCCACGTTGGGCGCGATCCAGATGGCGCGCATGGGCGGCAGTACCCAGCTGCTGTTGTTGGCGGTAATGCGCAGCACGCCTTCGAGCGCCATGGTCACCTGGCCCCATGGATGGCTGTGCGGCAAGAGAAATTCATCGGGTTGCAGGTCGCGCGCGACCATGGTCACGGGGATGGTCGCGCTGGGCGCTTCCCGTGGTGGACACATGCGCGTATGGTGGAGGATAGGTACACCCATCAGCTTGGCCTTAATTCGATAAATTATGTCGTTCTGTCGGAAAACAGACGATGGTATTTTGCATACACTTGAGCTTCACCAGTATAAGACAGGGTATGACATGATAACAACTAACTCGGCATCCGAACTTCCCACCTTGCGCAGCGATGCGCGCGTGATTGCCCTCGTGGGGCTGGCGCATGGCGTGTCGCACTTCTACCACCTGATCCTCGCGGCCCTGTTCGTCTGGCTGAAACCGGCCTTCGACCTGTCGTATGCGGAACTGGGCCTGCTGATGACGGTGTTCTTCATCATCTCGGGCGTGGGGCAGGCGCTGGCGGGCTTTGTCGTCGACCGCTTCGGCGCCCGTGCCGTGTTGTTTTCTGGCATTTTCCTGCTGGGCGTGTCGGCGCTGGCCCTGTCCACCGCGCACAGCTATCCGGCGCTGATGCTCGGTGCCATGCTGGCAGGCATGGGCAACAGCGTGTTCCATCCGGCCGATTACACGATACTCAACCAGCGCGTGTCGGCGGCCCGCGTGGCCTACGGCTTTTCCGTGCATGGCATCAGCGGCAACATCGGCTGGGCCCTGTCGCCGCTGTTCATGACGTATGTAGCTAATCAGTACGACTGGCGGATCGCGCTGCAATGCGCGGCCGTACTGCCGTTCGGCGTGCTGCTGATCCTGTTCCTGAACCGCCACGCCATCCGCCCCGAGCCTGTCAAGAAGGCCGCACCGGGTCAACCAGCTGGCGGCGAAGGCACCTTGGACTTTCTGCGCCTGCCGGCCGTGTGGATGTGCTTTGCCTTCTTCTTCATTACCGCCATCGCCCTGGGCGGCATCCAGAGCTTTGCCAGCGTGGCCCTCGTCAAGCTGTACGGCATGAGCCTGGCGCTGGCCACCAGCGCCTACACGGCCTATATGCTGGCCTCGGCCGTGGGCATGCTGGCCGGCGGCGTGGTGGGCGCGCGCAGCAAGCAGCCGGACCGCAACGTGGCGATCGCCTTTTCCGCTGCCGCGCTGCTGGCCGTGCTGCTGTCCATGGCCGCCGTGCCTGCCTGGGGCGCCGTGGTGCTGATGGGCGCCATCGGCCTGACGTCGGGTGTGGCGGGGCCGTCGCGCGACCTGATGATACGCGCGGCGGCGCCGAAGAATGCCACCGGACGCGTGTATGGCGTCGTGTATTCGGGTCTCGACAGCGGTCTGGCCGTCGGTCCCCTGTTTTTTGGCGCGCTGATGGATGGCGACCATCCGGCCCTGCTGTTCGTGTTCATCGGCCTGTTCCAGGCGCTGGCGATTGCCACGGCCGTGGGCGTGGGCGGTAAAACACGTGCTGCGGCGTTGCAAAAGGCATAGAATCGTTGCCATCAGCCACGAAAGGAATCCCCATGACCTTTGCCACCACCGACCTGTGCGACGACTATGCGGCCATGCTCGACGACGGCACCCTGGCCGTGCTGCCGCCCGTGTACCGCGCTTTCGGCCAGCGCATGCGTTTCAGCGGCCCCGCCACCACCTTGCAAGTGTTCGAGGACAACGCGCTCGTGCGCAGCACCCTGGAAACGCCGGGCCAGGGCCACGTGCTGGTGATCGATGGCGGCGGCAGCCTGCGCCGCGCGCTGGTGGGCGGCCAGCTGGGCGTGCTGGCGGAAAGCAACGGCTGGGCCGGCATCGTCGTCGATGGCTGCATCCGCGACAGCGAGGAAATCAATGTCTGCCAGATCGGCGTGCGCGCACTGGCCACGCATCCGCGCAAGAGCAACAAGACGGGCGCCGGCCAGCGCGACGTGCGCGTGCAGGTCAGCGGCGTGGCCGTGCATCCGGGCGACTGGATCTACGCCGATGCGGATGGCATCCTGGTGGCGCGGCAGGAACTCGATTGAGAGGGTTGCATCAAGGGTCTTGCGCGTAGCCGTCGACCTGCACGACAAAGCGGTCGATCCGCGGCCAGGCATCGCGCGTCCTGACCAGCGTCTCGCCCGAGCCCATCAGCAGCACATAGCCGTAACCCGTGCGGCGGTCGCGCCAGGAGTGGGGCGTGCTGTCCCAGGCGCAGCAATAGCGCTTGAGCCTGGGCAAGCCATACGCGCGCCGCAGGTACGCTTCCGCCTGCTGCGCATGCTTGCCGTCCACCGCGTAGCGGGCTTCGAACGGCTGGTCCTGGCGTTCCGTGTTTTGCTGGCAACCCTGGTAGACGAGATACGCGGGCTTCTTGCCCAGCTGGGACAGGAAGTCGCCGCAGGCCAGTTCGGCGCCCTGTGCGCCGCCCGCGCCCAGCAGGAATAGCCACGGCAGCAGTGTAGCGAGTTTAGTGACTGGCATCGCCATCTCCCCGCAACGGACACGCGGCCGCTGCCGGCCCCATACGCAGCACCAGTTCGCCGCGCAACTGCGTCAATCCCGCGATGCGCGCATCGATTTCACCCAGCTTGCGCGCCAGCGCCGCGCGCAGCAGGTCCGCCGTGGCGGGATCGCCGGCGGCCGCCAGCAGCGGCATGTCGGCCTCGATTTCCGCCAGGGTAAAGCCCAGCTGCTGCGCCGTGCGCAGGTAGCGCAGCCAGTCGGCCGCCTCGGGCGGGTAGTCGCGGTAGCCATTCGCGCCGCGCCGTGCGCGCAGCAAGCCCCGCTTTTCATAAAAGCGCAGGGTATCGCGGCTCAAGCCCGTCGCCTGCGCCATCTCGCCGATCTGCATGGTGATTTTTCTTTCATAAAATGCTTGACCATGGAGTGTACTCCAACCCTGATCATGGGCGCTTTCCAAAGACAGGAGTTCCCATGTTGTCCGTTTCCGCCTTCCGCCGCGTGGTGCGCGCCAGCGCCATTTATGATGTGCTCATGACGGCCCCGTTTGCCACGCCGTGGACGTTTTTGCTGCTGCGCGAGCACTTGAACGCCGTCAACGTGAGCCTGGGCGGCCTGCCGCTGCCCGTCTTCGGACCGTTTCATCTGCTCATCAGCAGCTTGTTTGGCAGCGTGGTGATGGTCTGGTCCGTGCTGCGCATGCTGGACCCGCAGCCGCGCTTCGGCCGCTTCGATGCGGCAGCGCGCTACCTGTTTTCCACGTGGATGGCGTGGGCGCTGTTCACGACGGGCCAGCCCCTGCTGTGGCTGTTCTTCGTGCCTGAACTGGCCTGGGGCCTCGCGCAAAGCTTGCCATTGCGCCGCAGCGAGGGCGCGCCGGCAGGGTGCGCGCACGAATCGTTGTTGAGATGGCGATAACGAAATGCAATAATGGCCGTGCTTTACAGCAATAAACGACTATTAAGGAAATAATTATGCAGCAGGATGCCGCTGGAAAAAACATGGCGTTGCTCGATCCGGTGGTGGCGCCGCGCATCGCGGTGACGCGCCTGGTGACGGGCCTGCTGCAAGGCGTGCTGCTGTACTGGCTGTACAGCACGGCGCAAGCTAAAGTCTGGCCCGCCACGGAAGCCTATCTGCTGGCGCCGCTGATGCTGATCAGCCTGCTGCTGCCCATCCTGCTGGTGTCCAGCCTGGGCCATATGTCGGTCAAGCGCATCGCCCTGTGGATGGCGGGCGCCGCCGTCGTGATGGCTGTGCTGGCCTGGCATGACGTGGCGCGCGGCGCCGAGCATGTGATCTGGGGCAACTACAAGCCGGGCGCACCGCTGCGCGTCATTTCCGCGCAGCTGTTCGGTTTTTGCGTCGTCGGCTTTTATATCGCCCACGCGCTGGTGCTGGCCAGCGCTCAGGATGGCCAGCGCATCGCCCGCTATCCGACCTATTTTGAAATCGCCTGGAAGCTCGGCATCCAGCTGCTGTTTTCCCTGCTGTTCGTGCTGGGCCTGTGGCTGGTGCTGTGGCTGGGCGGACAATTGTTCCTGCTCATCAAACTGAGTTTCCTGAAAAAACTGCTGGGCCAGGCCTGGTTCGTGATTCCCGTCATCTGCTTCGCGTTTTCGTTCGCCATCCACATCACGGACGTGCGCCCCTCCATCGTGCGCGGCATCCGCACCTTGCTGCTGGTGCTGCTGTCGTGGCTGATGCCGATCGCCGCCGTGCTCGTCTCGGGTTTCCTGCTGACCTTGCCCTTCATCGGCTTCGAGCGCCTGTGGGCCACGCGCCATGCGGCGTCCGTGCTGCTGGGCATGGCCGGCGTGCTGGTGGTACTGATCAATGCGGCCTTCCAGAATGGCGAAGTGGGCCATGGCGTGGCGCGCGGCATCCGCCTCGGCACGCGTCTGGCTTGTCTGCTGCTGCCGTGGGTGGTGGGCATCGCCATCTATGCGCTGACCCTGCGCGTGATGTCGCATGGCTGGACGTCCGACCGCCTGATCGCTGCCGCCTGCCTGCTGATCGCCACCTGCTACGCTGCCGGTTACGCCTGGGCGGCGAGCAAGTATGGCGACTGGCTGCACCTGATCGCCAACGTCAACGTGGCCACCGCCTTTGTTACCCTGCTGGCGCTGTTCGCGCTGTTCTCGCCGCTGGCCGACCCGGCGCGCATTTCCGTGGCCAGCCAGATGGCGCGCCTGGACAGCGGCAAGATAGGCGTGGACAAGTTCGATTTCGAATACCTGCGCTTCCAGGGCGCACGCTATGGCCAGGCGGCCTTGCAGGAATTGACGAAACGCACGACGGGCCCCGATGCGGCCATCGTGCGGGCCCGCGCCGAGGCCATGCTCAAGCGCCAGAACCGCCTCGACGAGACGGGCGCGCTGAGCGACGTGTCGATCAACCTGACCCTGCGCCCGGCCACGGCGAAACTGCCGGAGAGTTTCCTGCGCCAGGACTGGACGCAGGTTGGCCCGGCCTGGCGCCTTCCCGCCTGTTTGAAGCGGGCTGGGCCGCAGTGCGACGCGTATCTGCTCGATTTCGACGGCGATGGCAAGCAGGACGTGCTGCTGATCAGCAATGACCCGCGTGCCTCGTCGGTGTTGCTGGCGGAAAAGGAAGACGGCAGCTGGACCGCGCGCGGGCAAATTCCCATGGATGCCCTGCGCTGCAAACCGCTGCGCGAGAAACTGCAGGCGGGCGAGTTCCAGCTGGTGCCGCCGAAAGTGCGCGAGCTGGAAATCGATGGCCAGCGCGTGCCGATGACCTTATATACGCCAGAGGACGAGGTCAGCTGCCCGGATGAGACGGCGCCGGGCCCGTAAATGGCGGAGAGAGTCTGGCGCGGCTGACCGATGGAATCCGCAGCCAGAAGCGGGCATCTTATGGGAAGGTCATGTCCAAACCGACCATCCTGACAACGACGAAGGTGACGAGTCCCAGGACCATGAGCAATAGCATGAAGCCTGCGACCACCTTGCCGCTCGCGCGCAGCACAGCGCGATTCTGCTTCGCCTTATCCTTGTCCTTCTTGCCTTGATCGTAATGCCACTTGATGGCGAAGAACATGCCCGTGCCGAGCACGAGAGCCTTGAAGGTAACGAAGACTATAGGTGTCCAATCCATCATTTGAGTATTTCCAGTCTATTACTTGACACTATCTATCGTGAGGAGCACTGCCTCAAAACGCTGCTTCAGCAGCTTCCGTTCAAACCATCCCCAGGCATCGTGTTTGACTCTTCCATTATAGCCACCCATGAAATAACAAGGGCATCGGACGCAGCGATGTGCCGAATGCGGATGCGCGAGGAGAAACGTCAGCGACTTCCATACAAGATTGGTGTTGCTGCCCGTTATAAGGCATACTACCTTAAAACAATCTCCATACATTGAGACAAAATGTCCCAGTTGAAAACCATACAAGATGACAATGTGACGATCTGGTTGCCGCGATTGGCCGCGCACGGGGGGCCACGTTTTTTGCAGATTGCCGATGCCTTGCAGGCGGCGGTGGCAGACGGATCCTTGAGACCGGGTGACCGCCTGCCTCCGCAGCGTCACCTGGCAGCACAGCTGGACGTCGACCTGACGACGATCACGCGCGCCTACGATGAAGCCAGACGCCGCAACTTGCTGGAGGGCCGCGGCGCTCGCGGCACGTATGTCGCGGCGCCGAAAGTCGAATTGACCGCTATCCTTGACCTCTCCATGAATACCCCGCCACCGCCCGATGGCGTGGACTTCGACGACATGCTGAAACAAGGTTTGTCTCAGGTATTGATGCGGGCAGATAATGAATTGCTGATGACTTATCACCTGGGAGGGGGAAGCGATTCCGACCGTCAGGCCGGGGCCAAATGGCTGGCACCGATGTTTGGACATCTGGATGCTCGACAGGTCCTTGTCTGTCCCGGTGCGCAAGCGGCGATCGCCGCATTGATCCTTGCGCTGACGGAGCCTGGCGATGTCATCCTGGCAGAGCCGATGAGTTACCCCGGCTTGCGTGCCGCAGCAAGCCAATTCGGCCGGTACGTCATTGCCGTGGAAGCGGACAAGGACGGGATGCTGCCCGAGATGCTCGAGCAAGCATGCCGCCAGCACAAGCCCGGGCTGGTCTACCTCAATCCCACATTACAGAACCCGACCGCCATCACCATGCCGGAACGCCGGCGCAAGGAGCTCGCCAGCATCGCGCAGCGCTGCAATGTGCGCATCGTCGAGGATGATCCCTACTGGCTGCTTGCCGAAGCCCCGCCGCCGCCTGTTGCCACGTTTGCCCCGGAACAGGTGATCTACATCTCCACCCTGTCGAAATGCCTGACACCCGGCCTGCGTGTCGCGTTCGTGCTGATACGCGACCCGATTGAGCGCGAACGTTTCCTGGTCGCGCTCAGATCCTTTGCGCTGATGGTCGCGCCTCTGACGGCCGCACTGGCCACGCAGTGGATACTCGACGGTTCGGCTGACGGATTGCTGGCAGGCGTACGCAACGAGGCGCGCCTGCGCCACCGGATGGCGCGCGATATTCTCGCGGGGCGCTACAGCGGCTTGGGTGACGGCCTGCATGTATGGATCGAGTTGCCGGCGTATTGGAACTCTTCACAGCTTGCGCGTGCAGCCGCCAGCTCCGGCATCGCGGTCACGCCGGCGGAGGCATTCGCCACTGGCAGCGACTCCGTGAATGCCATCCGGATCTCGTTGGGCAGCATCAAGGACCGTGAACGCTTGCAGGCGGGCCTGCAACGACTGTCTCATCTGCTTGCGCGGCGGCCCGAGTCGTTCAGCGCTGCTGTGGTTTAATTGTCCAGCAAACACTGTGCTGGTTTATTGATATCCTAGAGGAACCATTTTTTCGCCAGCGTGTCGATTTGGTATGCCGTCCACCGTTGCAGGACGGACGCACCGGTAGCCCATTCCACCCAGTCCACCTTCAACCAGGGAAGCAAGGAAGCGCCATGCACAAACAGATCATTCTCAACCTGCCCGTAAAGGACCTGGACAAATCCAGGGCCTTCTTTGCCGCCCTCGGCTTCACCTTCAATTCCCGCTACAGCGGCGAGAATGCGGCGTTCATGAATATCGTCGAGGGCAACATCGAAGCCATGCTGACGACCGAGCCGTTCTTCCAGTCACTGATCGGCAAACCCGTCGCGAATGCCAAGGAAGCCAATGAAGTCGTCATTTGCCTCAGTTGCGAAAGCCGGGAAGAGGTGGACAGCCTGATCGCCAAGGCCCAGGCCGCCGGTGGCCGCATACCGCATCCGCCCGAAGACCATGGCTTCATGTACGACCAGGGCTTCGAGGATATCGATGGCCACCTGTGGAACCTGGTCTGGACGGCGCCGGAAGCCTGACGCGAATCGCTGGAATCAGTTCTTCGTGCGCACCTGGCGCACGTGGTTTTCCAGTTCGCTGAATGACGGGCGTTCCGTGGCGGAAATGACCTTGCGGCCGAATTCCACGGCCAGCGCGGGGGCATAGCCGTTCAGGCTGGCCAGTAACGTCACTTTCACGCACTGGTACATCTTCGCCGTTTCATGGTGTTTGCGGCGCAGCAAGCTGGCCAGCGGCGCGATGAAGCCGTAGGCCAGCAAGATGCCGATGAAGGTGCCGACGAGCGCCTGCGCGATCAGCACGCCCAGCTCGGCCGGCGGCAGGCCGACGGACGCCATCGTGTGCACGACGCCCATCACGGCGGCCACGATGCCGAAGGCGGGCATGGCGTCGGCCAGCTGCGAAATCGTCTGGATCGGCATTTCCGCATCTTCATGGTGCGTCTCGATCTCGTTATCCATCAGGTTTTCGATCTGGTAAGCGTCCATATTTCCCGACACCATCAGGCGCAAATAATCGGTGATGAATTCCAGGATGTGTTCGTCGCCGAGCGTGTACGGGTATTTCACGAAGATGGGACTGCGGTACGGGTCATCGATATCGTCCTCGACCGACATCAAGCCTTCCTTGCGGATCTTGCTGAGGATTTCATACATCAGCCCCATCAGCTCCATATAGCGCGCCTTCGTGTATTGCGAGCTGTGGAACAGGGTGGGCAGGGCGGCGAACGTGGCGCGGATGGCCTTGGCGTCATTGCCGACAAAGAATGTGCCCAGCGCGGCGCCGCCGATCATCAGCAGTTCCAGCGGCTGGAACAGGGCGCCCAGGTGCCCGCCCTGCATGGCGAAACCGCCGAAGACGGAAAACAGCACGACGAGAAATCCGAGTATGACTAGCAAAACCTACTCCTTCATATTATTGCCATATCGCAATATTGTAGTGTAACCCTATTTTCCCGTATTGGCCGAGTCCGGCTGCAACTGCCCGATGAGAAAATTGATAAAAGCGCGCACTTTGGCGGGCAGCTGGTGGCGGCTCGGATAATAGGCGTACAGGTCGGCCGGCGCCAGCGCGTACTCTTCCAGCACCACGCGCAGGCGGCCGCTGTCGAGGTAGCGGGCCAGGTCCCATTCCGAGCGCAGCAGGATGCCGTGGCCGTCCAGGGCCCAGCCGAGCACCACGTCTCCATCGTTGCTGGCCACCGTGCCGCGTACTTTCACCGTGTGGGTGGCGCGGCCACGGCTCAAGCGCCAGATGCCGTAGGCGTCGTCGTTCTGCCGGTGCACGATGCAGCGGTGCCGCGCCAGGTCGTCGGGGGTCTGAGGTGTGCCGTGCGCCTGCAGATAGGCGGGCGAAGCGCACAGGAAGCGCCGGTTCGACATGATGCGCCGCGCCGATAGGCGCGTGTCGGGCAAGTCGCCGAAGCGGATGCCCAGGTCGTACGCCTGCTCGACCAGGTTGATGGGGCTGTCCGTCAGTTGCAGCTGTACTTCCAGCTGCGGGTGGCGCAGGGCGAATTGCGACAGCAGGGGTGCGATCACCGTGCGTCCGAAACCCAGGGTGGCGTTCACGCGCAGCAACCCGCGCGGCTCCGCGCTGCCGCTGGCCAGGGATTCCTCCATGGCGCGGATATCGTCGAGGATCTGCCGCGCCTGCTGCAGATAGCTTTCGCCATCGCCCGTCAGGCTGATGCGCCGCGTGCTGCGATTGAGCAAACGCACGCCCAGGCGCTGCTCCATCAACTGCAGGCGCTTGCTGACGGCGGGCGGCGTGATGCCCAGTTCGCGTGCCGTGGCCGACAGGCTGCCCAGCTTGGCCAGCAGCACAAAGAAGGCCATTTCCGTCGTGGCGTCGCTTTTCATTATTAACTTCAATTGAAGAATGGTTTAAATTGATATTGATTATACGACTGTCTATCGCGGTTAAGCTGGCGTCATTGCTTTCATTCACAGGAGACCCGCATGAAAATCGTTGAAATCCGCGAAAAGACCATCCCCATTTCTTCCCCCATCCGCAACGCCTATATCGATTTCAGCAAGATGACCTTGAGCCTGGTGGCCGTCGTCACGGACGTACTCCGCGACGGCAAGCCCGTCGTCGGCTACGGCTTCAATTCGAATGGCCGCTACGGCCAGGGCATGCTGATGCGCGAGCGCTTCATTCCCCGCATCCTCGACGCCGATCCTGCTTCGCTCGTCACGGTGGACGGCAGCAACCTCGATCCGCACAAGGTGTGGGACTGCATGTACACGAATGAAAAGCCGGGCGGCCATGGCGAGCGTTCGGTGGCCATCGGCACCATCGACATGGCCATCTGGGATGCCGTGGCGAAGATCGAGAACAAGCCATTGTTCCAGCTGCTGGCCGAGCGCCACGGCACGGGCGTGCCCGATAAAAAAGTCTTCGTGTATGCGGCGGGCGGCTATTACTACCCGGGCCAGAGCTTGAGTGCCCTGCAGGATGAGATGCGCAGCTACGTCGACCGCGGCTACACGGTGGTCAAGAAAAAGATCGGCGGCGCGTCGCTCGATGACGACTTGCGCCGCATCGACGCCATCATGGAGGTGCTGCAGGATGGGCAAAAGCTGTGCGTGGATGCGAACGGCCGCTTTGACCTCGATACGTCGATCGCCTACGCCAAGGCGCTGCGCCAGTACGACCTGTTCTGGTACGAGGAGGCGGGCGACCCGCTCGACTTCGAGCTGCAGGCCACCCTGCGCAGCTATTACGACAAGCCGATGGCGACGGGCGAAAACCTGTTTTCCATGCAGGATGCGCGCAACCTGATCCGCTATGGCGGCATGCGCGCCGACCGCGACTGGCTGCAGTTCGACTGCGCCCTCAGCTACGGCTTGGTGGAATATTTGCGCACGCTGGACATGCTGCACCAGCACGGCTGGTCGCGCAGCCGCTGCATCCCGCACGGCGGCCACCAGATGTCCCTGAATATCGCGGCCGGCCTGGGCCTGGGCGGCAATGAATCGTATCCCGATTTATTCCAGCCCTTCGGCGGTTTTCCCGATGGCGTCAAGGTCGAAAACGGCCACATCACCATGCCGGACCTCGTCGGTATCGGCTTCGAGGGCAAGGCGAACCTGTATGCGGAAATGCGCGCGCTGAGCGGGCAGTAGCGTTATTCGCCGCGCTGCCAGAAGCGCAGCCGGTTGCCGAACGGGTCAGCCACTTCCAGGATGCGGCCCCAGTCCTCGTCGCGGATGCCGGGCCGCGCATACGGATAGTCCTTGTCGCGCAATTCCGCATGCAGGGCGGCGACATCGTCGACGGGAATCAGCAGCGCCGCGCCCGGTGTGGCGTCGCCGTGGTGTTCGGACAGGTGCAGCACCAGGTCGCCACGCGTCACCTGCAGGTACAGCGGCGCCGTAGGTTCGAAGCGATGTTCCCAGTCCAGGGTAAAACCGAGAAAATCGAGATAGAACTCGCGCGCTTTGGCTTCGGAAAAACTGCGCAGGATGGGAATGGGGGCATGCATGGCGGCGCTTTCAACAAGGTGGCAAGCGATTATTTTAACGTCAGGCCAGCGCCTGCCGTTTCATGTGTGCGGCGTGGCTGGTCTTCTCCCAGCGGAACAGCCATATGATGGCAAGCTTGGTCGTGGCGCTGACGCTGGCCAGCAGCAGCAAGGGCCAGCCCGTCGACACGCCCATGACGCAGGCAAAGAAGATGGTGCTGGCATCCATCGCCAGGATGAACTGGCTCATTTTCAGGGACACGGCACCCGTCCTGCCCGAGCGCCAGATCAGGCCGATCTGGTGCGCATAACCCTGCGCCAGCAGCACGGTGACGGCGACGATCAGGCTTTGCGAGATCACGCGCTTTTCATCGGTGAAGGTGGGACCGAAAGCCAGCCCCGCCACGCCCGTGCACAGCAGCAGCGCACAGGCCAGCAGCGCGTTGCGCGATGCCCCGCTGCGGCGGTCGCGGTCGATTTCATACAGGATGCCCAGCGCGATCAGCGAGGCGATCAGCCGTGGCCAGACGATGTAGTGGTTGAATGGCGTGATCGAATAGCCGTACACGAAGAAGGCGCAATACGCGAGGAAGCTGACGGTGAACTGGTTGATGGACAGGATGTCGGTCGTCTTGCCGGCGCCGATGTCGGCATCGCGCTTGCGCTGCCAGATTTTTTGCAGCTGCGACCACAAGCCAAACAGGCTGACGACAATGAAAAGGGAATTGAGGCTGCCGGCGAGGGCGTAGAGGGAAGGGGGCTGCAAGGTGTCTCCTGGGATGGCAAAGCATCGCTGCCGTGACAGGCTGCCTTGTCTATACATTTTATTTGGACAACATGCTCTCATGAAATAAATTGGCAGGCAAGCAATGCTTTTGCTGCCGCAGCCTGTTGCAGCGAAACTTGCCTGAACTCACCTGTTCCTGAGCTTGCCCTTATAATCACGGCATGACTTTCTTATCACTGCGTGCCCGCTCCGTGCTGGCCACCCTCGGCAAAATGGCCGTTTCCCTGATTATCCTGTTGACTGCATTGTGGGGCGCGCTGGCGCTGTGGTACCAGCTGTCCGGCGGCACGGCGGCGCAAGCCATCGGCGCGCTGCTGTGGGCTGCGCTGGGCGTGGCCAGCATCGCGCTGTGGTGGACGCGCGGCGACGCGCGCGTGCTGCTGCCGTATGCGGCCGGGTTTATCCTGCTGCTCGTGTGGTGGAGCCTGATCGCGCCGAAGCAGCAGCGCGTGTGGGCCGACGACGTGGCGCGCAATGTGACGGGTTCCGTGAAAGGCAATCTCGTCACCCTGGACAATGTGCGCAATTTCGACTGGCGCAGCGATGACGACTACACGGTCAAGTGGGAGCAGCGCAGCTACGACCTCGACGAACTGCGCACGGTGGACACGGCGCTGTCGTACTGGACGGGGCCTTACATCGCGCATACCTTGATTTCCTTCGGCTTTGCCGACGGGCGCTTTTTGACGTTTTCCATCGAGATCCGCAAGGAGAAGGGCGAGAGCTTTTCCGCCATCGGCGGCTTTTTCAAGCATTTTGAAATGAGCCTGATCGCCGCCGACGAGCGCGACATCCTGCGCGTGCGCACGAATGCGCGGGGCGAGGACATGCATCTGTACCGCGTCATGATGCCCAAGGCGGCCATGCGCTCGCTGTTCCTCGCCTATCTGGACGAGGCGCAAGCGCTGAAGAACCAGCCGCAGTTCTACAATACGCTGACGGCCAACTGCACCACCATCGTCTTCGAGATGGTGCGCCGCATCGTGCCGGGCCTGCCGCTCGACTACCGGCTGATGGCCTCTGGCTACCTGGACCGCTATCTGTTCGACGTGCAGGGCCTGGTGCCCGGCCAGACCTTCCAGCAGCTGCGCGATGGGGGCCATGTCACGGCGCGCGCGCGGGCGGCCAACGGCGATGCGGATTTTTCGCACACGATCCGCCGCGGCATGCCGGGCTACGATGAAGCGGGTTATCCGAAGCTGCAAATGCCACGCCAGTAGCTGTCTGCCTTATACTGTCGCCATATCCGACCGGCCGCCTTTCGCGGCCGGTCTCACTTTACGAATAAAGAAGGCCCGCTATGCCATTTTCCTCACTGGGTCTGATTCCCGCCCTGGTCCGCGCCGTTGACAAGGCCGGCTATGCCGCGCCGACGGCCATCCAGGCGGCCGCCATTCCCGCCATCCTGCGCGGCAGCGACGTGCTGGGCGCGGCCCAGACGGGTTCCGGCAAGACGGCCGCCTATGCGCTGCCGCTGCTGCAGGCGCTGATGTCGCCCGTTTCCGGCCCGCGCCAGGTGCGCGCGCTGATCCTCGTGCCCACGCGCGAGCTGGCGGCGCAGGTGGGGCAGACCGTGCATGCGCTGGCCAAGCCGCTGCCGATCAAATTGAAGATTTCCGTGCTGTTCGGCGGCGTGTCGATCAATCCGCAGATGATGGATTTGCGCGGCGGCGCCGATATCGTCGTCGCCACGCCGGGCCGTTTGCTGGACCTGGTGCGCCAGAACGCCGTGAAGCTGGGCGGCGTGTCGCTGTTCGTGCTTGACGAGGCCGACCGCCTGCTCGACATGGGTTTCAGCGAGGAGATCAACGCCATCCTCGCGCTGTTGCCAGCGAAACGGCAAAACCTGTTCTTTTCCGCCACCTTCCCCGACAGCGTGCAGGCGCTGGCCGACAGCCTGCTCAAGGAACCCGTGCGCATCGAGGTGGCGTCCGAACCGCAGGACAAGCCCGACATCGTGCAGCGCGCCATCACGGTCGACGTGCCGCGCCGCACGCAGCTGCTGCGCTACCTGATCCTGCAGCAGCAGTGGGAGCGCGTGCTGGTGTTCGTCGCCACCAAATACGCGGCCGAACACGTGGCCGACAAGCTGCAGCGCGCGGGCCTGCACGTGGGCGCCTTCCACGGCGAATTCAGCCAGGGCACGCGCAGCCAGCTGCTGGCCGACTTCAAGGCGTGCCGCTTGCAGGTGCTGGTGGCCACCGACGTGGCGGCGCGCGGCATCGACATCGCCGGCTTGCCCGCCGTCGTCAACTATGACTTGCCCCGTTCGGCCGTCGATTACACGCACCGCATCGGCCGTACGGGCCGCGCCGGCGAAAGCGGCACGGCCATCAGTTTCGTGACGGCCGACACGGAAGCGCATTTTCGCCTGATCGAAAACCGCAACGACTTGCGCATCGTGCGCGAAGTGGTGGCCGGTTTCGAGCCGACGGAATTGCCCGCACCCGTGAACCCCGTCACGGACACGGTGAATGGCGGCGTGAAGGGCGCGCGCAAGAGCAAGAAGGACAAATTGCGCGAAGCGGCTGCCAAGGCGGCCGAGGGCAATTAAATCCGCCTTATGTGCGCTAGCCGCTTGAATGACCACGCTTCCCGGACTAAGATTGTGTTTCTATAAAGCAAGGGGACGGGAATGCACAGGATCATGATCAAACGGATGGCCGCTGCCACCTGCATCGCGGCGCTGGCCGGTTGCGCCGGCATGGGCGGAAACAATGGTTCGGCCGGCATGCAGATGCCGGGCAAGACGCCTGCCGATGCCGCCGTGGCCGCCACCTGGTACAACCCGCCCAGCGAATTTCCCGGCATTTGCCTGACCCAGTTCAAGGATGGCAGCCTGCGTTTCGATGGCGGTTTCGCCTTTTTCAACCCGGGCCGCTGGGCGTACGATGGCGCCGCGTCCGAACTGCGTTTGCAACTGGCGCCGACGCCGTCGCTTGAACTATCGCACGCGCAAATCGTCCAACATATGAACCTGTTACGCATTGAGGCGGACAAGAGCACGCTGGTGTATGGCGTGAAAGCCGATACCAAGGCCATCGGCCTGGGCGGTTTTGTGTTTTACCGCGACACGCCTTGTCCTGCACAGCGCGGATAAGTGCCGGATTAGTGTCATACGGGAATATTTAGTCGTATAATTTCAACGCAAACTGGCTGCCGCGCAAGACTCGCAAGATTGTCACGTGCGGCAGATTCCCCCTCCAGGCAAGCTCCGATTTCGCCATGGCGATGAGAGGATGGTCCGATGGATGTGCACGACGAGCATGGCATGCCGGGTACTGCGGCGCTGGCGGCGGATGCCGGGCAGCAGGCCGTGGCCCCGCCGCGCACCTTGCTGCTGGTCGATGACGAGCCGAATATCCTCGCTTCCCTCAAGCGTTTGCTGCGGCGCGATGGCTACCATATCCTGACGGCCAACAGCGGCCAGGAAGGGCTGGACGTGCTGGCCGGCCATACGGTCGACGTGATCGTGTCGGACCAGCGCATGCCCGGCATGCTGGGCGCCGACTTCCTGCGCAAGGCCAAGCTGCTGTGTCCGCAAACCATCCGCATCATGCTGTCGGGCTATACGGAATTGCAAGCCGTCACGGACGCCGTCAACGAGGGCGCCATCTTCAAGTTCCTCACCAAGCCCTGGGAAGACCATCAGTTGCGCGAACATATCGCCGAAGCCTTTCGCCTGAAGGGCATCGACGACGACAATGCGCGCCTCAATGCGCAGCTGCGCGACGCCAACCAGGCGCTGGCGGCGGCCAATGCCGCCATGCAGGCGCTGGTGCGCCAGCAGCAGCATCAGATCAGCCGCGACGAAGTCAGCCTCGGCATCGCGCGCGAATTGCTGCAATTTTTGCCGCTGCCCGTGATCGGGCTCGATGAGGATGGCATGATCGCCTTCATCAACGCGGCGGCGGCCAATCTGTTCGAACGGGGCGCGGCCCTGCTGGGCAACGAGGCGGCGATCGTCTTGCCGCAACTGTTCGACGGGCAGGGCGCACCTCGCCTGGCCGCCATCGATGGCCAGCCGTATGCCGTGGCCGTCCATCCGATGGGCCTGCATTCGCGTTCGCGCGGCAGTCTCGTCACCCTCAGTCGCCATGGAGTGGGTACATGAGTGAAAGCGTGAACGAAAGTGGTCGCGAGATTTCCATGGAACAGGCGCAGGAAGGCATGGTGCTGGCGCAGGCGCTGAGCGATGCCAGCGGCACCGTGCTGCTGGCCCAGGGCGCCACCTTGACGGCGGCGAACCTGACGGCCTTGCGCAGGCGCAATGTGGAGAGCTGCCACGTCGTCATGGATGAAGTGGTCGACCCCGTCGCGCAAGCGCATGCCGAGCAGGAACGGGTGCGCCGCCTGGAACGTCTGGCCGTGCTGTTCCGCGCCACGCCGGCCGATTCCGCCGGGGCCGAACTGCTGGCGCTGCTGCAGCGCTACCGGCAAGGGGGCGCCACATGACACGGCTCAGTTTTGAACACATCATCCGCCAGATCCAGGAGCTGCCTTCGCTGCCCGTGGTGGTGCTGGAGCTGCTGTCGAGCATGGACCAGGACGACACGGACGTGCACGTGCTGGCGCAAAAGATCGAGCTGGACCAGGGCCTGGCGGCGAAGACCCTGCGTATCGCCAATTCCTCGTTCTATGGCATGCAATCGAAGGTCACGAGCATCCCGCAAGCCGTTTCCGTGCTGGGCTTTCACAGCATCCGCACCGTCGTCACGGCCTGCGCCCTGACGGGCAGCTTCGCGCCCGTCAGCGGCGGCTTCGATTTCCAGGCATTCTGGCGCCACTCGCTGGCCACGGCCGTCGCCGCGCGCCTGCTGGCGCCGCACTTGCGCGTCAATCCCGAAACGGCGTTCACGGCCGGCCTGCTGCACGACCTGGGCACCCTGGTGCTGGTGACGCGCTTCCCGGCCGAGCATGCGCTCGTGCGCAGCTACCGCCAGGCGCATGATTGCCAGATGGCCGATGCGGAACTGGCCGTCATCGGCATCGATCACGCGCAGGTGGGCAGCGCCCTGGCCGCCTACTGGAAGTTCCCCGAGGCGATACAGCAGGCGGTGGCCGACCACCACGCCATCGACCGGCTGGAGGCGGGCGGCTTGCCGCTGGCCGTGCACCTGGCCAATGCCGTCGCCCTGGCGCTCGACCTGGCCGGTGTTGACGATGCGCTGGTGCCGCCCCTGTCGCCTGCGGGCTGGCGCAGCATCGCCCTGGATGAACAGGCCTGGCTGGCGCTGCTGGGGCAAACGGAACACACTTTCGATGAAATGTCGCGGATCATGCTGGCATGAACAAAAAAGAGGCCATGGAAACAGACGCAGGGCAGGTGCTGCCCGCCACGCCGGAGCGCCGCCAGGGTGATTCCGTCGCGCTATCGGCGTTTTTCGACGGCCATCCCGTGGCCACTTTCGCCATCGACACGGACCACGTGGTGACGCACTGGAACAGCGCCTGCGAACAGTTGCTGGGCTTTACGGCCGCGGAGATGGTCGGCACGCGCGACCACTGGAAGGCGTTTTATATGCAGCCGCGCGCCTGCCTGGCCGACCTGCTGGTGGCCGATGATATCGCGCTCGGTGAAAATGACCGCTACCTTGGCAAGCTGAAGCGCTCTTCCGTGATCCCCGGCGCCTACGAGGCCGAGGATTTCTTTGCCCATATCGGCCCCGACGGCCACTGGCTGCATTTCACGGCGGCGCCCCTGCGCGACCGTCAGGGGCGTCTGGTGGGCGCCATCGAAACCCTGCGCGACGTGAGCGAGCGGCGCTTTGCGGAACTGGCGCTGCGCAAGGCGCACGACAACCTGGAACACCTGGTGGCCGAGCGCACGGCCCAGCTGGCCGAAATGAACGAGCGCCTGGCCGACGATATCCGCCAGCGCCAGATCGCCGATCTGGAATTGCGCGAGCGTAACCTGGCCCTGACGGAATTGAACAGCAAACTGTCGCTGGCCCAGCAAAAGCTGCTGCAGTCGGAAAAACTGGCCTCGATCGGCCAGCTGGCCGCCGGCGTGGCGCACGAGATCAACAATCCCATCGGCTATGTGTTTTCCAATTTCGGCACCCTGGAAGGCTATCTGGACGACCTGTTCAGCATGCTCGACGCCTATGAGGAAGCCGAGCCGGCCGTCGCCGACCCCGTGGTGGCGGCGCGCCTGCGGGCGCTGCGCGAACAGATCGACCTCGATTTCCTGCGCACCGACATTCCCATGCTGATGGGCGAGTCGAAGGAGGGCATTTCGCGCGTGCGCCGCATCGTGCAGGACCTGAAGGATTTTTCGCGCACGGATGCGCACCAGGAGTGGGTCTGGGCCGACCTGCGCCAGGGCATCGATACCACGCTCAATATCGTGAATAACGAGGTCAAGTACAAGGCCGACGTGGTGCGCGAGTATGGCGACATTCCCGATATCGAATGCCAGCCTTCCGAGCTGAACCAGGTGATCATGAACCTGGTCGTCAACGCGGCCCATGCCATGAACGAGGAGCGCGGGCGCATCACCCTGCGCACGGGCAGCGACAACGCGACGGAAGTGTGGATCGAGGTCGAGGACACGGGTGGCGGCATCGCGCCCGAACACCTGTCGCGCATCTTCGATCCGTTCTTCACCACCAAGGCCGTCGGCAAGGGTACGGGTCTGGGCCTGTCGCTGGCCTACACCACGGTGCAAAAGCATCACGGCCGCATCGACGTGCGCAGCGTCATCGGCCGCGGCACCACCTTCCGCATCACCTTGCCCGTGCGCCAGGCGCAGGCCGTCGCACCATGACCGAACAGGACAGCATGAGTATGAGCATCAGTACCAGCGCCAGCACCGCGGCCGCGCCGCCCACCATCCTGTGCGTCGACGACGAACCGAATATCCTGTCGTCGCTGCGGCGGCTGTTCCGCCCGCACGGCTACCGCGTGCTGACGGCCGATGGCGGCGCGGCCGGCCTGGCCCTGCTCGAGAGCGAGACGGTGGACCTGGTCATTTCCGACATGCGCATGCCGCACATGGATGGCGCGCAGTTCCTGGCCCAGGTGCGCCAGCGCTGGCCCGGCACCATACGCTTGCTGCTGACCGGCTATGCCGACATCCAGTCCATCCTCGACGCCATCAACCAGGGCGAGATCTACCGCTACGTGACCAAGCCCTGGGACGAGAACGATATCGTGCTGGTGGTGCGCCACGCGCTGGAACGGCGCGCGCTGGAACAGGAAAAACTGCGCCTCGAAGCGCTGACGGCCAGGCAGAACGTGGAGCTGCAGGCGCTCAACGCCAGCCTGGAAGCGAAGGTAGCCACGCGCACGCAGCAGCTGAAACAGTCGCACGACGAGGTGCAGGCGGCCAACGAGCGCCTGAAGGCCACGTTCGTGACGACGATCAAGGTGTTTTCCAACCTGATCGAAATGCGCGGCGGCAAGCTGGTCGGCCATGCGCGGCGGGTGGCGGAGTTGTCGCGCAAGCTGGCGCAGACGCTGGGCCTGGAAGGGCAGGATGCGCGCGACGTGTTCATCGCGGCCCTGCTCAAGGATATCGGCAAGCTCAGCTTGAGCGACGATGTGCTGGAACTGCCGGCCAGCGCCTGGACGGGCGAGCAGCTGGCCGCCTTCCGCAAGCATCCGCTGCGCGCCGAACAATTGCTGATGGCGCTCGACGAGCTGCGCGCCGTTTCCGTGATCCTGCGCTCGCAGCTCGAGCGCTTCGACGGCGGCGGCTTTCCCGATGGCCTCGTGGGCCTGGCCATTCCGATGGGCGCGCGCATCCTGGCGCTGGCGTCGGACTATGACGGCTTGCAGATCGGCGCCATGGTGCAGCGCAGCCTGCGCGCCGAGGAAGCCCGCACCCTGATCTACGACAGCGTCGGCAAGCGCTACGACCCGGCCGTCGTGGCCGCTTTCCGCAGCATCATGGACGAGACGGAGCCGCCGGCGCGCGACCTGACCGTGCTGTCGGGGCAGCTGGAGCCGGGCATGGTGCTGTCGCGCGACCTGATCAGCCGCGACGGCCTGATGCTGCTGGCCGCCGAACACGTGCTGACGGCCCGCGTGATTTCCCAGCTGCTCGATTTCGAAGGCAAGAATGGCGGGCGCCTGAGCATCCGCGTGTACGCGCCCATCAAGGAAGGCTAAGGCGGGAAGGCTAGGGCGCTGGCGGGGCCGCCGGCGGCGAGACGGGCAGGTGCACGGTAAAGCGCGTGCCACGGCCCACTTCCGACGCCACCTCGATGCGTCCGCCGTGCTTGTTGACGATGCCGTACGACAGCGACAGGCCGAGGCCCGTGCCGCTGCCCACGGCCTTGGTGGTGAAGAATGGTTCGAAGATGCGGTTCAGGTGCTCGGGCGCGATGCCGGCGCCCGTGTCGCCGATCTCCACCCACACCCAGTCGCCGGCGTGGCCGGTGCGGATGCTGATCACGCCATCGCTGCTGATGGCCTGGCCCGCGTTGACGAGCAGGTTCATGAACACCTGGTTCAGCTGCGAGGCCAGGCACAGTATCTGCGGCAGCTCGCCATAGTGCTTCTCGATGCGCGCCTTGTATTTCAATTCGTTGGCGACGATGTTGAGGGTGCTGTCCAGGCCAGCGTGCAGGCTGGCCACTTGCCAGTCCGTCTCGCCCACATGGGAAAAATCCTTCAGCGACTGCACGATGTCGCGCACGCGTTTGAGACCATCCATCGATTCGCGCACCAGGTCCACCATGTCGTCCTGCAGGAAGGCGAGGTCGGCCTGGTCGCGCACCTGGGCCACGCGCGCGGCCAGGGCCGGGCCGTCGGGCGTCTCGCGCATCGCCGCCTCATACTGGCCGATCACGCCGAACAGGGTGCCGACATAGCCTTGTAGCGAACTCATGTTGGAGTTGACGAAGCCGATCGGGTTATTGATTTCATGCGCGATGCCGGCCGCCAGCTGGCCGATGGAGGCCATTTTTTCCGATTGCAGCAGCTGGTCGTGCGCTTCCTGCAACTTGCTGATCAGTAGTTGCTGCTCTTCGCCGCGCGCCTGCAGCATCGCTTCCATGCGCTTGCGTTCCGTAATATCGGTCAGCGAGCCGATCACTTCGAACGGCACGCCGTGCTCGTCGCGCACGAGGCGCAGGCTGTCGTGCATCCACAGGTAGCTGCCGTCGCGCACGCGGAAGCGGTATTCATAGGCGCGCGCGCCTTCGACGAAGATCTGCGCCAGGCTGGAAAAAATGCCGGGCGCATCGTCGGGGTGGATGTGGTCGAACCAGAAGTTGGGATCGGCCACCATCTCCTCGGGCTGGTAGCCCAGTACATTGAGGGCATTGTTGCTGACAAACGTCATCTTGAAGTCGCCGCTGGGCACGGTGCAATAGATGATGGAGGGCGTATTGTCGAGCAGGTATTGCAGGCGCACGGCCGTGGCGGCCGGGGCGTCGGCATCGGGCGCCGTCCCGGCATGCCGGCCGGTATCGGGAGTAGAAAGGTCGAAATCCTCGAACTGCATTGTCACACCTCGCGGCCTGCACGGCATTGATGTCATCCTGGTTCGATTATGCCTGATTCTGCCTGCCTTGGGCCGTCATCGGCGCGCTCAAGGGGCCAGCGGCTGCTCGACGATCGCCATGCGCCGCGCGATGCGCTGCGCCGCTTGCGTATCGCCCGCCTGTTCGGCGCGCAGGCGCTGCACGCCCAGCCAGGCCAGCAGCGGCCGGCGCCAGCCTTGGTCAGAGGCGGTGGCCACGGCCGTATCGAGCAGCTCCGGCGTGGCGCGGCCCGAGCGCAGCAGCACGCCGGCGGCTACCAGCTGCGACAGCGGTTCCTTGATGGCGGCCACGGCGCTGGCGGCTGCCGTATCCGAGCTGGCGCTGGCGGCCGCCCGCTGCGCTTCCGGCAGCAGGGCGGCGTCGGCCGCCTGCGCCTTGCCTGCGAGGTAGGCCGCATAGGCGCGGTCGGAGTCCGTCGCGTCGGCTTGCAGAGCTTCAAAGCCGGCGCAGTCTTCGAATGCCAGACTGGCCACGCGTGCGGCGCAGCGCAGCAGTTCGATGCGCGCCACGAGATCGAGCTTGCCCGTGCCGGCGACCTGGCTGCGGGCGCGCCGGAATTCCGTCTGCTCGACCAGGGCGTTGCCGCTCAAATATGCTGCTTGAAACCGTTCGACGGAACTTTGCGCATTCATTTTCCAGTCCGGCACGGGCGGGCCGCTGGAGCATGCGGCGAGCGCGGCCAGGGCCAGTACGGACAAGGTGGCGTTGAGTTTTATCATGGCAGTTTGATCTCCGGATTGCGCTTGAACGGCCATTTGCGGTTGATTTCATTGACCAGCTGCTCGACCTTGCGCAGATTGCTTTCCACGTCGGCGCGCAGCGGGCCCAGGTCGGCTGTGGCCGCCTTGGCGTTGGCGCCCACGGCTTGCGCTTCGACCAGCACGGCGTCGACTTTTTTCAGGCTGTTGCGCGTGTCGGCCAGCAGGGCATTCAGCTGCACGATGGTCGCCTGCGCATCCGTCATCACGCCCTTGTCGCCGAAGACGCGCGTGTCGGCATTGGCCACCAGGCCATCCGTGCGGCGCGCCAGCTGGTCCGCCGTGATCAGCAGGGCGTTGGCCCGTTCGATCAGCAGGCGCGACTGCTTGTCGTCGCCCGTCAGCAAGCCCATGGCGCCACCCGGACCACTGAGCTTGCCGGTGACGGCCTGCACGTTGCGCATGGTGCCGTCGAGCGCGGAATCGGTGCCCGTCAGGTTGCCCAGGTTGTTCAGCAAGTCCTTGGCGGCGGCCAGCAGGCGGGGGATTTCCGCCGCCATGTCGCCCACCAGCAAGTCGCGCGTGGCGTCGTCGGGCAGCGGCGGGTCCGTCAGGATGCCGCTGTAGGCGCGCAGCTTGGCGCCGCCGACGATGCCCCGCTCCAGCGTGAAGATGGAGCTGGTGCGCAGCCAGTGCGCGTCTTTGCGCGGCACGTCGATGATGACGCGCGCGCGGCCGTCCGGCGCCAGCTCGATGCGCTGCACGCGGCCGATGGGAAAGCCGGAAAAGGTCAGGTCGGCGCCCACGCCGACGCCGTCCGAATCGTCGGCCGTCAGCACCAGGGTTTGCGTGGCTTCGAAGGCGCCGCGCGCATACATCAGGTAGACGACGGAGCCGACCACCAGCACGAACATGAAGACGAGCAGGATGGCCGCCTTCAGTTCGGCGTGGCGTACGGGCGGCGGGGCGGGCAGCACAGCGTCGGGCGCCGTGACGTCGGTCTGGTCGGGATTTTGAGGTTGGCTCATGGCTTCTGGCTCTGGTATGGGTGGTTCAAGGTTAGCTGGGCGGGGGCGGGCATCAGTAGTAATTGCCCATCAGCGAAGCCACTTCGACCAGCAGGATGACGGAAAACAGGCGCAGCATTTCGGACAGGCCGTGCGCGGCCCACAGGCGGTTGCGCCGGCCGTGCGGTTCTTCCGGATAGTACGACGAGGCCAGCGGGATCAGGGCCACGGCAAAGCTGAAGAAGATGACCTTGAGCATCAGGATCAGCGCCACGGCCGGATTGAAGATCTGTCCCACGACGCGCGTGTAGCCCTGCAGCGCCCACGGCGTAAAACCGTAGATGGTGATGTAGGCGAGGATCAGCGAGGTGACGCAGCTGACGATGGCCAGCATCCACACGGCGAAGATGCCGGACATGACGCGCGGAAAGTATTCGCGGCGCAGCAGGTCGACGCCCTGGCGCTGCATTTTCTCAAGCATGCCGGACGAGCGCATTTGCGCGAACGCAATGCCGTCGGGCAGGGTCAGGCGCAGCGCGACGAACAGGGCGGCCGTCAGGGGGATCAGTTCCAGCACCAGCACGCGCACCACCATTTCCAGCGCATAGCGCGACAGGCCGTAGCTTTGCGCGCTGACGACGACGATGCGTATCAGCACCAGGCTGACGAGCGCGCAGGCGACGCTGAACCAGACGAGATTGGGCGCCGTGTTCGTCACCAAGCGGTGCGCGAGGATGGGGCGGTTGTCGCGGTTATAGCTCGATGGCGACAGGGCCAGCGAAAACACGAGGATGGCGAAATGCAGCATGCGCCACCAGCTGACCAGCCAGGCCATGGTGGCCCGGTGCAGGCGGCGCAGGCTGATGATGAGGGAGACGGATAGGGTCATCATGGCATCTTAACATTGGATGCGTTCGATACAAGCGATTGTGCAGCCGTGCACGGCAGGCCCTTTATTGACCGGCCACGCTGGCGACGCTGTGGATAATCGCGTCGGCCGCCGCCCGCACGCGGGCAGAACGGTTCAGGTCCGCATGCATGACCAGCCACACGTCATACGCTTCCGCCCGCTCGGGCCAGATGCGCACGAGCTGCGGGTCGATGTCGCCCAGGTGGGTGGCCAGCTCGGCCACGCCCAGGCCCGCGCGCGTGGCTTCCTGCAGCATCGCCGCCGAGTTCACTTCCATGGCGACCCGGGCGTTGGCGACGGATTCGCCGGCGATTTTCTCGCCATGGCGCGGCGTCACGGACTGGTGGTAGATGACGATGTCGTGCCCGGCCAGCGCCGTGCCGCGCACGGGCTCGCCCCGTTCGGCCAGGTAGCTTTTCGACGCATACAGGCCCAGGCTGCGCTTGACGAGATGGCGCGAGATCAGGTCCGAGTCGGTGGGGCGCACGCCGCGTACGGCCAGGTCCGCTTCGCGCCGCGTCAGGCTGGCCAGCGCCGGCGCCACGTTGAGCACGATGCGGATGTCCGGGTGGGCCGCGTGCAGCTGCTGCATGGCGCGGATGACGAAATGGCTGGCCATGGTGTCCGTGGTGGCCACGCGCACCAGGCCGCTTAAACGGTTGTCGACGCCCTGCATCTCGCGCTGCAGCTTGTCGGCTGCCCGCTCCATCGCTTCGGCGGCCGTGAGCGCCAGTTCGCCGGCCGGCGTGGGCACGTAGCCCGACGGCGTGCGCAGGAACAGGGTGGCGCCCAGCGAGCTTTCCAGCGCGGCCAGGCGGCGCCCGCACGTGGCCTGGTCGATGCGCAGCAGGGCGGCCGCGCCGCGCAGGGTGCCGGCCCGGCCGATGGCGAGAAAGATGCGTGCGTTATCCCAGTCCATCCGATTCCTTGTGATTGGCGATGCATTTATGCATCAAGGTGCCGATTTTATGCCTGTTTACTGCATCACACAACGCTCGCATAATGGCTGCCCCGCTGTCCTTGCAAGGAATATTATGTTTGCCCCCACACCGCACCGCGCCAACGGCTTGATCCTGCTGACCCTGGCCTTCGGCTTCGTCATGGCGATGATCGACGTCACGGCCGTCAACGTGGCGCTGTCCGATATCGCGCTGGACCTGGCCATACCGCTGACGGGCCTGGTCTGGGTGGTCGACGGCTATACCCTGACGTTTGCCGCGCTGCTGCTGGCCGGCGGCGCGCTGGCCGACCGCTATGGGCCGAAAGCCGTGTACCAGGGCGGCCTCGGCGTCTTCCTGCTCGGCTCGATCCTGTGCGGCGCCGCGCCCGACGGGTATTTTTTGACGGCCGCGCGCCTGCTGCAGGGCGCGGGCGCGGCCCTGTTCATGCCCAGTTCGCTCAGCCTGCTCACGCACAGCTTTGACGACGAGCGCGAACGCACGCGCATGCTGGGCGCCTGGTCGGCGCTGGTGGGCGTGGCCGGTGCGTTCGGTCCATTGATCGGCGGCATCCTCGTGCACCAGTTCGGCTGGCGCAGCGTGTTCTGGGTGAACGTGCCGCTGGGCGTGCTGGCCATCGTCATGGCGCAATTGCTGCTGGCGGCACCGGCGCGCCAGTCGCGCGATCTGTCGCTGTTCAGCCATGCGCTGGGCGTGGCGGCGCTGGCGGGCCTCAGTTTCGTGCTGATCGAAGGGCCCGTGCTGGGCTGGCTGTCGCCCGGCGTGCTGGCGGCGGTGGCATTGACGGTGCTGTCGGCCGGGCAATTGCTGCGGCGCGAGCGCAGTGGCAGCCATCCGCTGTTGCCGCGCGCACTGTTCCACAGCAGCAGCTTTGGCGCGGCCAATGGCGTGGGTTTTTTGATCAATTTCTGCGTCTTCGGCCAGCTGTTCCTATTGAGCCTGTTTCTGCAGCAGTCGGGCGGCGCCGACGCCTTGCAGTCGGGCTTGCGCCTGCTGCCCATGATGGCGGCCTATACGGTGGGTAATTTTCTGGCGGGAAGTATTGCGGCCCGCCATGGCACGCGCTTGCCCATGTTGGCCGGCTTGCTGGTGGGGGCGATGATGGCGCTGTTGCTGATGAGCTTGCGTCCGGGCACGCCGTTTGCGCTGCTGGCGCTGGGCACGGCCGTCATGAACGTGGCCATTGGCATCGTCATTCCCGCCATGACGGCCACCGTGATGCGGGTGGCCGGCAAGCAGTATGCGAACAGCGCGGCGGCGGCCCTGAATGCGAACCGGCAAATCGGCGCCCTCGTGGGCGTGGCCCTGATCGGCAGCATCCTGCACATGGCGCAGGACTGGTCGCTGCGCTTGCCGCTGGCCTACGCGACGATTGCCGTCGCGTATGGGCTGGCGGCGGGCCTCGTGTACAAACACGTACATCTGCCGAAGACCGTCGCCGTCTGACAGTTTATTGCTCGCGCGTGCTGCGCCACTCCACCAGTTCTTCGATGGTGAGTATCGGCATGCCGTGCAGTTCGGCGAAGCGTTCGATATCGTCGCCGCGCATCATGGTGCCGTCCGGGTTCATCAGCTCGCACAGCACGGCGGCCGGGTTCAGGCCGGCCATGCGCGACAGGTCGACGGAGCCTTCCGTATGGCCGCGGCGCTCGAGCACGCCACCGGGCGCGGCGCGCAGGGGGAACACGTGGCCGGGGCGCACCAGGTCGGCGGGCTTGGCGTTCGGCGCGATGGCGGCGCGGATGGTGGTCACCCTGTCGGCGGCCGACACGCCCGTCGTGACGCCCTCGCGCGCCTCGATGGAGACGGTAAATGGCGTGCCGTAGCGGCTGCCATTGTCGGACGACATGGGTGGCAATTCCAAGGCGCTGACGACGTCCGTCGGCAGGCACAGGCAGACGATGCCGCTGCATTCGCGGATCAAGAGGGCCATGGTTTCGTGCGTGAGTTTTTCGGCAGACAGGATCAGGTCGGCTTCGTTTTCACGGTCGAAATCGTCGAGCAGGATGACGGGAATGCCGGCGCGCATGGCGGCCAGGGCGGATTGGATGCGACCTTCGAGGTCGTTGGAAAGCAGGGTATAGCTGTTGACTAACATGGTGAAACGCTCCTCGCATAGGCGAAAAACGCTGCAGGGCAAGCGAATAGACGCAGCCGGCCGCATCGACAGGTCGAGCGGACATCGCGTTTACTGCACATCTTCTTTCATCCGGACTATACCGTCGGCTCTGGAGTCACACCAGATCTGCTGACCTTTCCTCGGATTGGCTTATTAACCTGCTGCGCAGCCCACTCTCGACTTTGCGTTGCTCACTGTACCTTCGTACAGTTGCGCTACTCAAGCCGATATTGAGCTTGCTCGCGACGGTTACTAATGCCAATCCTTATCGGAAAGCGCTCGCGGGCTTGACCGTTGCCGGTCTTACCGCCGGTGGGGAATCGCACCCCGCCCCGAAGACGTATTGTTGTGCCGGTCCACATGACCGGCGGCAACACTTTAGCACAATTGAAAAAAAGGGGCAGGGTACTGCTGAGTTTGTTATTCGGCAAAGTTGCCTGGGGAAAGCAGTTTTTCCTAAGCTGTTTTTAATGGCGGAAACAGGATTTCAGTGTAAGGTACGCTTACTGAATCTTACCGTTGAGAATACATGAAGCTGAGTAAATTACGCCTGATCTCGGGCGCCGTCTTGCTGGCCTGCACCTGCATGGCCCAGGCGGAAATCCGTTTGAGCGATCCCCTGCCGCTGGCACCAGAAGTTACCGTTGGAAAACTGCCGAACGGCTTGACCTATTACATCAAGAAAAATGCCCGTCCCGCGCAGAAAGTGGAATTGCGCCTGGTGGTGAAAGCCGGTTCCATCCTGGAAGATGACGACCAGCAAGGCTTGGCCCACTTCACGGAACACATGGCCTTCAACGGTTCCACGCATTTCAAGCGCAATGAACTGATTTCATATCTGCAATCGATCGGCGTGAAGTTCGGCGCCGACTTGAACGCCTACACGAGTTTCGATGAAACCGTCTACGTGCTGCCGATTCCGACGAACAAGAAGGAAAACTTGGAAAAGGGTTTTCTCGTGCTGGAAGACTGGGCGCATGGCTTGAAATTCAACCCGGCCGACATCAACAGCGAGCGCGGCATCGTGCTGGAAGAGGCGCGCCTGGGCAAGGGCGCCAGCGACCGCATGAACAAGGTGCTGTATCCGAAGCTGCTGAACGGTTCGCGCTACGCGGAACGCATGCCGATCGGCAAGGAATCCGTGCTGAAAACCTTCAAGCCGGAAGCCATCAAGCGTTTCTATAAAGACTGGTACCGTCCCGACCTGATGGCCGTGATGGTGGTCGGTGATGTGGAGCCGAAACAGGCTGAAAAGCTGATCCGCCAGCATTTCGGCAAGCTGAAAAATCCCGCGAAGCCGCGCCCGCGGCTGTATGCGGAAGTGCCGCAACGCTCGCAGACGGAAGCGCTGGTGATCACGGACAAGGAAGCGCCGGACGACAGTGTCTTCATCCGCTACCCGATCCGCGCCGCGCAGGAGCCTGTCACCATCGCCGACTACCGCCGCCAGATGATCGAAAACCTGTACGGGCAAATGCTCAGCGCGCGCATGCAGGAATTGACGCAGCAAGCTAATCCCCCGTTCATCCAGGGCGGCAGCAGCATGGGCAAGCTGGTGCGCGGCTATGAATCGTTCAGCGCGTATGCCTTGCTGGGCAAGGGCGGCGTGCAGCCGGCTGTCGATGCGCTGGTGCTGGAAGATGAGCGGGCGCGCCGCTTCGGCTTCAGCCAGGATGAGCTGGACCGCGCGCGCAAGGACATGCTGCGCAATTACGAGCGCGCCTACAGCGAACGCGACAAGTCCGATTCGGCTGGTTTCGTGGCCGAGTATTCGCGCAACTTCCTGGAGCAGGAAGCCGTCCCCGGCATCGCCAATGAATTGCTGTACGCGCAGGAACTCTTGCCGCAGGTAACCTTGCAGGAAATCAACGAAACGGTGGCCAAGGTGATTCCCGACCAGCAAAAGAAACTGGTGGTCTTCATGGGCGCCGAGCCGAAACCGGGCGCCAGCGTGCCGACGCAGCAGCAATTGCTCGACGCCGTGGCGAAGGCCGAGCAGCAGAAGGTTGAGCCGCGCACGGAAAAAGTCCTGGCCAGCAAGCTGATGGATGGCCCGCTGGCCGGCGGCAGCATCGTCTCGGAAAAGTTGAACAGCGCCATCGGCGTGACGGAACTGACCCTGGGCAACGGCGTGCGCGTGCTGCTGAAACCGACGGACTTCAAGAATGACCAGGTGCTGATGGGTTCGACACGCTTCGGCGGCCAGTCGCTGTTTGGCGACGCCGACATCTACAACGCCCGCTATGCCAGCGCCGTGGTCGGCAGCATGGGCTTGAAGGATCTGGCACCGCTGGACTTGCAAAAAGTGTTGGCCGGCAAGACGGTCAACGTGGGCGCGTCGCTGGGCGAGCTGAGCGAAGGTTTTGGCGGCTCGGCCAGCAGCGCCGACGTGGAAGCCATGCTGCAACTGGTGTATTTGTATTTCAATGACGTGCGCAAGGATGCGGGCCTGTACCAGTCCTTCATCGGCAAGCAGCAGGACCTGGCGAAAAACAGCATGGCGCAGCCGGAAGCCGTGTTTTACGACGCCATCCAGCACGCCATGTTTGGCGACAACCCGCGCGTCGACGGCGTGCCGCGCGCGGCCGACTTCGACAAGGTGGGCCTGGACCGTTCGCTGGACATCTTCCGCCAGCGCTTTTCCAGCGCGCGCGGCATGACCTTCATCTTCGCGGGCAGCTTCGAGCTCGACAAGATCAAGCCGCTGATCGCCAGCTACCTGGGCACCTTGCCCGTGGGCGACGTGCCGCATGCTTACCGCGACGTGGGCATGCGCCCGGTGACCGGGGTCGTCAAGAAGGAAATTTACATGGGCAGCGAGCCCAAGAGCACGATTTCCATTACCTTCAATGGCGACGTGGCGTATTCGGACGAGCAAAAGCTGACCTTGCAGGCGCTGGGCGAAGTGCTGAACCTGAAAGTCATCGAAGTGCTGCGTGAAAAGATGAGCATGATCTATGGCGGCGGCTTCGAAACATCGATGGGGCAGCACCCGTATGGCCATTATTCGGTGGCCTTGAACTTGCCGACGGGACCCGAAAACGTGGACAAGGTGATCGCCGCCGCGTTTGCCGAAATCAACAAGATGAAGACGGACGGGCCATCGGCGGCCGACCTGGAAAAGGTCAAGCTGAACTGGATCACGCGCCAGCAAAAGTCGCTGCGCGAAAACCGCTACTGGATGAGTCAGTTGATGGGTTCCGTGACCCAAGGGCGCGACCCCGCGCACATCCTGCGCTACGAACAGCGCGTGCGCGCCATCACGCCGCAAGCCGTCAAGCTGGCGGCGCAGCGCTACCTGGACATGCACAATTATGTGCAGGTGGTGCTGTATCCGGAACGCAAAAACGTTGCAGCCAAGTAACCCTCGTGTTTGATCTGCATGGGCGGCAGCGTGGCGAAGCTGTTAAACTGCCGCTTATTGATGTGATATCGCAATTTAACAAGCAAGGAAATACGATGGCTAAGAAAGAAGAGCTCGATCCGGAAACCCTGGAGTTGATCAACTGGTGTATCGAGGTCGAAGGCTTCCTCGTGGCTGGCGGCGCCACCGTGGCGCAGGCGCAGGACCACATCGAAGAGCAGGTCGAGTGGTTTACCGACCAGTTCTACGACGGTTTGACGCCGGAAGAGGCGGCCAAGGAAGCCTTGGCCTGACCTTCAACAGTAACTTACAGCGGGCGGTGCCTGCCGGGCACAGCCCGGTAGCGCCGCCCGTTTTGCTTTTCTGAAAAGATTTCCATTGGGCAATTAATTCTTCTATTTATTTCCAGGCACCCATGACACTCCGTTCGCGCATTCTCCTCCTGTGTTTCAGCACCTTGCTGGGCATCGTCCTCATCGCTTCATTTTCCCTGTATTCCTTGCGCCAGACCATGATGGCGGAAAGGGTCGAGCAATTGACGGTGCTGGTGGAACTGGCCAACGCGTCCGTGGAAAAGGCGTATGCGCTGGAACAATCGGGCAAGCTCACACGTGAGCAGGCCCAGCAGCAGGCCAAGCTGGCCATCGGCAGCTTCGCCAAGGACGAGATGTATTATTTCGTGCGCGATTTCAGCACGGACTTGCTGTACGTGCATCCGAATGCCTCGCGCATCGGCGTGCCGCAAAAGAACATGAAGCAGTCGGGTGACCGCTACCGCGTGGCCCTGGCTGCCAGCCGCATCGGCCTGGTGCAGGCGGACGGCACGCGCCCCGGCGTGCCCGACCCTGTGGCGAAGATGTATGCCGTGGTGAAATTTGCGCCGTGGGACTGGCTGATCGGCACGGGTACGTATATCGATGACATCAACCACAAATTCTGGGCCCAGGCGGGCGTGCTGCTGGCTATCGGCGGGGCGCTGATGCTGGTGGTGGGCGCCTTGGCGGCCCTGATGCTGCGCCGCATCCTGGCCCAGCTCGGCGGCGAACCCGACTATGCAGCGGCCATCGTGGCGCAAATCGCCCAGGGCGACCTGACCACGCACATCGATACGCGCCCCGGTGACACGTCGAGTTTGCTGATGGCGATCAAGGCCATGCGCGACAACCTGGCCCATCTGGTGAGCCAGGTGCGCACCGATGCGGAATCGATTTCCACGGCGTCGGGCGAGATCGCCTCGGGCAACCACGACCTGTCGGCACGCACGGAGCAGCAGGCGGGTTCGCTGGAAGAAACGGCGTCGACCATGGAAGAGATGACGTCGACCGTGCGCCAGAATGCGGACAATGCGCGCCAGGCCAACCAGTTGGCCATTTCCGCCTCGCAAGTAGCGAGCCAGGCGGGCGGCGTGGTGAGCCAGGTGGTCGACACCATGGGCGCCATTAATGCCTCGTCGAAAAAGATTGGCGACATCATCGCCGTCATCGACGGCATTGCCTTCCAGACGAACATCCTGGCCCTGAACGCGGCCGTGGAAGCGGCGCGCGCGGGCGAGCAGGGCCGTGGCTTCGCCGTCGTGGCCAGCGAGGTGCGCAACCTGGCGCAGCGTTCGGCCGCGGCCGCCAAGGAGATCAAGCAATTGATCGACAGTTCCGCTGAGCAAGTGGGGGCCGGTGAAAAACTGGTGGCGCTGGCGGGCGAGACGATGGAAAAAGTCGTTTCCAGTGTGCAGCACGTGACCGATATCGTGGCCGAGATTTCCTCGGCCAGCGCCGAGCAAAGCGCCGGCATCGAGCAGATCAACCAGGCCATCGTCGAGATGGATAACATGACGCAGCAAAACTCGGCCCTCGTCGAGCAGGCGTCGGCGGCGGCGCAGGCCATGAACGAGCAGGCGGCCGGGCTGGCGCAGATCGTCAGCGTGTTCAAGGTGGGCGCAGTGGCAGGGGCGCCGCGCCCGGCGCCGGCTGCCCAGCGTCGGCTGGCCCGCTAAGTTTTTGTCATAGCGGGAACTTATCGCCTGACCATCTGTCAAATTCTTCTTGGTCCTTGGCGGACGCATAGTAGAGGTAAGCATGACAGATGGTTTTTCCTATCACGCGGCATTTGCCCGCAACCTGGGCTGGGTCACGCAGGCGGAGCAAAACAGCTTGCGCGGCAAGCGCGTGGCCATTGCCGGCATGGGCGGTGTCGGCGGCGTGCACTTGCTGACCCTGGCGCGGCTGGGCATCGGCGCTTTCCACATCGCCGATTTCGATACCTTCGATATCGCCAACTTCAACCGCCAGGCCGGCGCCATGGTGTCCACCCTGGGCCAGCCCAAGGTGGCCGTGCTGGCGCAGATGGCGCGCGACATCAATCCCGAACTCGACATCAAGCAGTTTCCCGACGGCATACACGACAGCAACCTGGCCGAGTTCTTTGCCGGTGTCGACCTGTACGTGGACGGCCTGGATTTCTTCGCCTTTCCCGCACGTCAGGCCACTTTCGCCACGTGCGCCCGCCTGGGCATTCCCGCCATCACGGCCGCGCCGCTGGGCATGGGCACGGCCGTGCTCAGCTTCATGCCGGGCGGCATGACGTTCGAAGAGTATTTTGGCTGGGGCGACTTGCCCGAAGAAGAAAAAGCGCTGCGCTTTCTCGTCGGGCTGGCGCCGGCCGGCTTGCACGGTCCTTACCTGGTCGACCCGTCCGCCATCAACCTGAAGGAGCGGCGCGGGCCGTCGACCATCATGGGCTGCCAGCTGTGCGCGGGCGCGGCCGCCACGGAAGCCTTGAAAATTTTGTTGAAACGCGGCAAGGTGATGGCGGCGCCGCACGGCGTGCATTTCGACGCCTATCGCAACAAGCTCGTGCATACCTGGCGTCCCGGCGGCAATCGCCATCCGCTGCAGCGCCTGACGATGGCCATCATCAAGCGGCGACGCGCCGCGCAGGGGGCATAAATGGCGCAAGCATTGCTGAACGATCCCGTGCTGGAAAGCATCCTCGACCAGGCGCGCTGGGCGCCCAGCGGCGACAACACGCAGCCGTGGCGCTTTGAAGTCGTGGACCCGCGGCACGTGGTCGTGCATGGCTTCGATACGCGCAGCCACTGCGTGTACGACCTTGACGGCCATCCCAGCCAGCTGTCGCTGGGTGCCTTGCTCGAAAGCATGGCGCTGGCGGCCAGCTGTCACGGCTTGCGCATGGAAGCGCGCCGGCGTTTGTCCATGCCCGATACCCTGCCCACCTTCGATGTGCACCTGATCGATAGTCCCGGCATGCAAGCCGATCCGCTGGCGGCGTTCCTGCCGCAGCGCAGCGTGCAGCGGCGGCGGCTCAGCACGCGCAGCCTGCGTGCCAGCGAAAAGGCGGCGCTGGCGGCCAGCTTGCCGCCGGGCTACGGCGTGCACTGGTTCGAAGGCGGGCGCGCGCGGCTGGCCTGCGCGCGGCTGATGTTCGACAATGCGAAGCTGCGCCTGACCATGCCCGAAGCGCACAAGGTGCACCGCGACGTGATCGAATGGGGGGCGCGCTTCAGCAGCGACCGCATCCCGGAGCAGGCGCTCGGCGTCGACGCGATGACGGCGCGCCTGATGCGCTGGGTCATGCACAGCTGGCGCCGCGTGGATTTTTTCAATACCTGGCTGGGCGGCACCATTGCTCCGCGGTTGCAGATGGATTTGCTGCCGGGCCTGTATTGCGCCGCGCATTTCGTGTTGCTGGCCGATGCGCCGCCGCGCCATATCGACGATTACGTGGCGGCCGGCCGCGCCATGCAGCGCTTCTGGCTCACGGCCACGCAGCTGGGACTGCAATTGCAGCCGGAACTGACGCCGCTGATCTTTGCCCGTTATGTGCGCGAGCGGCGCACCTTTTCGCGCACCGATGGCATGCAGGAAATGGCGCAGGAACTGGCCGTGCAATGCCAGGCCGTGCTGGGTGCCACGGCGGTCGAGCGGGCCGTGTTCCTCGGGCGCATCGGCGCGGGGCCGGCGGCCAGTGCGCGCTCCTTGCGCCGTCCGCTGCAAGACTTGCTGGTGGCACCTACAACGGGGCAGTAGCGCGCGTGACGCCGTGCGCGCCACGGCGTCAATTAGCGCCGGCGCCGTGGCGCCAGGCAAGCCAGCGCTGCCAGGCCCGCCGCCAGCAGCGGCAAGGTGCCGGGCAGCGCCACTGGCGTGACGCCTGGCACGTAGGCCAGTTCGGAACTGTTCAGCATGTTCAGCACGAGGGTGTAGTTGCCCGCCACCAAGTTGTCCGTGACGGCGCCATATTGCCCGCCGCACGTCTTGCCGGTGCCCGTGCCCGTGGGCGCGCCGCAGCCGCTGGGGTTGTAGGTAAATACGCCGCCGCTGGTGAGCGGCGTTTGCGCGTAGCCCGTATTGAGGTTGGCGGCGTCGGCCAGTTCCGTGCCGCCCAGGATGCCGGAGCCCAGGCTGCCGTCGGGCGCCCAGTTGAAGACGATCTGGCCATTGTCATCGATGATGCTGAACGTCATCGCCATATTCGTCGTGGCCGCCGAGCCCGTGCCGGCCAGCGCGTCCAGGTACAGCTGCATGAAGGGCAGGGCCTGGAAGCTGAAGGCCAGGGTTGCGCCCGGTTGGCCGACGACGAAATTGATGGCCAGGGCCGTGCTGGAACCGTTGCGTCCCGAGGCGTCGGCGCTGCCGCCGCCCGTCAGGAAGGTTTCCGCCGCATTCACCGTATGCGTGCTGGTCGAGCCCGGCGGGAACGGGGGAATTTGCGAAGTGATGATTTGCGCCTCGCCGCGCGCATACGCGGCGTTGCCCATGCCTTGCTGGGTAAAATCGTTTTGCCCTTTGGTGACGGCGCCGCGTGTCGCTTGCGGCGCGTCGATCTCGTTGCTGCCACCGTTGATGACGCTGCTGCCGTTGAGCGTGGCGGTGGTGCGCGATACGTCGATATTGCTGATCAAGGTGGTGGAACCGGTGGGATTGCTGATGACCAGGCCAAAGACGCTGGTGTAGGAATAACCGTAGGCGGCGGCGCTGGCAGTGCCGCTGCCGGCCAGCAACAGCAAGGCCAGCAGGGCCGTTGACAGTCGAGTGCATAAAAATGTAGTCATGAAAATCCTCATCTCCTGGTCGGCCGCGTTGTAAGGAAAACCGACAGGCTTGCCGCATAAAAAAAGGCGAGGAGACTCCCTCGCCTGTGAATCCCCCCTGTTGCCTGGTTCAGACGGTAACTTTGCGGCGGCGGGCGTAGCCCAGACCCGCCAGGCCCAGGCCCAGCAAGGCCAAGGTGCCCGGTTCGGGTGTCGCCGCCTGTTTCACCAAGTCCACGCTTTCCACCGCATTCAAGGTCAAGGTGTAGTTACCGGCCGTTAAAGCATTGCTGACGGAGCTGAAGTTGCTGCCGCACGCTGTACCCACGCCGGTGCCCGTGGGCGTGCCGCAGCCGGAAGGGTCGTAGGTGAACAGGTTGCCGCGCGTGAGGAAATTGGTCGCCAGGCTGGTGTTCAGGTTGGCGCCGTCGGCGTTTTCCGTGCCGCCGAAGATACCCGAGCCGATCACGCCGTCTGGCGTCCAGTTGAATACCGTCGCGCCGGCCGCGTCCGTGATGGTGAAGGTGACGACCAGGTTGGCCGTGGCCGTGGACAGCTGCCCGACCGTGCTTTGCAGGAAAACCTGCATGAAGGGCGACGCCAGGAAGTCGAAGCTCAGGGTTGCCGTGGGCGAGCCGACGACGAAATCGACCGAGAAGCCCGTGGTCGAGCCGTTGCGCCCGGACGCATCGGCCGTGCCGGCAGGCCCGTCGAGGTGGGCTTCGGCCACGTTGACGGCCTGGGTAGAGGTGGAGCCCGGCGGGAACGAAGGGAACTGCGTGCTGACGATTTGGGCATCGCCGCGTGAATAGTTGCCTGCTGGGCCTTGTTGCGTGAAGTCGTTTTCGCCCTTGATGACGGGGCCGACGTTGGCGCGTGGGGCATCGAGCGAGCCGGCGCCGCCATTGATGACGCTCACGCCATTCAGGGTGGCCGTGCTGCGCGAGATGGTGGTGCTGTTGGCCACCGTGATCTGGCCCGTCGGCACGGCGATCACCAGGCCGAAGATGTTGTTGTACGAATAGCCGTAGGCGCCCGCCTGTGCGCTACCGGCGGCGCACAGCATGGCCAATGCCGCTGCGGCCGGGACCAGTTTCAGTTTCGAGAGTTTCATTGTATTCACCTCATGGTTGAGTGAGTCTGGAAGTCTTGCCTGAGACCTGTCTGCAGGTGCTCATGGCCAGTACCTAGCGACTTCCATGCCAACGCATGAGGTTCTTTTGAAATCAACGACTTGGCGTGCTTTTGTTGACGCGGTGCAAGCTTTGCCGGATGCGCTGTAAGAAAAACCGACGCCGCCCGTCAGGGCTGGCGGCCATGCGGCAACGAGCCCAGCAGGGCGTGCATATGGGGCAGCAAGCGTTGCCCTGGCACATAGTCGCGCATGGTCGTGGCCAGCTGGCGCGCCGCCAGCTTGGCCCTGCCATCGTCGAGCATGCGCGTGGCGGCATGGCGCAAAGCGGTTTCCTGGAAGCGGTCGGCGCGCAGCAGCAGGCCGGCGCCGGCACCCACGATGCCGTGCATGTTGAGAAATTGGTCAAGGTTGCCGGCGATGCCGATGACGGGCACGCCTGCCGTCAGTGCCTGCTGGCTGGTGGGGCTGCCGCCGTTGCAGATCACCAGGCTGGCGCGCCGGGCGGCCGCGTCGCCTGGTAAAAAGGGCGCGACATAGGCATTTGGCGGCACGGCATCGACGCGGATGGTGCCGGCCGTGGCCGCCAGTACGGTAACGGGCAGGGGCGCCAGCGCGCGCAGCACGCGTGGCAGCAATTGCCCCTGGCCGGAACTGCCTAGGGTGACATAGATGATGGGCCGTCCGCTGCTCAGTTCCGGGCGCTGCCACCAGTCCGGCAAGTCGAGCGGCGGCGCCCAGATGATGGGACCCAGGTAGTCGTGCGTGGACGGCATGCCGTGCGGCGGGAACAGTTGCGGAATATCCGCGTACAAGGTGCGGTCGGCATCCGTATAGATGCGCCGCAGGTCGCTGCCCAGCGATGGCAAGCCATGGCGGCGGCGCACACGGTTCAGGGGCACGGCGTGCGAAGCGAAGGCCAGCGGGCGGATCAGGCGGAACAGGGGATCGGCCAGCCAGATGGGCAGCACGCCCGTCAGGGGCAGGTTGGGCACCGTGTAGTGCTGGCGCACCCAAGGACTCCAGTAGGCGTTGCTGACAGTAATGTAGGGGATGCGCTGCAGGCGCGCGCTGACCGACAGCGACAGGCGGAAGTCGCCGATCACGAGATCGGGCTGGACGGCATTGAGCAGGCGCAAGTCGTCTTCGACATACGCGTGCAAGGTGCTTTCCGTATACACGGGCTTGCCGTGCGCCAGCGCCTGCAGAAATTGCAGCGATGAAATACTGTCAATGCGCCAGCGGCGGAAGGGGACTTGCTTGAAACAAAAGTCATACCCATCGGCGCAGGCAAAATGCACCTCGTATTCTGCTTCGTCCAGCCCCTGGGCCAGACTCAGGGGGCGGCCAACATGGGCCAGGGTCACTGCCTCGGCCATAAAGAGGATTTTCTTGCGCGCCATGGAGATCGCTTGCACTCGTGCTGGAGAGGATGCCTGCAAAGTTGGAGTGGCGCCACGCCGTTTAGTTCCCTGCCGCCTGTCAATGGCGGGCGCCAGGATTTGGCTGCATCGGCTACAGTGGGGCAAAGGAGGCCACCATGCAGCCACAATTCCATCTTGCCCCGCTGCGTGCGCACAGCACGCCCGAACCCGATATGCCGCCACCGCCGGAAGGCGATCCCCTCAAGCCGCCGCCGGAACCGCCGCCGCACATCGACCCCGTGCCGGTCGAGGAACCAACGCCGCCACCGCCGCCCGTGAAAATGCATTGAGCGGTTTTCGGACCATGGCACCGCGCCATGGCTTGCGGCGGGCAGGCGCGCCATGTTTATCTCCAATCGGAAATGGAAGGGGTGGGCGTCGCCAGAGGCACGCCATTTAAACAACAAAAATGCGCATAAATGTTGCCTTGTGGATACAAATCAAGCTCCAACTGCTGAGTGTCATGCGGCCGTCACGATTCTGTTCTTATAATGAGACATCATAAAAATTCTTGTACAGGAGACCATCGTGGGCAATTCCTTGCATAACAAAATCTACCTGGGCCGGCGGCCCGTGATCACCAGCAAACACCTCGTGGCGCTGGCCCTGGCGGGCGCCGTGGCTGGTTGCGGCCTGGCATGGCTGCTGCTGCGCAGCTACAAATAACGCTCGTCACGCCCGTGTTTCCGTCGCCTGGCCGCATGGCGGGCGGCGGTAGATTCATGTTGCCTGTTGCCGATGCGCAGCGGGGCGCGTACCATGGGGGCCGAACACCTGGCCTTTTATGGAAAAGTAATGAAGAACGAGAAATTAACAACCGATGAATATGACGCGCTGGAGCAAGTTGCACGCGGCATCAAGACCGAGCGCCCCAGTGCTTGCGTTGCCCGCAATGCCAAGCGCCTGTCGGGTCTGAAGCTGCTCAGCTATGCACGCGACGGCCGTCTGTCCATCACCGAGAAAGCACAACAACTGCTGTTCCTGCGCCGCTGCATCATGGGTTTGCGCGCCGTCGCCACCGATCCGCTGACCAAGCTCGATACGGACGTGGCGTATTTCCTGGGCAAGAAAGCCCACATCGTGGCGCGCGCCGAAGGCGAAGGCCACGACATTTCCGACAAGGGCCGCGAATCGCTGGCCGACATCGACACCCTGGGCCTGTAAGGCTCGCAACCGGCCCCTGGGGCCGGTTTTCACATCTTCCCTCACTTTTAATTTCCCCCTTGGAGAACACTTTGGACAGCGCGATGAACTGGTCGGCCCACGAACTGACGATGACGGTCCTGATGACGCCCGATATGGCCAACTTTTCCGGCAACGTGCACGGCGGCACCATCCTGAAATACCTCGACAGCGTCGCCTACGCCTGCGCCAGCCGCTATTCGGGCAGCTATGTGGTGACCTTGTCGGTGGACCAGGTGATGTTCCTGCAGCCTATTCACGTGGGCGAGCTGGTGACGTTCCTCGCCTCGATCAATTACACGGGTACGACGTCGATGGAAGTGGGTATCCGCGTGGTGACGGAAAACATCCAGCAGCGCCTGGTGCGCCACGCCAACAGCTGCTATTTCACGATGGTGGCCGTCGACGCCAACCGCAAGCCGGTGGCCGTGCCGCCGCTGGTGCTCGAGACACCGGAACAGCACGCGCGCTTCGAGCAGGCCAAGCTGCGCAAGCTGTCGCGCCAGAAGGTGTCGAAGAAATAGTTGTGTAGCGACATCGATGGCCGCAGCCGCTTATTGACCACGCGCGTAGCACATTTGCATTTCTGCGCAACGTATGGGGCCTGGCAAATGCGTCCAGTCGCCCGGGGTGGGGAATGTAAAGGCACATATTTGGTGAATGGCTTGCGGCGGCAAAAATCCCTGATCTCTTCCCAGTTGTATTGCCCAACAATCTGCGGCCCTTTCGTTGCTGCCTACATATTGATGCGCACATTCATGCGTATAGACATACCATTGTATAAAAGGCGGAAGGTAGAAAAAATCAGGGCGGAATAATAATACGCCTGGCCGTGCCATTGCAATATCCGGGATGGCGGCCACATAAGAAACCGCGCCGCCGCATGTCAGGGTTTGCCCGGCAATGATGGGGGCAACCCCCATGGGTTGAAGGATGACTTGCGCGGCGGCTGGCGGACCGAGGATGGCGGCCAACACAATAAGCGACAGCGATACTGTTAATGTTTTCATTTTTCAGTGGCGATGCTTGAATTGTATGGCACGGATAATTTTGGCGCAGTGACTTTGACATCAGCGGTTAGCTTGCATCTTCCAGTTCTTTGGGGAAGGCGCACCTTTTCTTTCTTGACTGGATCTGCTCAAGCTGATTTTTTAGTGTGGAAATCAATCCCAAACGGGGGAGCGGTAGAATTTCCGGGTCTTGCAAGAGCTGAATGAATTGTCCGATCCGTTCGTTCCCGGAATTGCAGTCTCCCATGGCGAATTCGGAAATCGCCCAATCCGCGATAATGTAGGCTCTTGCGCCATTAATGCCGAACGCAGATTCGCCGCGCAGTACATTCAGGGAATCCTGAAAAGCAGCCCGTCCTTCCTGTATTTTCCCGGTCGAAAACATCAGTCGCGCCTTGTATCGTCTCGCTTCCGATTGCATTGAGGGCACCGCATCCTTGATGGCGACGGCCCGTTCAACCAAGGTCGTGGCACTTTTCCAGTCATAAATATTCAACGCTTCCGATATCAACACCAATAGTTGGGGAATTCCCGCATGGTCGCCGAGGCGCGGTAGCAATGCCGTGGCATATTGTATGTTTGCCAGTACCTGTGGAGATACCATGGAATTCATCGCCATCAGCATTTGGGGATTGTTTGATTGATGTTGAATCTGGATCATGTTCTGGCGCAGATTTGACACGGCATTCACGGATTTGTTGAATTCTTCCATATCCCTGAAAAGTTCATTGCGTGGCTGGCTCCAGAACATGTCAAAAAGAGAAATTGCACTTAAAAGTATGCCAATGAGTAAGGCCAGGAAGCTTGTTCTTTTTTGAATTATTTCGAATCTTCCGTGTTCCGGATTTTCGAGGCGATTCATCCGAAGATCCATTGCATGTATTTTCGACCCGATCGAGGATTTATCCTCCGGATCGGTGGTGTTGCTTTCCGGTACAGGATTGGAATTCATGGCGGAAATTTCCAGTCTTGGCTGCATTATTGAATCTATCGTTATCTGTATTCCTGATGTGACTATATTCTGAAAATGTCGGTGAAGTTTGATCTTGAGTAACGTATGTGATTATTCGACGTCTTTATGTTTTTTATCTGAAAGTATTTTCGTTTTTTATGATATGAAATCTTTCCCGAGAAGGCAGTCAGCCGGTGTGGTTGTCAAATCGACGGGCAAAAAAAAGCCACCAGATCACTCTGGTGGCTTTTTCTCGTGCTGCAATTTGCAGCGGCTAATCGTGATTAACGGTCGCCGTAGCTGCGGCGTGCGCCGTCGGTGCTGCGCGGGTTGGAACCCTTGTAGCCGCCGCCGGTGCTAGGAGCGCCGTCCTTGCGTGGTGCGCCCGGCTTGCTGAACGTGCGTTGGCCTGGCTTCGCGCCGCCACGGTTGTCGCCTGGTTTCCAGCCGCCTGGACGGGCGCTCGAACGTGGTGCCGATGCCGTTTTCTTCGGTTCGAAACCTTCGATGACATTGACCGGGATCAATTGCTTGGTGAAGCGTTCGATACGCTTGACGTTCATGCCTTCAGCGTGGTTCACCAGCGAGATGGCCAGGCCATTGCGGCCAGCGCGGCCGGTACGGCCGATGCGGTGGACGTAGTCTTCCGGGAACTTCGGCAGATCGTAGTTGAACACGTGGGTGATCGTTGGCACGTCGATACCGCGGGCGGCAACGTCGGTGGCAACCAGCACTTTGACCTGGCCGCGGCGCATGCCGTCCAGGGTGCGGTTACGCGCGCCCTGATGCATGTCGCCGTGCAAGGCGGCAGCCGAGAAACCGGCGATGTTCAGGCGGTCGGCGATGGTGTCGGCGTCACGCTTGGTGGCGGTGAACACAACAGCCTGGTCCAGCGATTCGTCGCGCAGCAGGTGGTCCAGCAGGCGATTCTTGTGCGACAGATCGTCGACGAAGTGGACGCGCTGGGTGATGTTTTCATGCTTGTTGCTCGAGCTTGCCACCTGGATGACCAGCGGGTTTTTCGTGATGCGGCGGGCCATGTTGCCAACGACGCCGTCCAGCGTTGCCGAGAACAGCATGGTTTGACGGCCTTCTGGCGTCGCTTCCACGATTTTTTCGATGTCGTCGATGAAACCCATGTCCAGCATGCGGTCGGCTTCGTCCAACACCAGGATTTCCAGTTGCGAGAAGTCGATCTTGCCCGAGTCCATGTGGTCGATCAGACGGCCAGGGGTGGCGACCAGAATCTCAGGATTCTTGGCCAGCAATTGCATCTGTTTAGGGTAAGGCATACCGCCCAGAATCGACACAGCCTTGATGCGGCGGATGCCGGTGCTGTACTTGTCGGTGTTGGTGGTCACTTGCAGGGCCAGTTCGCGCGTTGGCGTCAGCACCAGCATTTTTGGCTGGGCAGCCTTGAAACGTGGACGCTCGCCGCGGGCGCGCGATGCTTGCATTTCCTGGTTCGGCGTCTTGCCGGCGGTGCTTTGTTCGGCGCTGGCCAGTTTGTGCAGCGACGGCAGCATGAAAGCTGCGGTCTTGCCCGAACCGGTCTGCGACGAGACCAGCAGGTCACGGCCTTCGATCGCGGCTGGAATCGCTTGCGACTGTACCGCGGTTGGCGCGGTGTAGCCCGATTCGGTCAGAGCGGCGATGATGGACGGATGCAGGCCTAAGGATTCAAATGTCATTCTTTTCTTTCGTAAAAATCAGCGTTCTTGCAAAAAGCAGAACGCAAAATAGCAACGCCAACCAAAACGAAATGACTCAACTAGAAAGAAATTTCGGCACAAAAGCTTTGCGCCGGGACGGTGTCAGGTGCGACACACAAGGCGGGAGGGCTTTATAAGCGGCATCCTGTGGATGCGCTAAGGCTTGCGAAGCTGCTAAGTTTGTAGTGCATGACTGCGGTGTTGCCATCGCTTCAAGGGAACATATTGCAGCGCACAACGACACTATACCGTATTTGACGTCGTTTTGCACGGTCTAAATGGGAAGAAACGAAAGTCCTACCACGTTTTGCGCATGTTTCCTATGCGAAATCAGTAGGAATACGTAGTTTTCGCCCGTTCAGTTGAGCATGGCGACGATGTCGGCGGGCAGCGGCGGGCCTGTCGCGTTTCCCTGGCCAGGTTGATTTGCCGGGTGACCTGCGCCAGTTCGACCAGGCTGCGTTCCAGCTGATACGTTCCCTTTGCGTGCAGCCAGGCCAGCACATCGTCCAGGTGCCAGATGGTGGCGCTGCCTTCATGCACGGGGACGGGGAAGCTGTGGCGGTATTTGCTCATCAGCTTGTGCAGGTTTTGCCGGGACAGGCCCAGCACTTGCGCCACGTCGGTCAGGCCCACGAAGTCGGGCGAGGCCTCGACCAGCACGGCCTCGGGCACGATGGCCTTGACGTCGGCCAGGGCGCTGAGCAGCGCCTCCCTGGCATTGCTGGCCTCGCGCGTGAATTCCAGCGCCAGGCGTCCCGCTTGACCGACGCCGACCAGGGCGTCGTCGCAACCGCCGCTGCCCAGGCGCCCGGCCAGCGCGTCGAGGTCGTGTTCGTGGTCGGGCAGGCGGTACTTGAGAGTGAAGATGTAATCCCTGATGGTTATCCCCTGGATTTGCGTTGCATGCAGTCGTGCATCAGTTTGTTGAAAGTGCCATTGTCGACCACCCGGCGGATCGCCCGCGCGTGGTTGCCCGGATTTTTTGGCGTGCTCCAGATGCAGGCGATGCAGAATTCGCCGCAGCGGCAGCCGTCGTCATTGTAGGGGCGACATTTTGCCCCAGGCATGGCTACCGCCCACTTCCACTCGCCAGCCCTGGCTTTCCGCGTGGCGCAGCGCCGCTTCGATTTCTTTCCTGGGGTGCGAGGAGCGCGCCATGCGATGTCTCCAATGTAGGTCACCGCATCACTCTATTTCGGGATTGACCGCCATTACTTGCGAAAAGCCGCCATCGACGTAGGTAATTTCGCCCGTGATGCCCGAGGCCAGGTCGGACAGCAGAAAGGCGGCCGTGTTGCCGACCTCTTCGATGGTGACATTGCGGCGCAGCGGGGCGTGCTCGGCCACAAAACCCAGCAGTTTACTGAAATCCTTGATGCCGGAAGCGGCCAGGGTCTTGATGGGGCCGGCGGAAATGCCGTTGGCGCGGATGCCGCGCGGACCCAGCGATTCGGCCAGGTAGCGCACGGACGCCTCCAGCGACGCCTTGGCCAGGCCCATGGTGTTGTAGTAGGGCACGGCGCGCACGGCGCCCAGGTAGGTCAGGGTCAGGACCGACGCGCCCGGATGCAGCAGGGGCAGGGCGGCCTTGGCCATGGCGGGGAAGCTGTAGGCGGAAATGTCGTGCGCGATGCGGAAGCTGTCGCGCGACAGGCCGTCGAGGAAGTCGCCGGCGATCGCCTCGCGCGGCGCAAAACCGATGGCGTGCACCAGGCCGTCCAACTGATCCCAGTGGTGCGCCAGGTCGCTGAAGACGGCGCTGATCTGTTCATCGCTGGACACGTCGCAGTCGAATACCAGCTCGCTGCCGAACTCCGCCGCAAACTCCGTGATGCGCTCCTTGAAGCGTACACCCACATACGTGAAGGCGAGGATGGCGCCTTCGCGGTGGCAAGCCTTGGCGATGCCATAGGCGATGGAACGGTTCGACAGCAAGCCCGTGATGAGGATTTTTTTGCCTTGCAAGAAAGCCATGACGACTCCTGTCTGGGTAGGTGGGCGGGAAGGTGGATGTGCAACCGGCCGCGACAGCAAAGCTGTGGCGGCCGGTGAGGTGGATCTATACGGATCAGGCGATCAGTGACGGGCCTTGGCTCGGCTGTTACCGCCGCCGCGCTGGATGCGTGGTTTTACCAGGGAAATTGGCGCCGCTTGCACCTTGCCGCCCTTGGTGACGCGGCGCACGGCCTTGGCGACCCGTTCAGGACGGTCCGCTTCCAGCAGCATGGTGGCGCTGTCGGCGATTTCCTGGGTGATGTCGCTGTTCATCGTGGCCGAGGTTTTCGGCACGAGGATGGTAGAGCCGGCGCGCAAACGCGTGCGCTGGGGAATGTTGTTGGCCTGGCGCAGCACGTCGGCCGTGGTGCCGAATTTCGACGCCAGGGTTTCGATGCGTTCGCGCGCATTGGTGATCTTGTGCGTGGTCCAGCTCGACAAGGCATGGCCCCATTGCGCCAGGTTGGTGGTGAACTTGGCGGCGTTTTCCTGTGGCAGCAGAATCTTGGTCTTTTCGCCGCCGATGATGACGGGGCGGTTAAATTGCGGATTCAAGGCCTTGAATTCATCCATCGACAGTTCGGCCAGCTGGGCGGCGACGGTGATGTCGATGTCGCTGGTCTTGTCGATGGCCGTGAAGTAGGGCTGGTTGTCGACCACGGGCAGGGTCAGGCCGAACTGGGCCGGATTGGCGATGATGTTTTTTACCGCCTGCAGTTTCGGCACGTAGTTGCGCGTTTCGGCCGGCATCAGGTCGGCCAGGCTTTCGAAGTCGGTCGGCTTGCCCATCGCCTGGTTTTTCTTGATGGCGCGCTGCACCGAGCCTTCGCCCCAGTTGTAGGCGGCCAGGGCCAGTTGCCAGTCGCCAAACATGTCATACAGGCGCTGCAGGTAGGTCAGAGCCGCATCGGTCGAGGCCAGCACGCCGCGGCGTTCGTCCTTGAACATGTTTTGCTTGAGGTTGAAATCGCGTCCCGTGGCGGGCACGAATTGCCACATGCCGGCCGCATTGGCGCTCGAGAACGCTTGCGGGTTGAAGGCGGACTCGATGAATGGCAGCAAGGCCAGTTCCGTCGGCATGCCGCGCTTTTCCAGTTCCTGTACCACGTGGAAAATGTAGCGCGAGGCGCGCGCCGTCGTGCGGGCGATGTAGTCGGGGCGGGTGGCGTACCAGTTGACGTGATTCGCTACCAGCTGATTGTTGATGTCGGGAATCGCATAGCCGCTGCGGATGCGGCCCCAGACGTCGGCTTCGCGCAGCGGATCGGAATTGTCGCTGAGGTTTTTCAGCAGACGGTCGGTCTTTTGCAGGCGGTTGTCGAGGGTGGGGAGTTTCGCCGTGACCTGGGCGGTCATCGGGATCAGGGCGGGCGTGGTGGCGGCGACTGGCGCGTTATCGCTCTCAACACCGGCTTCGTACGCCTGGCTGAGGGCGGGCGCAAGCGCCAGGGCCAACGCCGCCAGGACGGTAGATTTAAAGGAGTTTTCGTGCATAGTGTTCCATTGTTGTCGTCGGAGAAACATCGGACAGACCCATGATTAAGCTGCGAGTGTACGTATATCCACATGCCAGAGTCAAGAATTATGTCAGCATGATGACAGCACATAGGCGTCCATAGCGATGTTTCCAGTCGCTAATAATGCAATTATTACAAATTTAATTTGCCAGATGTGCGATTTGGCCGCTGTTATAGCATACATGGCCACGGTCATGGCGCAAGCCTGGACGGCGCCCGGTATGAGGCTGCGCAAAAGTGCGTACAATTTGGCTTTGGCCGGCCATTCAGCCGCCGGCCGCTTTATTAATAGAGAGTTAAGTATATGAACACCCCGCCGCGCCACGACGACGACAACGCCGTCATCATCGCCAATACCGTTGCCTGGCTGGAAAAGGCCGTGATCGGCCTGAACCTGTGCCCGTTCGCCAAGGCCGTGCACGTCAAGAAGCAGATCCGCTATGTGGTGTGCGAATCGAGCAATCCCGAGGATTTGCTGGCGATGCTGATGGACGAGCTGCAAACCTTGGCCGACACGGATCCCGAGCAGATCGACACGACCCTGCTGATCCACCCGTACACCCTGAACGATTTCCTCGACTACAACGAGTTTCTCGATGTGGCCGACGCGGCCGTGGAAGACATGCACCTGGCCGGCGAACTGCAAGTGGCCAGTTTCCACCCGAACTACCAGTTTGCCGAGACGTTCGAGGACGACATCAGCAACTACACGAACCGCTCGCCGTACCCGACCCTGCACCTGCTGCGCGAAGACAGCATCGAGCGCGCCCTCGAGGCATTCCCGGAAGCGTCGGACATCTTCGACAAGAATATCGCTACCCTGGAGGCGCTGGGCACCGAAGGATGGGAAAAGCTCGGCCTGCCGAAGGTATCCTGATGGCTGACAAGGAATTGCCGCCGCGTCCAGACACGCCCTGCGTGGCCGTGTGCTCGACGACTTTCGATGAAATCTGCCGCGGCTGCGGCCGCACCGTGGTGGAAGTGGCCCACTGGGTATCGATGACGGATGAAGAGAAGGAAGTGGTGTGGGTGAGGATACTGGCGCAGGGGTATCCGCGCAGGAATACCTGATTTAACCCAAATGCAACTGCTGGGGTCAGACCCCCAAGGACGCTAACGCAGAGCTCAGCGTTGGCGGCCGCGAGGGTCTGACCCCGGTACTGTTGACGCTAACGATTAATAGCTGCCAATAAAATCTTTCTTGCCGACTTCAATGCCGTTATGGCGCAGGATGTCGTACGCCGTCGTCGCGTGGAAGAAGAAGTGCGGCAGCGCGTAGTGGAACAGATAGGTCTGGCCCGTGAAGTGCTTGGTTTTTTCGCCGCTGCCCGTGGTGATGGCGCGCGTTTCGCTGCCGTCGATGTCCGCTTGCGGCAGGCTTTCCAGGAAGGCGATGGTTTTCACGATGCGCGCTTTCAGCTCAGCAAAGCTCTGTTCGCTGTCTTCATATGGTGGCACGGCCACGCCGGCCAGGCGCGCGCCGCAGCCCTTGGCGAAGTCGGTGGCGATCTGGATCTGGCGCACGAACGGCAGCATGTCCGGGAACAAGCGGAACTGCAGCAGGGCGTTCGGGTCGATTTTCTTGTCTTGCGCGTGCGTTTCCGCCTTGTCCAGGATGGCGGCCAGGCTGCCCAGGATCTGTTTGAAGACGGGGATCGAAGCGGAGTAGATGGAGAAGGTCATGGTGGTTCCTCTAGGTAAAGTGGCGCGATGATAGCAAGCCAAGCGTTTTTCTGCTGGCGCCGGCCTGGCGCACCGGCCCGCGTGTGGTTTTTCAACCCTGTTTATATGACATGAGGTTGCCGCTGGCGCGTGTTTATTGGTGACTTATCCCGCTTTTTCCATGCATAATTGCTCCTGAAAAAAGTTTCTTCCCGCCTGACCACCCGACTTCCCCTGTAAAGTTCAATGATCGCCCGCCTGATCCCTGTTGCCCTGTTGCCGCATGTTTAACTCACCTTACCAGCGCCTGCGCGCCAGCCTGCGCGTGCTGTACGGCTCGTCGATCTATGGCGCCTTGCTGCTGGTGGTATTTGGCGGCCTTGTCGTGCCCGCCATCTTCGGCAGCTATGTGCTCGTCGGCGTGCATGAGCGCCAGTCGGCGCGCACCAGCCTGAACGAGGCTTTGCAGCGCAATGTCGATATCCTGGCGCTGGGCATGCAGGAGTCGCTGTGGAACATGAATGCGGAATCGGCCCATTCGCTGGTCGAGTCGGTGATGCGCGACCGTTCCGTGCTGCTGGTGAAGGTGCTGGGGCAGGGCGACACGGAATTCATCAGCCTGCAGGCGCCGCAGCGGCCCGTGGGCAATCTGTACCGCGCCGGGCGCGACATCCTCGTGCGCGGCGAACGCATCGGCCACGTCATCGTCGAGATGGACGACGCGCGCAGCCAGCAGGAACTGCGCGAAAAGCAGATATCCTATATTTTCGTGCTGGGCGCGCAGCTGGCCGTGTCGATGGCGCTGATCGTGCTGTTCCTGAACCGCCGCCTGTTGAAACCCCTGCGCCGCCTGACGCGCTTTTCCGACCGCCTGTCGCACGGCGATTTCGACACGCCGCTGGCATCGCACAGCAATGACGAGCTGGGTCGCCTGACGGCCCAGCTCGAGCAAATGCGCGCGGCCATCGGCCAGCTGTTCGAGGATGTGGGCCAGCGTGAAGAGCGTTTCCGCACCATCGTCACGCAGGTGCCGGGCGCCGTCTTCCGCTACCGGCCCGATGGGCCCATCGATTTCGTCAGCGATGCCATCGAAGACATTTCCGGCTATTCGGCGCGCCAGTTCATGCGCGGCACCACGCATGCCTGGGCCGACTTGATCTGCCCGGAAGACCGCCGCGAGCACCGCCGCGCCGTCGGCCAGGCCGTGCTTGACGAACGGCCATATGCGCTGGAATACCGCATCATCGACGCTTTCGGCATCGAGCGCTGGGTGGCCGAGAATGGCCAGCCGCAGGTGGGCGAGCAGGGTGTCATCTGGATCGACGGCATCATCGCCGACATCAGCCAGCGCAAGCACCACGAGATGCGCATCGAAGCGCTGCTGACGGAGCAGAGCGCCATCCTCGACAACGTGATGTTCGGCGTGATGTTCGTACGCCACCGCCGCATCATTTCCGTCAACCGCCGCTGCGAGGAACTGTTTGGCTACGGCCATGCCGAAATGACGGGCAGTTCCACCGCCATCGTGTTTACCAGTTCGTATGACTTCGAAGAGGCGGGCGAGCGCCAGTATCCGGCCCTGGCCGCGGGCGGCGATTTCAGCGAGGAGCGCCAGTACAAGCGCCGCGACGGCAGCCTGTTCTGGGCGCTGGTCAGCGGCTGCGCGCTCGATCCGCTGCGCCCCAACGAAGGCAGCATCTGGGTGTATGCCGATATCACGGCGCGCAAGGAAGCCGAGGAGAAATTGCGTTTGTCGGCCACCGTGCTCGAACACATCGCCGACGGCGTGATGGTGGTCGACGCGGATGGCATCATCGTCACCGTCAATCCTGCCTTCACGCAGATCACCGGTTACGCCGAAGCCGAGGCGCTGGGGCAGCATGCGTCGCTGACGCGTTCCGAGCGCCACGACGCCGCGTTTTACCAGGCCCTGTGGGATGAACTGGCCGCCTCGGGTTTCTGGCGCGGCGAGATATGGAACCGGCGCAAGAACGGCGAGGTGTACCTGGAATGGCTGACCATCAGCGCCGTGCGCGACACGCGCGCCGTCACCACCCATTACGTGGGCGTGTTCAGCGACATCACCCTGATCAAGCAGTCGCAGGAAAAGCTCGACCACATGGCCCACCACGATCCGCTGACGGCGCTGCCGAACCGCCTGCTGTTCCACGACCGCCTGCAGCACGCGCTGCTGCGCGCCGCGCGCGACCAGGAACAGCTGGCCGTGCTGTTCATCGACCTGGACCGCTTCAAGAACGTCAACGACACCCTGGGCCACCATGTGGGCGACGAATTGCTGCAAAAGGTGGCCGGCCAGCTGGCGGCCCGCCTGCGCGAAGGAGATACCCTGGCGCGCCTGGGCGGCGACGAATTCATCGTCCTGCTCGAACGCATCGACGGCGAGTATGGCGCCACGCAGGTGGCGGAAAAACTGATGACCATGTTCGACCAGCCGTTCACGGTGGCCGGCCACGAACTGTTCGTCACCTGCAGCGTGGGCATCAGCCTGTATCCGGACGATGCGCTGGACTTGAACATGCTGATCCGCAATGCCGACGTGGCCATGTACCAGGCCAAGGCGCGCGGGCGCAATGGCTACCGCTTCTATGCGCCATCGATGACGGGCGAGGGCGTCGAGCGGCTGCGCCTGGAAACCTTCCTGCGCCGCTCGATCGAGAAGAACGAGATGTTCCTCAATTACCAGCCGCAGGTGGAAATCGACACGGGCCGCCTGGTCGGCGTCGAGGCGCTGGTGCGCTGGAACCATCCGGAACTGGGCCTGGTGCCGCCGGCCCGCTTCATCCCGCTGGCCGAAGACAGCGGTTTCATCAACCAGCTGGGCAAATGGGTGCTCGACGAAGCGTGCCGCCAGATGATGCGCTGGCAGGCGCAGGGCTTGTACGTGCCGAAGATGGCCGTCAACCTGTCCGTAAAACAGTTCGAGCGGGGCAGCATCGCCGGCATGGTGGCCGCCATATTGAAGGAAACGGGCCTCGAGCCGCAGCGCCTGCAGCTGGAAGTGACGGAATCCGTCATCATGAACACGGGGGACGCCCTCGGTTTCATCAACGACTTGCACGCCATCGGCGTGGGCCTGGCCATCGACGATTTCGGCACCGGCTATTCCTCGCTCGCGTATCTGAAACAGCTGCCCGTGCAGACCCTGAAGATCGACCGCTCCTTCATCAAGGATATCTCGACGGACGTCAACGACGAGGCGATTGCGATTGCCATCATCCAGCTGGGCAAGAGCATGCATTTGTCCGTGATTGCCGAAGGCGTGGAGACGGAAGAGCAGGCCGCTTTCCTGCTGCGCCATGGCTGCAAGCTGGCGCAAGGTTATTTTTATAGCCGTCCGGTGCTGGCACAGGATATGCTGGAGCGCTGGATCGATCACTCACTACTATAAAGGACAGCCCATGGCCGCACACTCCTCCCCGTCGCGTCGCCGTTTCCTGCTCGGTGGCCTTGGTCTCGGCGTGGCCGGCGTGGGCGCCCTGGTGCTGGGCTGGGGCGTGCTGCCGCCGCGCCAGCGCCTGCATGGCAGCGCGCCGCTGCCGCTTCAGGATGGCGCGGTGGCCCTCAACGGCTGGCTGGCCATCGGCACGGATGGCACGGTGACCCTGGCCATGCCGCGCAGCGAAATGGGGCAGGGCGTGCACACGGCCTTGCCGATGCTGGTGGCCGAGGAGCTCGACGTGCCGCTGGCCAGCGTCAAACTGATACAGGCGCCGAACGATAAAATCTTCGGCAATGTCGCCATGCTCAAGGACAGCCTGCCTTTCCATCCGGACGACCAGGGACGCTTGAAGGCGCTGGCGCAGTGGACGGTGGCCAAGGCGGCGCGCGAACTGGGCGTGATCGTCACGGGCGGTTCGTCGAGCGTGAAGGATGGCTGGGGCCCCATGCGCGAGGCGGGGGCGTCGGCGCGTGCCATGCTGGTAGGCGCCGCCGCGGCGTTGTGGCAGGTGCCGGCCGCGCAGTGCCGCACGCAGGACGGTGAAGTGCTGCACCCGGACGGCCGGCGCGCCAGCTACGCCAGCCTGGCGCAGCGTGCCGCCAGCATAGCCCCCGGCACGCCCGTGCTGAAACTGCCCAAGGATTTCAAGCTGATCGGCCAGCCGGCGCCGCGCCGCGATACGCCATCGAAAGTCAATGGCAGCGCGCGTTTCGGCATCGATGCCCGTCCGCCCGGCATGCTGTATGCGGCCCTGCATTTGCCGCCGCGTCTGGGCGATACCCTGTCCGCGTTCGACGCGGCGCCCATACTCGCCATGCCCGGCGTGAAAAAAGTGCTGGACCTGACGCCGCAGCTGGCGCAGCGCAGCGTCTCGTGCGCGGCCGTGGTGGCCGACACCTGGTGGCGCGCGAAGCAGGCGGCGGCCGCCTTGCCGACGCAGTGGAAGGCTGGCCCGCAAGCGAACTTGTCCAGCGCCGACGTCTACGCGGAATTTGCCCGCCTGTTGGATACCGAAGCCGGTTATGCCTATCACGCCAGCGGCGAGGTGGAAAGTAAAGCCGTGCAGGGCATGCGGCAAATCAGCGCCGAGTACCGCGCACCGTTTCTCGCGCATGCGGCCATGGAGCCCGTCAACTGCACCGCGCAGGTGAAAAATGGCAAGGTGATGCTGTGGGCCTCGACGCAGGCGCCCGGCATCGCCGTCGACGTGGCGGCGAAAGTGGCCGGCGTCGACGCGAAAGACGTCAGCATCGAGGTGCTGCTGCTCGGCGGCGGTTTCGGCCGCCGCCTGGAAGTGGATATGGTCGCGCAAGCCGTGGCCATCGCGCTGCAGTGCGATGGCGCGCCCGTGCAGCTGGTGTGGACGCGCGAACAGGACACAAAGCACGATATGTACCGTCCCGCCGCGCTGGCCCGCTTTGCGGCCCGCCTCGACGAGCATGGCCGCATCGCTTCCTGGGACAATAAATCCGTCAGCGGCTCCATCACGCATCAATACCTGCAGCGCAATTTCGGCTTGCCCGGCGCGGGGCCGGACAAGACGACGGCCGAAGGCGAATTCGACATGCCGTATGAAATCGCCAACCAGCGCATCGCCCACGTGATCGCCGACAGTGCCGTGCCGGTCGGCTACTGGCGCTCGGTCGGGCATTCGCACAACGCGTTCTTCAAGGAAAGCTTTATCGACGAACTGGCGCATGCGGCAGGGCAGGACGGTATCGCCTTCCGCCGCGCCATGCTGGTGCGGCATCCGCGCCATTTGGCCGTGCTCGATGCGGCCGTCGCCAAGGCGGGCAGCCCTCCGCCCGGCCATGCGCATGGCGTGGCCCTGCACCAGTCGTTTGGCAGCATCGTCGCGCAAGTGGCGCAGGTATCGGTGGAAAACGGAGAAATCCGCGTGCAGCGCGTCGTGTGCGCCATCGATTGCGGCATTGCCGTCAATCCGAACATCATCGCCCAGCAGATGGAATCGGCCGTGCTGTTCGGCCTGTCGGCGGCGCTGGGCGGCGAGATCACGTTCAAGGAGGGGAGAGTCGAACAGGGCAACTTCCACGACTACCCCGTGCTGCGTATGGGGCAGACGCCCGAGGTGGAAACCATCATCATCGCCAGCGCCGAGCATCCGGAAGGCGTGGGCGAACCGGGCACGCCGCCGATTGCGCCGGCCGTGGCCAACGCCGTGTTCAGTCTGACGGGGAAAAGGCTGCGCAGCCTGCCGCTGCGCCTGGCTTGACGTTTACTGTGCCAGGGTGGCGGCCAGCATGTGGCGCAGATTGCAGTCGCGCTGCCAGTCGCGCCGTTCCTGCGTGCTGATGGCCAGCGCGGCCAGTTCCTCGGTGCTGAGCGCCTGCTGCGCCTGCACCATGCGGTGCGCCAGGCCGCCATCGGGCAGCACGGTACCGAAGAAGGCGACATTGTCTTCGCGCTGTATCAGCAGGGTGGGGAAGTTGTCGATGTCGAGGTCGCCCACCACGTCGGCCTGGTCTTCGATGTCGATCCAGACGAAGACGGTGTCCGGGTGGCGCGCGGCCAGTTCCTCGAACGTGGCGCGGTAGCTGCCGCAAGTGCCGCACCACAGCGCGCACAGGCAAGCCACCGTCCAGCGCGGGCCGGCCAGGGTTGCCGCAACGTCGGCGCGGTTATCGGTCGTGAGGGTCAGGCTGTGCATGGTCGTTTCTATTAGTAGGCGGATGGGCGCGGGCGCCCGATGCGCGTATTCTACCGCGCCCGGCGATGCCAGTCCCGGGAATGCATGGGCTTGTTTAGCCGTGTTTTTTGATGCAATACACCTTTCTGGTGGATAATGCTGGTAATTGCGCGCTGATTACGCTGGTCCATGCTGTTTCCTGGCCCCGCAGCCTGACCCCTCCAGTCTGTTTTCATGCCCTGCCCGGTGTCAGCGCTCCCGCCTTTATTTATTTTTATTATGGAATTAGCCAGCTTATGTTGAGTTACCGCCACGCCTTTCACGCGGGTAATCACGCCGATGTGTTGAAGCATTATGTGCAGATTCAGTTGTTGCAATATCTGAATCAAAAAGATACCGCCTATAGTTATATCGATACCCACTCCGGCGCAGGGGTGTATGCGCTCGACGGCGGTTATGCCTCGAAAAACGCCGAGTACGAAACGGGCATCGCGCCCCTGTGGGACCGCACGGACCTGCCGGCCTCGCTGGCCGAGTACATGAAGCTGATCAAGGAAATGAATCCGAGCGGCAAGATGCGCTACTACCCGGGTTCGCCGTACTGTGCCGACAAGGTCAGCCGCGAGCAAGACCGTCTGCGCCTGTTCGAACTGCATCCAGCCGATGCAAAGATTCTGGCCGACAACTTCCGCAAGGTCGAGGCGCATGCGCTGGCCCAAGGCGAGCGTCCGACCGTGCGCGGCAAGCGCGTGCTCATCACCAAGGCTGACGGTTTCCAGAGCCTGAAAGCCCTGCTGCCGCCGCCATCGCGCCGCGCGCTGGTGCTGATCGACCCGCCGTATGAAGACAAGATGGATTACCGCAAGGTCAAGGACACCCTGGCTGACGCCCTCGTGCGCTTCCCGTCCGGCATGTATGCCGTCTGGTACCCGGTGCTGCAGCGCATGGAATCGCGTCAGTTCGCCGACAAGCTCAAGCAACTGCCCAGCTCGGACTGGCTGCACGTGACCCTGACGGTCAACACCCCGTCGCCGGACGGCTTCGGCTTGCACAGCAGCGGCATGTTCATCTTGAACCCGCCGTACACCCTGGAGCCGATGTTGCGCGAAGTCATGCCGTACCTGGTGAAGGTGCTGGGCCGCGATGATGGCGCGAAGTTTGTATTGGAAACGGGCAAGGGCGGACAGAAGAACACGGGCACCCGTCGCGTCTGAAGACACCTGACCAAACCTACTGCGCGTCGGTATAGGCGGCCTGCGATGCTCACCGTACTAGAGTACGGTTGCGCTTCTTAGCCACCTCTCCCTTCCGCTCGCTACGGTTTTGTCAGTTGTCGTGACTATCGTAGTAAGGCAAAGCAAAGCAAACGCCACGGTAAATATTTCCGTGGCGTTTGTCGTTTACTGTCCCAGCAGCAAGAACACGGTCGGTTTCTTGTGGAAGTCGGGCGCCTTGCCGGCGGCTAATTGTTTTTTCCACTGGCCGCCATTCCACGTCTGCACGCTTTCCGTGTCCAGGCTCAGGTCGGTGGCGACGCAGATTAAGGTCGATGGCGCGCATTGTGCAACGAGGGCTTCCAGCATGGCGGCGTTGCGGTACGGCGTTTCGATGAACAGCTGGGTTTGCTTTTCATTACGCGAGCGGCTTTCCAGTTCCTTGATGCGCTTGGCGCGCAGGGCGGCGTCCGTAGGCAGATAGCCGTTGAAGGCGAAGCTCTGGCCGTTCAGGCCGCTGGCCATCACGGCCAGCAGGATCGACGACGGGCCCACCAGCGGGCGCACTTTAATGCCGTGCTGATGCGCCAGACGCACGAGGTCGGCGCCGGGGTCGGCTACGGCGGGCACGCCCGCTTCCGACACGAGGCCCGCATCGCGTCCCGCCAGCAGCGGCGCCAGCAAGCCGGCCAGCGCTTGCGCCGGGGTATTCACGTTCAGTTCGGAAATCGTGATTTCCTGCAGCGGCTTGGCCAGCGGGTGCTGGTTGCCGATCAATTTCAAGAAGGCGCGCGCCGTCTTGGCATTTTCCGCAACGAAATAATCGAGCTGCGAGGTGATCTGCCGCACCTGCTCTGGAATGATGTGGGCCAGCGGGTCGCTTGCGCCGTCGGACAGGCCGAGGTGATTGGGAATCAGGTACAGGGTGCCGGTCATATTCTTCTTGTCGGTAAATTAAATGGTGAAAAACGCCACACCTGCCTTGCGCAGCATGCCGGTGAGGGCGATCAATGGCAAGCCGGTCAGGGCGGTCGGGTCGGTGGTGGCTATGCGTTCGAGCAGGGCGATGCCCAGGCCTTCGTTCTTGGCACTGCCGGCGCAGTCATATGGCTGCTCGATGCGCAGGTAGGCGTCCAGCTCGGTATCGGGCAAGTCGCGTACGGTGACGAGGGTCTGGACGTCTTCCAACTGCGCTACGGCGGGCGACTGGCGGCCGTCGAGCAGGCACAGTGCCGTGTGGAACACGGTCTGGCGCCCGCGCATGGTTTGCAGTTGCAGCAGGGCATTCGCATGGTTGCCGGGTTTGCCGATCTGGGCGCCATCGAGTGTGGCGACCTGGTCGGAGCCGATGACGAGACTGCCAGGATAGCGGTCGAGCACGGCCTGCGCCTTGGCCTGGGCCAGGCGCAGGGCCGTGGCGCTGGGGCTTTCGCCTGGCAGGGGACTTTCGTCGAGATCGGGCACGGCCACCTCGAAAGGCAGGCGCAGGCGCTCCAGCAATTCCTTGCGGTAGGTCGAGCTCGATGCAAGAATCAAGCGCGATGGGGCGGAAGTTGGTATCATTCGGTAGTGGATGGCGGCCGGCATGGCCGCGCTGGTCGATGTCAGTGGAATTTCACGCAAATTCCAGGGCGCAGAGCCCATAACTGAGGCTCCATGCGGCATGACGGTGTTGATGAAATGTCATGTTAATGGCAATAATTGCGTCAAAAAAGATGCTTAGCCTTTGACTCCGTGCTAAAAACCCTGTTATTATCGCAGGTTTTCCGGGGAAATTTTCTACCAATGAATGCTTTTGTGATCGACGCCTTTGATTTTTGTCGTATCAGCGGGAGCCGCGAGGGTGTAACTCCTGTCGCTGAAATGACCCGGTTGACCAAGGATTGTGCAGATGGTTCCGGCGAAATCGCCTGGAAAATCGTCGGCGGCACCAGCAAGCTGGGCTACCCACAACTGACCTTGTCGGTCAACGGCACCGTTCAGCTGGTTTGCCAGCGCTGCCTGACTCCGTATGCTTACGCAATTGATTCGACGACCACTCTGATGCTGGGCAAGGATGACGAGCACGCGGACGAGATCGAAGAAATCATCAACGATGAATCGATCGACGTGATCGTCGGCAGCCGCAACATGGATGCCGCGGCCCTGATCGAAGATGAAGCCTTGCTGGCCCTGCCGCAGGTACCCAAACACGACGTCTGCCCCGATACGGCGCAGCTCGATGCTCTCAAGACTGAAAAGAAGTCGCCGTTTGCGGCACTGAAAGACTTGAAGCCAGAATAAAGTAGTAAAAAGAAAGCTTTAAAAAACTGTAGCGAGCGGGCAGCGCAACAGGTTTTTGATGCTTCTTGTAAAGGACGTGTCAAACGCGTGTAGTAATCGAGTATGGCAAGTGTAGTGAAATGTAGTTGTAATAAACGATGTCGGTCCGGGCTATTTTCGGGTAGTCTTTGCCGCTGGGATACTCGATTCGCATGTATTTGCCAATCGATTGTGCTAAAATTTTAGAACTTATGTATTAGGAGTCATCATGGCAGTTCAACAGAACAAGAAAACCCCTTCCAAGCGCGGCATGCACCGTTCGCACGACTTCCTGGTCGCGCCGCAATTGAGCGTCGAGCCAGTTACCGGCGAAACACACATGCGTCACCATATCAGCCCTAACGGCTTCTATCGTGGCCGTAAAGTGTTGAAGACCAAAAACGACGAGTAATCGACGTTTTTGTTGGGTAAGATGAAAGCGGTGTTGCGTGGTTATTCGGCGTGGCGCCGCTTCTTCTTTTTTATCGGCTGCAATTCATCTTGCACACCCGTCATTTTGAATCACGCTGTCCAGGCCTGTGCATGACATGCTGCACCCTGCATATGCTCCAGTCCGATTCACATCTTGCCGCACGCCCGCAGCGGTATTGAATCAACACAAATGACAATCAAAATTTCTATCGACTGCATGGGCGGAGATCACGGTCCCTCAGTCACTATCCCCGCAGCAATTTCCTTCGTAAAACATGAGCCTGAAGCCGAACTGATCCTTGTTGGATTGGAAGACGTGATCCGTGCCGAACTGAAGAAACATAAAGCCGACACGCATCCGCGCCTGTCGGTATTGCATGCATCCGAACAAGTTACCATGGACGATCCCCTGGAAGTGGCCCTGCGCCGCAAGAAGGATTCCTCCATGCGCGTGGCCATCGAACAGGTCAAGAACGGCGTGGCGCAAGCCTCCGTTTCCGCCGGTAATACGGCAGCCCTGATGGCCGTGTCGCGCTATGTATTGAAAACCATGTCCGGCGTCGATCGCCCGGCCATCTGCAGCATCTTGCCGAATCAAAAGAACGGCCCGACCTACATGCTGGACCTGGGCGCGAACGTCGATTGCGAACCGCATCACTTGCACCAGTTCGCCATCATGGGTTCCGTGCTCGTTTCCGCCATGGAAGGTATCGAGCGCCCGACGATCGGCTTGCTGAACGTGGGCACGGAAGATATCAAGGGCAATGAAGTGGTGAAACTCACCTCGAAGCTGCTGCAGGCCGACCACGAGCGTGGCGCGCTGAACTTCTACGGCAACGTGGAAGGCAATGATATCTTCAAGGGCACGACCGATATCGTCGTCTGCGACGGTTTCGTCGGTAATGTCACCCTGAAAGCCATCGAAGGCCTGGCGCGCTTCATGAAAGACGTGCTCACTTCCGAATTCAAGCGCAATCCGATTACCATGCTGGGCGCACTGATCGCCCGCGGGGCCCTGAAAGCCATCGGCAACCGCTTGAATCCTTCGCGTTACAACGGCGCCAGCCTGCTGGGCTTGCGTGGCCTCGTCTTCAAGAGCCATGGCAGCGCCGATGCCTATTCGTTCGAATGGGCCTTGCGCCGCGCTTTTGATGCGGCAAAAAATGACGTGCAAGCGCACTTGGCCAGCATGATCGCCGAGCTGATGCCGCGCACGCCAGTTCCGGATGAACCTACATCAACAAGCTCTACCATTTAGTGGACGGGTACTTGCATGACTGTTTTTAGCAAAACTTACAGCAAAATTATCGGTACCGGCAGCTACTTGCCGGAGAAGCGCGTCACCAACCAGGACTTGACCGAACAGCTCGCCGCCAAGGGCATCGAGACGTCGGATGAATGGATCGTCTCGCGCAGCGGCATCTCGGCGCGCCATTACGCGGCGCCAACGCAAAATTCCTCGGACCTGGGCGTGGAAGCGGCCAAGAAGGCCCTGGAAATGGCTGGCCTGAACGGCAACGACCTCGACCTGATCATCGTCGCCAGCTCGACTCCTGATTTCTTCGGCAGCTTCCCCAGCACGGCCTGCATCGTGCAAAACAAACTGGGCATCACGAACAACTGCGCCGCCGTCGACGTGCAAGCCGTCTGCAGCGGTTTCGTGTATGCGGTGGCCACGGCCGACAGCTTCATCCAGTCGGGCATGCACAAGAACGTGCTGGTGATCGGCGCCGAAGTGTTTTCGCGCATCCTCAATTTCGACGACCGCGGTACTTGCGTGCTGTTCGGTGACGGCGCCGGCGCCATTGTCATGACGGCGTCAAAAGAGCCGGGCATCCTGGCCACCAAGCTGCACGCGGACGGCCGCCACTCGAACATCCTCAGCGTGCCGGGCAGCCTGGCTGGCGGCGCGCTCGACGGCAGCGCTTTCCTGTACATGGATGGCCCGGCCGTCTTCAAGCTGGCCGTGTCCGTGCTGGAAAAAGTCGCGCATGAAGCCCTGGAACACGCCAACATGACGTCGGACCAGATCGACTGGCTGATCCCGCACCAGGCGAACATCCGCATCATGAACAGCACGGCCAAGAAACTCGGCTTGCCTCTGGAAAAGATGGTGGTCACCGTCGACCAGCATGGCAACACCTCTGCCGCCTCGATCCCGTTGGCACTCGACATCGCCGTGCGCGACGGCCGGGTCAAGAAGGGCGACAACGTCATGATGGAAGGCGTGGGCGGCGGCTTTACCTGGGGCGCCGTGCTGGCAAGAATGTGATGGCCGAAGGCTGACTTTGGTTCTCTGAGTAAATAGTAAAAAAACGGAGTCGACATGACACAATTTGCATTTGTTTTCCCAGGCCAAGGCTCGCAAGCGATTGCGATGCTCGACGGTTTCGCCGGCAACCCCGTGGTTGCGCAAACCGTCGCTGAAGCGTCGGACGCCCTGCAATTCGACCTGGGCAAGCTGATCGCCGAAGGTCCTAAGGAAGAGCTGGATCTGACCACCAATACGCAGCCGGTGATGTTGACGGCGGCCGTGGCTTTCTACCGGGCCTGGCTGGCGGCCGGCGGCCCCGTGCCGACGGTCGTGGCCGGTCACAGCCTCGGTGAATACTCGGCGCTGGTCGCCGCGGGCGTCATCTCGTTCAAGGATGCCGTGCCGCTCGTGCGTTTCCGCGCGCAAGCGATGCAGGAAGCCGTGCCGGTGGGGCAGGGCACGATGGCTGTCGTGCTGGGCCTGTCGGACGACGACGTGCGCGCCGCCTGTGCGGAAGCGGCGGCGGAAAACCCGGCCCTCGTGGTCGAGCCTGTCAATTTCAATGCGCCAGCGCAAGTGGTCATCGCTGGCCATACGGCGGCAGTCGAGCGCGCCTGCGAACTGGCCAAGGCCAAGGGCGCCAAGCGCGCCATGAAGCTGCCCGTCTCCGCGCCATTCCACTCGTCCCTGCTCAAGCCTGCATCGGACCGTTTGCGCGAATACATGGCCGGCTTGACGTTCTCGGCGCCGCAAATCGCGCTGATCAACAACGTCGACGTGGCCATCGTCAACGACGTTGCCGGCATCAAGGATGCGCTCGTGCGCCAGGCAGCCAGCCCCGTGCGCTGGGTGGAAACCATGCAAAAGGTGGCGGCAGACGGTATCACGCAAGTGATCGAATGCGGTCCGGGCAAGGTCCTGATGGGCCTGGCCAAGCGCATCGATCCCGTGCTCGTGGGCGACGCCATCGTCGACCAGGCATCGCTGGAACGTATTTTGACGCAGCTCAAATAAACATCAGATCGCGGCAGCTTGCCTGCCGCGCTTGCACTTAAGGATACTCATGAATTTAGCAAATCAAATCGTGCTGGTCACGGGCGCCTCGCGCGGCATCGGCCGCGCCATCGCCACCGAACTGGGTAAGCAAGGCGCCACCGTCGTCGGCACCGCGACCTCGGAAAGCGGCGCGCAAGCGATCACCGATTACCTGGCCGCCGAAGGCGTGACGGGCAAGGGCCTGGTGCTGAACGTGACCGATGCGGCGCGCTGCGCTGCCGTCGTCGATGAGGTGCAGAAAACCTACGGCAGCCTGTCGATCTTGGTCAACAATGCGGGCATCACGCAAGACCAGCTGGCCATGCGCATGAAGGATGAGGAGTGGGACAGCGTCATTTCCACCAATCTGTCGGCCGTTGGCCGCCTGTCGCGCGCCGTACTGCGTGGCATGATGAAAGCCAAAACTGGGCGTATCATTAATATCACGTCGGTGGTGGCGTCGTCGGGCAATCCGGGGCAAATGAATTACGCGGCGGCCAAGGCTGGCGTGGAAGGCATGAGCCGCGCCCTGGCGCGCGAAATCGGCAGCCGCAACATTACCGTGAATTGCATCGCGCCGGGCTTCATCGATACCGACATGACCAAGGCGCTGAGCGAAGAGCAGCACGCGGCCCTGTTGACGCAAATTCCCCTGTCCCGCCTGGGCAAACCGGAAGATGTGGCGGCGGCGGTAGCCTTTTTGGCCTCGCCGCAAGCGGCATATATCACGGGCACGACCCTGCACGTGAACGGTGGTATGTACATGAATTGATGTGAAAGCTAGACGGGGCGGGCGTTTGTGGCATGATTCAACGGCCGTTTTTGTCTATAATCGCATCTTTTAGCAGCAGCTTCGGTCGAATTAGCAGCAGACACCGAAATTAGTATTCGGACGCGCAAACCTGATAAAATGCGCGCACTTTCCGTAACACACACTTTGGAGCCATAACATGTCGGATATCGAACAACGCGTTAAGAAAATCGTCGCTGAGCAACTGGGCGTTGCAGAAGCAGACATCAAAATCGAATCCTCCTTCGTCGACGATCTCGGCGCCGATTCCCTGGACACCGTGGAACTGGTCATGGCCCTGGAAGACGAATTCGAAATGGAAATCCCTGACGAACAAGCTGAAAAAATCACCACCGTGCAACAGGCGATCGACTACGCCACTGCACACGTCAAGGCCTAAGCCTGTCTGACCGACTTCAGGAGAATCGCTTGAGCCGTTCTAAAAACCGTCGTGTTGTTGTCACCGGCCTGGGCTGCGTTTCACCTGTCGGCAATACTATTGCCGAGGCGTGGGGCGCAATCATTGAAGGTAAATCCGGCATTGCCACGATTACCAAGTTTGATGCACAGCCATTCACCACGCATTTCGCTGGTGAAGTCAAAGGCTTCAATATCGAAGAGTACATCTCCGGTAAGGAAGCCCGCCACATGGATACCTTTATCCATTACGGCATGGCTGCGGGCATCCAGGCGATGCAGGACTCCGGCCTGGAAGTGACCGAAGAAAACGCCGAGCGCATCGGCGTGATCATCGGTTCCGGTATCGGCGGCTTGCCGCTGATCGAGGAAACCAAGTCCGAGTACGAAAAGCGCGGTCCGCGCCGTATCTCGCCATTTTTCGTGCCTGCCTCGATCATTAACATGATCTCTGGCAACCTTTCGATCAAATATGGTCTGAAGGGCCCGAACCTGGCGATCGTTACAGCGTGTACCACCGGTTTGCACAGCATCGGTGCCGCAGCGCGCATGATCGAGTACGGCGATGCCGACGTCATGATCGCCGGCGGTGCTGAATCGACCGTGTCGCCACTGGGCCTGGGCGGTTTCGCTTCGGCGCGTGCCTTGTCGACCCGCAACGACGATCCGGCGACGGCATCGCGTCCGTGGGATACCGACCGCGACGGCTTCGTGCTGGGCGAGGGCGCTGGCGTCATGGTGCTGGAAGAGTACGAGCACGCGGTGGCCCGTGGTGCCAAGATCTATGCCGAAGTGCATGGTTTCGGGATGAGCGCAGATGCTTATCACATGACCTCGCCGCTGGAAGATGGTAGCGGCGGCAGCAAATCGGTGATCGCGGCCCTCAACAACGCTGGCTTGAACGCGGATCAGATTCAGTACCTGAACGCGCACGGCACGTCGACCCCGCAAGGCGACGTGGCGGAAGTGATGGGCATCAAACGCACCTTCGGCGAGCACGCCAAGAATCTGGTTGTCAACTCGACCAAGTCGATGACGGGCCATTTGCTGGGCGGCGCGGGCGGTCTGGAAGCGGTGTTTACGGTCCTGGCATTGCACCATCAGGTGTCGCCACCGACCATCAACATTTTCAACCAGGATCCGGCTTGCGATCTCGATTTCTGTGCCAACACGGCGCGGGATATGAAGATCGATTATGCAGTGAAGAATTCGTTCGGCTTCGGCGGAACGAATGGCACGCTGATTTTCGGTAAAGCGAAATAAGCAGGAACTTTCAAGCGCTCGCTACGGTCAAACTGTAGTGAGCGCTGATTCGGTGCCAACGTTCGTTGGTGCCTGAATTTGCCCGGCATGTTGCCGGCGCGCCTTTTTTTTCCCATGAAGTATGTCAATCGCGGTAGCGGCTGTTATTCGCACGCCTGTCTGTTTGCGTCTGTTGCAAGCGGCGCTGGGACTGTGTGCCTTGCTGGCTGCCTGGCCCTTGAGCGGTGCGTGGCGCGTTGCGGCCGTGTCCGGCCCAGGCCCCGGCCAGCTGGTGGGCGCTTATGCGCTGGGCTGGAGCGGTGCACTGCTGAGTGCGGCTGGCGGCGTGTTTTTATTGGCTTTGCTGCGCAGGCGCAGAAAGCCGCACACGCTTGATATTTCGCCGGTTGGCCAGTTGCGGCTGGCGGTATATCTGGAGCATGGCGGAGCGCCAGGGGTGGATGCCAGCAGCGTGGCGGTGCCGCCGGGGCTGCGCCTGTTGCCGGGCTCGACCCTGTGGCCGTCGCTGCTGGTGCTGTGCCTGGCCGATGCCGTGGGGCGGCGCACGCAGGTGCTGGTGCAGCGCGGCGGCAGCTGCGCCGCCTTCCGCCCGCTGGCCGTGGCGTGCCGGGCCATCGCAGCCCGGAATGGGAAAGAATAAAAATGGGTCGAACACTGAACTTCTTGCAGCGGGCCAACTCTATATCCATACAGGCGCCCACGCTGCATGACTACAGGGACATTGGGCGTGAGGACAGAGCGCGAGTATGATCAGTTACTGGTCGAGCGGGTGCAGGCTGGCGACAAACGGGCATTTGATGTGCTGGTATCGAAGTACCAGCGCCGCTTGATGCGCCTTGTGTCGCGCCTTGTGCATGACCCGGCGGAGGCCGAAGATGTGGTTCAGGAAACCTTTATCAAGGCATACCGGGCGCTGCGCCATTTTCGCGGCGAGGCCGCCTTTTATACCTGGCTGTACCGCATCGGCATCAATACGGCCAAGAATTATCTTGTCACGCAGGGGCGCCGCGCGGCCACGTCCAGCGATACCGACGCCGAGCAGGCGGAGTCCTTTGATGATGGCAATAAATTGCGGGACAACAATACACCCGAATCGGTGCTGGCCAGCAAGCAGATTGCGGCCACCGTCAATGCGGCCATGGATGTACTGCCCATCGAATTGCGCACGGCCATCGTGCTGCGCGAAATCGAGGGCCTGAGCTATGAAGAAATATCGGAGATCATGGCGTGCCCCATCGGCACCGTGCGCAGCCGGATTTTTCGCGCGCGCGAAGTGATTGCGGAGAAATTGAAACCGTTGCTGGACATGCCAATTGACAAGCGCTGGTAATCTGGGAGTATGAGGTTGGCATGGCTGTGTCCGGTTTCCGCACCGATCCCTTTGAAATGGCAGGACCCATCATGGATACGCATACAAGATTGCACGAGACTATTTCCGCCCTGGCCGATGGCGAGCTGGCGGCGAGCGAACTCGAACTGGCTTTTGCCGCCCTCGACACGGATGAGGGGCGGCAGATCTGGGATGCCTATCGCCATATCGGTGACGTGCTGCGCTCGGAGCAGTGCGGCCATGCACTGAGCGCCCAGTTCGATGCGCGCCTGGCCAGCCGCCTGGCCGCCGAGGCGGCGCCTGAGGGGCCGGCTGCCCATGCCGAGCCGCTGCTGCCGCTGTCCGCCGCCATCGTGCCGCCGGGCACTGCCGAGCCGCTGGAGGCGGGGCCGCTGGCGCAACGCTAAGAACTGTTTGCCATCTTATGCCAGGCTTAACGTTCCTGTCGCCCTCTTGACACTGGAGTTCGGTACGATTGACACTGTGCGCAGGCAATATCTTGCTTTTGCGATATATTGTTGCTGCCATGCGCGCTGCCGGGTGTGTTTGCCCCCGGGATTCCGTCGTGACGGCCAATCATGCACGCAGGCAATAGTCTGATCCGCGTTTTGATCCGTTTCTATATTCGAGAAGATCTTTTCCATGAAAAAAAACATGTGTGCTGCCAGCAAGTCGTTTTCAGTGAAGACGCTTTCCGCCTTATTGTTCGGTACGGCTGGCGTCTTTTTTGCCCCCTCCATGCTGGGCCTGGCGCCACAGGCGCAGGCTGCCGTGCTGGCCGTGAAATTGCCTGATTTCTCGGACCTGGTCGATGCCGTCGGTCCGGCCGTCGTGAATATCCGCACCACTGAGCGCCTGAAAATGAACGGCGCCGGCGCCGGCAGCCAGGATGAACAGGAAATGCAGGAATTCCTGCGCCGCTTCTTTGGCGGCGCCATGCCGACGCCGCGCCAGCAGGCGCCACGCGGCGGCCGCCGCGCCGTGCCGCAGGAGCAGGAAGTGCAGCGCGGCGTCGGTTCCGGCTTCATCATCTCGGCCGATGGCTATGTACTGAGCAATGCCCACGTGGTCGACGGCGCCGATGAAGTCTACGTGACCCTGACGGACAAGCGCGAATTCAAGGCAAAGGTGATCGGCGCCGATGCGCGCACCGACGTTGCCCTGCTGAAAATCGAGGGTGGGAACCTGCCGCGCCTGACCATCGGCGACTCGAACAAGATACGCGTGGGCGAGTGGGTCATCGCCATCGGCTCGCCGTTCAACCTGGAAAACTCGGTGACGGCCGGTATTATTTCCGCCAAGTCACGCGACACGGGCGACTATTTGCCCTTGATCCAGAGCGACGTAGCCGTCAATCCCGGCAACTCGGGCGGTCCGCTGATCAATATGCGCGGCGAAGTGATCGGCATCAATTCGCAGATCGCTACCTTGTCCGGCGCCTACAATGGCATTTCGTTTGCCGTGCCCATCGATGAAGCCATGCGCGTGGGCGAGCAGCTGAAAAAGACGGGTAAAGTCGTGCGCGGCCGCATCGGTGTGCAGATCGGCGAAGTGAGCAAGGACGTGGCGGAATCGCTGGGCTTGCCGAATGCCAAGGGCGCGCAAGTGTCGATGGTGGAGCCGGGCGGTCCGGCCGACAAGGCGGGCATCAAGCCGGGCGACATCATCCTGAAATTCAACGGCGCTCAGATCGAGCGCTCTTCCGACCTGCCGCGCCTGGTCGGTGGCGCCGCCGTCAACGGCAAGTCCACGCTCACTGTGTGGCGCAAGGGGGCGCAGCAGGACATCCCCGTCACCGTCGTCGAGCTGGAAAGCGAGAAAACGGCGAAGAAGAGCGCCAAGGAGCCGGAAGCGCAAGCCGTCAATGCCCTGGGACTGAAGGTCAGCGACGTGCCGGCCGCGAAGAAGCAGGAGCTGAAGATCGAAGCGGGCGTGCAGGTCGACGAGGCCGATGGCGTGGCGGCCCTGGCCGGCCTGCAGCCTGGCGATGTGATCTTGCAACTGAATAACGTTGCAGTGAAAGACGCCAGGCAGTTCAATGCCCTGGTCGCCAAGCTCGATCCGAAGAAGACGTCGGCCTTGCTGGTACGCCGTGGCGACGTGGCGCAATTCGTGTCGCTGCGCCCGTCGGCGAAGTAAAATGTGATCATCCCGCGTTCCGGCTGCGGCCGGGATGCGGTATCCTGCCCGCCATGCACTTCACCCTTTATTCCCGCAGTTATTGCCACCTTTGCCAGGACATGCTCGACGCCTTGCTCCTGCTGCAGCCGCCCGGAAAACCGTTCACGGTGGACGTGATCGACATCGATGAGTCGCCTGATGCAAGCTTGCTGGCCCGTTTCGACGAGCTGGTGCCGGTGCTGTTTGCCGACCTGGCGCAACCTGAGCTCTGCCATTATTTCCTCGACGAGGCGGCCGTGCGCCGCTGCCTGGTGTAGCTTGATTGGCAACATTGACACTGCATTGCACCATTCTGGTGCTGAAAACAGCTGAAAATCTCGGCTTGCCCCGGTGCCGGCCTCATAAGACGGGCTTTCTACTCTGAAATCCGGTAAAATGGGGAGGTCGAAAAAGCTACTGTCCGAGGCAGCAGCTTCTGTCGCTTCAAAAGCGCTCGCCTGGGCATGCAGATGTCCTGCTCGGAGCGCTTTTTTTATCATGAGCGGGGCGCCGGGTTTGGCCCGGGCATGATCCCCTTGATTCCTGTTAAGCAGTGTCGTCACTCGCACATATATTAGTTAATGAACAACATACGCAATTTCTCCATCATCGCCCATATTGACCACGGTAAATCGACCCTGGCTGACCGCATCATTCAATTGTGCGGCGGCTTGTCCGACCGCGAGATGGAGGCGCAGGTGCTCGATTCGATGGATCTGGAGCGCGAGCGCGGCATTACCATCAAGGCGCAAACGGCGGCCCTGCACTACAAGGCGCGCGATGGCCAGATCTACAACCTGAACCTGATCGATACGCCGGGCCACGTCGACTTCAGCTATGAAGTGTCGCGCTCGCTGTCGGCGTGCGAAGGCGCGCTGCTGGTCGTGGACGCGTCGCAAGGCGTGGAAGCGCAAACGGTGGCCAACTGCTACACGGCGCTGGACCTGGGCGTGGAAGTGGTGCCCGTCCTGAACAAGATCGACTTGCCAAACGCGGACCCGCCGAGCGCCATTGCCGAGATCGAAGACGTGATCGGCATCGACGCGGGCGACGCCGTGCATTGCTCGGCCAAGACGGGCTTCGGCGTGCTGGACGTGCTCGAGCAACTGATCGTCAAGGTACCGCCACCGAAGGGCGACCCGGACGCGCCGCTGCAGGCGCTGATCGTCGACTCCTGGTATGACGCCTATGTGGGCGTGGTCATGCTGGTGCGCGTCATCAACGGTACACTGAAACCGAAAGACAAGATTCGCCTGATGGCCACCGATTCGGTGCAGCTGGTGGAAGACATCGGCGTGTTTTCGCCACGTTCGCAATCCTTGCCGCAATTGTCGGCAGGCCAGGTGGGCTTCATCATCGCCGGCATCAAGGAATTGAAGGCAGCCAAGGTGGGCGATACCGTCACCCTGGCCAACCGTCCTGCCGCCGCGCCATTGCCCGGCTTCAAGGAAGTGCAGCCGCAAGTGTTCGCCGGCCTGTTCCCCGTGGAAGCAAACCAGTACGACGCGCTGCGCGACTCGCTGGAAAAGCTGAAACTGAACGACGCGGCCCTGATGTACGAGCCGGAAGTGTCGCAGGCGCTGGGCTTCGGCTTCCGCTGCGGCTTCCTGGGCTTGCTGCACATGGAAATTGTGCAGGAGCGCCTCGAGCGCGAATTCGACATGGACCTGATCACCACGGCGCCTACCGTGGTGTACGAAGTGATCCAGCGCGACGGCACCATGATCAACGTCGACAACCCGTCGAAGATGCCCGATCCGTCGCGCATCGAGGAAGTGCGCGAGCCTATCGTCACCGTCAATCTGTACATGCCGCAGGAATACGTGGGCTCCGTGATCACCTTGTGTATCGGCAAGCGCGGTATCCAGATGGACATGAGTTACCACGGCCGCCAGGTCAAGCTCGTGTATGAAATGCCGATGGCCGAGATCGTGCTGGACTTCTTCGACCGCCTGAAATCGACGTCGCGCGGCTATGCCTCGATGGATTACGAGTTCAAGGAATACCGCGCGGCCGACGTGGTCAAGGTCGACATGCTGATCAACAGCGAAAAAGTCGATGCGCTGGCCATCATTGTCCACCGTTCGAACAGCCAGTACCGTGGCCGCCAGGTGGCCGCCAAGATGCGCGAACTGATCCCGCGCCAGATGTTCGACGTGGCGATTCAAGCGACCATCGGCGCGAACATCATTTCGCGCGAGAACGTAAAAGCCTTGCGCAAGAACGTCTTGGCCAAGTGCTATGGCGGCGACATCAGCCGCAAGAAAAAATTGCTGGAAAAACAAAAAGCGGGCAAGAAACGCATGAAGCAAGTGGGTTCCGTGGAGATCCCGCAAGAAGCATTCCTGGCAATTTTACAAGTGGATGGTTAATCAATGAACCTGCAAGTGATTTTAGGAAATTTCGCTTTAATCCTGTTCGTGCTGATGGTGTTGACGGGCCTGGTCTGGTGCCTCGATGTGTTTTATCTGTCCAAGCAGCGCCGCAAGGCGGCCGACCGTGCCCTGGCTGAATTTGATGCGCGCCAGTCCAAGCTGGCCGCCGAGGGCATCAAGTCCGATGCGGGCGGCAGCCGCGCGAGCATCGAGGCGGCCCTGTTGCGCCAGCCGACCTGGGTCGAGTATTCGGGCAGCTTCTTCCCCGTCATCGCCCTCGTATTCTGCTTGCGTTCGTTCCTGTACGAGCCATTCAAGATCCCGTCGAGCTCGATGGTGCCGACCTTGCTGGTGGGCGATCTGATCCTGGTGAACAAGTTCACCTATGGTATTCGTTTGCCGATCGTCAACAAGCGCATCATTGAAGTCAACGATCCGCAGCGCGGAGACGTGATGGTGTTCAAGTATCCGAAAGATATGTCGCAAGACTATATCAAGCGTGTGATCGGTGTGCCCGGTGATAAAATCACCTATGAAAACAAGCGCTTGACGGTCAACGGCAAGGAAGTGGCGTACACGCCGCTGGACGACTACCTGGACGATGAAAGCACTGTCTACCACAAGCAGCTGGAAGAAAACCTGACGGGCGTCAGCCACCGCATCCTCAACGACGAGCCTGCTCCTACGTTGAACTTGCGCGAAGTGAAGGATTTCCCGCACAAGGATGCGTGCAACTACAACGAAGACGGTTTTACGTGTGTAGTGCCACAAGGCAATTACTTCATGATGGGCGACAACCGCGACAATAGCGCGGACAGCCGCTACTGGGGCTTCGTGCCGAACGAGAACATCGTCGGCAAGGCTTTCCTCGTGTGGATGAACTTCAGCAACCCGAAACGTGTGGGCGGCATACACTAAGCCGGCCTGGTCTGTAATGGACCAACCATGGCTGCCGCGCCGATTCCCCGCGCGGCGGCCAGCCGAATTACTCAGATGACACAGAAACAACAATGAATCTTCAGCTATTGCAAACCCGTTTAGGCTATACGTTCCAGGATGCTGGCCTGTTGCAGCAAGCCTTGACGCATCGTAGCCACAGCAGTTTGCATAACGAGCGGCTGGAATTCCTCGGCGACTCCATCCTCAACTGCGTGGTCGCTTCCATCCTGTACGAACGCTTCAAGTCCATCGACGAGGGCGATCTGTCGCGCCTGCGCGCCAATCTGGTCAAGCAGCAGTCGCTGTATGAAATCGCGCAGAAGCTGGAATTGTCGCAATTTCTGCGCCTGGGTGAAGGCGAACTGAAATCGGGCGGCTTCCGCCGTCCATCGATCCTTGCCGACACCCTGGAAGCCTTGCTGGGCGCCATCTTCCTCGACACGGGCTTCGATGCGGCCAGCACGGTGATCCGCGCGTTCTACATCCCCATCCTCGACTCGGTCGATCCGCAAACCTTGGGCAAGGATGCCAAGACCCTGCTGCAGGAGTTTTTGCAAAGCAAGAAAATTTCGCTGCCACAGTACAACGTGGTGGCGACCCACGGCGCCGCCCACAGCCAGGAATTCGAGATCGAATGCCTGGTGCCGAAATTGAATATCCAGGTTTACGGCCGTGGCGGAAGCCGCCGCGCCGGTGAGCAAGCCGCCGCCAAACTGGCGCTGGACGTGGCCGAGCAGGCGCTGCTGAAGTCGCCTGCCGCCAGCCGCAAGCCCAAACCGCGCGCCGCCCAGCTCAAGCTGGCCGGCATTGCCACCATCCAGAGCGACGACGCGCAAGCCCCGGCTGCACCGGCGATCGCCGCTCACACTAAACAGAATCGACACTAGCATGACAGCCACCAAAATGCCCGACAACTTCCGCTGCGGCTATATCGCCATCGTGGGCCGCCCGAACGTGGGCAAATCGACCCTGATGAACGTGCTGATCGGCGCGAAGGTCAGCATCACTTCGCGCAAGGCGCAAACGACGCGCCACCGCATCACGGGCATCCAGACGGTGCCGGACGCGCAATTCATCTACGTCGACACGCCTGGCTTCCAGACGCGCCATTCGAACGCGCTGAACAAGACGCTGAACAAGACCGTCACGAACACCCTGATTTCCTCGGACGTGATTTTGTACGTGATCGAGGCGGGCACGTTTGGCCCGGCCGACCAGCAAGTGATGGACCTGCTGCCGAAGGAAGTGCCATGCATCCTCGTCATCAATAAATCGGACCGCGTGAAAGACAAGGCCGTGCTGCTGCCGTTCGCGCAAAAGGTCGCCGCCATGCGCGACTTCGCCGCCATCGTGCCTGTTTCCGCCAAGCTGCACTTCCAGCTGGAAGGCTTGCAGAACGAAATCAAGCGCTTCCTGCCGGAAAACCAGCCGATTTTTGGCCCGGATGACATCACGGACCGCAGCGAGAAATTCCTCGCTTCGGAAATCGTGCGCGAAAAACTGTTCCGCTTCGTCGGCGACGAACTGCCGTACACGAGCACCGTGCTGATCGAGAAATTCGAGCAGGAAGGCGATCTGCGCCGCGTGTTCGCCGCCATCCTGGTCGAACGCGATACGCACAAATCCATGATTATCGGCAACAAGGGCGCGCGCCTGAAGGAAGTCTCCACCCAGGCCCGCCTGGATATGGAAAAGCTGTTCGGCGGCCCCGTGTACCTGGAAATCTGGGTCAAGGTCAAGTCGGGCTGGGCCGACAACGAGGCGGGCTTGCGCGCCTACGGCTACGAGTAATCCGCAACCCGGGGGCGACGCCACACGCATGAGCACCACCACGCCAGCGCTGCACGATCCTGCGCCAGCCTCCATCGTTGTCCCCGCGCCGGCGGCCATTGCGCCGCCGGCCGCAACTCCCGCATCCGCCGCGCCCCGGCGCAGCCGTCCGCCCGCGCGCGACGGCAAGGTCACGGGCCAGCCCGCCTTCGTGCTGCACAGCTATCCGCATAAAGAAACCAGCCTCATCGTCGACGTGTTTACGCGCGAGTACGGCCGCATCGCGCTCGTCGCCAAGGGCGCCAAGCGGCCCCATTCGCAATTGCGCGGCGTGCTGCAGACCTTCCAGCCGCTGCAGGCGGGCTGGACGGGCAAGTCCGAACTGCGCATCCTCACAGGCGCCGAGTGGGTGGGGGGCATGTTGCCGCTGGAAAAGACCGCCTTGCTGTGCGGCTTTTATCTGAACGAATTGCTGGTGAAACTGCTGGCGCGCGACGACCCGCATCCCGTCCTGTTCGACCACTACGTTGCCACCTTGAATCAACTGGCGCACAATGAGCCGCCGCCCATCGTGCTGCGCAAGTTCGAGCGCGCCCTGCTCAAGGAAACGGGCGTGGCGGCCGACCTGACGCGCTGCACGGGCACGCGCCAGGCCGTCGATGCGGGGCAGGTGTACGTGGTCGATCCGGAACGGGGACCGCGCCCGGCGCGCGCCGCCGACGCCTGGCCCAAGATCACGGGCAAGACCCTGCTCGACATGGAGCGCGAAGATTATCTTGACGTGGCCACGCAGGCGCAAAGCAAGCTGCTGATGCGTTTTTTGCTGGCCCATCAACTGGGTGGCGCCACCTTGAATACGCGCCAGATACTGATCGATTTAATGCAGCTGTAATAGATTTCAGCACTTTACGGACACCATCATATGAGCTTTTTGCAGCCTTCCGGCCCCGTCATCGACCTGGGCGTCAATATCGACCACGTGGCCACCTTGCGCAATGCGCGCGGCACCGCGTATCCGGACCCGATCCGCGCGGCCCTGCTGGCCGAACAGGCGGGCGCCGACGCCATCACCCTGCATTTGCGCGAAGACCGCCGCCACATCAAGGATGCGGACGTCATCGCGATCGCGCCGCAGCTGCTTACGCGCATGAACCTGGAAGCGGCAGTGACGCAGGAAATGATTGATTTCGCCTGCCGCATCCGCCCGGCGGACGTCTGCCTGGTACCGGAAAAGCGCACGGAAGTGACGACGGAAGGGGGCCTGGACGTGGTGCGCTACTTCAAGGAAGTGCAGGCGGCCGTGAAACAATTGCAGGGCGAGGGCATCCGCGTGAGCCTGTTCATCGATGCGGACGAGCAGCAGATCGCCGCTGCAGCTGAATTGGGCGCACCCGTGATCGAGTTGCACACGGGCCGCTACGCCGATACGCAAGGCGCCGAGCAATTGGCCGAGCTGGAGCGCATCAAGGCGGGCGTGCTGTTCGGCGTGGGCCGCGGCTTGAAGGTCAACGCGGGCCACGGCTTGCATTACACCAACGTGCAGGCGATCGCCGCCATTCCCGATATTGCGGAACTGAACATCGGCCACGCCATCGTCGCGCATGCCGTGTTTGTCGGCTGGGAAAACGCCGTGCGCGAGATGAAGGCCATCATGGTGGCAACGCGCCTCGCCGGCAAGGCATAAGCGCGCACAAAGGAGGCAGCATGATCTACGGCATCGGTACCGATATCTGCAAGATCCCCCGCATCGAGGCGGCCCTGGCGCGTCACGGCGAGCGTTTCGCGAAAAAGATACTGGGACCGCAGGAGCTGGAAAAGTTCCGCGCCCGCACCGCCAAGAACGCCGTGCGCGGCGTGCGTTTCCTCGCCACGCGCTTCGCGGCCAAGGAGGCGTTTTCCAAGGCCATCGGCCTGGGCTTGCGCATGCCGATGACCTGGCCCGCCGCGCAGATGCTGAACCATCCCAGCGGCAAGCCGATGATCGTCTGCAGCGGCGTGCTGGCGGACTTCATGGAGAAAAACCGCCTGAGCGCGCAAGTGACGATCAGCGATGAGGAAGAGTATGCGGTCGCGTTCGTGATCGTGGAGCAAGCAGTGTAACGATGAGCCAGCAATGACTGAAGCAAACCCCGACCTCAATTCCACGGAGACGCCGCCCGACCCCCGCGCGCAGGTGCTGGCCACCGTCGCCAAGCTGCCGAACCTGCCCGGCGTGTACCGCTATTTCGACGCCGCGGACAAGGTGCTGTACGTCGGCAAGGCGCGCGACCTTAAAAAGCGTGTCTCCAGTTATTTCCAGAAGAACCTGGCCAGCCCCCGCATCGCCATGATGGTCGAGCGCATCGCGCGCCTGGAAACGACCGTCACGCACAGCGAGGCGGAAGCCCTGATCCTGGAAAACAACCTGATCAAGGCGCTGCAGCCGCGCTACAACATCCTGTTCCGCGACGACAAGTCGTATCCGTATTTGAAAATCACGAATGGCGATGCGCCGCGCATGGTGTATTACCGGGGCGCGGTGGACAAGAAAAACCAGTATTTCGGGCCGTTCCCCAGTTCCTGGGCCGTCAAGGAATCGATGCAGATCCTGCAAAAGGTCTTCCTCATCCGCACTTGCGAGGACAGTGTCTACGCCAACCGCACACGGCCCTGCCTGCTGCACCAGATTGGTCGCTGCAGTGCGCCGTGCGTGGACCTGATCAGCAAGGAAGATTACAAGAACGACGTGGAAAACGCGGCGCGCTTCCTGCGCGGGCGCCAGAGCGAAGTGCTGGCCGATCTGGAAACGAAGATGCATGCGTTTGCCGCCGAATTGAAATTCGAGCAGGCCGTGGTGGTGCGCAACCAGATCGCTTCGCTGTCGCGTGTGCTGCACCAGCAAAGCATGGAAACGACGGGCGACGCCGACGTCGACATCCTCGCCGTGCTGGTGCAGGGCGGGCGCGCCTGCGTCAACCTGGCCATGGTGCGCGGCGGACGCCATCTGGGCGACCGCGCCTACTTCCCCAGCCAGCTCAGCGATGCGGCGGCGATTGCCGAGGAAGCCATCGAGGTGGAAGTGCTGGCCGCCTTCCTGGCCCAGCACTACACGGAAAAATTCATTCCCGGCACACTGATCCTGAATATCGAATTCGACCAGCCGGCTTTGATGGTGGCGCTGATGGAGCAGTGCGGCCACCGCATCAACCTGATCTTCCAGCCGCAGGGGCAACGCCGCCAGTGGCTGGAAATGGCGCAGAAGGGCGCCGAGATTTCGCTGGCGCGCTTGTTGTCCGAGCAGGGGTCGCAGCAGTCGCGCACGCGCGCGCTGGCCGAAGCGCTGCGCCTGGAAACGGAAGATCTGGACAGCCTGCGCGTCGAGTGCTTCGACATCAGCCACACGCAGGGCGAGGCGACGCAGGCGTCGTGCGTCGTGTTCCATCATCACGCCATGCAGAACGGTGAATACCGGCGCTACAACATCAACGACATCACGCCCGGCGACGATTACGCGGCCATGCGCCAGGTCCTCATGCGCCGCTACGAAAAGGTGGCGAATGGCGACGGCGTCATGCCCGACGTGGTCTTGATCGACGGCGGCAAGGGACAGATCGAGATGGCGCGCCAGGTGTTTGCCGAGCTGGGACTCGATATCAGCTTGATCGTCGGCGTGGCGAAGGGAGAAGGGCGCAAGGTGGGCCTGGAAACCCTGCTGTTCGTCGATGGCCGCGCGGCGCAGGAACTGGGCAAGGAATCGGCGGCCCTGATGCTGATCGCGCAAATCCGCGACGAGGCGCACCGCTTTGCCATCACCGGCATGCGCGCCAAGCGGGCCAAGACGCGCCAGACGTCGCGCCTGGAAGAGATCGAAGGCATCGGCGCCAAGCGCCGCCAGAAACTGCTGTCGCGCTTTGGTGGCTTGCGCGGCGTGGTCGACGCCAGTGTCGAGGATCTGATGTCGGTGGAGGGGATTTCCACGCAACTGGCGGAAGAGATCTACAAGCAATTACATTGATGGATCAATGGCCTGGTCCGGTGCTGCGGCAAGCGGACTAGGCTAATGCCCCGGGGCCATGTAGACTAGTGGCGCTTTCTTCACGCTTTCTTCATGTTCAATTTACCCGTCGGCCGATTGCTCTCTTATGCCTTTTAATATTCCCATCCTTCTGACCTGGCTGCGCGTGGCCCTGATACCGCTCGTCGTCGGCGTGTTTTATTTGCCGCCGTCGATGCTGCTGCATGGCGACCAGAACCTGGTTGCCACCCTGGTCTTCATCGTTGCGGCCGTGACAGACTGGTTCGACGGCTTCCTCGCACGGCGCTGGAACCAGACGTCGGCCTTCGGCGCCTTCCTCGACCCGGTCGCCGACAAGCTGATGGTGGCGGGCGCCTTGCTGGTGCTGGTGCAGCTGGACCGTGTCAATGCCGTGCTGGCCTTCATCATCATCGGCCGCGAAATCACGATTTCCGCGCTGCGCGAATGGATGGCGCAGATCGGTGCATCGAAATCGGTGGCCGTCAGCTCGATCGGCAAGATCAAGACGGCCGCGCAAATGACGGCCATTCCCTTGCTGCTGTACCACGAAGTGATCTTTGGCGCGATCGATACCCACGTGTGGGGCGAGAAGCTGCTGTGGATCGCCTGCGTGCTGACCGTGTGGTCGATGTTCTATTACTTGCGCCTGGCATGGCCGCTCATCAAGGAAAAGGCCGGTAACCTGCATTAAGGCCGCTCCGCCTAGCTACTGCGCAGCGCACTCTCGCGTCTCCGTTGCCCGCTGTACCTTCGTACAGCTCCGCTACTCAACACGATATTGCGCTTGCTCGCTACGCTATTCGGAGGACCTTAAGACGGTATTGGCTACTTTCTGCGGAATATTTTGCAAAAGACCAGATATTGCCCGTTGACAGCCCCTGTAATCCCTCTATAATGCTGGCCTGTTGTTGATGACGCGGGAGTAGCTCAGTTGGTAGAGCGCAACCTTGCCAAGGTTGAGGTCGAGAGTTCGAGACTCTTCTCCCGCTCCAGTTTTCTGGATCGTGTCATAGGTAAAAACAGCGAATGCAGTAAAAAGTAGTACTGGCGATGTAGTAGAGCTTCTGATACAATGTTGTCCACTGCGGGAGTAGCTCAGTTGGTAGAGCGCAACCTTGCCAAGGTTGAGGTCGAGAGTT
>RCUP01000081.1_pt1 | contig 107478 bp, 91 predicted proteins | sample 2166341 | NCBI WGS metagenome assembly RCUP01 (sample SAMN09932325, study PRJNA488358) | compost metagenome | isolation source: compost soil in succinonitrile-enriched | place: Germany: Experimental Botanical Garden | reverse complement strand
CGCGGACCCTCTCGGTGTAAACGAGATGCTCTGAACCAGCTGAGCTATGCTTCCTTGTAATACTGTATGTTGCCATACTGTTTTCACGAATGGATTGCAAAGGTAAAGTCTGAAATCCGAACAACCAAATTTTTTACTACAATTTTTAAATCTGATCTGCATTAAATAGCGGCCAATTATTCTCATGTGCCATATAGTTAATTAGTGCCAGGCTCTTTACTGGATCTACTTTACGACAAAGTAAGGCTCCTGAAGTCTTTATCGCTTCATAATCTTCCCGGTCCAGTACTTTGGGACTTTTACCATCGGGAGAATTGGCCCAATCTATATAACGCAGTATCGGTCTTACCTGATCCCTGAATGCACTGTTGAGAATGATGGTTTGAAAAAAAAGTTCGTCTGCACAAAATGTGGTGCGGAAAAACCGGATCAATTCCGGATGCTGATCTATGTAGTGCAGTATATAATTAATACAATCCTGGTCCAGCATCCACCATTGTGATCCGCCATAGGCCTTAAGCCCCAAAGGCAATACACGCCAGCGTCCCTTAAATATACGGTAGGTACCATTGACCAGGTAGTAAACGCTTTTATACAATACCTTACCTGCCAGACCGGCAAGCCCTTTGCGGCGAATATACAAGCGCGTCAGTTCGCTGCGGTGAAAGTGCCCTACCCTTTTCTTCACCTCCGGCCAGTCTTCATCAATGCTATTATAATCGATATACTGCTGCCCGGGCTGCAGATGCTGTGCGATCTCTGCAGTGGTATACACCGGCAGATCCTGTCCGGACAGGAAGATAATATGACCATACTGTGTTTGCTCGGCATTGATCTGTCTCAGCGAATTGATGGTCGCTTCGCATTGAGACCAGCCGCCCCAGTTGATCGATACACGCTCCTTAACCTGTACCGCTTTAGGGTTGATTTTACGACAATCCATAGTGGACTTCTTATCTATATTGACATACACCACTGACTGCGGACCGGACAGGCAGTCGATCAGGTAGTTAAGGTACTCGAGGTGATTATGTGCATGGATAAGGTAAATCTGTTTCAAGAATAATCCGGTTTAAGAAACGAAAATAGGAAAAAGCAGCACAGTCGCCAAGCGCAACATGGCCGGCAATATAGCGGGCATAAAAAAAGGCAGATAGTAATCTATCTGCCTGCGTGTGGAAGCACACGGATTCGAACCGCGGACCCTCTCGGTGTAAACGAGATGCTCTGAACCAGCTGAGCTATGCTTCCCTTTTTTGATTAAAATAATTCTTCAAATTATTTTTGGTGCCCAGAACAGGAATCGAACCTGCACTCCGTTGCCGAAACAAGATTTTGAGTCTAGCGCGTCTACCAATTCCGCCATCTGGGCTCGCACCGTAAAAAAGTGGATTGCAAAGGTATCGGATAAGATTCAGAATAACAAAAATATTTTGATGGCTGCCTGCATGTCTGCATAAAAAAATGACACTGCTCTGCAGCAGTGTCATTAAGATAAAAAGTACAGGTTTTATTTTTTGAGTATTTTGATCGCAGTACCATTTTCAAAAGTGAGGATATACAGACCGGAAGCCAGTCCGGCAGCATTTACCTGAACGGTACGATTACTTACTGTAATCTGGCGCATAACCTTTCCGGACAGATCGGTCAATACTGCTGTAGTACCCACCAGGGCTGCATCCGGGGCCGATACTACAAACGACTGATCGAACGGGTTTGGTGCAACAGATGCCACATCAGCTTTACCAAACTGCAATACGGATATATTACTGTAGGTACGACCGCCATTTTCGTCGGTCAGCAGCAAACGGTAGTAGTTATTACCCGCTACCGGGCTGGCATCTGTAATAGTGTATTGTTGCGTACCATTACCGATACCCTTCTGCGAACCGATCGGCTCAAAAGTACGACCGTCAAGGCTGCGCTCTACCTGGTAAACCGGCACGAAACCTTCTTCGCTTACCGTCCAGCTGATTACCGCTGTACGCGCTTTGCCCTTTTCTGCACTGAATGCAAGCAGCTGCAATGGCAATGGTAAAGCACTCGAAGTACTGGTTACGCGGCCCAGCGTGGTTCCGGTAAAATTCTGACTGATAAAGCCAGAGACAGTATTGACAGTACTACCGGTTGTAGTGGTCCACTGTGTCCAGGAAGAACCCGGCGCAGCGGTAGTAAAGGCAACCTGCATTAAGGCTTCTGTATTCGTGCCCAGTTCTGAAATATTATAAAAGAAGCCGGCATTACCAGTATATACCACCGGACTGGAAAAGTTAAATACCCTTCCGATACTGGTGGCACCGCTGGTACCTACAACAGGCGTGGCTGTCCTGGTCAGTACAGTTGATGTAAGGGTCAGATCCGAAGAAGGAACCAACACCAGTTCATCTGCACTGAAGGTTGTACCACTCAATATTGTCATGCCCGATGTCTGGACGCCTACCTGTGCCTGCAAGGAGGCAGGCAGGGCGGCTGCCAGAAGCAGGGCGCATATTTTATTATGCATAGTTAGAAGTGTTTAAGGATTGAATAATACAAGCATTACAGTTGCTGAATCGTCAGTGCTGCACCTTGTCCGGAGCTCAAGGTAGCTGCACCTAACAGACCAAACATCTGTAACTGAACAGTACTACCTGCAGTAAGGGTTACAATACCTTCTGCACGGAAGTTGCTCAGGGACAATACCGGGCTATTGGTCATCGCAGTCACTTCTGTTCCGTTCACCAGGATACGTGTACTCAGTAACAGGCCAGCAGTCAGGTTTATATTATAGCTGATGCGATAGCGGCCGGCATTGGCTACGGTAAAAATGCTATTGGCCCCATTTACGGTGATACCGGTACCTAAATTCTGTGCATTAGGCAGCGCAACATCCGTACCTCCTAAAAGCACAGCTATTACAGAACCAGAAGTATTGGCAGCAAATCCGGAAGCCAGTGTGGAAGCTCCGGCATCGGCAGTAGTGGTCATGCGCAGCCATGAAGAGTTAACATACGACCACAGGCCGATAGGTGCATCGGTTTGATACACCATCAGACCTTGTGCGGGAGATGAAATTGCAACACGCTGTGCTGCGGTCATACGAGGAATCAGCAGACCTCTTGTTGTGGATTGAATGTCTAATGCGGCAGTGGCGTTAGGGGTTGGGGTTCCGATACCTACCTGCGCGCGCGCGGCGGAGAATGTCAGCCCGGCTAAGGCTGACAAAAGGATAAACTTTTGTTTCATAATTTGCTAGTGGTTAATTGTTTCAGGGTAAAGGTAGCCATTAGAAATAATATTTCACACAAATAGGTAAAACATAATTATTTTTTACAGATTAACGAAGGTTAACTGGAAGCAATAAAATTAGTGTTGGCATATATATCAGCACTAATTATGATAATATTTTACACTTATATGAGAATTGTATTAATAAAACAATTATCAGACCACATGAGGTAATGAGGTGATTGTTATCATATGCTTTCAGCAATCATCTCTGCAGGCCAAAAACAAAAGCAGGCAGTTATACACTGCCTGCTTTCTAAAAAACACTGTTTGTCCGCTAACGGATATAAATCAATGCTATGGTTGGTATACCACTTTAAAGGTTTGTGTTTCATTACCGTTGCTTACTTTCAGCAGGTAAGTACCCTGTGCCATACCAGCCAGGTTTACTTTATGCTGACCAGCTTCAGCACTCATCGGAATGTGCAGTACCTGACCCATAAGCGTAGACACTTCAATCTTCGCAGATGTATAACCCGCAGGCAGGTTGATGTATACCATACCTTTGGTCAGTGTAGGATACACCTCGATAGCTTGTGTGCTGCAATCAGATTGTGCCGTTACCGTCTGGCTATAAGCATACATACCGTCCGCATCTACCAGGCGTAAGCGGTAGAACGATTTCCCATTAGGGATGTTCTTGTCGGTATATGTGTACGCCGTTTTACCATTTGCATACGCGACTTTACCAATTTCACTGTACTGACGACCGTCGTTGCTGCGTTCTACCACAAATCTGCTGAAGTTAACTGCATTGGCAATCGTCCAGTTCAGGCTGGTCTGACAGTTGGCTACTGCAGCATCAAAGCTCAGCAGAGTAACGGGCAGTGGTGCCGCCAGGGTAATGTGTACATTATCGCTGATCATACAACCGTCTACAAAATTCACCGTTACGCTATATACACCAGTATCGGTGATCACGAGGGAATCAGCTGTACTGCTGTTGTTCCAGGTATACTGAGAAGATGGTGCTCCGAAGAAACCGTCTGTATGCAAAGTATAAGGGAATGCAGTTGCCAGCAGGGCGGTATCAGGGCCCAGTCCGTAGATAGGTGCGGCACCGTTATACGCTGCAATGTTCCAGTTGGTATTATTACCCAGATTAGTTGAATGCTGTTGTGCCACGAAAGGTGATCCGGCACCGGCTGCTGTAATACGGCGCAGACGTACGTAGTCAAACAATACATCACCATTGGTCATGGTCACCGTTGCATTGGCCGATGTGCTGCTGCTCAGGATTTCGGTCAGGCGGCAAGGGGTACCGCTGCCATACCATGCGTCATTAATCGTGGTATTGGTACCACTGTTAAAGGTATAGGTATTGCCCGGGAAGAAGATCATGGTATCGATCACATTTCCGGTAGCATATACACCACCTCCTCCTTTGTACTCTACAGTGCCTATAGTGTTATTGGCACCGTTAATACCGGCCTGAGATGCTGTATTGGCATTGGTAAAGGTCAGTTTACCATCTATGACTGTATTACTCATTACCGCACTGGTATTGATGATGTCCGATACATTTACATTATTATAGGTCAGCCCTTGTGCATTGAACACCTCTGTATTGATGGTAGATCCGGTTGCATTAAGCGTATGTGCTGCTGCGGAACCGGTGTATTGCCATACCGTATCCAGTGTAATGGTCGCGTTGCTGATATTGATACCCATTGTATTGGCCAGCCCTTCATTATTAATGCTGGACAGGGACATGGTACGGCCGGACAGATCCAGGATACCATTGTTCACATAGATATCGGTCTGTGTATTGGTATAGTTGTTCAGGAATTTAAGGCTGCCTCCTACTTTAGATACTCTGATGTCGAAGTTACCCAGGGCACTGCCGCTGATCACCGCATTATTATTGCTGATGAAGGTAAGCGGAGATACGGTAAAGGTAGCCGCAGGGTTCAGGATCGTGGTATCGCCCCATACTTCCACCTCCAGAGAGGCATTTTTGTTCCAGATAGGTGCATTGGTAGCAGCGGCCCAGTTCAGGTTGCGGCAGTATGCATTACCATTGTTTACGGTAACGGTTTTGCTACCGGCAGTGAAGCCACTGTTTGCATCGAAGAATACATTGTCGTAAGGGGTTGGGATACAGGCACCGCCGGTACCGCCGCTGGTCATACTCCAGTGTGCATTATCGTTCCAGTCTCCGGAACCACCGATCCAGTAGCGTGGGCTGCCAGAGATCGCGGTAATGTTCCAGCCGGTGTTACCACCCGCATCGGCACCGGTCACGGCTACAGGAGGTACTCCGGTAGCCGCCATATTCTGCAGGTATACGTTAGACACACTGATCACGGCAGCAGGATTGAACTGGAAGCCACCGGTAGTGGCACCACGGATTTCCAGCAGACCGGTACAAGGAGCAGACTGTGCGAAGAGATATTTATTGATGGTACTGGTACCGGTAACCTGGTACGCACGCGCACCTGCAAGCAGCAGGGTATCAATGATGTTGCTACCGCCTTCAATAGCACCCGAACCCTTAAACTCCAGGCGGCCGATAGTATTGAAACTGTCAATATTGGCACTGGAAGCAGCATTGGTACTGGTAAAAGTTAACTGGCCAATAGTAGTGTTTCTGATATTGAATGCCAGAGGATTACCAGACGCGGCATAGGTCGCATCAATTTTAGGATAGCTCAGACCATCAATACTTAATGCAAAACCACTACTGATAGAGGAGCCGGTTGAATTGATTGCTTTGTTAGCACCACTATAAATCCAGTTGTTAGCCACGGTAATATTGGCATTGGAGATATCCAGTGAACGAGCCGTGGCAGAGGCACCTGCAAAGCGATAAATATTAAGTGTACGCCCGGCAGTACTTAAATTTCCGCTTACCAGGGTCAGTATACCATTGGCATTAGACCAGTTGTCCATAAGTGTGACTTTACCCGCACCTTTCTTACGTACATAAAAGGTCAGATTTCCTAATGTACTACCGTTTGTGTTGATTGTAGATGTAGCTTCCGAACCAATAAAATCCAGGCTTGCATTCATCGTTACGGCAGGGGTAAGCACAACCGAACCATATACATTCATAGCAGCAGTGCCCGATTCGTTGAAGGTAGTCGTACCTACACCGGAAATCCAGTTCATATTATAACAATAGGCATTACCACTGGTCGCTACAATCTGGTTGCTGCCCAGGCCACTGGCCGAGTTGAAGATAACCGTATCTGCAATAAAAGGGATACAGGCGCCACCTGCACCACCACTGGTATAGCTCCAGTGCGTATTATCGTTCCAGTCGCCGGCGCCGCCTACCCAGTACAAATTAGTACCGGTGAGTGAAGCTGGCGGAGTGATATCAAAACCGGTATTACCATCACCATCTACACCGGATACCGCGATAGGAGTGATCACCCCATAGGCCTTGATATTGGTCAGGAACACGTTATCGATAAGTGTGGTGGCACTCGGGCCAAACATTAATCGGGCAGAGTCTGTAGCCGTAATCTCGGTAAAGGCCTGACAGGTACCACCCTGTGCCTTCATATAATTGCTGATATTGATCGTGCCAGCCAGCGTAGTGGCTTTATTAGCCGCCAGCAACAGGCTGTCGATGGTGTTGGTGCCGGTGATCTGTGTTCTGTTTGTAGCCGTAACCTTACGGATAGTATTATTACCCGTGATGAATGCAATGCCACCAAAGTACACACTACCGATAGTATTGCTGCTGCTGACAGAGCCTTGTCCGGCAAATACCAGGGTATCTACGGTATTGTTATTGGTAATGTCCGAAAAGGCCTGGATAGTCTGTGTAAAATATAGTGCATTGTAGGTGGTACCATTGATAATATTGGTATTCGGTCCACCGGCCAGTGTCGACGTTGCTTTATTATAAGTACCCCCATCGGTAACAATACCACCTGCGGTAAGGGTAGAACCTGTAGCAGTCAGGGTTTTGTTTGTACCTAAGTATCGGTATGATGCTGCAGTTGTAAGTGTAGCATTAGCCATATCCAGTGTACGCGTATTGGTATTATCGCTGTAAAACTGGTTCAGCGCCACTGTTTTGCCCGCCAGGTCGAGGGTACCGGCAGTAAGGATTGCCCCGCCTGCACCATAAGTGGCAGTAGTGGCCGGGATATTCAGGTTATCCGCCAGAGTAAGACTACCTCCCGGCTTATCAACCTCGAGGGTCAGCTCACCCAGCACATTTCCATTAGCAGTAAGTGTAGCAGCTGTGGCTCCCTTAAATACCATACGTGTATTATAAGTAGTCGTTGGGGAGAGCCCCGCATCACCACTTACCTGTACGGAATACAGCGCGTTGGATGAAGTAAAAAGCGGGCTGTTAGGTACCGCCACCCAGCTCATGTTGTTACAAAAGCCATTGGCATCTAACGATACGGTACGGGTGGGCACTGTAGTACCGAATCCGCTTTGATTGGTAAAAAATACATTGTCCGAGGCGGATGGAACAATGCTGGGGATGCTACCAGTAGGACTGCCCAGTCGCCAGTGGCTGAGGTCGCTCCAGCTACCGCCACCATTGACCCAGTAAAAATCTGCTGCGTCGGCTTGTACAGCCATGAGCGATAGCATAGAGAGGAGTAATGCTTTTCTCATAAAGAATGAATAAATGGTTAAAAAATAAATATAGATTTGATAGCATCAACTGTCCGGACCGGCACAAAATCCGGCGATCCAGACCAATGCTGCACTTCAGCACAAGTGTTATATTTAATACTTTCTGGATTACCCGGATCACTGTAGATGGATAACATGCTATTCTTCAGCAGCAATTACAGAAGACATAATGACAGGAGCCAGGGGTCTCTTTACTTTGCCTGGACTTGCAAACAGATAGAAACATTTCGTCATGAATACACAGATTTTAACATGCGGGCAAATAATAGAGGACATACTTATGCGTACAATATTATTTTGTGCCCGGCACCTGTCCTAAAGTTTCTGTATCCATTTTCCCGAATTTGAAAAGCCTAATCAATTGATTACAACTAAAAAAATTCTCTGCACAACAAAACCTACCCCCTACCGAAAAGCCTTGCCCTACCGAAAAAGCACCATTACACATATCTAAAAAGTCATACAGTGAGCTTTTGCATCCAAAAAAAGCACTGAAAATATATAGTACCGGATGAGTGACTGAAGCCACTAAGACCGAAGTAAAAAACAACCAGTCCTGAAATTCTGTCATACAACCAAAGAACCTTGAGCTTGCCCTGATGCACAACCTTACACCCGAATTGACGACAACGACCGCTCATACCCCGGGGTGACCGATGGGTATTATGAGGGACAATCATGATGCTTCCAGGAGCTCAGTGACCGGGTGTTCAAAGTCACATAGTCGTTTAGCCCTGGCAACCGAAGAGGAGGAATAAGAAGGTATCTTGTAACTGAGGTGTGCACAAAAGTACACACGCAGGCAAAGGAAATGCTGCCTGAAGGCCTCCAGTGGTGGTGGCTGATGCTGTGGTCATTGACCCGGCACGCTACTGCGCGTGCTTGCACAGCCCTTAGCGACAGCAAAAAAGGGAGTAATGCTTTTCTCATAAAAAATGATTGAACGGTTAAACCGAATCATTTTCTGTTTAAAAGCTGGGGTATAAATAAAGTAAATGAGTGCTGTTTTTCACAAGGTTTTGTCTCAGAGGCCAGACGAAAATAATACCGGAAAATTTATTTTCTCATTAAGTTATGAAAAACTTTCATGGAAGTTGCGCCTGGTTAACCGGGGTTAAAAAAGTAATTCCTACAGCCTTGCCTGAATACCCTTAAGGTAATATAAAGGGCATAGCCAGCTGGCTATGCCCAAAGATTTTTGCTTAGTTTGTATGCTGTAAACACTCTTAAATACTAACAGCGGGACAAAAATCTTGGCAGCAAAGATATGTAAATCACTAATATACATCTGACTTAAAAATACACTTTAACATTTACCCCCTTTGATTCTCGCCAGATCAACAGTAGTAAAGTCCTTCCGTATTGCCGTTTACACTTTTAAAAGGGTGCACTCATGTGCCGGCACACAATTTTAAAAACAAAAAAGCCGGCTATAAAAATAGCCGGCCATTCTCCTCATAGATTAACCAAAAATCTGCTTAGTCCATGATTTAAGAGAGAGCTAATGAAGAGTGTTATGAAGAGAGATTAATATATTCTATTGTCTTGCTGTATCTATGGATAGTATGATCAATCACCTACATTCCTGTTTTTACCAGTTTAATATTGATGACTTGTTCTGTACCATCGGCAACAATAACCTGATAAGTACCGGTTGCTACACCACTAAGGTCCAGCACTTCATTACTTCCGGTAGCCGTTTGTTGCAGTATTAGCTGACCTGTCATTCCCAATATTTTAATGGTTTCTCCTTTATGCAGATTGGCAATCTGTACCTTATCCTTTGCAGGGTTAGGGTATATACTTATATTCCGGTTATTGTTGCATGGAGCACCTGTTTTAAGGGTGTTGCTCAATGTATATGCCCCATCTTCATCTACCATTCTCAACCTGTAATAGGTGGTGGTCGATTGCTGTTTACAATGAAAATGATAGCTGTTTCCCATGCTTTTCTGGGTAGCCATCACTATACCTTCTTTATAAAAATCAACGCCATTTGTACTGCTCTCTATTTCAAAACGATTCAGGTTTTGCTCATGAGCTGTTATCCAGTTCAGTTCAGTTGTACAATCTGCTGTAGTTGCAGCAAAGGACAGGAGACTTACAGGCAGAGGCGTATTACAAAGTGTAGAATTTAAAGTAACCGCCACATTGCGTGTAACACAACCACCTGCAATAACTACCGTACATACATAAGTACCATTATCTCCGGCAGCATAACTCGGAAAAATAATCTCTCGATTATTAGAGATAAGGGTGCCATTCTTCATCCACGTATAGGTTGCGTCTACCATATCAGGTACGCTAAGGGTATATGGACTTCCGACGCAAGGTTGCATCGTATTTACAGTATGCAGCTGGCTGAGTTGACCAATAGTCATTTCTGTAACCGTGGCTGCACCACAATTATCGGTTATCCTTACAGTGTAAGAGGTATCTGCTGCCAGGCCTGTTATGGTCTCACTTCCGTCAGAGTTATTGGTCAGGTTCACGTAGCTTGCATCGGGCTGTGAAGTTTTTTTATAATCTACCTTCAGTGGTCCTGCTCCTATAAATGCAAATATCGCACTACCGGTTGTGAGTGGGGTACCAGCTGCACTTTCACAAACCACACCAAGTTTTTTGAGGATCTGTGGCCCTGAACCTGCGGGCAATACATTGACCTGTGATGTGTAAGCATAAGGACCGCAACCAAACACATTGGTTGTGACGGTGTAGGTTCCTGCAGGCAGATTACTATATGTTCCGCCGGGTGCAGAACCCGTTCCTACAACGGCATTTGCACTGTTTGTGATGGTATAACCGAATGCTCCGTATCCATTGTAGGCAGCTTCAACAATAATATCTCCGGTACCTCCGCAAAGCTGTTGCACCGTTGCATTGGTATGTTGTATGAGGCTGCTGCCCGGGCTAGATGGCACGGCCACAGTCAGCGTATCTAATTGTCCGCAACCGTTATCTATCTTAATATAATAAGTGGCACCTGGTATTACATTTGCCCAATGAAAAGTACTGAACCCTACCGGCGTACCTGCTACACCAACATTATTCGGACTTGGCGCAATTATAGTAGGTACGGCATTACTTAAGTTTGTCATTGTACCCCCTATTATTATTCCCAAAGTGGTTTGCCCTTCAATACTGGAGCAACCTGCAAAGGAAGCAGAAAAAGTTACAGCTGCCTGATCTGGTGGTCCTGAAGGAGGTGTCAATGTCAGCACATCACTATTAGTACATGCGTCCGTAGCAGTCGAGGTATAAGTATCTGAAGGCAGTCCGTCAAAACTATGAGGAAGATCTGCCAGGCTATTCGCTGTAAAGGTGCCTACAACTACATTTGAACTGTTTTTTATGACCCAGGTTACCGGGAAAACGTAATATCGGTTAACATTTACGCTAATTGAATGAGTTACAGGGTTGCCAGGTGCAACACAGCCTTTTGAAATCATAAAGGTATTCTGGAGAAACTGCGTATTTCCGGCACTGTAAGTATAACAATAAGTACATGCTATGCCGCAAGGTGTGCGCATTACCAGGAGCAGGTTTTTACCGTTCGGTATTTTGATCGTATTATCGTATGAAGTATTGTCGTAATGATATGTTCTTACAAATGTACCTTGAACGGGACTGGCACAGGTACCAGCATTCTCGTAAATATCCAGGTCAATGCCTGCCGATGGAAACGTAGCGAATGTCGTAGTCCCTGTAGGCCCCATGTAAAAATCTGCGAAAATAGAATCCTGTAACTGAGCACAGGTTAAATTTCCAAAATCCAGATAAAACTGACTGATACACACATCCGGGTAGGGATTTGCTACCGTTACCTGTTGGGTTACAAATACCCCGCAGGCATCTTTGGTGCGTACATTATAGGTACCAAAAGCAGGAGCTGTAAAAGTGTTGGCCGCAGTGTAGGTCAAGGTTCCATCTGCAGCCGCAGGATCACCCTGCCAATAGGCATATGTAAACGGGGCACTGCTTCCAGTTGCAGAGGTCGTTATGGTACCACCCGGGGCACTGCCACTACATACATTGGTCACTACAGAACTGGCTGCTACCTGAGTATAGGTATTGGGAATAGTGAGGTTTGTCGTTGCAAATATACCGGGATCTGCCTGACAGGCTACTTTGACAGTATAAGATCCAGGTAATAAACCCAGAAATGTATTGTTATTCTGTGCCGAAGTAGGGTAACCTAAAGGACCACTGGTGATCTGATAAGTCGCGCCCGTACCAGCTGTAGCATTAATTGTGAAGCTGCCGTTCGACGGACATGATGCTGCGGTGACATTTACTGAGCTGATACTGATACTTGCAGGGCATTGGGCATAACTGCCGGTCATACCGGTTAATGAAAGCAGGAGGAAAAAGCCTGCCATCAGCATAGTGCAATTTTGTTTTACGTTCATTTCAAGGTATTATTTTAGTTTATGAATAAATAAGGAAGGATCGCATTTAGTACTATTAACTAAACACAATGCAACAGTGTGAAAATGTAGCTGACTATTACTCTAGCCAGCCACATTGAATAAAACACTCAACTCACGATCCTGCTTTTACCAGCTTAATATGGATGATTTGTTCAGCACCATCGGTAACAATAACCTGATAGGTACCGGAGGCCAGGCTACTCAGGTCCAGCAGTTCATTACCTCCTGCGGCCTTTTGTTGCAGTATCAACTGACCTGTTATTCCGAAGATTTTAATGATTGCTCCTTTATGAAGATTCGAGATGTGTAGTTTGTCTGTTACCGGATTCGGATAGATGCTCACATCCTGGCTACTATTACATGGAGCCCCTATTTTAAGGGTGTTACTAAAGGTATATGTGCCATCTTCATCTACCATTCTCAACCTGTAATAGCTGCTCGTCAATTGCGGTGCACAGTTGAAATAATATGTATGTTCAAGACTGTTTTTAGCAGCCAATACAGTACCCTCTTTATAGAAATTATTTCCATCAGCGCTCCACTCTACTTCAAAATGACGGAGGCTTTGCTCATGAGCCGTTACCCAGGTTAGCATCGTTTTACAATCCTCTGCAGTTGCCGCAAAGGATAAGAGTGATACCGGCAATGGCGTTGATGTAGTTATGGTATAAGGAACAAATGGACTCGTTTTTCCGGCAGCATCTGTAATGGAATAGGTAAATCCAACCGGACTGCCCGAAATGCCGCTACCGACCTGTCCATAGATCACCAGTTTTGTAGGATCATAGTTGCTGATTACCGTATTACTGGTAAGCAGTACCGGCCCCGCACCAAAATTGTAATACAGTTTCGTATTGCTGTTAATTGTTCCTACAGTGAACGTTTTGCCAGTATTACAGGTATTCGCGGCAAGGCAGTCTTCAGGATCACTACCAGACAGTCGCCCGCCGGTACTATTATACCCGGTCAGGCTTGTACTGGATGTGGCAATAGACACATAGCCTGCGACAATGGGATAACCCGTCGTTGGTATACTTGCAAAAGCGCCTGATGATACTGTAAATGATTTTGCGGTCGCCGTTGGTAGTTGCTCTATACCAAAATTGGCCTGGGTAATGTTACCTGATACGGTACCTAAAGACAGTATTCCATCCGGGGCACCATCGTTACCGGTACAGCCTGCGCTAGCCACACAGTTTTGCTCGCCTGTGTTTCCCCAGCCCGCCGGCAAGGCTATAACCGGTACCGATGTTTGTCCTGCGGTAACTGTATTAGTAGTAATGTATACACTATAATTATTTTCTGCTTTTGCACTAAAGCTGTACGTACCATTGGCATCTACCGGTACGGTTGCCACTACCTTCCCGGTCGTAACATCATACAAAACCGCATTTAGGCCTCCGGCATTGGTGCCGGTACCATCTACAGTATTAACCGGTGTGCCCTGCAGCCCGTTTGCATCATCATATACATGACCCGCAATAGTGATCGGACATGCCGTTAAGCTTACGGCGAAGACGGAGAAGTCATCCGCGGCATCGCCCGATGAGCTGCCGCCCGGGTCAAATTCCATAACGAGGTTACTGTTATTGGGCACAGATGAGGGCAAGAAGATCTGCCAGTTGGCTAAGTTGATGATTCCAAAACCCTGGGGGCTTACACCATAATCAAAAGTGTATCCATTGGCGACACTCCCTGTCGCACTATTCAAATAATTAACTGTTGCAATGTGCCCGTCAGTCGCGGTAGTACCATCTGTGGTAACGGTTGCATAAGTAACCCCTCCGTACTTAATGGAGAGTACACTTGCTTTACCATAATTATTAATAGTAGGAACACCTGCAAGCCCGTTTCTGATGCCAAGACTTACGGTCACCACTGCACCTGAGCCCAATGGATTTACACCAGTAAACGCATGGGTAAATGTTTGCGTACTAGAATTGTCATGGATATAGGTACTATTAGTCCCGACATCAATGATACCGGTCCCGGAACCCACCCAGCCATTAAAGTTGAGCGATGTTACACTAACGGTACCGTTGGGAATGTTAGTAAAAATAAACCTCGTATCGGTCATTAGTTCCGTAGTGGCGCATGGAACCGCTGCATATGTTTTTTGGAAAGGAATAGTCAGCATAGCACATAATACAGACCATAGTACGATTCCTGACTTTAAGGATATACCTCTGGTAGTCTGAGTCATCAGGACTGGCTCAAACCTGTGTTTCATAAAATTGCTCATTTAAATCTGCTCATTTAATAATTAATGAATATTTGCAGTAATTACCTTTTTTGGGTAACTTTAGGACAGTTACTAGCTCTTCATTATAGTAACAAGTCCTGCAAATCACTTATCTCTTCTATACGGGTACAAAATTATCGGGCCAGAAAAAAACTTTTAATCCCCCGATTTTGTATATTTTATACCATAATACTAGTAGACATATACTTATATTATGCTATTCCCATATTCTTAAAATCAATAAATCTTTGTAAAAACAGATGACAGATTTCTTTAGCAAGCTTAACGAATTGAAGGTCATTATATTAGATGATCACTTACTTTTAACGGAAGGTTTAATCGAGTTATTAAAGCGAATTATCCCGACTGCAGAGATCAATGCTTATGCCCAGGTAGATCTGGCCAAGGCTGCACTGAAGATTAGTGCATACGACTTTCTGCTTTGTGATGTGATGGTGCCCGGCGATAATATAGAAGAGTTTGTGGTGTACTGCCGCAAAAACTATCCTGATCTGATTATTATCATGCTTACCAGCGTGATTGACACAGATACGGTCCGGAAATTCTTCAGCTATAATGTAAACGGGTATATGAGCAAAGGCACTAACTTCTCCGAGTTCAAAATGGCATTGGAAAAAACGTATAAAGGCCAGACTTATATCAGCAGCGACCTGAGCGGGCGTTTGGTATCCAGTATGTTTTTCGAAAAAGAATCGGGTTTAACCCCTAAGGAGCTGGGCCTGCTGCGCCTGATTGCCGCCGGACACAATACTGATAAAATGGCTTCTATCCTGCATATTAGCCCACATACGGTCTCTGCCCATCGCAGAAGTATTATGAATAAACTGGGTATTCATACCTCAGCCGGCCTGGTGAAATATGCCTATGAGCATAAGATCATCTAGCCTGTTACAAAACACATTAATACTGCAATATTTTATGAAATATAATAGCATGCTGCTCTGGATACTGTGTATGTTTACATTCGCCTGCTGTCTCCCTTCCGGAATGTATGCACAGCAGGAAAATGTATACGATAAGCATTGGCAAAGAATCAACCAGGCATATAAAAAAGGGTCCATAACATCGACCCGATACCTGGACATGGTGGACAGCCTTGCCCTGACAGATGTTGCAAACCCTCATCTAAAAGAGTATTTATACACTTATAAAGAACTGGTCTGGAAAAACGATCCGACAAAAATGCGGCGCAGAAGATATTACCACTTCTTAATTTCTAATGCTAAAGTCAATGGGCAAAGTGGCAAGGTATTGTATTACGTAGAGAAATTTGTAAAGGAGCCCGGAACTAATGATCCCGGTCACTACCGCAATGTGATCAAAATGCAGCTTTTTATTGCGGCCGAGGATGTACGTAATGCCGCAGCTGTTTTTGAGAAAGATTCCTCTTATTATTATAATATACCCAACAAAATTGTGAACGGAACCTATAAAGGCGATCCGCAGTCTGATCAGTTTCTCTTTTATCAAATGGCGCCTGTTTTTTTCGGGCTTAAAGATTCCGCCAGGCTATTGCACCTGATCCATATGGCCGGTCAGACGTACAACAGTTTCATCAATATGAAGGACCTTTCGCTTTGGGACAAGGAGATGTGTTATGCATTCTTTAGGGCTGCACAATGCTTTGGATACAGGCAGCAGCAGAAAACAGATTCGGCAGAAAAGGTATTAAAAGAGCTAAGAGCTTATGCAAGCCTCCCGATGGACCCAAACCTGACCAGGCAAGTCATCCTGCAAAAACAGTTATTACAAAATGTTACCGGCCAATTACTGGATGTATATATATCAGTAGGCAATATAGACAGTGCAAAAAAATATCAGGAAATCGCGGAACAGCTGTCTGGTATGGATTTCATCGAAGATCACCTTGCCTTACTCAAAAGCAGAAGCCACATACAAGCCTTATCCGGCGACTATAAAAGTGCATTCAACACCATGGAGCAGATTTTTCAGATAACGGATACACTTTTAAAAAGAAAAACAGTAGAGATCTCTGAAAACATGTATGCCCAGACACTTGCCGAAGATAAAAAGGAAGAGGCAACGCTGCTCATTGCAGAAAAGCGAAAGTTAATCGCCATCGCAACACTCGGTACCATAGTACTCATATCCATCATCGCATTGTTATACTATCGTGGCAAAGCCAGAGAAAGAAAGGCAAAGCAATCTATTGATGGATTAAACAGGGCGACTGCATTGCAGATAGCGGAACTGGAAGAAAGGAACAGAATAGAGCAGCAAATGGAAAAGAAAAAACTGGGACTGGAGCTTCACGATGGCCTGGCAAACCAACTGGCACACCTTAAAATACTCAGTGAAATAGCCATTGCAGATTTTGACAAACCCGGTGCCCTGAACGTTCTTAATAAAATAAACGAACTCACAAACACTGCCTACGAGACGACCCGGAGTAAAAGTCATGACTGGTACAAAATCAAAGAGGATACGGCTTATGCTGCTAAAATAAGCGGTATTATCAGCAATGCATTGCCGGACGAAATATTTCAGAAAGAGATCTCAATTGATGAATACCATTTGAATGCCTTACCGCTGTCTACAAAAATAGAATTAATGTATATCATCCAGGAGTCAATTACCAATGTGCTCAAGCATGCAAAATCCACTAAGGTTATGCTGCTCATATATGAAGAATTCGCAAACCTGGTTTTCCGCATCAAAGACAATGGCAGAGGGCTTGATAGCAGATCTAAATCGGGAATCGGCCTGACAAGTATCAAAGAAAGATGCACCGCACTTAAGGCAAAACTCGACATCAGATCGGATAAGGAGGGAACGGAAATCCTGGTAACAATCCCCCTGCATCAGTTAATGTAACACGCATAAAAAGTGTCTACACTTATTGTTTCTTCATAGAAGGGTTGAAATATTTTTTCTTCAACCATAAAGCCATATGTACAAGTGCAATCAGTGCCGGCACCTCAACCAATGGACCAATGACCCCTACAAATGCCTGTCCACTGTTGATACCGAATACACCTATAGCTACGGCAATGGCCAGCTCAAAATTATTTCCAGCTGCAGTAAAAGCAATGGATGCACTTTTGGAATAATCAGCCCCCATACGCTTACCGGCAAAAAAGCTCACCATAAACATAATTATGAAATAGATGACCAATGGAATGGCGATTCGAACCACATCCATCGGTATATGTACTATCAGTTCTCCCTTAAGGCTGAACATCACCACAATAGTGAATAAAAGTGCAATGAGTGTTATTGGCGAAATAAAAGGAATATACCTGCGCTGAAACCAATCTGACCCTTTCAACCCGATCAGCACATAACGGCTAATCACTCCCGCGGCAAAAGGAATACCCAGATATATACCTGTACTCTTGGCTATTTCACCAATGGTGATATCTACTTCCAGTCCCTTAATACCAAAGAATGGCGGCAATACAGTAATGAAAATATAGGCATATACACTGTATAGCAATACCTGAAAGATGCTGTTCAGTGCGATCAGTCCCGCCGCATATTCCCGGTCACCTTCTGCCAGTTCATTCCAGACCACAACCATGGCGATACAGCGGGCCAGCCCGATCAGTATTAATCCGATCATATATTCGGGATAACCTTTCATAAATACGATCGCCAGGATGAACATCAGGATCGGGCCAACGATCCAGTTCAGAACAAGAGAAGTGCCCAGCACTTTAATGTTTTTAAATACTTTGCCCATTTGCTCATAACGTACCTTAGCCAATGGAGGATACATCATCAGCATCAGTCCGATCGCCAGGGGGACATTGGTGGTGCCGCTGGAAAAAGAATTGATAAAAGAAGCAGAGGAAGGTATGAAGTAACCGATGCCCACCCCTGCTGCCATGGCCAGAAAGATCCAGAGGGTAAGATACCGGTCCAGGAAACCAAGTTTTTTCCTTTCGTGTGCAGGGGCACAGTTATTTGCTGACATTTAGTGAAGTTGATCCGTTACGAATTGCTGTGCATATTGTTTAATGGTATTGCTTACTGCACGAAAAGCCTCATTGATCTCCTCCTCTGTGCCGGTCGCCTTAGCCGGATCTGTAAAGTTTTCATGAAACTGTTTCGCTTTTGAAGGGAAGAAGGGACAACGCTCTTTGGCATGATCGCATACAGTGATGACATAATCAAAGTCTACGTCCTGGTATTCGGTAATGTTGTTGGACGTATGCCCGGAGATATCTATTCCATCTTCTGCCATAATCGCTATAGCTTTGGGATTGACACCATGGGTCTCTACCCCGGCACTATACACCAGTGCCTTGTCGCCGGCAAAGTGCCTTAAATATCCTTCTGCGATCTGACTGCGGCAGCTGTTGCCGGTACAGAGTACTAATATTTTTTTCATTTTATATGATTTTACAGCTTCTTTTATGATGCAGTATTCTATCAGATGAGGCTAGCAGCAGCCCCCGCCCGGTGTGCAGCTATTCTGTCCGGATACGGGAAGTTCCGACAGGTTCAATTTTGTTTTTTCCGCTGGCACACCACACTTATCCATAGCAAGGCAAGCTGTCTGTTTAGCCAATAATTGAAAATTAGCGCCATCAAAACCCAGATCATACTTACCGATAGTTGCTCCCTGGCATTCTACTTCAATATCCAGATCTTCCATCCCCAGCACCTTTTCAGAGAGGGCAATTATGCTCAGCAGCTTTCCTGCTTTTAAACGATGTTCATAATCATTCGCATCCCAAAGCTGAAAATTGGCTACTTTTTCATGACGGACGGTCCCTCCGCAATCAATAAAGTCTTTGGTCACTATACCCACTTCTGTTACATGAAAATGCTCCGGCACCAGGGTACCATCAGGCAATTGAAAATTTACGCTTTCTGCTTTTGCCAGTATTAATTTAATGTCTGAAAGTTTCATAGATAAATTTTTAAAGATTAAAAATATCGCTTAATTGCAATATTACGATTAATTGATTTAAACAATCAAAAAAAAAATTAAATTCCCATCTGTAGCGGATGCCATTCAAACAAGCATACTACAACCCAATGATAAAGGTTTCATGAATGCTGCACATAATAAATACGCTAATGAACATTTATTATTTTATGACTATCCGCTTGTAGGGAACAAAGATTTACATTATTTCTTTAACCTCATTTTGTATTTCTGGCTACCTTTTGCCTTGATGCAAAAGGTATCGCCAAAAAATCAAGGCTGTATAAATCCCTGGCTAAAAATCAAGGTGTCGGTCGGTCGCAAACGCAAACTCGCTGCGCTCAGACAGTGGTTTCCGACTTTATCGACCGAGCCAATGATTTTATTAACGCCGGATTTATAAGGCCTTTTTGAGCGATCTGTACCATACTGATCGTTTATCTTATCACAGCGATAGCCATCTGAAATGGGGCATCAGGAGCCTCAGTAGCTAGATTTTCATACCCTGAGGTTCTCGAACGATAAATTCATACGATCAAAGCACACAACAGTACAATTGGCGGTGCATTGCAATCACCTTGATAAAACGAAGGTGGTCGACTCAAACCATAGTATTTTTTATTCTATACATAGAGAGTTAATTGCTTATTAGTTGTATATTTGTTTCTGTTATCTCATTCTGAATGAAGAGAAGAGATTACTGCAGATAATGTGGGTAAGGATTAATCCGGCTGAAGTATTATTCATCAGTAAATATTACATTATGCATTATAAACGGTATCAGACAGTCTTATCTTTTTGCATTGCACTGACACTCCTGAGTTCCTGTGACAAAAAAGAAGAAGAAGGAAATGGAAGCGTTACTTTCTGGACCAATAACCTTTCTGCACACGGTGGTTATATAAACGTCACTATAGAGGGAACATCAAAACCCATAATACTTTCCTCGCCATCATTACCCGATTGTAATAATACACAGGGTACGGCAAGGTTTGAACTGGCATCCGGCACCTATAGCTATAAGTTACAGATGCTAACAGCCAGTTTTTTTATGGATTGATAACGGTTTACGCCAATGACTGCACCGGCAAACAGCTGGACTAACCTTCAATTGCTACACTAACATTATTCACCTTTAAAACTTATTATATGAATCTAGGAAAACGATGGATCGCCGGCGTTGTAGCAGTATCATGTACCTCGCTCATGATGCAGCACCTGCCGGTAAAAGCTGCTACAGGCAGTAATTGCATGATGGTAGTTACCTACGCCGAACTGGCTTACCTGAAATTCAAAGAGGCGGTTAAAGCCAATGAAATTGGTATAGCACAAAAGAGTATTGACAAAGGAATGGATCAGGCCAAACAGGCTGCAGCCTATGCCCCACAATGTGATTGCCCGATTGCAGAAACATACGTGCTGGAAGCCTATGCCTTTGGTAAGAGGGCCAAGAAGGCTACAGTACTGAAAGATATACGCAAAGAGGCGAAGAAGGCTATGGATCTATCCCTTGACGGAATGGCCGCAGCACAGAAATGTAATAATCAAAAATAAAAGAAACTTATGCGCTGGATTTATCACTTATGCGGAGGGTGCCTTCTACTGGCCCTTAATGCCTGTAATGATTATAAAACACAAGAACTACAGAATGCCCCTCCTGTCGGGACAGATACGGCAACAGCGCAGCACAAACCTGAAAGTGCGGTAGTTGAGGGCAATTATGTCTCTCCTGACTATTATAACAGAGCAGAGGGATATGACTGGGTGGGCGTACAGGTAAGAACAAATACCAGGAACGGAATTATGGTAAGCGTACGCTCCCGTGCTGATAAGAAAAAACCAACCTGCACTATGGATGCAGAGGCTCAGTCCATAGGAAACGGAGTATACAAAGCGACCTTACCTTATGGTTCCATTTTGTTTACATTCAGCGATACCAGTCTGGCGATCACTCCTGAAACAGATAAGGATGAAGGTGCCCTGAGCTTTTACTGTTCCGGCGGGGCAACTTTAAAAGGAACGTACAAACGTATAGATGGTGCACTGGATAGTACACAGGTAGATAAGAAAAAAGCTGAGTAATATGTATGTTCCCGGTGCTGATGCAGCACCGGGAACATACATCGGATCATAAAGAAATATGGCTATTTACACGCCGAAAAATTGCTGTATTCAGAAATAGTTTCTATGGGACTAAGCTGTCCCAGCAACTTGATCAACAAGTTCAGGTCTTCGCGGACTGAAACATATTTATGCAGCGCTTCATCATAGCGATAGCTGACAGTCAGGTCCAGTTTTTCGGCGGTAAAAATTTTGATCTTCACTGGCTCTTCATTCAGTGTCTGCATTTGTTCCAGTCGCTTGGTCTCCAGGTTGATCGTGAGATGTATCCGGCAGTTTTTAAGGAAAGCCGCTTCAGAAGGGAGTTCCGCCGTGCGTACTTTATAGCTGATCAGCAGTTGTGTCGGGGTTTCTTTATCTATCCGCAGTGTAGCCTCATCGATGCCGGTAGAGGGTCTGACGGGTTGCCCGTGCTCTTTCCGGAACGCTTTAATTGCAGCATTGTTCGGGGACTTACCATTAACGGTTTGTACACTCCAGCGATCATCTCCGGTTTTGTCTGCATCATGGTGCGCGGTAACCACTTTCTCCTTTCCAGTACTGATCGTAGTCACCTTAAGGTCATAGGAACAGCTTTCAGGAGTTTGCACAGACTGAGGTTCCAGGATAGCAGGGTCCAGTCCATGATTTTTGAATGCATCCAGTACTAGCTGTTTTTGTCCTGAGCCCTGGATAGACAAAGCAACACAGCATAAAATAGTAGCCACTATTTTCATATAAAGCAGATTGATGATTTAATAAAGTAATGAATAGAAGGTAACATATTGTTGTTCAAAGTTATTAATTCCTAACAATGAGTGTAGTATATTTATTTAAAATTTCATTCATCCTCCAAAAATAATTCACATGCACTTTAGAAAAGCTATATTACTGTCAGGAGCATTGCTGGCATTCTGTTTACATGCCCCCGCTCAACAACCTTCCGTAAATACAGGTACTGTTTATGTTATCCGGTCTATGGGCATGACGGGTGCTGCCATTCCGTTTAATATTTTCGCAGACGACCAACTCATCTGTAAGCTACATAACCAGCGATATTCTATACATACCCTGCCTGAGGGACAGCATACGTTTTCAGTACAGAACACCGGCCTGGGAAGTCATAAAAAGTCGCACAATATCAATATCACAGTTAAAGCTGATGAAGCAGTTTACCTGACTGTAGTTGATGAAGGACAGCTCAACCTGAAAGAACTGACCGCTAACTCCGGCATAGAAACGCTGAAGCGTGTGGCAGAAACCCGGAATTGTCTTCCTAAGAAAAAGGGGAAATAAAGAAAGAACTTACCGGCTATAAGATAGCCACAATTGGCTTCAGTATTGCGTTTGCTTACCATTAAAATCGATTTCCTGTTGAAACATTTCTACTCCTTCAGGCTGTTATCAGTGCTGTTCCTTTTATTACTGATGCCTTCGCTCTATGCCCAGGTCAATGATACTCTGGTTGCAGATGATTCTGTGCCGGCCTCATTTATGCAAAAAGTAGCAGATGCCGGTAACAAGGATCGTATGCGCAGCAAAGATAATTATGCAGAAGGCCGTACAAGCTTAAAGCAAAACAAGATTGTGACCAGCCTGCTTCAAGCCGCACAATCAGCCAAAATATTCCTGGATACAGATCTGGATCTGATCAGGCTTGAATCCGAACTCGACCGGTTAAACAACAGCTTTAACCTGGTCCAGGATGGGATACTGGTAAACCCCGGTACAGCACAAACGGATCGTAACCTTACGGTATCTGCAATCATTCTTGATCAGTTGATTGACAAAGCACAGGAAAGCAAACGCCAATTAGACCGGTATGCAGAACGGCTTATTGGCTATCGCAATACCTTCGATTCTCTGCTGAGCGATCCGGCTATTTATTCCTTTCCCAAAGATTCGGCAAAGGCCGTGCTCTACCTTAACCGTTTAAGGGTGATGGCTACAGAAGGTAACCCAACGGACAATGCCCTGAACCATTCGCTGGAACAGGCACAAAGACTGCAGAATAAGGTAGACAGTACTTTATTTTCCTTCAGGGTTGCAGAAGAAAAGATAGGGCAGTACAGGACTGATTTGAGTAGCATTAATCTTAAACGCGAGTTTCACAACATCTGGGATAAAGTCGGATATACGCGCAATTTTGCCGATATCATCCATTTTTCAATGGCTAAGGAGCAAATTGCATTGACCTTTTATGCACAGGATCATACGCTGCGTATTTTTATTTTGTGTGTCCTGGTAGGCATGGTGTGGTACAGTATCCGCGCTTTGCGCAAACATCTTTCGGAACATGATCGCACAAAAGAACTGGTGCGCTTACTGGCAATGCAGAAACCGCTGGCCTCAGCATGCCTCATCGTATTGAGTATTTACCAGTTCGCCTTTATAAATGCCCCATTTATATTCAGCTTTTGTATCTGGCTGGTACAGTGCATTGCACTCTTAGTGATTTTATATCGTTTTATTACCCCGTTCTGGTTTAGATTCTGGCTGGGTATCATTATTTTATTCCTGCTCGCTTGCCTGGGCAATTTTACACTTCAGGCCTCCCGTCCTGAACGGTGGATTATGCTGATATTGTCATTAACAGGCGTCTTGTTCTGTAGCTATTTCCTGCTGGCCCGTAAAGAAAAAAAGCAGCTCAAAGAGCAGACTATACTGATTTACCTCCGATTTCTGCTGGTATTTGAACTGGCTTCCGTTATCCTTAATTCACTGGGCCGGTATAATCTGTCTAAAACCCTATTTACAGCCGGATACACCGGAACGGTTACTGCCATTATTTTCATATGGACGATACGCCTGATCAATGAATGCCTGGAAGCCGCATCAGAACTGTATCATCACCCGGAGCGCAAATTGCTATACCTCAACTTTAACCGTGTCGGCCGTAAAGTGCCGCGCCTATGGTATGTACTGTTAACGGTGGGCTGGTTTATCATTGTAGGTCGTAATTTTTATTTCTACAATAAATTCTCCATCCATTTCCTGGACTTTCTGCATAAACCAAGGACTATAGGAGAGTACACCTTTGCCCTGGACGGTTTGTTCCTTTTCCTGTTGATTGCTGTCGGTGCACTGTTTCTTTCAAGACTGGTTTCCCTGTTCTCTGCCGATCCCAATGCAGAGCACAGCAGCATGCAACAGCAATCGGGAAGTACCCCTAACGGCAGCTGGATACTGTTGTTGCGGATTGCGATCATTACCCTGGGGCTGTTTGTGGCCTTTGCGGCTTCAGGTTTACCTATAGACAAAATAACTATTGTCCTGGGTGCCCTCAGCGTGGGTGTTGGCCTCGGATTGCAGTCCCTGGTAGGCAACCTTGTAAGCGGTCTGATTATTGCTTTTGAGCGCCCAGTTAATGTAGGTGACCAGATTGAAATCAACAATAAATCAGGTATAATGAAATCTATAGGATTCCGCAGCAGCGTTGTACTCCTGAATGATGGTTCCTGCCTGATCGTGCCCAATGGAGATCTGCTCAGTACCCATCTAATCAACTGGTCTATTTCCAACAACCGGCGTAAACTGACGATTACGGTAAACGTAGATTATGGTTCAGATTTACAGCAGGTAATAGCACTGCTGAAAGATATTGCGTCAGAAGATGAACGCATCCTGCAACATCCGGAAGTACAGGCAGTGGCCCGCGAGCTCGGAGCACAGGCTATCGTATTTGACCTGGTATTCTGGATCAGGAATCAGTTTGAAGCAATATCAATCTCCAGCATGGTGATCACGCGTATTCATACTGTTTTTAAAGAAAAAGGAATTGTTATACCGCATCCGCAGAAAATAAGTCTGCAGCTGTCCGATAAAACATCTGCAAAAAGTGATGATGAATCATAAGCACATCCGGATGCGCTTACCTATGATCAGATGAGGTCATGTAAAAAAATGTTTTTTCAGAAGTACGCTAAAAGCAAAAGAGCTTCACATTTCTGTGAAGCTCTCTGCGGACCGGACGGGACTCGAACCCGCGACCTCCGCCGTGACAGGGCGGCATTCTAACCAACTGAACTACCGGTCCTTTTCTGTCTGCGATCGTTTGTTTGACCGCTTTGGGAGTGCAAATATAGAATGCGTTTTTGATTCAAACAAATTTTTGTTGAAAGTTTTTTTTCAAATCCTAAAAGAACGCACTAATCGATAAATAAATCCTTCTGCAAAGTAGCTCCTGGTGTTACGGCATAAGGCTCCAGGTCTGTGATGCCCGCCTGTGCCAATACCCGCTCATCCAGCAATTGCTGACCGGTATATACTTTGGGATCCTGCTGCAGGATAAAGTGAATAGCATCGGCCAGGATATCCGGCGTACGGCTATGCGCCATCATCTCGCTCCCTCCTAAAAGATTATTGACCGCTGCTGTTGCAATGGTCGTCTGCGGCCACAGCGCATTAGCAGCAATGCCGTAATCTTTAAATTCTGCAGCCCAGCCCATGGCCAGCATACTCATGTTATACTTAGAGATGGTGTAGGCAACAGAATGCCGGAACCATTTTGGCTTCAGGTCCAAAGGAGGGGATAGGGTAAGAATATGCGCGGCACTGCTTTGCTTCAGGTAAGGCAGGCAATGCTGTGTAACCAAATAGGTACCTCTAACATTGATCTCATGCATCAGGTCAAACTTCTTTGCCGGTGTCTGTTCGGTATTGGTCAGCGAGATAGCTGAAGCATTATTGATCACACCATCGATACCACCAAAGCGGGCCACCCCCTGCGCTACAGCTTCGATGATCATGGCTTCGTCCCGGATATCGCAGGGTACTGCAATTGCCTGGCCTCCGGCCTGCACAATCTCTGCAGCAGCAGTGTATATTGTCCCTTCCAGCTTAGGATGTGCATCAACCGATTTTGCAGCAACAATTATATTCGCCCCTTCTGCAGCCAGTTTCAGCGCAATGGCTTTGCCTATACCCCTGCTGGCACCGGAAATAAAATATGTTTTATTCTTAAAAAATGTCATAGTTATTATTTTAAAAATGCCCGGTGCCCGAGGCACCAGGCATGGATATAAAATTAGATTTTTTATTGAGCCCGCTCCCAGGTAGTGGTACGCCCGATCATAGAGATACCGACGTAACCCCTTACACTCAGCGTATTGCCATTATGGGTGATTTTACAATCGTAGGTCTTACCGTTTTTAGGATCGTAAATCTCTCCGTTGTCATAGGTTTTGGCACCCGTTTTTTCAAAGTGACGCAGGATCTGTAGTTTCAGCAGCGGTCGCGTTTTTTTTGCCGCATTCGAATTATGTATATCTGTCTTCGGTTTGCCATTCAGTGTAGGTTCTTTTAGCCAGACAATCTCGCCCCAGTATTTACCATCCGTAGCTTTAAAGATGTTGATCTTGGCAGTTTTCTCTGCATTATACCACAATCCTTCAATAGGATCTTTACCCTGGGCCATAGCCCGTACTCCGAAGCCTATTACCAACAGGAATAAGGCCAGTGCTTTTAAAACGGTTTGTTTCTTCATTATACATTACTTTGAGGTTAAACAATATGCTTTTACTGCCCGGACAGCTTATGCACCAGGTCTATATATTCCTGCTGCGCCGTTTCGCCGCTCATGCCCTTTTTCTGAAGCCAGGCTTCATGCTTGAACTTTTCTTTGAAGTCGAACATACCGTAATCGCCTTGCTCCGGTGCATCTCCTTCTGTAGCTTGTTTAAATAATGCATACAAGAGGAGGAGGGTATCATTATCGGGCTTTTCCGGTAACAGGCGGCTGTCTGCCACGGCTTTATTAAATGTTTCTGAAACGCTGTTCATTTTGTTGTTTTTACAATTGTGTTTTGACCGGTTGTAGTACAAAATCAGGTGTTTTGGGAATCTGCATAAATCGCTGCATCGCCTCTTCAGGCAAGCCTGTCAGTTTTCTTTTATCCAGATCTATCCATGCACCATCAGCATGAATAATGGCCGCTTCTGCCCCGTCATGCCGGTATACTTTCTGCAGGAAAGACCAGCGGCTACCATCTTCATAACAGGATTTCAACAGGCAGCTTACTTTTATCAGTTCATTGGGCCTTACCTCTTTCAGGTATTTCAATTCTTCCCGGAATAAAACAGGGCCTATGCGTAATCTCGCCAGTTCATTAAACCCGAACTGCATATGGTCCATCAGCTCCAGTCTTGCCTGTGCTGCAAAATCGGCATAGGCAGAGTGTCTGAGGTGCATATTCGCATCCAGCTGGCTCCACATCACTTTAGCTTCTAATACAATATTATCTTCCATATAGTACCGGTATTAAATATGATCTATGTCTGCACCTTCATACATCGCATCGATCTGTTGTGCATATTTCTGCAGGATAACTTTACGCTTGAGACTCAGCTTGGGCGTAAGTTCTCCGGTTTCTATACCCCACTCACGAGGCAGTAATACAAATTTTTTCACCTGCTCTATATGATTGAAGTCTTTGTTATATTCTTCGATCAGCTGATGAAAATATTTAATCACTTCCGGGTTTTCAACCGCCGCTTCATATGTGGTAAACGGAATGCGCTCTTCCTTCATCCAATGCTCCAGGTTACTGAAGGATGGTACGATTAACGCACTTACAAACTTGCGGTTCTCTCCGATCAGCATAACCTGCTCCATAAAGCGGTTTTCTTTCAGTTTACTTTCAATCGGTTGCGGGGCAACATACTTGCCACCACTGGTTTTGAAGAGTTCCTTTTTACGGTCTGTAATTTTCAGGAAGCGCCCTTCTACCAGCTCGCCGATATCGCCTGTCGCAAACCAGCCATCTACAAAGGTGGCTTCTGTAGCCTCCGGCTTTTTATAATAACCGACCATTACATTATCTCCCTTGCAGAGAATCTCTCCATCATCGGCAATCTTAACCTGCACATTATTAATGACAGGACCGACGGTACCGGCACGGCGATTCTCTTCTTCGTAATGATTTACTGCAATTACCGGAGAGGTTTCGGTCAGACCATAACCTTCCATAATGGTAATATCAGCGGAGGTAAAGATCTTCGTCAGCCTGGGCTGGCATGGTGCTCCGCCCACTACGATGGCTTTTACATTGCCCCCCAATGCGGCGCGCCATTTGCTGAAAATAAGCTTATTGGCAATAGACAATTTAAATTCATACCACCAGCTGCGGGGCTGCCCCGGCTCGTACTGCTTACCCAGATCTACTGCCCAGAAGAACAGTTGTTTTTTAATGCCGGTCAGCTGATGACCCGTGGCCATAATTTTCTCATACACCTTTTCCAGTAAGCGCGGCACCGTTACAAAGATGCTTGGGCGCACTTCTTTCAGGTTATCGCCGATAGTCTCCATGCTTTCGGCATAATAAATCGAAAAGCCGTTGAAGAGGTATACATAGGAGATCATTTTTTCCAGGATGTGATTCAGGGGCAGAAAGCTGAGTGCTTTACGCTCTGCCAGGCCCACACCTTCTATGATCGGATGCACATCATTTACATTGCTGACAATATTCTTATGGCTCAGCATCACTCCTTTCGGCGTACCGGTGGTTCCGGAGGTATAAATGATTGTGGCAATATCAGCATCAGTCGTCTGCTGCCGTATGCGATCCATCGTAGCCAGGTGATCGGGCGATGGTTGTACTTTGCAGGACTCCCAGTGTGGCACACCGGTTTCTTCTTCAAAAGTATATATCCACTCCAGCATCGGCATTTTATCTTTCTGCTCCATAATCTGGTGGTACAGGGCTGCCGTATGTACAAAGCAGCCCTTCACACCGGATTCATTGAAGATACCGATCATCTCGGCCATTGTAATATTCGGATATAAAGGAACCAGTATCGCTCCTGTGAGCTGTACCGCCAGGTCGGTGATGAGCCAGGCAGGCCTGCTGTTGCTGAGTATAGCGATCTTGTCGCGCCCTTCTGTAGTCATATCACGTGCAGATATGCCTTTGACCAGCAAACCGGCTGCAAGCTTTTTCACTTCAGCATGCACCTCATCAGTACTTAAAGTCACATATCTGCCTGCCGTTTTTCCCGCCAGGAGATCGGGTTTGGGAGCTGCTGCCTGCAACTCCATACAATCGAACAGTCTGTGTGGTGTATTCATAATCTACAATTTTTCTGTTATCAATCTGCAATCTTGCACTGCATGTTTGTTCTACCGGTGTGACTTTAATGTATCTGTGTGTTTATTTAAGGAAACAGTACGCCATTATAATTATTGATATCTACCTGAGGTACCGAAGATTTATAAGTACTGTTGATTACCCTGATAATTTCATTTGCCATCAGCGCATATCCTTTTGGTGTCAGGTGTACACCATCCAGGGAGAAGGCACCTCCGGAAACAAATGTCGGTGTCAGCGTAACTCCGTTAAAACGAATACCAGCCTGCAGGGTACCCAGATAACTATGTGCATCTACATAACCCAAACCTTTACGGATAGCCGCTGAGCGGATGATCTCATTGAAAGTATTGGTAGCAGAGCGTACATAACCCACTTCTGTTTCATCCAGCACATATTTCTTAGGAATAGGCTTAACACTACCCCAGCCGCCACACTTCAGTGAATCCTGAGGCAAAGTCAGCAGCAGGTATTCATTGCTCTTGATCTGGCGCAAACCTCCGGGTGCTGCAGGATCCTGGATAATAAACGCATTGACACCCAGGGCGAATGTAATGCCCAGTGGTGCATAAGCCGCATTCAATGCAGTTACCTGTGTCTGATTAGTCAATACCAGCCCTCTGCCCGGAATAGTTGTAAAGTATGGTATGGAGGTTACATCAGGAATATTGATCAATACGCCTTTTGCACCTTTCAGCGTCATGGCATCAACTACTGCATTGTAGGAAGCTTCGAACGCTGCGGTAGTAGAAATATCTGTAGGCATTGCCCCTCCCGTACCATTACCTTCACCACCATTTGTAGCATAGCCCAGCACATCATTACTGCCCAGCCACATGGTAAAGAATGTAGGATTGCTGGCTGCTGCGATATCGATAGGACGATCGGTTGCGGGATGCGGATACATACGTGCCGCATAGCCTACACCCGCAAGGGCCTGTGCTATAGCTGCATAACCTGCTACGGTATAATCCACACAACGGATACCAGGTACACCCAGGTTGTTGAATGGTCCCTGTCCGGAAATATTAGTGGCACTACCGCTGGTATCAGCTGCACCGGCATATAATTTTACCCCAAGACCGGTTACACCATCACAACTGGTGGTATAGCCCAGCACACGCTTAGGTGCCGGCCAGCCTGCATTTCCGGGTAATAAGGGCTGACGGAACTCGCCACCTCCTACAGTCATAAACTGTTTACCCAGCATTGCCGGATAGGAATTCTCCTGTCCGCTGCGGTATAATGATCCATCGGCATAGCCCGCTGTCAACGAGTTACCAATGGCTACATAGTAAGAGAAATTGGCCTCACCACTGGAAGGAGTCACCCCTTTAATGGTGGGTTTGCAGGAAGCCAGCATTGCGGCCGCTGCGATCAAAGGTATATATGAAGCTTTCATATGTTCTGAATTATTTAGGGATTCACTTAAAATTTGTACGTAACACCTATTGCCGGTACCAGGCTCTTGATTTGATATTCTCCGGAAAAGTTAGCCGGTTCATATTTCACCTGTCTTCCTGCAGTAGTGGTGTAGTTTACTGCTGCCATTATGCTCAGCTTATCCATCACTGCATAGCTAAGACCAGCCGATAAGGAGAAGCGGTCTGCATCTACTGCATCCGGAGATACATAGCGTGCATTACTTGGTGTCGGATCATACGCACCACCGATCATTACGGCGAATTGTTTACAGATTTCATAATGTCCGCCAATTCTTACAGCCAGTGTATTCCGGTATATTCTAGGTTCTTTGGAATCAGCCAGGGAAGCGGTGTTTTGTACAAAATCAAATTTTAAGGAATCATAACTTTTCCATCCTGCCCATACAAGATCACCTTGCAAAGTCAGTCTCGGAGCCACTTTAGCGGCTACACCCAGGGTTAAAATACCGGGAAGCGGTAAGGTAGCATCGAAGGCTGTTCTGGGAAAATTGGTAGCCAGTGCAGCAGGTACGGTAAAGCTGGCATCACCACCATTTACTTTCATGCGCACGCCTGAACGGTAAGATAAGCCGAACTGCAGGTTATTGGAAGCTTTGATATGCACACCAGCATTAAAGCCTACACCATTGGCCTTTCCGTCCAGTACGGCCTGCCCTTCTGTTTCGTTCATATCCTGAACAGGCAGGGCCTTTTTAATCTTAACGGAGCCCGTACCATATACAAATCCTGCACCTACAGAGATCAGGTCATTGATACGATAGCTTACTGTGGGCTGAAAATAGATACTCTGCAAAGAAATAGACTGTGTGATAAAGCGCCCGGTCCAGTCATTACCCCAGTTGGCACTGCTGCCGAAAGGTGTGTAAATACCCAGCCCCAGTGCCCAGCGACTGTCTTTAGACAAAGTACCGCCTGCATACACAGCGAAAGGAGTAGACAAATGTCTTTTGGTTTCCGCATAGGTATCGCCAGAGTTATCCGGTACATACCGGACGGTCGGAGAGACACCAAATACACCGGCATAAGCCTGTATACCATTTAAGCGAGCCAGTCCGCCGGGGTTATAAAATATAGTGGAAACATCCCATGGAAAAGCGACGCCACTACCGCCCATAGCGGTTTGTCTCAGCCCCTGCAGGTTAAGCTGAAAGCTGCCTGCATGCAGGGTGGCCGAAGACAGGGCTACTGCTGCAACGGAAAAAATAAATCCTTTCTTCATGCTGTGAAAATTGAGAATGTGAGTAATTGTTGTTTGGTTTTGGGTGATGCAGCATGGATAAAATCATCCATGCTGCAATATTTTTGATCTGCTAAAAGCAGTATTTATTCGCTTCAATCAGTTTATCTGCTACTTTTCTGCGTGCGGCTACAGTATTGAAATCGTCTACTTTAGTAAATCGTTTCAGGCCCATCATCATCATTCTGCGCTCATCGCCTTCCGCAAAGGAGTTCAGGGCATTGCGTCCTGCACTGTAAATGCGCTCTGCCGCATCAAAGAGATAGACCCTTGCTATATCTGCTTTCAGTTCTGCCTGCTCATCATTATGTTCCAGGGCTACTTTCTCTACCCGCAGCAACACCGATTCTGCAACATAAGTTTCGATCAGCATATCAGCCAGGTACATGATCACTTCCTGTTCTTTGGACATGTTCTGCATCAGCTTCTGTACTGCTGCTCCTGCGGTCATCAATACTGCTTTTTTAAAGCCCCCGATGCATTTATGTTCTTTGGCAAAGCCTCCTTCTTCTACTGTATTGAAATCCGGAATGCTCATCAGTTCTCCGGCTACTTTTTGTGCCGGTCCCATCAGGTCCAGCTCTCCTTTCATCGCACGCTTCAACATCATATCTACAGACAGCATACGATTGATCTCATTGGTACCTTCAAAGATGCGGTTGATGCGGGCATCGCGATAGGCTCTGTCCATCGGCGCTTCGGCACTATAGCCCATACCACCATAGATCTGTACACCTTCGTCAGATACATAATCCAGCGTTTCAGAAGCGTGTACTTTGATCATGGCTGCTTCAATGGCGAACTGTTCCGTTCCTTTCAGCTTGGCCTGCGCTTCGTCCATGCCTTCTGCAATATAAGCTTTGGTAGCATCTTCGATATTCTGGCTGGCACGGTATGTTGCCGCCTCACTGGCATAGGTACGAATGGCCTGCTCTGCCAGCTTATACTTGATCGCACCGTATTTTGATATGGAACGACCGAACTGCTGGCGCTCATTGGCATAATTCACAGACTTGCTGATCACTTCTTTAGAAGCTCCGATTGCAGCCCCTCCCAGTTTAATACGACCCAGGTTGAGGATATTTACCGCAATCTTGAAGCCATTCTCACGGGTAGATAATAAGTTCTCGACCGGCACTTTACAGTCTGTAAAGAAGATCTGGCGGGTACTGCTGCCTTTAATCCCCATTTTATGTTCTTCGGGGTTAAATGCGATGCCCTCAAATGTTCTTTCTACAATAAATGCACTCAGATTTTTATCATCATCTATTTTAGCAAATACGATCAGCACATCTGCGAAGCCACCATTGGTGATCCACATCTTCTGCCCATTCAAGATATAAAATTTTCCGTCGGCAGACAAGGTTGCCTTTGTTTTTCCGGAATTAGCATCTGATCCTGCATCCGGCTCGGTCAGGCAGTAGCAGCCTTTCCATTCTCCGGTAGCCAGTTTGCTTACATATTTCTGCTTCTGTTCTTCATTACCATAATACAGGATCGGCAGGGTACCGATACCGGTATGTGCAGACAGGGCTACAGCAAAGGAATGTCCTGCACCCAGCACTTCTGTGGTCAGCATGGAAGTGACGAAATCTTTTCCAAAACCATTATAAGCTTCCGGCACACTCATGCCCAGCAGGCCCAGTGCTCCGGCCTTATCCAGCAGGGAGGGCATCAGGCCTTCTTCCTGCTGATCAATTTTATCTAACTGATTAAAAACATTTTGTTCCAGGAATTCGCGGCACATATCAGCAATCATATGCTGCTCCTCGTTCCAGTCTTCCGGGATAAAGATGTCTTCTGCTTTAGTGTCTCTGATCAGGAATTCGCCTCCTTTCAAGGCTGTTTTTGCTTCGTTGCTCATGACTATAATTAGTTTAAATTGTTACAGATTAGGGTTACAGCATTTCAAATATACCAGCAGCACCTTGTCCGGTACCGACACACATACTTACCAGGCCGTATTTCTGGTTTCTTTTTTTCAGTTCATTCAGGATTTGCACCGACAGTTTTGCACCGCTGCAACCTAAAGGATGCCCTAAGGCGATGGCCCCACCATTTACATTAATGATATCTGGATTCATGCCCAGCTCACGGATTACAGCCAGGGACTGTGATGCGAAAGCCTCATTCAGTTCCACCAGGTTGATATCATTCAGGCTCAGACCGGCCAGCTTCAGTGCTTTGGGAATGGCAAATACAGGGCCGATACCCATAATACGCGGTGGCACTCCGGCGGTAGCAAAGCTGACCAGGCGGGCGATCGGAGTCAGGTTATTTTCTTTCAGGAATTTTTCACTGACAATCATCACAAAAGCAGCACCATCACTGGTCTGGGAGGAATTACCGGCCGTTACGGAACCGCCTGCAGCGAATACAGGCTTTAATTTAGCCAGGGCTTCTACAGAAGTATCTGCCCGCGGACCTTCATCTGCTGCTACCGTAAATTCGCGTGTTTTTTTAGTTCCGCTGGCCGCGTCGAAATAATTTTCAATGATGTTTACCGGAACAATTTCGTCTGCAAACTTATTTTCAGCCAGCGCTCTGATTGCTTTCTGATGTGACTGAAAGGCAAACTGGTCCTGGTCTTCACGGCTTACCTTATACTCTTTGGCTACCGCCTCTGCAGTCAGTCCCATACCCCAATAGTAATCAGGATGTGCCAGTGCCAGATCTACATCGGGTACTACGCGCCATCCCCCCATAGGGATCAGGCTCATGCTTTCAGATCCACCGGCTACAATACAATCTGCCTGACCGGCATGTATCTTGGATGCCGCAATGGCTATGGTTTCCAGACCGGAGGCACAATAACGATTAACCGTCATGGCCGATACCTTATCTGTATCGAAGCTCATGAGCGAAACAAAGCGGGCAAAGTTCAGCCCCTGCTCTGCTTCCGGCATGGCATTGCCCACAATAAGATCATCGACCTGCTCGTGTGCGATCTGTGGCAACGAAGCCATCAGGTGTTTGATTACGTTTGATGCCAGTACATCGGGACGGGTAAAACGAAATCCACCACGGGGCGCTTTACCTACTGCTGTCCTGTATCCGGCTACTATATATGCATTCATTTGATTAGTTTTTTAGATTCCCGATATTAGATTTTTATGCTACAGCATCTAATTCCTCAACACTTTTCCTCCATTCAAAATAGACTGTATGCGCTCCAGGGTTTTGCGTTCTGCGGCAAGACTCAGGAAAGCCTGTCGCTCCAGGTTGAGCAGATACTGTTCGCTCACTGCTGTAGGCTGTGACAGATCACCCCCGGCCAGTACATAGCCTAATTTCTGCGAAATCTTTACATCATGTTCGCTGATATAATTTCCGCTCATCATGGAGTTAGCTCCGAGATAAGCCAGCCCTAAAGCCGTTTTACCCAATACATTGATATCTTTTCTTTGCTGTGGTTTTACATATCCTGCATTAGCCAGTTCCAGGCAAGCGGCCTTAGCCTCGGCCAGCAAACGGTTATAAGATACCACTACCCTGTCTTTACCGCGACGCAGATAACCCAGTTCAAATGCTTCTTCTGCTGAAGTGGATACCTTGGCCTGACCAATGGTCAGGAAGCGATCTCTATATGCATTCAGTGCTACATCACCTTCCTTCAGCTCGTCAGACAAGCGTAAAGCAAATTCTTTAGTACCGCCACCGCCGGGTATTAATCCTACACCAAACTCTACGAGTCCCATATAGGTTTCGGCATGCGCCACTACTTTATCTGCATGCAGGCAAAGCTCGCAGCCCCCGCCCAGCGCCATATTATGTGGTGCGGCTACTACCGGTATAGAGGAATAACGGATACGCATCATCGTATTCTGGAACTGGCGGATGGCAAAATCCAGTTCATCAAATTCCTGTTCTACAGCCATCATAAAGATCATACCCACATTGGCACCGGCACTGAAGTTGGCACCGTTATTCGATACCACCAGTCCCTTATATTGCTGTTCAGCCAGGTCAATGGCTTTATTAATGCCTTCTATTACTTCACCACCGATGCTGTTCATCTTGGTATGGAACTCCAGGTTCAGGATACCATCGCCCAGATCTGTAATAGTGGTTCCGCTGTTTTTCCAGATGGTGCTGCTCTCGCGGATATTATCCAGCAGGATAAAATCTTCTGTACCCGGAATGATCTTATATGATTTTGAAGGGATGTCATAATACAGGCGCTTACCATTTTCTATTTTATAAAAAGCACTATGACCAGCGTTCAACATCTCTGTAACCCAGGCAGGAACGGTATGTCCTGCGTCTTGCAGTGCCTTTACAGTATCCGCTACACCCAGTGCATCCCAGGTTTCGAATGGCCCTAACTCCCAACCATAACCGGCTTTGATGGCATCATCTATTTTATAGAGTTCATCTGAGATTTCAGGAATGCGGTTAGCAGAGTATATAAATAGTGGATATAAGGTAGCGCGGTAAAACTCACCTGCTTTATCTTTAAAATTCACCAGTAATTTCAGGCGCTGTCTCAGGTCGTCTACAGGCTTACTGGCTTCCAGTGCGGCAAACTTCACTTTGTTGGATGGACGGTATTCCATTGTATTCAGATCCAGTGCATGAATCTCACTTTTACCGCCTTCGCCTTTTACCTTTTTAAAGAAACCCTGTTCTGTTTTGCTGCCCAGCCATTTATTTGCGATCATTTTATTGACGAAGTCCGGAACCTTTAAGGCTTCAATTGCTTCATCGTCCGGCACATTCTCTACCAGACTATTGGCGACCAATGCCAGTGTATCGAGCCCTACCACATCGGCTGTACGGAAGGTGGCCGATTTCGGACGACCCACTACAGGGCCGGTCAGCTTATCTACCTCTTCGATGGTCATACCTGATTTGACTACATATTGCAGCAGGCTCATGATACTGAACACTCCGATACGGTTACCGATAAATGCCGGTGTATCCTTGGCCAGTACCGTAGTTTTACCAAGAAATTTTTCGCCGTAATGCATCAGGAAATCTGTTACTTCCGGTAAGGTATCATTGGTCGGGATGATCTCTAAAAGCTTAAGGTAACGCGGGGGATTAAAAAAGTGCGTACCGCAGAAATGTTGTTTAAAATCTTCGCTGCGTCCTTCAGCCATCAGGTGAATAGGAATACCGGAGGTATTAGAGGTGATCAGACTACCCGGTTTACGGTAACATTCTACTTTTTCAAATACTTGTTTTTTAATATCGAGTCGTTCAATGACTACTTCTATAACCCAGTCACAATCGGCTATACGCTGCATATCGTCATCAAAGTTTCCCGTACTGATGCGCTGTGCAAATCTCTTGCTGTATATCGGCGAGGGATTTGACTTCAATGCGAAGGTCAGTGCATCGTTCACTATCTTATTCCTGGTTTTTGTATCACCCTCCGGAGCATCCTTCGGGACAATATCCAGCAACAATACTTCCAGCCCTATATTGGCAAAGTGGCAGGCTATACGGCTGCCCATTACACCAGAGCCCAGTACGGCTACTTTTTTAATGGTTCTGTTCGTCATTGTTATATATGTTTATTTGTTTGCTTAATTATGTGCTGCGATGGCCTCCCAGCAGGCATTATAAAACTTGTTCTGTACCGCTGCTTTTGTCAGGTCGGTCTTGCGGGCAAAGTGCATCTTCAGCATCGTATTCATAGGACCATGCACCATCGACAGCAATACTGCATCGGGCAGGTTTTTGATCATCTTCTGCTTCTTACCGGCACGCATCATTTTATATAAGGGCAGCAGCAGCATAAAATTCTGTTCCTGGTTTTCTTTAAACAGAAAAGGAGCATAGGTATACTGTTCTACAAAACTGAAATAGTCTTTATTATTCAAATAGAACAGTACTGCACGGGACATCATAGCACGGTATACCTCCTTAATCGGACTATCCTGATCGTAAGCATCCAGCACACTTTCATTAAACTCAGAAACGATCATCGTATACAATTCGTTGATCAGCTCTTCCTTTCCTTTAAAGTACAGATAGATGGTACCCGCAGCCACTCCGGCCTCTTCCGCTACCATCTTCATACTGATATGGTAAAAACCTACCCGGTTCACCAGTTTCAATACGCCTTTCAAAATCGCCTGTTTCTTATCTTGCACCATAGTCCTAACAAATCTAACCTTTTAATTTCAAAAAATGAACGTTCATTCATTTTTATTTTTCTTAAAAAATGATTAAATTACTACATACGCGCTCCATTGATAATCAAACATTTCAGTCTTAACAACCTAGACTATTGCCCGGATTACCTTTCCGGAACTGACCTCAATACAGGACTGGATTACAGCCATTTTTTATCTCCGAATACTTACCAGTACAGGAAAGAAAAAACAGTATTATTGGACTAAATGCGATAATTTTATGCAGCACAAAAATACTTGCGTAAGAAGATGAACGAACCGATTATTATCCAAACAGAGCGCCTGATTCTGAAAGGTGTAAATCCAGCAAAGATTCACGAGTTATTTGAACACCATACTCCGGAAGAGATCATGGCTTTCCTGGGCATTGATGAATCTGGGCTGCCGCACTACCAGAACATGCATGAGCGCGGAATGGAGACTAATCGCTTATCCCTTTTCTTCTTCCTGCTCATCTCTAAACAAACCGGATTACCGCTCGGGGATTGTGGCTTTCATACCTGGAACAGCACGCATCGCCGTGCCGAACTGTTTTATGGATTGCATCATGAGGAGGATAAAAGACAGGGCTATATGAAAGAAGCGCTACATGCCGTACTGCAATATGGCTATGAACACCTGGGACTGCATCGTATTGCGGCGCTGGTAGGCCGGGAGAATACACCTTCTGTAAAGCTGCTGCGCCATTATGGCTTCACTTTCGAAGGTACGATGCGGGAAGACTATGTCATTGATGGCATCAGCCAGGACTCGGACTGTTACTCTCTGCTGAAACAGGAATGGATACAAAATAACCTGAATGCTTAAATTTATTATATTATGGCAAAGGACTGGACTTCTTTTGAACTGAAAATCGCTGTCAAAGCCGGGATACAGGATATGTATCACGCCTGGACCCAGGCGGAGCTGGTGGAAAAATGGTTTCTTCAGGAATGCACATACTTGAGGGACGAGGCACCCTTAGCGGCTGAGGAAACGGTACATACCGGCGATACTTATGCCTGGCGCTGGTACTTCTACGAAGAGACAGAGCACGGCGAAATCCGGGAGGCCAATGGTAAGGATTTCCTGCAATTCTCCTTTGCCGGCAACTGCCTGGTCGATGTGCAACTTGAGCCTGCAGGTGACTATACGCTGGTGCGCTTACGCCAGCATAATATCCCTACAGATGAGGCTTCACAATTCGGTATACGCATTGGCTGTGTCGAGGGCTGGACCTTCTACCTTACCAACCTGAAATCGGTATACGAGTATGGACATGACCTGCGCAATACAACGCATCCTGAATTGCGGGGCGTCAATAATTAAGTAAAGCGGCATCTACGCTTTGGACATTTATATAAATCACGACATGATAGAACTAGTTTCAGTCAATAAAATATACGGTAAAGGGCAGCACCAGATCGCGGCCTCCAATAATATCAGCTGCACGATACGGGAAGGTGAATTCGTAGCGATTGTTGGAAAATCGGGTTCGGGAAAATCGACACTGCTGCACCTGCTCGCAGGATTGGATACGGCAACGTCCGGTAAGATCCTGTTTGAAGGAACCGATATCAGTTCGTTCAATGCCAATCAATATGCACTGCATCGCTTAAATAATATTGGTATCATTTTCCAGTCCTTCAACCTGATCTTTTCCAAAACGGCACTGGAGAATGTGATGTTACCGCTGATTTTTGCAGGTTATGCAACAACAGCGCGAAAACAAAAGGCACAACATGCATTGGCGCTGGTCGGACTGGGAGACAGGATGCACCATAAGGCTAACGAACTTTCCGGAGGTGAGGCACAGCGGGTAGCCATTGCCAGGGCACTGGTCAATGATCCCAAAGTACTGCTTGCGGATGAACCGACGGGCAACCTCGACTCTGCCACTACTCAGGAAATACTGGACATTCTGCTATCCTTAAAGACAAGAGGTAAAACGATTATTATGATTACCCATGACCAGGAAATTGCGGCACAGGTTGCAGACCGCATCCTGACTATAAAAGATGGCTTACTGAGTGAGTAAGCGATGAACAGTTAAACAATCTTCCTGAACTATAATTTATTACCTATGACCATTTCGGATCTCATCACCATGGCCCGCCAGAACCTCTGGCGTACCCGCCTAAGAACTATGCTTACGCTGATCGGTGTTATTATCGGCATCGGTGCGCTGATCTCAATGGTCAGCTTTGGCATAGGCCTGGAGCGGAATATTACGGACAAATTCAAGTCGAACGATCTCTTTACCAGCCTGACGATCTCTACCAAAGCCTTCAATTTTAAAGGTGGTCCAAGAGGCCGTAACAAACCGGAACAAAAAACAGAATCGGCAGTGCCGCTGAACGACTCCCTGATTGCCTCCATACAAAAAAGGCCGGAGGTTGCGATCGCATACCCACGCTTAACTATTCCCGTACGGGCTGCATTGTACCATGATACTTCGGAAACCAATATAGGCAGCCTGCCTATGTCTATGGCGAAATATCCACCATACAACCAGCTGTATGACGGACGTTATTTTTCCAGCGACTCGGCACTGGAGGCTATTGTCAGCCTTGACTTCCTGCGCCAGCTTGGCCTTGAGGTCTGTACTAAAGACAAACTGGCTCATTACCAGCAAACCGATACTGCACTGACCCTTGCGCTGTCCGATACTATTATCGGCAAAGAACTGTCTCTGTATAGCGCTTCTCTCAAAAGCAGCTCACCATTTGCCATTATGGGTGGTATTGAAAACATGATTGGGGAAGAAGAGACAAAGGTCAAGATTGTCGGTATTCTTAAGGAGGAGCAATTCTCCGGCCCGGCGATGAGGGAGGAAATTATTTTACCCATAAACACTGCAAAGAAAATACCCTCACTGGGCTTTGACCGGATCAGTGATATGATCAGCAATAAAAACAAAGGTAACCAATACGTCTCCGTCTATGTAAAAACAAAAAGCATGGATGACCTGGGTAAGCTTAAAAAGTTCCTGGACAAGCAGAAGATCAATTATTTTGCTGTTGACGATGGCCTGGCCGAAATGAAAAAGGCTTTCCTCATCCTGGATAGCGTACTGGGCATTATCGGACTGATAAGCTTGCTGGTAGCGGGTTTCGGCATCATCAATACGATGCTGATGAGCATCCTGGAACGCAAAAGGGAGATTGGCATCATGAAGGCTGTAGGTGGAAAGAACCGCGATATACGCATGATCTTTTTCTTTGAAGCAGGCTTCATTGGCCTGGTGGGCGCGCTGGGCGGTATCTCTTTAGGCTACGGGCTGACGCGTATTGCCAACCTGATTGTCAACAATCAGTATATGAAAAACGCCGATGAATTTGTAGACATGTTCTCCTTTCCCTGGTGGCTGATCGGCGGATCTGTTTTATTTTCCATCATCATCAGCCTGCTGGCGGGCCTGTACCCGGCTATACGGGCATCCAGCATTCATCCTATTGATGCGTTGCGCCAGACCGGATAAAAAGCGCTTAAAATTAAATACAACAATGGCCATGCATGATGCATGGCCATTGTTGTATTTAATCATTACAATCAACTTTGGTATCCAGTATTTCGGGATGTGTTGTTTTAAAATCTATTGAGCGATTTAGTTTCAGCTCATCTTTACCGGTTTCCGGATTAAACTCTGTATCATAAAAAGACATAGTAAGCTTACTGCCCTTCTTTAATGCTTCTATAAACGAACTGGCATTTGCTTTTCCCTTATCTGAAAAAGGATTTCCGAAAGGCTTGCCATCTACCATTACTTTAAGATCGGTATAAGAAGGGGTACGGGAACTGGCAAAATCAACTCCACCATAATCTCCATCCCGGTAACTGCTGCTATATTCTATAATAAAGAATGGATTAATTTTACCATCGGCACAGACCAGGCCAATATTCATACGGTAATCTTTATTGGAACAGTTGGCAATATAGCTTTTACCCTGGTAGTTCAATTGGACCCAGCCATCATTAGGAATATTTTTCTCCAGCTCTTCAACCTGCTTTTCTGTGAACTTATCTACATCAATAATGCGACTGTTTTGTTGCGCAATTACATTAAAGCTCAGCGAACTACCAGCTATGGTAATTGCTGACAGGAGCAATAGTTTTTTCATGTATAAATGTTTTGAACAATTTCCCAAATATAGGAAAACGAAAACAAACAGCCATCCCATAAAATCCTAGTCAGGATATTATCCGGTCATGAAAGATTATAAACTATTGTATTATTTTTACGGTTCACTTAAAACAAGAAAACATGCATCCGATTTTACGAAACATCCTGGCCATAGTTGCCGGCCTGGTTATAGGCAGTATGGTTAACATGGGCCTGATCATGATCAGTGGTTCCATTATTCCTCCACCAAACGGAGCAGATGTAACGACTACCGAAGGGCTGAAAGCCTCTATGCACCTGTTCGAACCGAAACATTTTATTTTCCCGTTCCTGGCTCATGCACTGGGTACCCTTGTCGGCGCCTGGATTGCTGCATTGATTGCAGGTAAGCGCAAGATGCGTTTTGCTATGGTGATCGGCATCTTCTTCCTGGTGGGCGGCATCGCCAATGTCATTATGCTCCCTTCACCGGTATGGTATACGATCCTTGATCTGGTTGCTGCATATATTCCTATGGCTTATATCGGCGGAAAGCTGGCAGGCAAAAACTAGCTTTATTACATAAATTCGGCCAGCTATTAAATAACTGGCCGAATTTATGTAATGGAAGTTTCAATTATCAATTGAAAAGTCTGTAAAATCTTCCCTACATATCTATTTCAACATGTCAAAAAATTTCGACGTTTTACAGATCTTATCTATCTTAATTTCTTCATCTTCTTCAAGCAACGTGCTAAATTCCCAATAATTGAATTCAATATTGACCCCAAGAAATTTTATGTAATACACTTTATCCGCATATGACTTCGCTCTTTTTACATCCTTGACTTTATAAGATTTAAATGCTTTCTCGTAAAGTGTTCTGAGTCTATCTTTAGAGTATTTCTTTAACAATATTTCAGTCGTCAGGTAAACAACAGCTGAGTTATCGGCGAAGTCATTATCCAACAACTTAGGTAACAATACTTTCAACGCTTTAGATGTATCTTTAAGTCCTACAAAACACTTAGCATATAATACACACATATTCAATCTATCGGCTGCATACTCATTACCGCAAAAATGTCTGTACGGAAATTTTTGTGTCAGATCCAAATAAGAAATTGCTTCTTTAAATTTTTCTTCCTCAATGCATATTTCTGCTAATATTTTTGATGCCCTGTTTTTATAGTTAGTAAATGGCTCAGCCATAATTCCATCACCGATTCCTCCGTTTTCCATATCATCTGCACTACTTTCTATAATCTTCTGAAAGGATAGTTTAGCTGCATTAATATTTTTAATAGATAATTCTGTGAATCCTTTATTATTTAATGCTCTGGGAACAAGGCAGGATCTTGGGAAACTGTCTATCAATTCCTGATATAACTCAATTGCCTTTTCCTGTATTGTTTCTTTGATTTCAACAATACTTTCCTTTGTATTCACATTAGTATCATTTTCAGCTATAACATCATCCAGGTATAGTTCTTTATCAATTAAGTTTTGAAGTAGGAGCGCTTTCTCAAATAATAATTCGTCCCTACCGACAATACTATCCTTCTGCCCAAATGCGCCTTGGCAAATCAGGGAAAGTATAAAAGCAAATATCAGATTTCGCATATTTTACATGTTTAGCATTAGCCAGTACATTATGATACAACAAATAGTTTCAGGTAAAAATACTTTGTATCAATACTCTTCCAAATGTAAGTTGATTATTTGTGTTTCAAAAGTCCTGTTCATGATATAAAAAAGAGCCCCACATTATAGTGGAGCCCTTTTTGAAAAAATACATGAATTCAATCAATATCTAAGAATGATTACTGCTTAGTGACTTTGGTTGTCTTAATCAACTGTCCGTCCTTATCCGTAATGCGCAGTAAATACAGCCCTGCAGGCAGGTCTTTCATGGAGAAACGGCTTGCATTGCTAACCTGATTTACTGTTCTTCCCTTAATATCTATAATGGTTACATTTACGTTTACGGGCGATTGTACATTAACCATATCGCTGGTCGGATTAGGGAATACCCTGATCTGATTGGCCAGTACAGATTTACCTTCATTAATCGACACGGTATTCACCACATAAATATCAGATGTATCGGTACAGCCATTTGCATTGGTTACGATTACCTGGTAGTCTCCATTCTGCGTATAGGCATAGGTATTATCTGTAGCCCCGCTGATCAGCTGCCCGTTCCTCATCCATTTATAAGTAGTAAAGCTCTCCACTGTTTCCAGTTTATTATTATTCACTACAACCGTTATATTCCCTACCGGCAGCACCGTCAGGTTTAGAGTTATTATACTGTCACAGCCCAGGCTGTTAGGCATTGTTACTGTATACATACCGGTGCTGGTATATGTGGTTCCGTTCAGGGTATATCCCAGACAGTCAGTAGTATCTGTAATCGTGGATACTGTGGTGTCGCCACAACTGAATTTCATTACCACAATATCGAAACTATTATTTACAGACGTCAGCAAAGAAGTGCCTGCTACAGCAGGATCAAAATCGGAGGTTCCTTTAAACCAGCCGGTGGTATATATGTTGCCTGCATTGTCTAAAACTGAAGAACGGCTTACATCAATATCCAGTCCGCCCATTTGTCTTACCCATACAAAATCACCAGCAGGCTTCAGTTTCATCATGAATATATCGGTTGAGCCACTTGAGGTAATGGACGCTCCCGGTGTACCCGGGCTAAAATCTGCACTACCGCAGAAATAACCTGTGGTATAGGTATTGCCCAGATGATCGGATTTGATCGAGAAAGAAAAGTTTTTATCCAATGTACAGGCGCCATATCCGCTTACGTTTTTGGCCCAGATAAGATTGCCATTATTATCCAGTTTTATAATCGCAACAGACTGATCTGTCGTACTGGCCGCCATTAATTCTGTAGTGCCCGGCCCGGGATCGAAGTCAATGGTATCATTAAAGGCTGCGGTAAAATATACATTATTCATCGGATCTACCGCGACGGATAAACCCTGATCCAGTTTTTTAGATCCAAAGCTTTTCGCCCAGCTATAGTTACCGGCAGAATCCAGCTTCAATACAAAAATATCGTCATTGGATGTTGTGCCCTTCGCGCCCAATTTAACCTGACCAGGACCAGGATCAAAATCTACGGTATCTCTGAAATACCCGGCAGTAAAGACATTATTAGCAGAGTCTACGGCGATCGCATATGCAGTTGCTGTGCTATTTGTACGGCTCATCTGACCAAGGTCCTTGGCCCAGACAAAATCACCACCAGGACTCAGTTTTAATACAAAGCCATTGGCAGCGGCATTCAATGGTGTAAGGCTATACACCCCTACTCCCGGATCAAAATCAACAGTACCAATAAAGGAACCCGATACCAGCACATTGTCCGAATTATCTATCTTCAGGTTAAACGCACGATCTACAATACCTGTGCCTCCAATTCTTCTGGCCCAGATAAAACCACCCGCCTTGTCCAGTTTCAGGACAAAAATATCAGAAGCGGAAGCCGTGCCGGTAGAGATCAGGTTAAAGACGCCCGGTCCCGGATCAAAATCTACGGTATCGGAGAAGTAACCAGCCACGTACACATTTTCAGCTCTGTCGTTGGCAATAGCATAGGCATAGTTAAATTTGGCATTACCGAATGATTTTGCCCATACGAACTCACCCAAACTGTTTAATCGGGATACGAAAAGAGTATTGCCTGTCGCACCAGCCGCAGTTATATTATACGTAGCCGGCCCGGGGTCGAAATCTACGGTACCTCTGAACAATCCTGTGGTGAACACGTTTCCGTCATTCGTCACCGAAACGGCATATCCGTTGTCAAAATCACTTCCGCCCATACTTCTGGCCCACTCCAGCGCAGGACCTTGTGCAAAGGACTGCACATTGCCTGTAAAGAAGACAGCACATAATACGGCAAAGCCAATCATACTCCGCATTTTCTTCTGGTAAGACCTGCCTTCGTTGGGAGCAAAGACAAGGGACCAGTAGCCGCGAAGTGCCTGTAATAAATAAGAAACAGCCATAATTTAAATGTTTTAATGATTTACACTTAGGATTAAAATCGGTATGTTCAATTGGGAACTCTGGGAATAGTCGTTATCGAAATAAATATAAATTTTATATTATCCGAAATCTTTTTCGTTATAAAAGTCAAGTCGCTCACAGATATTTTTTATCTTGGTGAAAGCGTAAATCCAAACCTATGGAAAAGAAGTACTTAAAGAGAGATGATTTAAAAAGCCTTATAGAATCCTTGTCAAAAGCGGAGAAAAGGTATTTTTACCAATATCTTAAATCACAGAACCATCAGGAATCACCATATTACCTGGAGCTCTTCAAGGCATTATCAGGGCCAGAAAGTCAACTCGCTCATCTTCCGGAAATGGTTTCCACAAAAGCATTTTCAAATGCCAAAATCCGCTTATACCAGCAACTGATGCAGAGCCTGAGTATCTACCATCAGAACAGCTCTACAGAACTTTCTGTACAGCATATGATCTGCGAAATAGAAATACTGTATGACAGGGGCCTGCCGGAACAGAGCATCATCCTGCTCAGGAAAGCACAGAAAACGGCTGCAGGGCAGGAAAACTTCGGACTGATGCTGCAGCTCCTTACCTGGGAGCGGAAGATCAATATCATTTCAGATACCCCTACCAGGAATAAACTGGATATTGCCACGGAGGAGCGGAACATATTTGAAAACTTTGATGAGGTCAATACGCTGGAAAGCATTTTCAGTAAAGTCATTGACATCAAAAAGAAATATGGTTATGTAAAGGGTGCGGCCCGAAAAAGCCTGGACCAGATCATTCTGAAAAATCATAAACTGGATGCTGAAAACAAGATACAGTCCAGAAGGGGTATTTATTACTTCAACTTCATTCACTCGCTGTACAACTGGTTAACGCTGGATCATAAGAAGGCCTACCAATACAGTAAAAAACTGCTGGCACCGGACTTTCAGTTGATTTCACCGAATGAGTACCTGGAAGGCATTCTGCAACATGTAACGTCCTGCATGGGGCTGGGTTATTTTGAGGAGACACTGGACGGCTTACTACTTGCCGATGCGTTCATTGCACAGAAACGGTTTCAGCATTCAACATTCTTCCTGTTACGGGTATTTTATTTCAGAATCTGCTACAGGCTGATCGTGTATATGTACAAGGGTGCGCTAAAAGAATTGCAGGAAACTATTGAGGATGCGAATATGCAGCTCCTCAAATTCAATGCACAATTGTCTATAGAGATGAAACTGGTCATTTACGGCAACCTGAGGAATGCCTGCATTGCAGCAGGAGATCATGAGCAGGCTGAAAAATTGCTGGATATGCTCTTGTACAAAGAGTCTAAATATGTACGTAAGGATGTCTATAATGATTTATTTCTGTCCCGGATATTTTCGCACCTGGCCAATAAGGACTATGCTATAGTACCGTCGATGGCGGCCGCAGCCTGCCGTCAGTATAAACAGGTGGAAAATAAGCACAATAAATATGACGTGGGCCTGCAGATCGCATCCATGCTCATGAAAAACGTTGATTACAGCAAAGCGGCAACCAGACAGAAGGTCATCGGCGAAATAAAATCAATATTGCATGAGGCTATTATTGCCCATGCAGGGCTGAACAAGTTTCATGAGATGTATACTTTCTACTATATATGGACAGAAAGCATTTTACAGGATCAGCATTTTCATATTACTGCTGCGGCCTGGTATACACAGTATATAAAGCACCTTTAAGCGTATCAACGAACGATAAAGTAGTATACCCACCAGATCAGTAATCCCTGGAAAGGAATACGAAACCATAAATAAGAGAGGCCTTTGCCATCTGTATTACCCGTTTCGTAGTTCAGGTGTTTTATGGCTGCGTATATGTTTGCAGGAAGGATGAGGATAAAGAAAATGATCAGCAGTATACCGGTAACCTTCCTGAATCCCGGAATAAAAATACCGATCGCTGCGGCTATCTCTATCAGGCCGGTCAGGTAAACCAGTTGCATTTTGAAGGGCATAAAATCAGGCAGCATTGCGCTCATTCCCCTGGTGAACATAAAATGCCCCAGGGCGGTAAACAGCAGCATGGCAGACAGGGCGATTATTCCGGCAAGGTTGCTATCAATTTCCGATTTAAAAATCTTTGTACCGGCTAGTGCACAGATAAATACGCCGATTAATACAAACAGTGGTTTCATAAGTACATTTTTAAGAGTTATCTGCTGCAAAGGTACCATCGCCACCTGCCCCGATCAATGAACAAATGTTACTTAATTGCTTTCCTGATCCTGCTCAGCGACTGTGGCCGTATACCGATGTAGGATGCCAGGTATTTCTGTGGTATATACCGTATCAGCAACGGCTGCTCGGCCAGGAGATCAAGATACCTCTTGGTTGCGGTATCTTCCAGCAGCGACATTTCTCTTTTCGTCTTTTTAAGAAACAAGTCCTCTGCTATTTTACGGCCGATACGGTCTCCGGCCGATGTATGCTCATATACCTGTGCCAGTTCTTCATAGCTAATCTGCCATAACACGCAATCGGTGATGGCCTCTATATTATACGAACAGGGCTTTTGCGTGAGGAAGGCATCATACGCACTGAAGAATGTATTTTCAAAAGCAAAAGCAAAGGTAAAATCATAATCAGGTCGTGGAATATTAAACCTAACGATGCCTTTTTCGATAAAGGAAAGGTGCTTTTCTTTTTTGCCTTTTTCAAGGATAAGTGCCTTTTTAGGAAATGTTGTCCTGCTTAATTTCGAAGAGAATACATTCCAGTCCTCATCGTTAAGCATTACAAAACTGCTAAGGAATTTTCTGATCTGCTCCATGGTTTAAAATTACGCTAAAGTAATATTAATGTTAGTACCATTCCACACCGGTCTGTTACGGGCGCAGGGCAAATACTTTTATACACAAAGGAATCAGCGCACAGGAAATGGCGATAAAAAGAGCGACCCGAACATAGTTAAGGCTTTGCCAGAGCGATACTTTACGGACGAGGTCTTCTGAAAACGTTTGTGTTGCTGCAATTTTCTGGAAATGAATAATGTTGGGTGCAAAGAAAGACAATGTCCATACCCTGACTGCAAAGTGGATGACAAATAAGATCAGGAGCCAGCTCCGCACAGGATCGATCTTCCAGCAGAAAATAATCGCCAGGATAAAGGTGATCTCGTGCAGGGAATGGAATACGATCCAGAACGTTTTCAGACTTGTGCCCTTGCCGTCCAGTAATAGCTTAAAATTATCCGGTGGGGAAGGCACCCATTTGGGCACAAATACTATGGTTTCAAAAATCTGTGCGCCATTCATTAAAAAATAAATGAGCGTGGTGATGCAGAGCCAGAGCTCCGCCCTGCTTATATATTGTGGGGTTAAGCTGGTCATATTATTTTTGATTTAAGTGATCTGCCGTTTCCTTCATAATTATTGTCGCCTCACTGAAGTATCGTTCAATTGTCTGTATCTGTTCTGCTGAAAAAGTGGCGAGCAATGCTGTCGTCTTCTGCTGCAGTTCCTCAAAGAGCGGCTTCAGGAGCTTCATACTGTTTTGCACATTGGGTACAATGATCACTTTCCTCCGGTCTTCCTTACTGAACTGTCTTTTCAGCAGCTTCTTTTGCTCCAGGCGGTCTATCAGACCGGTCACCGCGCCGGTGGTAAGGCCTGTTAGTTTTGATATCTCACCTGCTGTGACAGATGGGTACTGCATGATCAATCCCAGGTATTTATGATCTGCACCGGAAAGCCCTGCTTTGCGGGCAATTGCCTCATGCATAAAAATAGACGCATCGGAGTATTGTCTGCTGGCGGCCCTGAAGCCGGAAAGTAAATCTTCATTACTATTTTGTCTCATTTAAAAAGTATCTTAGATACAAAGATAATTATTTGCATGAAAATGCAAACAAATAAATGACCTGTATACCCGCTTTACGAAACAGGACGATAGGTATTTATACCTATAAGATAGATGATTTCTCCCTATTGGCCACAGTCCGATTACGCAATTACTTTGCAGTAGCAATAGGGTAACAAACCCAAACACTATCTCTCAAACCACATAAATCGGATCATAAAATGAGCAAAATTATACCCTTCTTCCTACTCGCCCTTTCATTGGCCTTCACTACAGCAAAGGCACAGCAGGGCACAGAAGCATTCATCAACGATATTGCGGTACATGCTTCTGCCAACTTCTTATCTATTGCAGGTGCTAAAACCGGGATGAGTGCCAATGGTACGGATACCTACTATCAATCGAAGCTGAAACCTCCTCTGGGTACGGCCCATATTGTTGCCAGTAAAAATATGGAAGGTCTTTTTACGTGGATGATTCCCATGGCACAATCAAAGCAAATACAGGCTGAAGCCGGCGAGTTAATGAAAGCAATCGTCGCACAGGACAGTATTTTTTACTATTTGCAGGAGGAGACTGATGAGCTGGGGAATAAAGCAACAATTCTTTACGAAGAAGACGGATTTGAGGGTGCCCCGATCATGTCTGTGCGCAACAGTATTGACAAAAAAAATGCGGCCAACAGTCAATGTATTGTAACGATATATGGTAGCGGTCCATTGGGAGATGGTTATCTCTCTCATAATTATACAACAGACCTGGCTGCTATAGTAAAGCATGCAGAAAGAGGGTTTAAAGATATAATCGGCGGAACCATTAAAACAGAAGATGGGGTGATCTATTACAGATCCAGCATGTATCCGAAAACAGGTGAGCTTACTATTGGCCTGGAGCAATCATCCGGCACACACTGGTTAGCCTGGAAAGCGCCGCTGGTCTTGTCTAAAAAATTGCAGGCCGATGCTGAAGCCTATATAAAAAGTCAATACAGCAACAATCCTTTTTATGAAATAAAAACTACTGAAGATGCAGCCACCGGAATGAAGATTACTTCTGTAACCACGCTGACCTTTCCTGTTTTTGAAATTGCATCGGTACAAAGCAGTAAGGACAACGCTCCTGCCGCTAACCAGTTTATCATTATGGTCTATGAAACAAGCGAGGCCAAATAAAAATTCCTGTTCAACAAATATTTAAAACGACTTATTATGAAAACATCCTGTTTCAACACTGCTTTTTTCCCGGTCAAGAGATCCTGGACTACGTTACTGCTGTGCTGCATTTTCGCCACGCAGGCAATGGCCCAACGCCTGGATTTTTTTGGCGGCATCAACCCCTCCGGCATTCGCCACCAGATTGATGGTAACCGTCAGGATGCCAGTGGCAAAATCGGCTACCACTTTGGGTGCTCTGTATTCGTTCCTTTTAATGCAAAAACATATAACAGTGATGATGGTGGCTATGGCCTGTTTCCGGCATTGCAATTTATCAAAAAAGGAACTGCAAAATCTACCATCCTGGGGCCTTCTGCAGCCGATATCAAAATCGGATTCTTGCAGCTGAACTTACCGCTATCCTATACTAACGGATTATACGGAATCGGTATCGGACCCTATATGTCTTATGCCTTATCCGGACAGAAAAAATACAGGGTTGGCAATGGGGCTAATGAAAAAATTGATTTTGGAAATGAATTAAAGAGATTAGATTACGGGATAGGCATACATATGAATATCTATATCTTCAGAATACAGTATGAACTGGGTCTGGCGAACCTGGCCACAGGAAACAACGGTACGGCAAAAACGCGCTCACTCAGTCTAAGCCTGGATATCCCGATTGTACAATAATCAATGGTCTACCATTTTTCCCTAAGCATAAAATAGCACAGTCCATTTGATTACGGGCTATCCTAATCTACACGTCAAATTAAATAGTGACAATATTATTACACTTAAATATTATGTGTAACTTTCTGAAACTATATTGAATGTTATGAGATTCATTTTCCTGCTTCTGCTCTGCTTTTACGGTATCTCTGCTTCAGGGCAAAAAATTACTGCAGCCGACTCTATCTGGTTTGCCGAAACAGCAGATAAAATCAATCAGTCCATTAATGCAGATCCGGAACACGCTGATGTGTTGGCAAAGGAATATTTCTATAAGGCTAAAAAGCTTCATAATGATGAATATACTGGTAAAGGTGCCTGCCTGGTGCATATGGGCATCATCCTGCTGCATCCGGAAAAAGCGAAGGACTGGTATGATACGGCACAGGTATACCTTCAACGCGCGCACAACTATTTATGGAATGGTTACCTGAATCTTAATTACGGCATTGTATTATGCAACAAATACATCTTTGAATCGGGGATCGGCTACTTAAACAAGAGCATTTATTATTTTGAACAGGCGAAAGATACTGCACAGCTGGCTTATGCGTACAGCAACATTGCTCATGCCTTCCACGATTTCGGCGATTATAATAAGGGGAAGGAATATGCTCAGAAAGGACTGCAAATAATTGAGGGACGTAAAAATTACCAAGTTGTAAAATGGTGGCTGCTTAATACACTGGGCATTAATTACGATGACAACAAAGAGTATGAAAATGCCATCGCCACACACCTCATAGCATTGAACGTTGCCGCCGGCAATGACCAGAGATTGTGTACCACCTGCAATAATCTGGGCAATACCTACAAAAAGCAGAACAGGCTTGAGTATGCAGCAATGTATTTTCAAAAAAGCCTCGCTTATGCGGTACAATTGCAGGATAATTATCAGTTTGCAACTATCTATGGCAACTGGGGTGATCTGGCCTTAAAGCAAAAAAAATTTGCGCTCGCCCGTAAATGCCTGGATTCCTGCCTTTACTATTCCGAAGCTTCGGGAAGCCCGGAGAAAAGAAAAGATGCTTATGAGTACAATGCAGCCTTGTTTGAACAAACCGGTGATTTCAGTAGTTCCCTACACTTCATCAGGCAATATATAGCACTGAAAGACTCGCTGGATCATGTTGCAAAAGCCGGGATCATATATGATGCGCAGGAGCGATACGAAACGGCAAAGAAAGAAAAGCAAAACCGCGATCTGCAAGCTGCCAACCAGCTCAAAACGATTGAAAAGGACAGGGCTGTCTCAGAAAAGAAGATCATTATCATTAGTGCTGTTGTGCTGCTTTTATTCCTGGCAGTGCTTGTCTATTCACTATACTATTTAAAGGTGAACAGCATCAAGCGAAGTGAGGATAAAAAAATGAACCAGGCGCTTTTTATCGGAGAGCAAAATGAGCGAATCCGTATTGCACGCGACTTGCATGACAGTGTAGGACAAATGCTGTCTCTTGTAAAAATGAATCTCTCTGCCGGGGAACAAAACCCGGAAAATAAGAAGCTGCAGGATATAGTGGATCAAACCATTGCTGAAGTCCGCAGCATATCTCACAACCTGATTCCGGAAGATCTTCATTTCGGCCTGTTTCCGGCAGTACAGTCTTTAGCGGAAAGGGTCAACAGTTCCGGCAATACTAAAATGACGGTACATATTGATGAACCGATATCACATCACCAGTTTGAAAAAGAAAACGAGCTGTCAATCTACAGAATTGTACAGGAAGTGGTCAATAATATGATACGACATTCGGAAGCCAACAGCATTGAGATAAATGCAACGCTGCAAAGTCAGAAAATCCTGTTCTCTATCCGGGATAACGGAAAAGGAATGGATACAGAAAGTATCAAAAGTTCCAGTGGCATAGGCTGGAAAAATATCCAGGCAAGGGTTAATTTATTAGACGGAGAAATGAAAGTCCAATCTGAACAATTAACCGGAACTCAAATCATCATTTCACTACCGCAACATGGATAAAACAGAAAAAATAAATATCATCATTGCAGATGATCATCAGATGATGATTGATGGTATCAGGAATATGCTGGCAGGTATGCCTCAATATCATATCAGTGCAGAAGCTAACAACGGACAGGCTGCTTACGAAATGATTGCTGAATGCCCCGATACTTTTCAGTTATTACTTACGGATATCAGCATGCCGCTGCTCAGCGGAACGCAGTTATGCAAGATGGTCAAAGAGCAGTTTCCTGACATCCAGGTATTGATCCTGTCGATGTACAATAATGCTGTCGCTATAAAAGAAGCTATCCTTGCTGAGGCGGACGGATACATTCTGAAAAATGCCGGAAAAGATGAGCTCCTGAAAGCCCTGCACCGCATTACAGACGGCGGTACCTATTTTGCAGATGACATAGTTCCCATTATCTATAAGCAGTATCACCAGCAGAAGATACAAGAGGAACAATTGAAAGAGTTAACAGAGCGGGAAAAAGAAATCCTGAACCTCATTGTAAAAGAATACACCAGTGAGGAGATTGCACGGAAGCTGTTTATCAGCAAAAAAACAGTGGATAATCACCGGCAGCATTTGCTGGAGAAGACGGGATGTAAAAGTACGGTCGGGCTGGTGAAGCTCGCTGTAAAACTTGGTATCGGATAGGGTAAAGATATGCCTGTATTAAGTGTTGGATTTAGGCTCAATAGTTGTCGTGTAGCAATGCAATACAGCTCCGGAAGCAAAGGTTTTTGTATTGATCAATTGAAGTTCCTTCCTACCCTGTATCTGATCAAATAAGGGCAAACCACCTCCGGCTATTACGGGATGAATCATGAGCCGCAACTCATCAATCAGACCGAGGTTCAAGAGGCTTATGATCAGGCTTCTGCTGCCGACCAATATATCCTTGCCAGGCTGCTGTCTGAGTTCCAGTACTTCTTCTTCAAGGGATTGCGTGGCCAGCCGGGCGCTGCTCCAATCTATACTTTCAAGCGTTCTTGAGTATACGATTTTGGAAATATCATTCATGACCAGGGCAAACTCATCCATTGCTTTATTGCCACTCGGGTTTGCCACAAGTGTACGCCAGTATTCCATAAGCTGATAGGTTGTTGTCCCATACAGGATGGTATCTCCGCTGCGCAACAGTTCAGTATAATACTGATGTATCTCCTCATCCGGAGCGATGGCCGTATGATCACAAAACCCGTCGAGGGTCATATTAAACGCTGCAATTACTTTTCTCATATGATATCATTTAAAATCAGGCTGCATCAGATTTTCTTTTGTATCTGCCAGTAATGACCAAAAGGATCTTTAAACATTCCCTGCCGGTAACCATACTCATGGTCTGTAGTCGGATTTATTTCCACCGCGCCTGCCTGGATTGCTTTCTGCATCATAGCTGCTACATCGGGTACAAACAAACCAATAGTAGTTGTTACTCCATGAGCACTTACCGGCTCCAGTGCGTCTCTCATGGTTTCATGCAAATGAAAAATCGCACCGTTTATCTCCAGCTCTGCTACATGAATGCTGCCATCATCATTACGCAGACAAAAATGCTCCGTTGCACCAAACCTGTTGTAAAAATCAATATTGAATGTGCCCTTTGGAATGTGTAGTTCCGGGGCAAAATATGTTGTATTATTTGGGCTGGTCATCGTTTCTGTACTTAGGCTATTTTAGTTCAAATATAAAACAAATAGACGCCATCAAGGGCAACAAATATCCAATTCACATCAGATCCTTATTGCCCAGTGGTATCTAATAAATAATATTAACTTAAGAAGGAAGACAGCGCAAAAATCACGGCCTGGATATTTACACTCAGATAAAAGAGGTGAATAGTGCTTAAAGCAAAAGAGCTCCACATTTCTGTGAAGCTCTTTGCGGACCGGACGGGACTCGAACCCGCGACCTCCGCCGTGACAGGGCGGCATTCTAACCAACTGAACTACCGGTCCTTTTCTGTCTGCGATCGTTTGTTTGACCGCTTTGGGATTGCAAAGGTAAGATCCTTTTTTTAATTCTGCAAACTTTTTTTAAGCAATTTTAAAATTTTTCTCCGCAGCATTTATAAGCCTATGCTTTCCAATCCATAATTGCCCTGTCATTTCCTTTATTTATATTTGCTCAAAATTTCCTCCAGATGAGTCATCGTGTAGTGATTACAGGTATGGGTATTTATTCCTGCCTGGGTATCGGTAAAGAAGCGGTAAGAGATTCCTTATTCAAAGGTCAGTCCGGTATTGCATTTATCCCTGAACGGAAAACTATGGGTTACCGTTCGGCATTGTCGGGTGTGGTCCCTAAACCGGAACTGAAAAAACTACTTGACCGGCGCTCCCGTATCATGATGCCGGAACAGGCTGAATATGCATATATCGCCACACTGGAGGCCCTGCAACAGGCTGGCATGGATATTGATTTTGTGCATCAGCATGAGACGGGTATTATCTACGGAAATGACAGTTGTGCGAAACCCGTTATTGAGGGCTTCGACATCGTACGGGAAAAGAAGGATACCATGATGGTAGGCTCTGGATCTGTATTCCAGGTGCTGAACTCTACCGTAACGATGAACCTGTCTACCATTTTTAAACTTACGGGTGTAAACTTCTCCCTGAGTGCGGCCTGCGCCAGCGGATCGCACTCCATAGGAATGGGCTACCTGTTTATCAAAAACGGTTTGCAGGACCGGGTGATCTGCGGTGGTGCACAGGAAACGAATGATTTTTCTATGCCTAACTTTGATGCATTAGGAACTTTTTCTACCCGTGAACAAGAACCAACAAGGGCTTCGCGCCCGTTTGACCGCGACCGTGACGGATTAGTACCCGGCGGTGGTGCGGCTACAGTGATACTGGAAAGCCTGGAATCGGCACAGGCCAGAGGGGCTGCCATCCTGGCTGAAGTAGTCGGTTACGGATTCTCTTCTAACGGTGAACATATTTCTAACCCGAGTACCAACGGACAGGTACGTTCTATACATAAGGCCCTGGCTGATGCGGGTATGGAGGCCAGCAAAATTGCTTATGTCAATGCACATGCCACTTCTACCCCGGCCGGTGATGGTGTGGAGGCTGAAGCGATCTACGAAGTATTCGGCGGTAATGTACCGGTAAGCTCTACCAAGTCTATGACAGGGCATGAGTGCTGGATGGCGGGAGCCAGCGAGATTGTATATTCTACGCTGATGATGCAGCATGATTTCATGGCTCCGAATATCAATTTTGAAAATCCGGATGAGCATACGGCCAAAATCAATATTATACCGGAAACACTACAGGGAAATTTCGATACTTTTTTGTCCAATTCATTTGGTTTCGGAGGTACAAACTCTTCCCTGATCGTTACTAAATTCCTGCCATAAGCACCTAAGCGCATGATAGCCTATTATCTGGTCTACCCGATCCTGTATCTTATCTCTCTGCTGCCCTTCCGGCTGTTGTATGCATTATCGGATGCGATCTGCTTCCTGCTGTTTGGCCTTATCGGCTACCGTAAAAAGGTGGTGGTACAGAATCTGCGTAATGCATTTCCGGAGAAGACGGAACAGGAGATACAGGCCATTGCAAAGAAGTTTTATCATTATTTCTGCGACTTACTCCTGGAGACGGTCAAAAGTATGAGCATATCATACGAAGAGCTGAGCAAACGTTTTGTGATGACGGAGGAGGCTATTTCGTCATTCAAACATTTTGCGGATAAAGGTCAGTCGATCATTATCGTCATGGGGCATCACGGCAACTGGGAATGGGGCGGTAACCGTTTCGGACTGGTTTCTCCACAGCAATTATATGCGATCTTTCGTCCGCTGCACAACAAGCATTTCAACAACCTCATCATCCGCATCCGTACACGATTTAACACGCGCCTGCTGACAGACCGTGATGTAATTGGCGGTATGCGGGAACACAAGCGTAAGGGTGAATTGACGGCTACGGTATTCCTGGCAGATCAAACTCCTTCCAGTAAAAATGTATACTGGACCCGCTTCCTGAACCAGGATACGCCGGTTTTCTGGGGTACAGAACGGGCGGCCATACAGCTGAATCTACCGGTCGTATACGCCGATATTAAAAGGATAAAAAGGGGTTATTATCATGTGGAAAGCCGTATACTGGTAGAGGACCCGCAACTGTATAAAGAGAATGGTATGATATCGGAACTGCATACCCGGGTACTGGAAGCTGATATTATGGCCCAACCAGAAACCTGGCTCTGGACACACAGGCGCTGGAAACGCAGCAAACCAGCTCCTAAATCATGATCTTATAGTTATAAACTGTTTCGGGCTTCCCTATGGGAAGCCCGAAACAGTTTATAACTTAACTTAACTTTTCTTATTTCTTTTCAAAAACCATGATCAGTCGCGAGGAGCTATGTTTATCAAAAGCATTCAATGCGTAATCCCCAAAGACATGGGTAATCTTTAAGCCTGAATCTGCAAAGATCTCCTGAAATGATTCCAACCCGAAGCCAGACACCCGCTCTTCATGCTGCCGTACACGCCCTTCCTTATCTGTAACCGTAATTTCCTTTACTACCTTATCACCTTCCATGTAGCGACGGATGCCAAAAGAAATACCATCAATAACTTTCTGCTCCTCCGGTACCAGCTGTGCGGCTACCACTTCGATATTCATGTAATCAAGTACCAGTTTACCTCCCGGCTTTAATGCTTTTGCAAATGCATCTGCAGCAATAATATTATCACGATACTGCTGAAAATAACCAAAACTAGTAAAGAAGTTGAAGGCATAATCATAATAATTGGCGCGGAATACATTACGCATATCATGACGATAAAAGTGCAGCTTCTCATTAGCCAATGTCAGTGCGCGGCCTATTCTTTGTTCAGAAAGATCAATCCCGGTCACATCATGTCCTTTTTGCTGCATATAATGTGCATGACGGCCATCACCGCAGGCTATATCCAGTATCTTACACTCCGGCTTTATATTCAAAAAGTCAAACAGGCGATCTACCAGGGCATGCGCCTCTTCGGTATTCCTGTTTCTGTACAGTAATTGATGATAGGGGGAGTCAAACCAGCTCTCAAACCATTCTTTCTGTTCTTGTTCCATTGTCAATTGTTATTCGTTTGCAAATGTAGTAGCTAATAAGCAGATAACTGGCTTTTAATATGTTAAGATAAAATTTCCACCGTGTTTAGTCTGCAAAAAAAGTTACTTTTGCTGCTTGCAAAATAAACATAAAATGGCTTTAATAAAATCCATATCCGGCATCAGAGGCACCATAGGTGGCGCTCCGGATCAAGGGTTAACTCCTATCGATATAGTCAAGTATACGGCGGCTTTCGGCGTACTGGTGCAGCAGAAAAGTGCAGGAAACAAAAAGATTGTAATCGGTAGAGACGGCCGTATTTCCGGCGAAATGGTCAAAAACCTGGTAGCTTCTACCCTGCAGGCTATGGGATTCGAGGTGATCGACCTGGGCCTGAGCACCACCCCTACTGTTGAGGTCGCAGTGACTATGGCAGGTGCTGCAGGTGGTATCATCCTTACTGCAAGCCACAATCCGAAAGAATGGAATGCTTTAAAATTGCTGAACGAAAAAGGAGAGTTCATCAGTGCAGAAGAAGGTCAGCAGCTACTGACTATTGCACAGGAAGATAAATATACTTTTGCTGAAATCGGCCAACTGGGCACGATTACAGAAGATGATACTTATATGCAGAAGCATATTGACGCTATTCTGGCACACCCGCTGGTGGATAAGGAGGCTATTGCTGCTGCAGATTTTAATATAGTACTGGATGCGATCAACTCTACCGGTGCGATATTCGTTCCGGCATTACTGGGGGCATTGGGTGTTCAGAAGATCAAAGTACTGAACGAAGAAGTAAACGGTCAGTTTGCCCATAACCCTGAACCATTACCGGAACACCTGAGAGAGCTGTGCAGTTATGTAGAAAAGAACAATGCCAGCATGGGTATTGCCGTAGATCCGGATGTAGACCGACTGTGCTTTGTTTGTGAGGATGGCAGCCTGTTTGGCGAGGAATATACATTAGTTGCCGTTGCAGATTATATCTTACAGCATAAGAAAGGCAATACGGTCTCTAATATGTCCTCTACCCGTGCACTGCGTGATATCACGGAGAAGCATGGTGGTACTTATTACCCGAGTGCAGTTGGTGAGGTAAATGTAGTGACTAAAATGAAAGCGGTAGATGCGGTCATCGGTGGCGAAGGTAATGGTGGTATCATTGATCCTCAATCACATTATGGTCGTGATGCCCTGATCGGTATCGCGCTGTTCCTGACACACCTGGCCAAATTCGGCAAAAGCATCAAGACTTTACGCAATACGTATCCGAACTATTACATCTCTAAAAACAAGATAGAATTAAGTCCGGAGATCAATGTAAAGAATCTGTTTGCCAGCATTCAGGATCGTTATAAGAAGCAACCGATCAATACCGAAGATGGTCTGAAAATTGAATTTGATATGGATTGGGTACATCTGCGTACATCTAATACAGAGCCTATCATCCGTATTTACAGCGAAAGCAACAGCAAAACTACTGCTGAAAATATAGCCAAGCGTATCATGTCTGATATCGGCGAATTGCTCTAAACAAAATATCTTATACCATTAAGGCCCGGAAGACATTTCCGGGCCTTATTATTTGTGTTATAAATGCTGGATGAGTAGCAGGCATAAAAAAAGACCCGGATAAACCGGGTCTTTTTTTTATTGTAAGAAAGATTATTGTAATTTAAAGTTGATCGGAACAGTAAAGTAACAACGAACAGGCTGGCCATTTTGTTTACCTGGCTCCCATTTCGGCATTGATTTTACTACGCGAACTGCTTCTTCCGGTAATCCGTTTCCTAATTCTTTACCTTTTGCAGCTTGTACGTTAGAAACAGAACCATCTCTTTCTACTACGAAGCTTACATATACCTTACCCTGAATACCGTCTTCACGGGCCTGGTTAGGGTATTTCAGATTGTTTTGCAGGTATTTACCCCAATCATAAGGTGCTTTAGGATTTACTTCTACCGCACGGAAAATCTCCGTTTTAGAAGGACCATCACCTTCTCCGCCGCCTGTTTTTACCGGTTCAGGCTTACCTGTACCGCTTGGCAGATTGCTTAAAGATGGGTCTAATGCATTCGGATCATCTGAACCATCCTGGGTAGTTTTACCAACAACCACTTTTTCTTCTTTAGGAGGTTCTACCAGTTTTTCTTCTTTAGGTACCTCTTCGTCCTTCTTAATTTCCGGAACGGTAAATTTCACAGAAGGCTTTACCGGTGGCGGAGCTACCGGTGGTGGTGGTGGTGGTGGCTCATTCTCTTTCAGTGGCGGCGGTGGCTCCAGATTTTTCATTTCTGTAACCACAGGCACATTAGATGCGAGACCCTCGTCTTTGGGTTTACGCTTAATCAGCGTAGCACCGAAAACGCCTCCTACTACGAAAATGCTGATCAATCCGGCTACTAAAGCGCGACGCGGATATTTCTTACGCAACTCGTATCCACCATACTTCTTGTTCTTACCATCAAAAAGTATATCTAAATAGCTGGCTTTTAATATTTTATTAGCATCCATAATTTAAAATTTGTTTTCGTGGAATTATTGAATTCCGTTTGCCTTTTCTGTAGCAGAGATAAATTCCAGGTCAACAGGGGTAATATCCACTACCGCATAAATAGGCACTGCATTGATGGTCATTTCATCCAGTACATTGATCAGATCATCTGTAGTAGAATTTTCAGCAGGCTTAACCATGATGGTTAACTTATCGTCTGCACTTAACTGTCCCGCAGAGATCAGACCTTGTACCTCTTTTTTCTTGGCAATGATCGCGTCTCTGATACCGTCCTGGTCTTTAAAGCTGGTTACTTTCAGCTCAGGTGGTTTGGTTGCATCAGAACCGATACCGTAGTAGTAATAAATACGGTGATCTTTACTCAAAAGGATGGTCATTGCGGTGCTTTCTTTAACCTTGCTTTTTTCATCCTCTTTCATGTTATCCTCTTTGAAAGGCATCTGGATTTCCATAGTCTTTGGTTTAGACATGGTCGTCGTGAACATGAAGAAAGTAATCAGCAGGAATCCAAGATCCACCATCGGCGTTAAATCTACTCGGGGGGAACCTTTCCCACCCTTGACTTCCATTTCAGCCATAACTCAGCTTTTTTGATGGTAAAAGAGCGGGTACGCTCTTTTACCATTGGGGTTAATATTATTAAATAAGATAGATCGAACTTATTCCTTTTTACCTGCAGCTACTTCAGTTGCCAGGGCTGTACCCGGAGGTACTGCTTTACCATCAGTGATGAAGTTGAAGCGGAAAACTTTCTCATGTCCTAAAGTGGCTATCACTTTCTGAATTTCAGGATACTTAGCATCTCCGTCGGCCTTGATCGCGATACGTAACTTAGGGTTAGCATAGCGGGAAGTTTTGATCCAGTAAGACAGCTCGTTGGTCTCATAAGAAGCGGTAGTATCGGTCGGGATACCCGGGGCCGTTTTATCATACTCATTTCTCTGAGCCGGAGTCAGTGCCAGATAAGAACCCAGTTTGTTGAACGGTACACCGATCGAACCGCCTTCTTTGAAAGCTTTGATCTGTGCAGGGCTCAGGTTCAGACCTTTTGACTGGCTGATCTCTGTAATCAGTTCTTCTCTTACGTTAAGGTTATCGATAGAGAAAAATACTCTGCCATCTTTAGATAAGGACAACAACATGTAGTCGTTCGGGATCGGCATCGTTGAAGTTGATGCCGGAGTGCGAATTACCACTGGTTCCTGCGGCTTAAATTTAGTAGCCAACATGAAGAACGTCAACAGCAGAAACGCAACGTCACACATTGCCGTCATGTCCACATGACTCCCTTTACGGGGCATTTTTACTTTTGGCATTTTCTATTGTTTTAAATATTAGACGTAATTGGAAAAACTTTCCACAAATTTTTTCAGAAAATTTTACAAAGATTATTTGTAGTTAACTGCAAAGCTTTGTGTTAAAGTGAAACCACTCTCGTCAATATTGTAGTTTACGCCATCAATCAACGTTGTATAGAAGTTGTAGAAAATGATCGCGAAGAATGAAGTAGAGATACCCAGTGCAGTGTTGTACAGGGCCTCAGAGATACCCGCAGCCAGTGCAGTAGCATCAGGAGCACCTGCATTCGCCATTGCAGAGAATGATTTGATCATACCGATTACGGTACCGATCAGACCTAACAGGGTAGCTGCAGAAGCGATAGTAGATAAGAACACTAAGTTTTTCTCTAACATTGGTACTTCCAGTGCAGTTGCTTCTTCAACTTCTTTCTGAATAGATAATAATTTTTCGTCGTGAGTCAGCTCAGTGTTAACAGTCATTTCTTTGTACTTTAACAGACCTGCGCGCATTACGTTACCTACAGAACCACTTTGTTTATCACATTCAGCGATTGCTGCATCGATATTTTTATTAGCCAGGTGGTATTGTACTTTACGAACGAATTCACCACCATTGGTTTTACCTTTAGCTTTCATAATAGTAACTGCACGCTCAATAACGAATGCTAACATAACCAGGAAGGTTGCCATCAGCAGTGGTACGATAAAACCACCCAGGTACATGTTACCCATGAAATCACCAGGTTTTGGTTTGTGCTTCTCCGCATCCATAAAGTGTGAAGGATCTCCCAGTACCATGTGATAGATCAGTTGACCTACAACGATACATAATGCAACGATTGCAAGATTCACCCAAAAGCCATTTGAGTTGTTTGATTTGTTGGATTTGGTAGGTGCTGCTGCTTTAGGAGCATTTCTAACTTCTGCCATAATTCAATTTTTTGTTGTTTACGATTTTGTGTTTTTATTTTTTTCTGTCTATAAAAATGTAGTAGCAAAGATATTGGTTCGCTTGGAATAAACAATACCTTGAAAAAAAAATTACAACTGCCGTGAAAGCGAGACGGGCCCCACAGCACAGTTTTTAATACAAGGATATGCTTATCAGTTATTTATCAACGGAAACAATCTTTAATTTATTGCATTTGCCGTTAGAAATATCACAATTTCATAACAATGATTCTATACTATTTTTATCTAATATCTTGAAAATCAACGCTCCATCTGGTGCATACTGTGGTTGACCGCAGGCAAATAACTCGTCGACCAGCGCCTGTGCCTGCTCCTGCTGCATGGCCTTGGGTACAGCCATTCTTTTGGCCATTGTTTTTAATATAGCCAGCTGGCGACTATGCTGTATTGTACCTTGTTCATGCTTCAACTGCTCCACTATTGCCTCCAGCACCTGTGCTTCATGACCTGCTGCAATATCGGCCGGTACCCCCTGAATAGTAAAGCTTGCATCATCTTCCTGCTGAATATCGTAACCCAAGGCATACAATTCCGGCAGCACCTCTGCAAGGATCAGGGAATCTGCAGGGGCAAACTGCAGGGGTATGGGAAACAGCAGCTGCTGCGATACGTGCCTTTTCTGTGCCAGACTGGTCTCCAGCTTTTCATAGATGATCCGCTCCAGGGCTCTTTTCTGATGCAGGATAACCACTCCGGACTTCATTGTTGTGATAAGATATTCATTCCACTGAATAATGGATTTATGCCCTGCATCATCCGGTATATCATTGCTGAGTAATGATGGTTGTAAAGACATCGGAACCTCATCGGGCACTATGTCGCGGATGCCCATTGAGGGCATCTCCGGAAAAAAGGCCTGCTGCTGTTCTTTCCAGGCTTTACGATCTTCCTGCTTCGCAATGAAATGTGCCTGGCCGGGGCGGGAAAAGGTGTCGAACAGGTAGCCCGACTTGGCGGACTCCTGGCGGGTATTTGTATTCGGCAACTGAACCGAAGTCAGGTGCTGAATCTCCGGATCCAGTGTAAAGTCAATGGATGGGGCAACATTAAATTTATTCAATGCATATTTTACTGCGGCCTGCAGATAAGCATACATCATTTTATCATCGTCAAACTTTACTTCCTGCTTGGTCGGATGCACATTGACATCAACCTTGCGGGGATCAATCTCCAGGAATAAGACATATAAAGGAAACGATTCTTTAGCGATGAGCCCGTCATATGCCTGCTGTACCGCATGGTTGAGGTAAGCATTCTTGATAAAACGGTTGTTGATAAAGAAATACTGGCTGCCGCGGGTGCGTGCTGCGGCCTCCGGCTTGCCGATAAATCCGGTAATGTTCAACAAATCGGTCTGCTCCTCTACGGGCACCAGGTGCTTATCTACCTGGTTGCCGATCAGGGCCATGACCCGCTGACGCAGGTTACCTATACCCAGGTTGAACTGCTCAACATTATTATGGGTAAATTTAAAAGCTATATCGGGATGCGCCATCGCAATGCGGGTAAACTCATCCAGGATATGACGCAGCTCCGTAGCATTTGATTTCAGAAAATGCCTGCGGGCCGGTACATTATAAAAGAGGTTTTTGATGGATATGCTTGTCCCCTCCGGACAGGCAACCGGCTCTTGCTTTTCCACTTCTGAGGAAGCGATCTCGATCTGCGTGCCCAATGCTTCTCCCTGCTGGCGGGTCTTCAGACTGATCTGGGCCACCGCCGCAACAGAAGCCAGTGCCTCGCCACGAAACCCTTTGGTACGGATAGAAAAGAGGTCGTCTATTTTTTTGATTTTCGAGGTTGCATGTCTTTCAAAGCTCATGCGGGCATCTACGGCACTCATCCCCTTCCCGTTGTCTACTACCTGGATCAGCTCTTTACCGGCATCTTTCAGTACCAGGTGTACCTGTGTTGCACCGGCATCAATAGCATTTTCTAACAATTCTTTCACTGCGGATGCTGGGCGCTGAATAACCTCGCCTGCCGCTATCTGGTTGGCTAAATGATCGGGTAACAGTTGAATAATATCGGGCATATGCGTAAGGGGAGCAAGTAATTTTTTAGTGCTACAAAAGTAAACAAATATGCATTATGCCGGACAAAAAACAGGAGCCGGTATGAGCGACTCCTGTTATGAACTTTATATCATTAATATATTAACCGGTACTTTTTGCCACCTCTTCCTGCTGCTCTTCCGGTTCACTGTACTCTACTTTATATATACGGATGAGCATCATAAAGTAGGACAGGATCAGCGGACCGAAGATCAGACCGACAATCCCGAACAGGTTTAAGCCCAGTATGACCCCGAATACGGTAACCAGCGGATGCACATCTCCGAATTTCTTCAGGAACAGGAAGCGGATCACATTGTCTGTAGAGCCCACAATGATAAAACAATACAAGGCCAGGCCAATGGCATAGGAGGTCTCCCCTTTTGCCAGCAGGTATATACAGACCGGTACCCAGACAATCATGGTTCCGATCACCGGGATAACGGTAGCCATACCCGTAAGAATACCCCATAACACAGCACCTTCCACCCCGCAGAACCAGTATGCAAATATGGCTACGATACCCTGACATAGGGCCAGGAACGGAATACCGATCGCATTGGAGATAACCATATTCTGGGTTTCTTTCCAGACTTCATTACGGCTTTTACGCGCCAGGGGCACATATTCACGGAAACTGCTTTCCATTTTATGTCCGCCCATCAGCATAAAATAGAAGATGAATAATGCGGTGAAGATATTGGCAAAAAGATTGGCCGTCGCATTAAGGACCATAGGCAGGAAGCCCACTCCTTTCTGTACAAAGCCCAGTACCTGTTGCTGAGAGATTTTTACCTGTGGTACCTTCTGCTGTACATAATGATATATATCCAATGCTGCATCCCTGATCTTATCGGTATTGTTCAGTATCGAATTCAACTTTGGGGTAAGCACCTGTATCATTGCATATACAGGCCCCACCATAGCAATCAGTAGTCCTATGATGAGCACAGAAGCAGCCATCCAGCGTTTCCATTTGCGCTGGTCCACCAGCTTGAAATACCAGTTGCGGAACATAATATACAGGGCAGTGGCTCCCAGAAAGCCCGGAATAAAGTAGGTCAGTTTCCAGATGATCACAACTCCCAGAAAAAGAATCAGCAACAGGATAACGATTTGCCTGATCACATTGTTTTTAATAGCATCCATAAGCAGTATTTTGTTTCAAATTATAAATTATTTAAGAAAAGCCGCGCCCAATTATTAAGGATTTTGTAATTTTCTGAATCTGAATTGGTCTCATGACTAAAGTAACTTAGATTTGTGATATAAACACAACGAAAACCAATTAACCATTAAATTTTAACACTATGGCAAACAGTACAGGAAAAACCTTAGCTACACTTTTGATCGGAACAGCAGTAGGCGCAGCAGTAGGCTACATCCTAGGAACGGATAAAGACAAACGCGATGAGCAAATCGAAAAGCTGAAAGATTCTGTTTCTAAATTAAAAAACAAGGTAACTAAAAAGACCAAAGATCTGGAACAGGAAATTTTCGAATCATAAGTAACGCTTGATTGTTAGGAAGTAAAAAACTATTTTTGTTTCAACAAACTCAAGCATTCTTTTGGAAAATCCTATATCCGCTCTTAAAGCATACATAACCCGTTACATCAGCCTTCGCATTCAGGAAGTTCGTTTAGAAGCCCTGGAACGAGTGGTTAATGTAATGGGTTATTTGGTATACGCCTCTATCGCATTCGTAATCGTTTTTGCCATGTTCTGCTTCAGCGCACTGGGCCTTGCTGAATTTCTCAGCGCCCTGTTCGACAGCAAGACTGCCGGTTATCTGTCCATTGCAGGACTCATGCTCCTTTTTCTTTGTATCATGTTCTTCTTCAAAAAGAACATTATGCGCTTCTTAGCCGGCAAATTTATCTGGTTACTGACCAAACCAAGAGATGATGACGATGATGATGCTCCTGTAAAAAGTGATGCATAAACCCTCAAACCGATGTGCTTATGAACCAGACTATACCTAAAAAAACGAAAAAAACACGCAAAACCTATAATTCTCTCCGCGAGTTGCTGGCCGACCAGCGCAAGGTGAAGGATAGCTATAGGGATATGGAAGAGAATATGTTTTCATACATATTCGACCCTACTTCCATTGGCATGAATATAGCTTCTTCTCTGCTTGACCCCAATGCCAAAGGCATATTCAGCCTGGGCAATATTATCTCTCTTTTTAAGCGCAAACCGAAAGCCGGCCCTGCTAAGGAAAAGGCTGCATTGGCCGCAGTAGCTTCCGGCAAGTCTGTCAGGAAGGAAAAAAGCCTGGTTAAAACGGTTGCGATTTCATTTGTAAAATGGCAATTATTCAATCTTGCCTGCTGGGGTGTAGAAAAGGCCTATGACCGTTACAGGGCAACCCGCAAACAGAAGAAAGCGATCAAATCTTTACAGAAAGAAGCTGAAGCACTGGAAAAGGCTATCAATTAATTTTTTTCTGAGTATCCGTATATAGTAAACTGTCTTCTTCGTCCTTTTGTCCGGCAACAAAAGGACCAAAAATGCCTTTGTTTTCATCAAGGCGATTGCGGTGCACCACCATTTTGTACCGTTGCGTGCATTGATCGTCTGAGCTTAACGTGTAATGCGTTCGGTGCTCAACGATCGCAGCTCCACTCCAAAATGGCTATCGCTGTGATGAAAACAACAAGCGATCCGTACTGTACAGATCGCTCAAAATGGCGTTATAAATCCGGCGTTAATAAAATCATTAGCTCGGTCGATTCAGTCGGAAACCACTGTCTGAGCGCAGCGTTCTGGTTTGTGACCGACCGACACATTGATTTTTTGGTACTACCTTTTGCATCAAGGCAAAAGGTAGTAATTAGATTATAAATAGGCTACATCAATCAATATACTAGTCTTTGTTTCCTATAAACGGGTACTCATTTAATCTTTTACGGCAACATTGATGAATGCTGTGCATGAGCCTTACTGAGACGGCTTTGGACTTGTCTTAAATTCATAATCGCTATGACGCTCAAAGAATTTCCCATGCTATTTTGTTCTTATCAGACCACGACACACATATATAAATATGCAAATATTTACTAAAAAGTGGTTAATGCCCGTAAAATATCCGTGACGAAAGATGCATTACCCGGATTTATATAGTAAATTTGCCCATTACATTTTAAATTAGTGCTGTGGCAAAAAACATTTCATTTATCAATAGCATCAACCCGGAGTTTACAAAAGAACTGAAAGGACAAGTAGATGCTTATTTCAAAGAGAGCAATAAAAAGCAGACCGGTGACTGGCGCATTTATCATAAAACGATCGTTTTGATTGCTGCGTTAATTACGCTTTATGTGTTGCTGGTGTTCGGTAGCCTGCCTATCTGGGCCAATGTATTGATGTGCGCATTACTTGGACTGACGTTCTCCCTGATCGGATTTAATGTAATGCATGATGGCGGCCATGGCAGCTACTCTGATAAGAAATGGCTGAATAACGTTATGGGCTATTCCCTGAACATTATGGGTGGCAGCACCTATTTCTGGAAGGTGAAACATAATGTAATTCACCACACCTATACTAATATCGAAGGGCATGATGATGATATTGACATCAAACCATTCATCCGCACCAACAGAGAGCAAAAGCACTACCCTTTGCATCGATTCCAGCATATCTACAGCCTGGTACTATACTCTTTAACCTATATTACCTGGATCGGTTTTAATGATTTTACCAAATACTTTACGGGTAAGATCATGGATAAGAAAGTACCTAAGATGGCGACTAAAGACCATATCGGTTTCTGGACGACTAAGGTTTTCTATCTGGTTATGTTCATCGTTGTACCTATCGTAGTGGTGGGCTGGCAACATGCGCTGATCGGTTACCTGATCACGGCTGGTATTACCGGAGTGATTATCAGTATTGTATTTCAGCTGGCACATGTGGTTGAGGATGTTGAGTTTCCTATGCCTAATGAAGATACACACAAAATCGAACAAAACTGGTTTATACACCAGTTACAAACGACATCTAACTTTTCTACCCGCAGTAAAATAGTATCGTGGATGACCGGTGGTCTGAACTTCCAGGTGGAGCATCACCTGTTCCCTAAGATCAGCCATATCCACTACCCTGCCATCAACCGTATCGTACAGCAGGTATGTGCCAAATATAATGTGCCATATCACGAACACAGAACACTGATCGGCGCATTGGGTTCTCACCTGCAATACCTGAAAGTAGTGGGTCAGACTGCATAAAAAAGACATTTTCTTATAGAAAAGGCTGCTTATAGAGCAGCCTTTTCTATTTATGGAATACCCAATTTCAGGAAACAAAGACCTACTGCTCTTTGGGTTTCCATTTTCTATGATGTCCCATTAGCCTTGAAGCAAGAGTTCCTCCAGACAAAAGTTATATAGAACAATAAAGGCTGCCCAAGGGCAGCCTTTATTGTTCTATATAAGAGAATGGACTTATACCTGGAATACTCCGGCTTTCCATTCTTTATTGATCGGCGCATTGTTAGCGGCCTTAATACCTTCTGCGATCACCTTGCGGGTATCCAGCGGATCTATGATATCATCTACCCACAGACGGGAAGCTGCATAGTACGGAGTAGTCTGTTTATTATACTTATCCGTGATTTCTTTCAGCAGCGCCTGTTCTTTTTCCGGATCTATAGCTTCTCCTTTTGCTTTCAGTGAAGCCACCTGGATTTGCAATAATGTTTTTGCGGCCTGCTCACCACCCATTACCGCAACTTTGGCATTAGGCCATGCATATATAAATCGAGGATCGTAAGCCTTACCACACATCGCATAGTTACCGGCACCATAAGAGTTACCAATGATGATCGTGATCTTAGGCACGACGGAGTTGGCTACTGCATTCACCATCTTCGCACCATCTTTAGTAATACCAGAGTGCTCACTACGGGTACCAACCATAAAGCCGGTTACATCCTGCAGGAAGACCAATGGTATTTTCTTCTGGTTACAGTTCTGTATAAAACGGGCCGCTTTATCGGCACTGTCGCCATAGATTACGCCGCCCAATTGCATTTCTTTTTTACCACTCTTTACGATCGTACGCTGGTTGGCCACAATACCTACTGCCCACCCGTCAACACGTGCATAACCACATACAATGGTCTTACCGTAATCTTGTTTGAACTGATCGAATTCAGAATTATCTACGATACGCTCGATGATCTCGACAACATCATAAGGCTTATTGTTCTCAGCGCTCACCAGTCCACAGATCTCCTTAGGATCTTTCAATGGCAGTACCGGTTTCGCACGGTCAAATCCTGCATCTTCCGGTTTACCCAGCTTATCAACAATTCTTTTCACCTGATCCAGGCATTCCTGCTCGGTATCAAATTTATAATCAGCAATACCGCTGATCTCTGTATGCGTAGTAGCACCGCCCAGGGTTTCCTGGTCAGCATCTTCACCAATCGCCGCTTTCACCAGGTACGGTCCGGCCAGGAAGATAGAGGCATTACCGTTTACCATCAGCGTCTCGTCACTCATGATCGGCAGGTACGCCCCACCAGCCACACAGCTACCGGTTACAGCTGCAATCTGGGTAATACCCATAGCACTCATCTGTGCATTATTTCTGAATATGCGTCCGAAATGCTCCTTATCCGGGAAGATTTCGTCCTGCATCGGCAGGTATACACCTGCACTATCTACGATGTAGATCACCGGCAGCCGGTTTTCCATCGCGATCTCCTGCAGGCGCAGGTTTTTCTTACCCGTAATAGGGAACCAGGCTCCGGCTTTAACGGTATAGTCATTGGCAATGATCATACACTGACGGCCACTTACATAACCGATACCGGCTACCGTACCACCGGCAGGACAACCACCATGCTCCGGGTACATCTCATAACCGGCAAAAATACCCAGCTCCAGGAAGTCAGAGTCTTTATCAGTCAGGTATTCGATACGCTCACGAGGCGACATTTTGCCTTTGGCTTTTCCTTTTTCAATTGCTTTCTTTCCACCACCCTCTTCAATCACTGCTTTACGCTGTCTCACCTGGCTGGTGATCAGGCGCATGGCATCTTCATTTTTATTGAATTCTAAATTCATAATATAATATGTTCAGATATAGATAAATTCGGGGCGTAAGTTACTCTTTTTTTAGCTATTTAAAGATAAGCTCATTTCTGCTGAATCTATGGAGCCTGAGAAGCAAAAAGGATCGCATAGACATGCGATCCCTGAGCTGTGAAGAGAAATGATTATATCATTATAAGTATACAAAGTATACTTGCTTTTTCATCAGGTGTAGTGTAATAGCTGCGTAGGTTTAGCAGGTATTAATTATGGGTGTAGGGATCAGTATCTGCCCTGCCCATATACCCCTAAAGGACAACAATGGCAGACCTGACATTTTTATAGATAGTATGTTATTTTCATTGTTTTACTACTTTGACACTCAGTAGTCGTTCCGTTCCGTTTGTAATAATTACCGTATACGTACCCGCTGCATAAGCGCCAAGCTCCAGATTAGCTACATCAGCCACAGCCCTTTGCTGTATCAACTGCTTGCCGGAGATATCATATACCTGTATCACTGATCCGATTTGCAGCCCTTTAACATGCACCACATCAGGAGTAGGATTAGGATAGAGTACTATAGGCAGATCGTCACAATTGGTGTGTACCAGTACCACGGCACTATAGGCGTACTGACCATCCCAGTCAATCATCTTCAGGCGGTAATACCCTGGACCGGCAGGTTGCTCATAGCTAAACTCATAAGTACTTCCGGCAATATTTTTTGCTGATATACTACCCATCTGCTTATAACTGCTTCCGTCCTTGCTATATTCTACCTCGAAACGGTCCAGCGATTGCTCTTCTGCGGTAAGCCAGTTCAATTGTGCAGCACAGGCCATTGGTTTCCCAGTAAAGCTCAACAGCGTTACCGGTAAAGGAGAGTTCGCATCCGGAGACTTGGTAAACCAGCTGCCTGCATCACCGCAATTAGTTGCTGTACTGGTCAGCGAGAAACCACGAACATGAATTACAGAGCCACCAACACTACCCGTAATATCGGTACCCGAAGGGCCTGTATTCCAGTTTCCGTTACCCTGATATTGCGTAATAAAAGCATTCGGATCACCACCAAATACGGTTATATATGTACCGCCGTTCGTTGCACTATTATGCTGCAGGTTCATGGTTACACCACTACCATTAGTACTGGTGATCTGCCAGACGCGGTCCACACCCTCTTCAGGCGCATGAATCACTATACCTCCGATGCTCTGTGCATCAGCATAGTTTTTAACCCGTACCTGGAAGTTATCAGTTACGGTACCATCATTGCGCAGGATAGCAGGGGTAAAATCGCGCCCGCCGCTATACGTTTCCGCACGTCCGATCGGGAATACAAAGCTGGCCCCGCTGGCCAGTCCTGTCTTTTCTACCGCTCCGGCACAGGCTGTTGTACCATTGGTCAGGAAGTAGGCAGCATCAGGTGCTACAGTCGTACTCCAGGTGCCATTAGCCGTAAAATCGAAGTTATTATTACCCAGGTTTACATCGCCGCTTACCGCGTCAAACACCAATGCACCTTCTAAACGGGTATTGCTGTTAACCAGGTTTACATTATTGGCATTTTTTATATGCATGGAGATATCCATAGCCACATTTCCCCCATCTATATTCTGAGCAAAATTGCCGCTGCTGTATGCAGAGAGACAAGGTGAGCTACTGAGGTAGCTTGCCGGAACGGCAGGTCGCGGAGCTATAAAGTTTACATTTCCACCAGGCGTTGTATTTGCCATGGCTTCATTATCTGATACAAGAGCGGTAGTGGCATTAGTCCAGGTATTGCCATAAAAGTTAATCGTCCCTCCGGGCGATACTTTCAGCGTACCATTATTAACAAAATCACCATATACACTCAGCACACCACCGCTTTGTACCGTAATATTACCATTATTGATCAGGGCACCGTATACATCGTATACACCCGCAGGGCCAATCTCTATGCTGCCTGCAGCCGATATGGACTGGTCGCCGCTTGTAGCGCCTGTATAATTTACATACTGGCTGTAGCCTATAGCCCCACCGGTAGTGCAAGCCCCCTGCTGGCCACTGGCCTTATGAGCAAAAAGAATGGTCATTAATGACAGGCTATAAATAACCGGCCTCCATTTTATGATTTGATTCATTTTTGATTGCTTTTAAAATAAGAAAATAGAAGTGTATGCCAGTATTTAACCGTATTACATGGCATACGATCCCCTGTACCGGGTTTTCGCTCTATGTCATGATCGAACGAAAACCGGCAAAAATGTTTAAGGGATAAAAGTTTGTGAATTAAGGGCAGATCAACATGATGGTTTTTCAGACTGTCCGGGCATAAATGCCGGATTATCGATCATGTATACCCGATTTAGAGGAAGCTTATGGCTTCACATATACCGGACCACCACTGGTTAAGAAGTACATGGCACCAGAAGGCAGGGATGCATCAGCAACAGCATCTGCAGGTGTATTATATTTAGGCAGGTTAGCAAACACAATATTACCATTAACAACAGCACCGGTAGTTTGTGTAGACAGTACGGTCAGTGCATTCTTTCTTTGTAAACCTGTTCCTGTTCCGACAGTAAATAAAGCGTTGTCAACGGGTTGATTATATTTACCCACTACTGCTCCGTAAGCCATACCTGGAGTTGCGATATTACTACTCCCGGCCATCAGCGACCAGCGAGCTGAATCAACGTTTCCCTCTCCAAATACTGCGCTCGCTCCTAATGTTCCTAATCCGCTTCCCACTACAGCTCTGTTACTAGCACCAACTACAATACTAGCAGGCATCGACACATCATTCAACTGGCCAGTAACAATACTCTGATATGCTGTTGAACGAACGGTATTAAACTCTCCGCTTACAATATTGGTTTTGGCAGAATCTTTATTGAAGTTTCCTATTACCAGCGAACTCGCTCCGCCATAAAGAACATTGGTGCTACCACCTACTATACTATTACTTGCAAGACCAGAGCCAGAAAATCCGCTTATAATATTGCTGCCACCCAATACTACAGATCCTACCGAATTGCTCACATTATTACCAAAACCAAACATACCGGAAGCGGTAGCTCCTGCACCTGCTGTATTTAAAGAGCCAATAGCAAAAACACCACGTGCATTAATGGTATTGCTGAAACCAGACACTATCGCTTCAGTCGCTACAGGACCAAGAACATTGTTCTGTCCCGCTACTAGATTATAATTTGCAGAATCTATATTTAACGACCCGAAAATGGCAGCATTACTTGCATTGACGAGTTTGTTCCCATTTCCGCTCACTATATTATTATCAGTATTGGCCGTAGCATTTTCGATCTTATTTCCCCCTCCAAGCAGCAAGTTATTTCCTCCGTTCATGGTTCCTGTAAGCATATTGCTGGAACCTCCCACTACATTATATCTGTGTGCAATGCGGTTGCCGATATTGTTATTGAAGCCTCCTACTATATTGGCATAACCATTAGATATATTGCTATTACCAAAAACAGCACTGAATGTTCCCGAAGAGCCAACAGTATTTGACTGACCTGCTACTAGTGTATAAAGGGCAGAGTCATTGTTACCAAAGCCAAATACTGCGCTCCTGGCACCGCTTAAATAGTTGTTCTGGCCACCTACTATTGAAGCATAGCCGGTTGATGCCACACTATTCGACTGCCCGTACATTAAACTATTCCTGGCAGAATCTTTGTTATCCAAACCCCATATCAGGCTATTCAAAGTCATCACATTGGCATCAAAATTCCCGGAACCTCCAAACAAACTACCATTCTGATTAAAAATGGCGCGAGTGATCCCATTGGTCCCAACCGCCAGATTTTGTGCATCTGTTGTACCCCAGTAATTGGCAGGCCCTGCAGCTGTACCTAAAGCAGTCGGAGGTACAGTTCCAGCATTCCCTTTCAAATTCCAGTAATTCGCATCTGTTTTTGCAGTGGTCGTCAACAGGTTCCATTGGCCTTGCCATACGACTAAGCCTGTATCAAGACCATTCGCACCAAGTGCATTGCTGTATACAATCATACCTGTAACCGGTGTACCAGCAAGGCCCCATACAAGACGGTCTGTCAGGGTAACACGGGTAGGTAAAAAACCTTTATTAGTACTCTCCAGTTCCAATAAGGAACCCTCATTAATGGTAACGGGATTGTTACCGAATTTCACTTGTGCGTCAGCCTTAGCCCATAAACCTGCCGCAACCATCAGTAATAAAGAAAATCTTTTCATGTTTTTTAAATTTTTACTCTTCATATTTTTATTAGGCAGCAAAGGTCCGACGATATCTGCTTTCGGCAAACGCTACTTTAGTAGTAAATTGTGCAGCATCATCATTTATCAGGGTCCAAAACGTACGATTTTAAGCACTGCTTTACGCCGCTGCTGCTGCGTAACCACAATATAATACGGTGCTGAAGCATAAGGCCTCATATCAATAGGTTCGCAGAATTTTTGCACATCAATGGTATGTAGTAGTCTTCCGTCTGTAGTATACAATTGCAACACCTGGCCTTTTTCCAGTCCGTTTATATACACCCAGCCATCGCTTACGGGATTAGGGAATGCGTGTATCTGAGTGCAATCGATATATATCAGTAGCGGAGGACTATCTATAGAAGTACTATCCTCAAAAACAATGCGCAGCTGGTAACGATTCAGGTCCTGGAGCGGGAAGGCATCATTCAGATGATAGGTGTTGGCATCATTGGCTGCATTAACCATCAGGCCCGTCAACTCACTGATGCTGCCCGCGCTGTCTGCACTGCGCCATACTTCAATACGATTTATGGCAAGCTCATCCAACTTAAGGTGCAGATCAAGATCTACAGTACAACCCTTGCGCTTTATACTAAATTGCAGCAAACTGTCTGCACTCACAGTATCTTTTCTGAACCAGGTATTCTTATTATCGCAACCCGCGGCGGTAGTATCAAAGATATATGCACCCTGTGCAGCAGAAGCAATACCAGCATTGCCCAGACCGGTACCCAGAGACCGGGGGCCTCCTTTTCCGTTCTTAGTAGACCTGTCGTCCTTAAACTGCATGATGGTACTGAAGGTTCCTGATGGAGTAACAAAAAGATCATCAATATCATTAGTTAAACCCGTACGGTGCATCATGGCCATCGCCACTTCACCACCAGCTGTAGTATGTACCCTCCACAGATGGTCATGGGCCGGGTCGGACGGACTGCCCGTTGTATAACCTATAGCCTGTACCTGGGCATATGATTTCACATCGGCACGGATGATTTCTGTCTGCACACTTCGATTCTCCACCGCTATAGGGCTAAAGTTGCGTGCTCCATCGCTGCCTGTTTCTGAAAGACCTATCGGGAACACAAAATTACTGCCGGCAGCAATCTGCTCTTTCTGCACCATTCCCTTACAGGTAAGGGTATCTATACTATTATTAGTGATCAGAAAAGCCTCTCGGGCATCTGGTATAGACCAGTTATAGCCTGCATATTTTTCAAATACAAAATCACGGTCATTTAAGAGTATATCTCCATCCGGTACAGCAAAGTCCAGCATACCACTCAGGCGGGTATCGGTTTCCTCCAGGCGAATGTTGTTTGGGTTAGCTACTTGTAATATAATATCCATGGGTACATTACCCCCCTGCAGAATCTGTTCAAAATTGCCCCCGCTATAATTGTCCATAACACAGGCCGAAGCATGTACCGATGGAGAAATTACGGGTCTTGGTGCTGCGAACTGTATCGTACCGCCGGAAACGGTATCGGGAAAAGGGGCTCCATCGCCCACTACAGCATCTGTATCATTCTGCCACACAGTACCGTAGAAAATAATTGTGGCACCGGGCTCTACGAATAGTAGCCCCTTATTATCCACAGATCCATAAATGCTCAGTACAGATCCCGATTTCAGCCTCACAATAGCCCCCGGCTGTATCGTCACCGAAGCATAAACCGTTACGTTCGAGGTTGCGGAAAGGTACCAGTCGGCAGTAAATATGTTATTAGGATCGTTGTTCCCATCCAGAATAACCAAGTCTCCCATGGCATAACTGGCAGTACCCTGTTCCGAAATGCCGGTAAAGTGGGCCCCGGGCGTATCACACGGAGTAGTCTGTGCATACAAATCTACGGTGGTACATAAGCGGCTTAGCAATATGCACCACATCAATAATTTCAAATAACCCTTTATACGAGAAAGAGTATACACATTCCGGAAAAAAAACATTTGCAGTAGCTCAGATATACGAAACAAAGATATTAATATTAACAATAATTACTACCCGTAACAGTGCCCGGTTACTACAAAAGTAGTAGCTAAGATGGCTACAAACAGCTGAAAGAGCGCTTAACTTTCTCTACTTTTACACGTAGTATAGGTAGTCCGGCATTTAGCTATACACTAAAATATTTCTATGACAGTTACCTATGATCTCGTGTGTCTCCCAAAGCTTAAGTCAGGCAAGCTCCTGAATACATGGTCATGCGGCATACTGATCGTACTGCTTTTCCTCCTTTCCTGCAGACGACCTTCGAACCAGGGCAATACACTCCCTGTTACACCGGATGACCTGAAATGGATAGACAGCCTTAAATCTGAAGCACAGCAGACAGGTCAAACCGACAGTGCGCTCTCCTATTATGCGCTAATTAAACAGCTTGCCCGACAAAAGAAATATGATGAAGTGCTTTTTGATGCTTATTGCCTTTCTGCCATGGCCCTCATTAATAAGCAAGGTAATTTCGAAGGAGCAAAAGCGCAGTTGGACAGTATCAGCGGACTGGATATTTCTCTGAGTCCGCAAATGGAAGTATCGCTTGACCTACGGTACGGTGTAGTGTATAATGTATCAGATTCTGCTATCTTCTTCCTGAAAAAATCGCTGGATAACCCACAGTTACTTGACCAGGAAGATAAGTTACTGGCCAAAGCTACATTGAGCACTTTATTTGCTTCCAGAAAAAACTACGATCTGGCCTATGAATATGCAATAGACTATCTCAAAGAGAATAAAACCAGGAAAGACCCGGTTAAGAAACTGAAGGGAGCGGTCATTACCCTCAACAATCTCTATATTATAGAACAAGGACGCAAAGACACCGCACAGGCCTTCCGCTACTTGCAGCAAGCTATACAACTGGACAAAGACTCTGCTGACCACTCCATGTTCAGTAACGTGTACCAGAACATGGGCAAGTATTACCTGAACATGGGCGATACAAAACAAGCCTGGAAATATTTCAGCATCTTCGAACAGATTATCCGGGAACACTATGAGAATGAGTATTTGTTTTATCCCAGACTGTATGAAGCAGAGGTATTATTTGCCGAACAAAAATATGATTCCTGCATGCTGCTCTTACAACAGGCAGCAACTATTATTGATCCTGAAGACCTGGGCGACCCACCGATACAAAAAGAATATTTTGAATGCCTTTACAGGGTATATCAGCAAAAAGGCAATACTACCAGTGCGCTAAAGGCCCTCGAGCGCAGGAATGTATACAGCGATGTATTATACCAGCAGGATACTGATAATAGACTCACCTCCTACGAACGGGAGCGGAAGCAGGAGGCCGCAGATAAGGCGATTGCCGCAAAAGAGCAAAAAATAGAGAGACAAACGCTCGTGTCCCGTTTTCTTATTGCAGGCTGCATTCTGCTCCTGATCCTGATTATTGTCAGCTACCTTTACTGGCGCAATAAAAAGGCCCTGGAAACGCAAAAACTAAAGGAGCTGGAGCAGCGGTCTGCACTGGAACGTGCGCGTCTGCTGATAGAGGTGGAAAGCAAAGAGCGCAAACGGATAGCCCGCGAACTGCATGATGAAATAGGCAGTACCCTGACAACTATCGGTCTTGCCGTACAGGTGCTTAAACAGAACACAACCGGACCTGCTCCGGCCCTGGATATCATTGAACGAAATAGCAGGAAGCTAACCTTACAGGCAAAAGAGATTGTATGGAGCCTGAATGACAGTAACGATAACCTCGCCAGCCTGCTCGCGCGCATACGCCATTACTGTGTACAATTCCTGTCAGATGTGGATTTTAGCCATTCGGTTACCATACCGGAAGACATACCAGATATGAACATAGAAGGGTTTAAACGCCGCTACATCTTTCAGACCATAAAAGAAATTGTGAATAATGCCGTAAAACATAGCCAGGCGGATAAAATCAATGTTTCGGTACAGATAAATGATCAGCAGCTCACGGTACAGATTGCAGATAATGGAACTGGTATGCAACCAGAGGCATTCCCAAACAAGGGTAACGGATTAGGCAATACCCGTAATAATATTACGGCCATCGGAGGTACCATTTCCTGGATCGAACGGGCGGGAACTATCGTTTCTATAAAGGTTCCTTTGCCATAATGCCATATTTTCAGTTACTTTGTATGAGTACAGCCTGAATCCGTAAAATGAATCCCATGATCTCTGTTATTATTGTTGAAGACCAGGAGGACACCCGTTTTCTGCTGCAGACCATGCTCATGAATGAAAGCAGTATCAATTGTATTGGTACCGCAGTAAATGGGACAGAGAGTCTTAGGCTGATCCCCTCCCTTCAGCCTGATGTGGTTCTGATGGATATCGGATTGCCTGACATCAGCGGAGTGGAATGTGTACGCAGGCTTAAAAGCAGCTGTCCGAAAGTAGAGTTTATCATGTGTACGATAATGGACACCGCCGAAAGCGTATTTGAATCCATCCTTGCGGGTGCCAGCTCCTATGTGCTCAAAAACAGTGCAGCTACAGAAATTATTAACACCATACAGGAAGTACATGCTGGTCGTAGCCCTATGGATGGGGACATTGCCCGTAAAATGATCAGTGTACTGCAACATAAGCCTCAACGATCGGATTATGGCATTACGCCCAAAGAACACGAAGTATTGGAATCACTTTCTAAGGGATTCACATACCAGGAAATATCAGATAAGCTGTTCATCTCTGTTAAAACCCTGAAAGGTCATATCTATCGTATCTACCAGAAGCTGCAGGTTAACAACCGGGTGGAGGCGATCAATAAATACCTTGGCAACCACCGTCAATCCTGAGGGTAACTATCAGGACTGGCAAAGCATCTATAAATATCCTTTATAGCCCTTTTCTCCGGCCTGTAGGTTTGAAGCAAATTTTACTACCTTTGCTCCAAAATTGTTCAAAAATACCTTATATGAATAACGCATATTTTTCTTTCCCGATGCCTCAGAATGAGCCGGTACGCGATTATGCGCCCAACAGCGCAGATGCTAAAAACTTAAAAGCAGCTATTGCCGACCTGAAGGCCCAGGTAAGAGACATTCCGATGTATATCGGCGGAGAAGAAGTTCGTACAGATAACAAAGTAAGCATTCACCCACCGCATGAAACAGCACACCTGCTGGGTCATTTCAGCATGGGCGATGAAACGCATATCAACAAAGCCATCGAAGCGGCACTGAAAGCCCGTGATCAATGGGCTGCTACCAGCTGGGAGCACCGTGCGTCTATCTTCCTGAAAGCAGCAGACCTGCTGGCCAATAAATATCGTTTTAAAATGAACGCAGCAACGATGCTGGGTCAGAGTAAAAACGCATACCAGGCTGAGATTGACAGCGCTTGTGAGCTGATCGATTTCTTACGCTTCAACGTACACTTCCTGAGCCAGATCTATGCACAACAGCCGATCTCTGCACCAGGCGTGAACAACCGTATGGAGTACCGCGCACTGGAAGGTTTTGTACTGGCGATTACACCATTCAACTTTACGGCAATCGGTGGTAACCTGCCTACTGCTCCGGCTATGTGTGGTAACGTTATCGTATGGAAACCAGCTAACACCCAGGTATACTCTGCAAGCGTATTCATGGAGATCCTGAAAGAAGCAGGCTTACCTGATGGGGTGATCAACCTGGTATATGCAGGCGGACCAACTATCGGTGACATCTGTTTCAAACATAAAGACTTTGCAGGCGTACACTTCACCGGTTCTACAGGCGTATTCAATACGATGTGGAAAACAATCGGAGAAAATGCTCCTCATTATAAATCTTATCCTAGAATCGTAGGGGAGACTGGTGGTAAAGACTTCGTATATGCACACCCAAGTGCTGATGCCGATGCGGTAGCTGCTAACCTGCTGCGCGGTGCTTTTGAATACCAGGGACAAAAATGTTCTGCTGCATCAAGAGCATACTTACCTTCTAATATCGCTGAAGCGGTAAAATCTAAATTACTGGCTGAGATGAAAACCCTGAAAATGGGTCCTGTTGATGATTTCACCAATTTCGTAAACGCGGTAATTGATGAGAAATCATTTGACAAACTGGCTAACTATATTGATGGCGTAAAAAACAGCAGCGATGCCGAAATCATTGCCGGTGGCAGCTATGATAAGAGCAAAGGATACTTCATCGAACCAACTGTAATTGAAGCTAAAAAAGCGGATTACGTTACCATGTGTGAAGAACTGTTCGGACCTGTACTGACCATCTACGTTTACGATGAGCAGGAATGGGATAGCATCCTGGATACTGTAGACCGTACTTCAGGTTATGCCCTGACCGGTTCTATCTTTGCCAAAGACAGACAAGTAATCGAATACCTGACGAAGCGCCTGGTTAACGCTGCAGGTAACTTCTATATCAATGATAAACCTACCGGCGCAGTAGTAGGCCAGCAGCCATTCGGCGGTGCCCGTGCATCCGGAACGAATGATAAAGCAGGTTCTGCCCTGAACCTGTACCGTTGGTTAAGTGCCCGTACCATTAAGGAAACTTTTGTACCGGTTACGAACTATCGTTACCCATTCCATCAGGAAGGTTAATCCGGTAAAGACTATAATTTAATCACAAAGGAGCAGCGTAACCGCTGCTCCTTTTTTGTACCTTTGTATACGCTTTAGGGGTATTCCTTTATGGAATTGAGAGAGTCCCTCAGTACCTGATCCGGTTGATACCGGCGTAGGAAAAAGCATCCCGGCACATACGACACATCTTGTCCGTGCCTTTGCTTTTCTTTGTGTAACAAGGCTGAGGAACAATACCCTATCCTTACACAGATATTCCATGCAAGAAACGAAACATACATTTCCTACTGTACTGACCATTGCCGGCTTCGACGGCAGCGGTGGTGCAGGCATACAGGCCGACATCAAAACCATATCTGCACTGGGTGGTTATGCTACTTCTGTATTGACGGCACTGCCTATACAAAATACGATGGGCGTAAAGCAGGTGTACCCTATTCCGTCCGCAATAGTAGCGGCACAGCTGGAGACGGTACTGGAAGATATACGACCGCACGCCATCAAAATAGGGATGCTGCACAAGACAGCACATATAGAAGCGATCTGTACGGTATTATCGGGTTATCCTGACATCCCGGTCATACTGGACCCGGTTATGATTTCCTCTTCAGGCACAAGGCTGCTTGATACATCAGCTATAGCAACGATGCAGTCACTGCTGTTTCCGGTCATTGCACTGCTTACCCCAAATATGGACGAGGCCGCAATACTGGCAGGAATCTCTGTACAATCCGTTTCTGATATGGAAAGAGCCGGAAAAATTATCCTGCAACAAGGCTGTCCGGCGGTACTGGTTAAAGGCGGACATATGGAAGGAGCGGAATTACAGGCTATTTATGTTACCGTAAAAGGCGAGCAACATACATTTACCCAGCCTCGTGTAGATAGTACCAATACACATGGTACCGGCTGTACCCTTTCGGCGGCTATTGCAACTTTCCTGGCTAAGGGCTATACAATGATCAAAGCGATCGAAGCAGCACAGGAATATGTACATAAGGCTATACTGGCTTCAAAAGGCGTACACATCGGCAGCGGCAAAGGCAGCCTGAATCACTTTTTTGACCCGCAGGTCATGCACACTATAAACATATAAGCACATGCACACAATCTGGCAGGATATAGAATCGGTTATTTTTGATATGGACGGGGTGATCATCGACTCCATGCATTTCTGGCAACAGGCAGAAGAGGAGATCTTCGGCAGCTTAGGCGTTACCCTAAGCCCGGAACTGTGTGCCCGTACAGCCGCTATGACAACCACCGAAGTAACCCGTTTCTGGTACGAAACCTCACCCTGGAACGGCCCTACACTGGATGAGGTGTCAGAGCTGGTGATCCGATATGTGGGCGAACTGATCCATACCAAGGGAGAGGCCATAGAAGGTATACAGCATACCATTCAGCAATTGCATGCCCGCGGTTACCGGCTGGGACTGGCTACCAATGCGCCTACACAGCTGATCCCTATTGTGCTGCATAAACTGGAGCTGGCTGCCTACTTTAGCTATTGTGCCTCAGGAGAAGATGAGGAGCAGGGAAAACCACATCCGGCTATTTACCTGAAAGTAGCCAGGGAGTTGGGTACCGCACCACAAAAGTGTCTTGTTTTTGAAGACTCCTTTTTCGGAGCCACTGCTGCAAAACGCGCCGGTATGAGGGTTATTGCCCTGCAGCCTGAACCAGCCGATCCGCGCATACATGCACTGGCCGACAGGTGTATTCCACATTTTCAGGCACTGGAATGGTAGAACCCATCCGCATTTCTTATCTTTAATTCTATTATTACACCGATAAAAAAATATTCATCTGTGGCTAAACTTGACGTCTTTCACCGCTACCTACATATCGTTAATTTCTTATTGAAAAAACCGGCTTCGCTGGATGAGATTAACGATTACCTCTCCATCAAATCGGAGCAGGATGGCCTGAACTATATTGTATCGAACCGTACCTTCCTGAGAGATAAGGAGGCGATCTTCTCGCTGTTCAAGCTGGACATCCAGTATAACAATAAGGAGAACCAATATTACATCAGCGAGGATGATAGTCCGGAAGATGTGCACCAGCGGCTGCTGGAGGCTTTCAGTACCTTCAATGCACTGCAGTTTACCCAGGATATACCCAATAAAGTACAGTTTGAAAAACGCCGCCCCCAGGGACTGGAATTTTTTCGCACCATCCTGCAGGCCATTTCGCAGCAAAGGGAACTAGTATTTGATTATAAAAAATTCTATGAAGATAAACCCCAGCGCCGTAATGCCCAGCCATTACTGCTGAAGGAGTACAAGCACCGCTGGTACCTGCTGGCACTGGATACAGTAGAACAGGATATCCGTACGTTTGGACTGGATCGTATGGACAACCTGCTGATCTCTACAAAGAAGTACAAAAAGGATAAACAGATGCTGCCGGAAACTTATTTCCAGCATGCATTCGGTATTATGAAGCCGAATAATGAGGCTTTGGAAGAAACGATACTCTCCTTCAATGCCGTTTCGGGCAATTATGTAAAGACAATGCCCTTCCATCATTCTCAAAAAATACTCATCGACACGGAGGATGAACTGCGCATCTCTCTGAAAGTACACCTTACCCAGGACTTTATCCTGGAGCTGCTGTCTCATGGCGCATATGTAAAAATATTGCAGCCTGCTGCCCTTGTGGACAGGGTGAAACAGGCCCTGCAGGAGGCTTTACAGCAATATAAATAGCTTGTGTAATATTTTAACAGCTTAATATAGGATAGATATGTGGTAAAACCAGGCAAATGTCGTACATTTGCAAAAATTTAATTTATCACAGATGGAAAATCTGCGACACATACCCATAGAGGTGCTCGAAAAGACCCTCACGGAGTGGGGAGAGCCAAAATTCCGGATCAAGCAGATCAAAGAATGGATTTGGCAGAAAAATATCGGATCAATCGAGGAAATGAGCAACATTTCCAAAGAGCTCAGAAACAAACTGCATGAGCTTTTCTATATTCCTAAAGTCAGCGTCGATCATAGTCAATTCAGTGAAGATGGTACGGTAAAAAGCCGTTTCCGCCTGCACGATAACCGCTATGTGGAAGGGGTTCTGATCCCTACCGACACCAGAACTACTGCCTGCGTATCTTCACAGGTAGGTTGCAGCCTTAGCTGTAAGTTCTGTGCTACAGGATATATGAAGCGTATGCGTAACCTGGACTGGGATGAGATCGTGGATGAAGTGACCCTGCTGAATGAACAATCTGAAAAACATTTCGGACGTAAGCTCAGCAATATTGTTTTTATGGGTATGGGCGAGCCTTTGCTCAACTATAAGAACATGATGCAGGCCGTGGAACGCATTACCGCACCGGAAGGTCTGGGCATGAGTCCGCGCCGTATTACGGTATCTACAGCCGGGGTGGCCAAAATGATTCGTCAGCTGGGCGATGATGGTGTCCGTTTCAAACTGGCCCTGAGTCTGCACGCTGCCAATGATCAAAAGCGTAACGAGATCATGCCGATCAATGAATCGAACGACCTTAAATCGCTGATCGAGGCCCTGAATTATTTTTACCAAAAGACCAAAAGCGAGATCACCCTGGAGTATATTCTCTTCTCGGAGTTTAACGACAGCCTGGAAGACGCTGCTGATCTGGTAAAGGTCTTCCGTCAGATTCCTGCCGACCTGGTGAATATCATTGAATATAACCCGATCGAGATGGCTGATTTCAAAAAGCCTAATGAAGCGGTTACCGACCGTTTTATGGACTACCTGGCCAAGCACAGAGTTAATGCCCGCCTGAGAAGGAGCCGTGGCAAGGACATTGATGCCGCTTGTGGTCAGCTGGCCAATATCGATCACGAACAACCAAATGCATAATTTTCAAAAAGGATTGCCTGTGCGATAAACGTACAGGCCTTTGTATATTTCTTATATGAATAAAAAATTTTCGAGTAAAAACACGGATAGCGCCTCTATTCAGGACGAATTTCAAAAAGAGCGTGATGCTGCCCGCCAAAAGTTTTCTGAAAAGGACCGTAAGGACTTCTGGAAAAACTTTGACCAGGACAATACACACCCTAAACGCAATAGCGAAAAGAGTGCCCGTCGTTTTGAAGCCAATAATAAGGATGTAGCGAATCGCCCTGCTAAAGCTTATGGCAAAAAAGCAGACGATGATGGCTTCCGTGGTAAAGACGGGGAGAAAAAAGATTTCAAACCGGGAAGAAAAGATTTCAACTCCGGAGACAAAGGTGGCTTCAAATCAAAAGACAGAGACTTTGGGCCTAAACGCGAGTTTGGCAACAGAGACGCTGATCGCGGAGACAGAAAAGATTTCAAACCAAGAGACAGAGACTTTGGTCCTAAACGTGAGTTTGGTAACAGAGATGCTGATCGCGGAGACAGAAAAGATTTCAAATCAAGAGACAGAGACTTTGGTCCTAAACGTGAGTTTGGTAACAAAGATGCTAATCGCGGAGATAGAAAAGATTTCAAACCAAGAGACAGAGATTTCGGCCCTAAACGTGAATTTGGTAACAGAGATGCTGATCGCGGAGACAGAAAAGACTTCAAACCAAGAGACAGAGATTTCGGCCCTAAACGTGAGTCTGGTAACAGAGACGCTGATCGCGGAGACAGAAAAGATTTCAAACCAAGAGACAGAGATTTCGGCCCTAAACGTGAGTTTGGTAACAGAGACGCTGATCGTGGAGACAGAAAAGACTTCAAATCAAGAGACAGAGATTTCGGTCCTAAACGTGAGTTCGGCAACAGAGACGCTGATCGCGGAGACAGAAAAGACTTCAAATCAAGAGACAGAGACTTCGGCCCTAAACGCGAGTTTGGTAACAGAGACGCTGATCGCGGAGACAGAAAAGATTTCAAATCAAGAGACAGAGACTTTGGTCCTAAACGCGAGTTTGGTAACAGAGACGCTGATCGCGGAGACAGAAAAGACTTCAAATCAAGAGACAGAGATTTTAAAGGAGAGAAAGGTGGTCCTAAAGATCGCCCGTTCAAAAGAGAACATAAGCGCCCTGAAGATGCGTTCAAAGAGCATTTTGACTATGAGCATCCGCAGGCAAAGGCCTATGATACCAATGGCAATAAAGGCGTTACTACAGAGCAGCAAACGCCATCTGTAGCAACAGAAGCCATGCCGCTGAATAAATATATTGCGCACTGTGGTGTATGCAGCCGCAGAGATGCAGTGGAACTGATTAAGGAAGGTAAGGTTACTGTAAACAGTAAAGTGGTTATGGAACCGGGTCTGAAGATCAATTCTGGCGACATCGTGCAGATGGAAGGTAAGGAACTGAAGGTACAGAAGAACCTGGTATATGTACTGCTGAACAAACCAAAAGGATTTATCACTACAACGGACGATCCTAAAGGGCGTAAAACGGTAATGGATATATTCGGTGATAATATTGATGAGCGCGTATTTCCTGTAGGCCGTCTGGACCGTAATACAACAGGTCTGTTATTGCTGACCAATGATGGTGACGTGGCACAACAATTATCGCATCCTAAATATGAGAACCGCAAGATCTACCAGGTAACACTGAATAAAAATGTTGCAGCGAATGATTTTGAGAAGATTCTTGGCGGACTGGAACTGGAAGACGGGATGACTAAAGTAGATCAACTGGCTTACCTGGAACAGAAAAATGAGATCGGTATCGAGATCCACAGCGGTAAAAACCGCATCGTACGCCGTATCTTCGAACACCTGGGTTATGAGGTGGAGAAGCTGGACCGTGTGATGTATGCCGGGCTGACTAAGAAAAACCTGAAGCGCGGACAATGGCGCTTCCTGACCAAACAAGAGATCATCAACCTGAAGCATCTTAAACGCTAAGGTTCATCTTATACAGTTTAAATGGAGACCGAATGGTCTCCATTTTGTTTTTGAAGAAGTATATTTGATCAAAAAAATGATCCAGTTCAAGTACACTATTTTATACGTTCCTGATGTTACAAAGGCTATTGCATTTTACGAAGCAGCCTTCGGATTCGAGCGCGCATTCATTAGTCCGGATAATGATTACGGGGAGCTGCAAACGGGGCCTACTACCCTGTCTTTTGCTTCGGAAACCCTGGCCGAAAGCAATCTCTCCAACGGATTTGAGCATGCTGATGCACAGCAAAAACATTTTGCGATGGAGCTGGGTTTTGTAACGGATGATGTGCCTGCAATGATCGATAAAGCCATTGCGGCAGGGGCCAGCCTGTATGCAGCCGCAGCGGTAAAGCCCTGGGGACAGACAGTAGCTTATGTAAGAGATATTAATGGATTCCTGATTGAACTGTGTACTCCTGTAGTGCATTAATCATTAAGGGTGCCGGAAACGGCACCCTGTTGTTTTCTCAAGGGGATAAAGAAAAATGCTAAAGGTTATATTTAAGGTATAATCCGATCATGCCTGCACGATTGGGATTGTCTTGTTTCAGGATAAAATTGGTATACAGATCCAGGCCCAGATTAAGCTTTGGTGCGACAGGAATGTTTATATACATGCGGAACATATTCGGTATCTGCAATGCGCTTGGTGTACCACGTTTAGGAGTAAACGTTCCCTGGAAAAATCCCAATCCGATGGAGTAGCGGTTACACAATCCACGCTCGGTACTCATATCTGCTATACCATATTCTACATTGTAATTGAGGTATGTATTGGACTGTGCAATAGGATAACGGAAGTTGGCAATAAAGCCCAGCTTGGCCATTACAAAAAACGACCTGCGGGAGTACTTGTTCCATAATACACCGTAACCCAGATCCATAGCCAAACCCAGGCGATCGTTAAAATAAGTCAGGCCGACTTCCGAGTCCATAAAGGTACGCCAGCTGCGGCTTTGGCTTTTCAGCTCATATTTCCGGCGCGGATCGTTCAGGTAATTACTGAAGAATGGTGCGACACCTGCTATACTGTCTTTCATTGGTGCAGCATCAAAAGCAGCTACATCATTCAGCACAAATGTGTAGAGAATACTGCGTTTAAAGGTATCAGTATTGTCGGACAGCTTCAACGCATTATTGTATTGCCCGTAATGCTTCAGGATAAACACGGAGTCCTGTACCGTCTTTAAAGGGTGATAACTATTATTGGTATAGACCATCTCTTTATGCTCCGGCAGGATCTCTTCATAGCCGATTTTGGTATAAGACTCGTCCTGCGGCAATTCCAGGTACACTTTCTTCTGTGCCAGGGCATCTTTAAAAGAAGGCTTCAGATGCTCAAGTTGTTTTGCGGCCACAGCCGCCAGGTGCTGCATCTCTGCCTCTCCCGGCCAGTCCTCTGCATAGGCCATCTGCACCAGTACTTTACCCTTACCCGGTAAGTCTTTTTGCAATATTATTCTTCTCTGTACGGTATCCAGCGTAAAGCGTCCTGCCTGTTCCTGTGCAGACATGGTTGTGGCATACAGGCTGCAGCACAGCCCGGCTAAAATGATTTTCATTTTCATGGTTTACTTGCTTAAGATTTGGTTTATAACTACCCGCGGCGGGAGCGATGATGCATATTCTTCCAGGTTACTTTTTACGTATCGTGCTACCCGACCCGATTCACGGGATTTTTGTGGTATTGATACAGCAGGACTTTCCTTATCCAGATCACTCAGGTACATGACCGCCAGCTGTGGCGCTTCGGTTTCCTGCGGTTTGACCGCTTGTGATGTGATTACGCCCGGAGCCTTGTGCTCAGCAGGAGTAGTAATATTGTGGTTACCCCGAACCTGGTCTTTCGGCACCGTCGCAAGTGTTTCATCAGGTCTGCGGGCAGTACTCGCTCCTTTCTCCGGCAGTACCGGTGTATCTTCTTTCTTAATCATTTCCTCGTCCACAGCAATTGCTGCTGCTGGGGATTGAATGGGGGGTACGGTTGCCACTGTATACGTATATGCTATAGTTGTTGTTTGCTGCTGGTATTTGATCAGTAAACCAATACCCAGACAGCAGATCAGGGCCGCAGCCAGTTGCATGATTCGTGGCCTCAGGCTCCGCTTCATGAAAGGCGGCTGTCCGGCTTCTATACGCTTCCAGATAGCCTCCTTATCCAGCATATCACCTATGCCGGCATCCTGCTCCAGTTCCTGCAGGCGGCGGTTCAGCTTTTCCTCAAACATATCTTTCATACCTCATCAGTATTTTTTGTAATTGCAATTTTGCTTTCATCAGCTGGGTTTTCGACGTCGCTACAGCTATCTGCAGAGCGTCGGCAATCTCTGCATGGGTATAGCCTTCTATTACATACATATTGAATACCGTGCGATACCCGGCCGGTAACTGCTGCACTGCATTAAGGATATCCTTTGCAGCCAGCTGATCCAGTGCATCCAGGTCTATATCTGCCAACTGCTCATGCTGCTCGTCCACTTCCTCAAATACCAAGCGTTGTTTGCGCAGGAACATCAGTGCCTGGTTTACAGTGATCTTCTTCAGATAAGCCTTCAGGCTGCCCTCACCCTGGTACCGGAAAGAATCTTTCATGGCATCAAAAAACCGGATAAAACTATCGGCGACCACTTCTTCCGCATCGGATCGGGTATCGATATAGCGCAGGCATACCGCAACGACCATAGGATAATATGCAGCATACAGCCATTGCTGAGCTGCCGGTTTCCCGCTCCTGCTATCCTGGTATACTCTGTACTCGTCTTTCGCGTAGTGATGCTGCATGAATGATTTAATTCCTGAACGCCTTTACTATATAAATGCGTATTGAGGACAAAAGGTTGCCCGGGCTGCAAATTATTTTTTTAATTTTTATTAGGAGAACAAATTGTACCTTTGTATCTAGTTCTTTGAGCCCGTAAGGCTTGATGCGCAAAATTGGGGTCGACTGGTTTTGACAGCACAGGACGGGGGAAGCGTAAGCATGCCGTGCGTTGTACCATTAGCACGTAAATATGAAGGTTCGAACTTTATATGGCAATACTCAGTATGCCATGGCTGCGTAATCAGTGATTATGTAGTCATTAGGGCCGCCCGAGCAGGTGTTTTCGCTACCAAGCTCCGCCGCCGACTCAACAAAAAACGCGAGATGCTGCAGTACAAGGCTGTGATTGCTGCATAAGACTATCCAGCTAAGCTTATAATTGGTTTGTTCGTTTCCTGTTATTCGCCGACAATTAATAATCGGAATAAGCATGTAGAAAACTTCTTCAATCGGTGTTTGGACGCGGGTTCGAATCCCGCCGATTCCACTGGATGGGAGTGGTCGAACACCACCCCCATTTATCAGATTGGCATAACAATCATTGTTTATGCACAAAAAACTCATTTTTGACAGTTACTATGTCAAAAATGAGTTTTTTTATGGACTATATGAAAGAAGCTGCCGGGATTCAAACCCAAATTTAATGTTGATTATCAACAACTTGCCAATCAATTTTCCTCACAGGAGTAGAGCTATTTTTCTGGCTTTTCATCATGTTATCATCACCAACCAGATGTTGCGTATTTCTTCAATATGTTCATTCAGGTATTACCCTACTTTCATTTGACGGATATAGTTTTAACATATCTTCGACCAAGTAACTCACCCAATATACCTAACAATCATGGAACAACGTAATTTCTTATCAAGGCTAAAAAAGTCCTTGGTCCTCTCTTGTCTGATGGGCTTAACGATGGGACTGGCTGAAGAAGCGCAAGCCCAGACAACGATCAGTGGTACTGTATTCAGAGATGATAACCGCAATACCATAATCAACGCTGGCGAAAACTTTTCCGGTCTGCCCGTTCAACTATATATATATCTGGTTAATGCCTCGAACATCATTATTGACTCCACTTATGTGGCAGCGAACGGAATTTATACTGTTGATGCTGTAAATAGTAGCGGATTTACCCTACACCTTTCGACGCTGCAATATGCAATCAATACCAATATTGTTAGCACACCGATTGACCATACACCACCTACAGGTTATGTAACAACAGGTGAGAATACCAGCAACTCGGGTTTTGGCGATGCAAATCCCAATGGCATTATCCAGGGAAACGTGGGTACGACCCCCTTGCTCAATAGGAATTTCGGTATAAGCTGTAAACGAGCCGGTAGCACCGATACAAATAATCTCTGTGCAAACGAAACCTCAGTATTGCCGCTGGATGGTTACCAATCACAAGTCGGTGATGCCGGTGGCACTTGGACATACCTGTCAGGATCAGGTTTTAACTTTAATGCCACCGCGGGAACTATACAGCAGACAGGCACTGCTTTAAACAGCGTTTTCCGTTACGATATTGTTGGTGCTGGAGGATGTTCCAGTAGTTTTAGCACACAAACATTCCTCATTCGCCCAATACCGGTTAGCACTCAAAGCCTAAGCATTTGTGCCGGCGATTCCGTATGTATCATTCATCCGGACATAGGTGCCAAAACAATTCATCCCAGTGAAAAGGTTTGCTATACCTCCAGCGGTACGTATTCAGACACATTAATTGGTGCAACACAATATGCCTGTGACAGTATCATAATCACGACGTTGACCGTAACTCCCTGTGGCAGCCTGGAGATCAGCGGAAGCGTGTTTAACGATGGCAACAGCAATACGATCATCAATGCCGGAGAAAATTTCACCACATTACCCGCGCCTTTGTATGTGTATTTGGTCAACAGTAACAATATCATAGTTGATTCTTCGCGTGTTGCAGCTAACGGAAGCTATACACTACAGGCATCATCTAACCAGACCTATACGGTTAAACTTTCTATGCAGCAATACCCTCTGGGTACAAAAGTACAAACCACACCAATCAATACAACACCACCAACAGGCTGGAACACTACCGGCGAGAATGGCAATAATAATACAGGCAGCGGCGATGGAACGCCGGACGGATCATTGACTGTAATTGTGGGCACAAGCAATGTAAACAACAAGAACTTTGGCATTGTCAACTCTACGCCATTACCCGTTAACGTGCTTTCTTTAAAAGCAACTAAAGTTAATACAGGCGTGCTGATTGACTGGTCGACAACGATTGAGCGCAGTAATAAAGGATTCAATATTGAAAGAAGTAACGACGGAAACAGCTGGAGTACACTCGAATTTGTAAATACTAAAGCAGAAAATGGCAATAGTAATGTACAGCTCGACTACAATTTCATAGATAAGGATGCTGTAGCCGGTAAAAATGTCTACAGGTTAATGCAACTAGATCAGAATGGTAGCTTCCACTACAGCAGCACGGTACTGATCACCTTAGACAAAGAGCATTCCGTATCTGTTTATCCAAACCCGGCTTCAGATGAACTGATGGTAGATGGCCTTTCGGAAAGTGCTGTTATTAACATTATTAATGCCCTGGGCCAGAAGCTGCAATCAAGAACGGTTGCACCAAATGAGCCGCTAGTGCGCATGAATATTTCAGCTTTGTCAAATGGGGTATACTATATCGTAGTTACTCATGAAGATAAAAAGGTAATCAAATGCCAGCTGTTCATCAAAAAGTAAGCCATAGAATTTAATATTTCATTTTTCTCTATTCCGGGGAGGCTGTCATGGTACAGCCTCCCCGGAATTTTAAACAATCAATGTTGAGACACAAGCAAAAATATTAAAACGATATACAGGTATTCCAGAGACAGCTTTTACAGATTCAAGGCATTATATGATCAGGGAGGTAAACTTGCTCTTCAGGAATTTTCCAGAAGAAAGTCCGTGTTAAAGAACCGAGTAGAAGAACATATTGAAAAGCCGTTGTGGATTTGGCCTCTGGGGGGACGAGTTATTTCTAACCAATTTCTTCAAGCAGTTGCAACAAATATCAACTGAGCATATAACTATAAACACATTATCAACTCCATATAAAATAGAAAAAGGAGCAGTAAACAACTGCTCCTTTTTCTATTTATTTACTTCAGCTATAATGCTAATATCAATAGATACTTTTGTACCTCCTGTATCAGCGCAAGGCATCCATTTAACCTTCCCGCAAAGTTTTTCGATATTACGGCTGATATTTTGCAAGCCATAACCTCCACCTTTAAATGGAAATGTTTCTGATTGCTTACTTTGCCCTAATCCAATGCCATTATCAGACAGACTAAGGTGGTAATGATTCCCGGAAGCACGGAAATATAGCTTCACTTCCGTAGCATGGGCGTGTTTAACAATATTATGTATCAGCTCTTTAAAAGACAAATAGATGTGCCTTCTCTGTAAGGCCAATATGATTTTATCTCCATTTTCTATGTCCTCTTCCCATTGTAACCCTATCTGTGCCTGCGTCAGAAAATCTCTGGCAAAAAGGATCATATAATTATTCAGGCTGCGTATATTGTCATCCTGAATATTCAGGTTCCAGATTATATCATTTACCTGTTGATACAGATTGGATGCAGAGTTCCTGATCAGGTGCAAGTGCTCTTTCTCATCCGGGAATTCTTCTAACATTTCTATGGCGATTAGGGTTGATGTCAGTGTAGTGCCGAGGTCATCATGCATTTCTCTGGATATGCGGTTGCGCTCTTCCATGAGTTGATTTTGGTGTATATATTCCTGTTCCCGCTGCTCTAATAAGCGTTTCTTCTTCCAGTAAAAATTTACATATACACTTGAAATAAGCGCCAGAAATACAATGACGGTAAGCAATATGATGTAGTACCGCTGATTCTTAGCTTCGTATTCTTTGGCTTTAATAAAATTCTCATTTTCCAGTTCTTTCATCCGGGTATCATAGTTCTGTAGCTGCTTATCTTTTTCATACTGATTTATCTCCTGGAGCAGGTAAGTATATCGCTCCAGGGCCAGCAGGACCCTGGTAGGTGTACCCCTGGTTCGTGCTAACAGATAAGCCAGTTCATAATAGTCTTTCAGATTGTCCCTGCTATATTTTCCAGTATCGGTCTGTTGCTGCATTTCTTTAAATACACGAAAGGCGGCCGGGTAGTCTTTTTGCTTTATATAGGAACTAACGACCTGATAATAAGCTATTTCCTGCTTACTATTCGCTACGGGATGTTCTTTGTAATTCTTTAATGCCCTTAGGCCATAATAGCGGGCACTATCCGGTTTATTTATCGCAGCATAATAATAACTGAGATTGTTGTACAATTTAGACAGGTCAATTTTTGGATGGAGGGAGTCTATAATCTGTTTCGCTTTAAAAAGGTATATTCCTCCCAGATTTCTAACTGAATCATTGTCAGATGGAAAAGCATAGCAAAAAGCATTAATCAGCTCATATACATCTATTACTGGATGTTTCAGTTGATGGGCTTGCTCAATTATAGGCCGGTAATAAAAAAACGCTTTTTCAAAGTTTTTTTGTTGGGCATATAGTCCGGAGATGGTTTCATAAATACCATAGTATAAACCACTATCAACCGGGGGCTTTAAGACAGACAGCGCCTGTAAGTTATAATAGATTGCAGAATCATATAATTCCCTGCCTATGTAATACATGCCCTTGGTATAGTATACCCTGGCTTCCTGATTGTGGGAAACCAGCTCCCTGTTCCTCAACATGTCCCATAGGCTGTCGGCATAGAGTTGGGCAATATTCGGTTGCGGTACAGCATAAGTATAATGTGCAACCATTGAGTTATAATACCTCACTTTACTGGTTATCGGATCATACTGGTCCTCAAGGTCTTTGATAGCCTGTATAACCTTTACCGCGCTATCCTGGGCAAAAGAACGAATCGTAAGATACCAGGTCCTTAAAGAATCTTTGTATACAGAGTCCGCAGCGGACAAATGAATAATGCCACTATCCTGTTGCCCGGAACGGCAGGAATTAATCAATATCATTCCGAGGAAAAGTATGATTGAGCGTATAATGCGCATAGATAAATCTGACATTTTAATTATAGGACAGAAAATGGTACTATTGCTGTGCAAGGCTTGTATACACACTTCATGTTGAATGTAATTTTATATTGATAATTAAAAGAATCTTTATCAATAAACTTTGTATCCATTACACACTTTGAAATTAGTAGGTAAAATTCAAAAATCATATAGCACTCCTTCTATAAGGAGGTATATACAAGAGTAGCCATTATCAATAGTAGTTTACTAAAAAAGGGTAATACAAAAAGCTCCCAAGTAAAAACTTGAAAGCTTTTTGTACAGGCTTTAAGATTAGGTATACTGATGAAAGACTACCTATTTCTTAATCGCCTTTCCTGTATATTTTACAGTTGAATGTGCATCTGTGATATTAATGAAGTACACACCTTGGTTAAGTAAAGAGAAGTCTACAGTAATTGATGATCCTGTTGCAACCGATGTATAAACAACACGGCCGTTTACATCATATACAGAAACGATATCCGTCGCATTCAATCCTTTAATGTATGCTTTGTCAAGAACAGGATTTGGACTAACAGTGATTTGATCTAAGGAATTCAATCTTACCATCTTAACGGCAGATAAAGCACTGCTTCCATCATTATCCTGAATGCGCAGGCGATAATAATGAGTACCATTAGATACATTGCTATGAACGAAGTTATAAGTGTTGATCTCTACACTATTACCTTTTGCAGCCTGACTTCCGATCACTTCAAAGTCAGCCCCGTTTACACTGTGTTCAACCAGGTAACGACCAACATTCATTTCCAATGTACTTGTCCAGTGTACTTGTACATCTTTACCTTTTAATTGTGCCGTAAAGCCACTTAAGATTGCGGGTAAGGCTCCAGGGAAGGTAATAAAATAGGAAACTGATGATCCTGCCACGCCTGCATTATCTAAAACTGTGTAATTAAAGCTTACCGAGCTTGTGCCACCACTGGTAAACTTCACGGACAATAATGCCGGATTAAAGTTTGGTATGGTATCCGTACCTGTAATCTTAACACCATTATACCATAATTCGTTCTGAGCCGGAATACTGGTAATTATGAAAGTACTTCCTGCTCCTTTTACACCGTCTTCAGCATCTGTTCCATTTAATGCTGCTGGGCTGTTGGTTGCACCGGTACCATTTAAGGTTAAGGTTGAATTCATAGCAGGTGGCACATCTAATGTGTAGCTTTGTGAACTTGGAACAGGCTTTTTATCTAATCCAAAACTAAGGTCAGTGATATCAGAAGAGCCTACAGTGACCATAAAGAATCCATCTCCCTGCACATTGCCCGGATAAGTACCGGATACAGATGTTCCTTGCCATTCCGCAGTATGCTTCCAGTCTGAAGGAATGCTTGCTCCCGGGTTAGGACTACCAACTGTTCCCAATACAGTACCGATAGAGAGATTGTAAACAGAGTTCTTTGGAATATTAGGCATTGTCCATGAACCATTTGCGGCAACAGGAACACTTGCAATTACCAATCCTGTACTGCGATCGAAAAGGGTTACATATAACTGCTGACCAGAAACAGAATTTATTGCAGTTCCATTAATAGTAGCATCTGTAAGCCCGTTACCATCATCAAATACATTTCCTCCGATTGTAACCGGATCAATTGTTGCATCTTCAAAATCCATGGTAACCGCGATCAGATCCATACCACCAATGGTATTATCATTTCCGTCTGTATTAGTTGGATAAACACTTGAATTTGTATAATCTAATATCTCACTACTGTTTGTTGCAGTAACATCTCCGGCCATGATAGAATAACCATATACGGTTGGTGTGGCTGTTGCAGAAAGACCAAAGCTTCCAACAAATGGAATAAATACACCACCGATAGATTGATTTACAGCATCAATAGCCCCTATTTTATAAGGTGCAGGTACTCCTCCAACTGTGCTGTTCATAATTGCATAGGGCTTGTTTGTAACAACATCTGTTGCCCCCCATGCTGAATTGGTCACGGTATAAATATTACTATAGCTGGTAGGATTTCCCTGAGCATCTACAGACAAAATTAAGGCGATTTTTACCGCTCCGTGACTTGTAGGAGCACCGCGTTCAAATAAGGTGATACCATTACCATTATTTGCTTTAATATCCCTAGGAGTATTAAATACAATATCTATACGTTCAACATTGTTATTATTACCTTGACCATTCCCTAAGTTACCTAAAATATTATCACTTCCACGGTTAATCGTACGTCCGGTAAAAGCCAGTTCCATAGAGTCTATATAGGATGCTTTCTGATATTTCTCAGCTGAACCAAACCAGCCATCTAAAGTAGATGGAAAAGCCGTGTACATTGCTTCATTAATCTCAAAAAATAAGATAACCTTATCGCCGCTCGCATTCGGATTATTAACTCTTCTGAATTTAACATTCGCTGGTGTTAAACTGGATAATATATAGTTTTTACCACCCGCTGCATAATTTTGCAGCAGCAGATCATTTTGGTTACTTGTACTATTCGTTCCATAATAATATGAGTTCGAATTTGCAGTATAAGATACATTGCCGGAAAGTGATGTTTCATAATATGCACCAATTGAAGTAATTGGCTGCACTTGTGCAAACATCTCGCTTGTTAATGAAAGGCTTCCTATCATACAAAGCGCAAGTAATTTTTTGTTCATTTTGCTCATAATATTTGATTTTGGATCATATTTAAATTCTGTCCAAAAGTATATGAGACTTTACTTTTCTTGATTAGTAGGCCAACTAATTTAAGTACTGTTTATTCATAACAGCCTGTTAATAGAAAATGTATTTGAATAGTGATATATACACATATCAAATAGTCACTTTTTTATTTTATTGATTGTCAATAAAATAAAAAAGTGACTATTTGATACAAAAATATTTGCAAATTAATTTTAGTACTGTTTTTGAGATTTTCTATTAAATTGGCATTATAATTGCGGAGGTGATTACTTAATTATGTGGGCGTAATAGATGACAAATGGATTACCTTTAGCAATCCATTTGGGTTGATCACTTGTTAGAAAAATATTTATTGATGGCAGCTGTCCTATTCTTTACCCTCATTTTGAAAAATATATTATAGATATGCCATCTGAGCGTAGTAATTTTCATCGTAAGCCTATCGGCAGTTTCTTGATAACTACAGCCTTTAGCAAGAAGTCCGAGAATGGTAGCTTCTAGTTCTGTAATTACATAATCTATTTGCTCTGTTTCCATTTCTGATTGAGGTAAATAGCTAAGTAATTTAGTCGCAATACGGCTACTGATGGGCATATTTCCATGATGCATCTCTAAAAGGGCATCAGTTATTTGATAAGACTTACTTTTCTTTAGAATATAAGAACTGGCCCCTGCTTTTAACGCTTCAAATATATTTGCATCATTTTCAAATATGGTGCAGACCATAAACTTAACCTCTTCTACAGATGGCTTTAATTGTCGAATACATTCCACCCCGGATATATCAGGCAATCCGATATCCATTATAACAACATCAGGCTTGTAATTCAAGATACCTTCAATTGCATCTGTGCCATTGCTATAAATACCTATACAGTTAAATAATGGATTGTTATTTATAATGTCTTTAAAGCGATGTTGGTACTCGGGCTGATCTTCAACTATAATTACTGTAATCATAATATAAAGGTCATCAAAATTCTCTTTTGGCAAAAATGAGAAGAACTAACTTTTGTACTGTTTTTGAAATGAAAAATACCTCATTACACAGATGAACAATACTTTTGTATTGTTTTAATATTGGAGATTATATTAAATTAAAATAGTTGTGCCACTAACGGGCAATGTAGCCTTTGTCTAGGGGCTTTTGTCTTTCCTGCGAAGAAATATTTCCTTCCACAACATGTAATCTAGTTTTTTCAAAACCTTGCCAGCTCTCCGGTATTCTCAATAACTACCTGCTTTTAAAGATTAAAAGCACCTTTATTTAGGTGCTTTTCTCCTAATTCTAATTCGGTGTCCCTTATTTCATAGGGTTCATCCGTATCAACCTTTTGATGTATTATATAAGGAGTAGCTCGCTTATTTATACCAAAAAATGATCACGATATAACGTACAATCTTGTATTTAACAACCAGATCCTGAGTCCCCTAGGTTAAAGGACGAAGCAACCGTTTTAAAGGAAGTATTTCTTTTGTACCAGAAAGCTGCACTCAGACATTGGTTATCGACCGAGCCAATGATTTTTGTGATGCCCGATTTATAAGGCCTTTGGGAGCAATCTGTACAGTACAGATCCCTTATCGTTTTCTAACCAAACGTTTCGTACCCTGAGGTCCTCGAAGGGTAAGCTCAGACGATCAATGCATGCAACAGTACACAATGGTGGTGCAATCTCCTTGATGAAAACAAAGTCATTTTTGGTCCTTTACTGGCAGGGCTTGACCTTTATGCTAGTCAAGAAAGTTCGGTGGATATGTTTTTTGATTGTACTTGATATCCATCTCTTTCAGAAATTCTTTTCTTTTTTCTGTTAACTCAGGAACAGGCAGCATTTGTCCGGCCTCTACGGGAGCCCCGATCTCTTCAAAAAGTTTTTCCAATCCTGCAGGAACAACCGTGCACAGTAAGCGGACAAATTCCTGTGAGTTATTTTTGAAGCAATGCACGGTTCCACCAAAAGGAATATTTACAAACCCATCCTTGCCCACTATCTGTTTACCGGTTTCGGTTTTGAATTCGACTTCTCCCTCCAAAACATAAAACATTTCCTGGGTATCTGGATGTGAATGTGGTGGTGGCCCGCCACCGGGAGGAACAATCATTTCGATAACCGCATAATTACCGTCCGTCTGTTCTCCAGAAATAATTATCCTGTAATTCCCACCAGCTATACCGAATCTTTTACCGATCCCCGAATCTGTAATGTGTATTTCTTTATTCATAATTATATTTGATTTCCACTGTACATTCCACCTTTAAATATCGCTCCATTTTCGTCCGTTACAAAAAGCACCAGCTCCGCATCTGCTGATGCGGCAATGCTTACAGGTTCATCCTTTATTAAAAGGCTGTCTTTTTTAGCTAAACTGATGTTTTCATTAACGGTTATCGCTCCTTTGAACACATAGAGTAGCGCAGTCAGATTTGCTCCCGGCAAATCTGGAATGGAACTGTTATTCCCTTTTAATAGCTTCATATCATAAAGCCAGGTTTGACTACTGAATTGAAGGATGCTCTCTGGTTCTGGAGACGCAATCAAGCGCCATTTATGTTCACTATGCACATCATCCAGTTCTAAGAATACAACTTCTGGTTTCAAATCTTTCTTTCCCGGGCGGATAAAAATCTGTAAACCTTCCATCGGTTCTCCTTCACCGATGATTTTTTCTTCATGGAAAAATGACCTGCCTGCTTTCATCAGCATTAAAGTATGTCCGCCAATCATCTTTACAAAACCCTCCGAATCGCTGTGTTCCGCCTTACCTGTTCTGAAATAGGAAAGGATTTCATCATTGATGTGTGGATGCATCGGGATAACCGTATTTCCGTGAATTTCCGGGTGGTCAATTCTGCCAATACTTCCTATTCCGGAATCATGATCTGATATACCAACGCCGGGATATAAAACCTTGATCGGGCCATGCCCTAAAAATTTATCCTTACTTATTTTCTGTAACATAGCAACATTTGTTTACAAAACCGGCAACCATTTATACGCCGGTTTCAATCATTTGATTTACTAAAACAAAATTAGCTCATATGGAAACTTCGGGACGATGACATTTGTCAATAAAATGAGCAGTTGCAATCTTTAACAAATGCAACCATTTATAGCTTATTCATGTGTGTATTTATTGCGTACACGACTCAACGTTTCTTTACTGATACCCAAATAAGATGCGATAGTATGTTGGGGAAACCGCTGGATAAATTCGGGATAGTTTTTTAAAAGTTCCTTATATCTTTCCAGGGCAGGCAGAGAGATCGAATGATTTAATCTTTTCTGGGAAGCGATAAAGTTATTCTGATTCATCTGCCAGAACATTTCTTTAATGGCAGGAATAGTATGTATCCGTTCAAGGTTTTCTAAACTTAAAACTAATAAATCGGTATCCTCCCAGGCATCTATGTTATATACGGATGGCGTTTTCATCAAAAAGCTTTCACGATCTACTGTCCACCAGTTCTCAATAGAAAGCTGGATGATGTGTTCTACACCACCAGGGTCGATACTGAATTGCCTCATGGCGCCTTTTAAGATAAAACCAGTGTACTGGCAAACCTTACCTTGTTCAAGGAAATATTCCTTTTTTTTATAGCTTTTTAACGCAAAGGAATTTTTAATTAAATTTTCTTCATCAGCAGAAAGTGGTGATGCACTATGCTTCTTTATATATGCGAATAGGCGTTCGAACATGCTTCTTATTTATGCTATAAAAATAGAAAAATGCAAACGCAATTAATGGCTGTTTATTATAAAAAACAATTTTATTGCCCAAATGCCCATTTAAAAAGTATACCGGAAGCGGATCTGAACCAGAAGGTTCGAATCCCGCCGATGCTACAAAGTTTCAACGCGGTTCGTAAAAATGTATTTGCAAATAATGGACATAGCGAATATTACAATACGAATCCCGCTGATTCTACAAAGCGCGATAATATGGCATTGCTTGAAATGCTGAAACCATTTCCAGGTAATCTTCCGTCGAAATTTGTTTAATTTTATAATCTTGCAAAACCTGCGTAAGCAGGCAATTGACCTGAATAAATTCACGACAACATGGACTTATCCCCGAACGCAAAAAATATACTGTCACAGATAAGCGAGACAACCAAACTTGGTGAATTGCGGAAAATGGCGGGTGCTATTAAAAAGGACCATGAGCTGGCTATGGAGCTTTGGTCAACGGGTCAATTCCTTCCCCGGCAGTTGGCCATTTTGATTATGGACAAAAAACAGCTTTCGCAAAAACTGATCGACCATTTAGACAAGACCATCGGGCAACATAATGAAGCAGAAAAACTCCAATTAACCGACTGGCTAATGGCAAACCAGCTTTCCAAAGACAAAAAGACCATTGCATTAATGGAAACCTGGGTGCACAGCCCCTCTTCGTTACAAAGACGAACTTACTGGTACTACCAGGCCCGTTTACGTTGGGTTGGGCAGACACCACCTCCAAACAGTGAAGAACTACTTACTACTATTGAAGCAGGCATTGAAAAAGAAGTGCCGGAGGTGCAGTGGGCAATGAATTTCACCGCAGCGCAGATCGGCATTTTTGAAGAACAATATCGTTCGAGATGTATTGCACTTGGTGAACGTACAGGGCTATATAAAGATGAAATGGTGGCTAAAAATTGCACCCCGAATTATCTGCCCCAACTTATAGCTATCCAGGTTAGTAAGCTTAAAAAATAAAAACTAACGCTCCTTCCACATTGGAATACCTCCGTCCTTTGATCCGGCAACATAAGGTGCGGGATGTTCCTGTTTTCTATTGAAATACTTTTTTTTTAATATATTTTTCCCCAAATAGATTTATATCCCGACCGGATCTGTATACGTATTGCATTATTAATTAATTTGCAATTATGTGAAATATATCATTTAACTGTAAAAAAAATGCTTCAATGGAAAAACAAACTCCAAGTTCAAAACTTAAGCGCATCCTGCTTATATGTTGTTTAGCGATACTGTCATTACCAGTACACGCCATCATTCCCAATAGTATTACCACCTCAATGGTAGTCATCAGTCCTGATAATTGTATGGGCGACTGTACAATTCAATCTGGGGCTTCACTGACCATCACTAATGGTGCTACGGCCACCTTCTACGGCAACATTAGTGTTCAGCCCAATGCTGAATTAAATATAGTCGGTGGTGGTATTGCAATAGTATATGGCAATATTACGGTAATGAACCAGGCGGTTCTGAAGCTGGATTCCGGTATCGTAAGGATGGGCGACGGCAACCGCATTATCCTGCGTGGCGGCCCTGTCAGCGGCGCATTTCTCTCCGTAGAACACAATTCCCTGATTTCGAATGCCAAGCCTCCTTTTTTCTGGTCCGGTATTGAAATAATGAAAGGACCAAATGCTACAGATGTCGAAAGCCGCATCACAATAGGCGGTGCTACCTCAGGCCCGCAAAGTATCAGTTATAATACGATTGAAAATGCAGAGGTGGCCATTCGCAACTATGATAAAGATTATGCGGTCAACACCACAAGTGGCGGAAGGATATGGGCTGCTTTTGCTACGTTTAAAAACAATAAACGTTCTCTGCTTCTTTATAATGAGCTGAGAGGCGACCCGATTACTGATCCGACAAATAATACAAGCGGCCTCAACCCCGCAGCATTTTTCCAGTATGACAACTTTATACATACCAATGACTTTAATCCCGGTACTCCGCCACCAGATATGGTATACCTGGATAATTGTAATAACATCACATTTTTATCCTGCGCCTTCAAGGGAAATAGCTGGCCTGTATATACCGGCTGTGATTCTGTCTGCACCGGTGTCGTAGCCATTAATTCGAGCATAAAAATGCAGCCCTTTTCAGATGTGAGGCCTTTATTTAATGGTATGAAAACCGGCATCTCTATTACAAACAGTTTACAAACCAATCGTGTTTCCTTAATCTATGGAACAGACTTCAATACGCCTAATGGTGTAAACATGAGTGGTTGCTTCATGCCCTGGGTTATGGACTGTGTCTTTACGCCACCATACTTTGCACAAAATACCAATGTCGACCTCTTTCTCAATAACTGCACGGGTTACCGGATAGAGGGCAATCGCCTTTATGGAGATTACGGCCCTCCGGGAATTGTGGTTAGAAACTCCGGTACAGCCTACAATGAGATATACCGTAACAGCATTGGCCGCAATGCCGCTAATGTCATGTGCATACAATCCATTGGCAGAAATACCAATACCCTTAATACTACAGGACTGAAAATTTTGTGTAACGATTTATATGCAAGTTCCGGTTCTACTTCAGGTTATCCGGCAGGGCTGGGCTATGAGATATCTATTATGAAAGATGCTTCGGTACCCCAAAGTGGCGTGGCAAGGATACAATATGTTGAAGGCGGCTCATCAGGACCTAACCTGTCTGCCGGTAATCGCTTCCACAATGGTGCAGAACCATCCATCGGGCTCAACTATCCCAGCTACTTCATTGGTGGCAGCACTAATGACATCAGCCAGTTCAGATACGGGTACAATTTTGCAACAGCTGCAGAACAGCCTGTCTATACCAATATCCTGCCGGGCAATCTTATTAATATGAATACCAATACCTGCCCTGTACACAATATCGGTGCGCCACCAGCACCATTCCCTTTCTCTCTTTTCATCAACAACCTGTCTGTAATAGAAAAGAAGATCGCTTCACTGGAAGACCAGGGCCAGCACATTGATGAAGACAATACCGAACTGGATCATTTATTAACGGCACAGGCACAGCTCATTGACAAAATGGTGGCACAGTATCTGTTTCCATCCTCTAAAGAACGCATGCTGAAAGACGGACAGGTCCACCTGGATAGTGTTGCACTGGTATACGAACAGGTGACGCGGGGTTATCAATACCAGCTGTATCTCGCTTCGACATACATGGATCTGGAACGTTATGATGATGCTACAAAAGTATTAAACAACATAGGGTCTTCCTATAAACTCAATGAAGCAGAGCAACTGGAAATAAAGCATATTGCAGCGATCTACGAGGTAAAAAAATGGCTAAACCAAAACGCAGCAAACTGGGCTAAGCTGCCAGCCGGTCTGAAACACCTGGTTTATGAGTATGAAAAGACAGATCCGATGCAGGCTGGTGCTATTGCCAGATCGCTTCTGGCACAGTACGAAGGCCATCATTATGAACCGGAATATATAATTCCTGAACCTGTAATTATAGCTCAAAACAATAAAATACAGGCCAATGATCTGTCAAGGATATATCCTAATCCGACAAGCGGTATGCTGTACATTAATGCTGAGCATCGCAACAGTACGCTTACTATTACGGACATTACCGGTAAGGAAGTATCACATTATACCCTGGCGGATAACATAACATCAATCGATATCAGTAAGCTGCCCGCAGGAGTATATAATGCAACAATACAAACTGCTGAAAAAGTGACTTACCAGCAAAAGATCGTGAAAGAATAAAGACACAACTTTTATTAAGGAGCATTCATCAGGATGCTCCTTAATTTTTTAACTGAGTATCCGCTTAAGGGAAACGAAGACGTAAATTATGTCTTTGGTTTCTATTATAGTTATTTGCTACCTTTTGCCTTGATGCAAAAGGTACCGCCAAAAAATCAAGGCTGTATAAATCCCTGGCTAAAAATCAATGTGTCGGTCGGTCGCAAACCAGACTCACTGCGCTCAGACAGTGGTTTCCTACTGAATCGACCGAGCCAATGATTTTCTTAACGCCGGATTTATAAGGCCTTTTTGAGCGATCCGTACAGTACGGGTCGCTTATTGCTCTCTAAGCTATCGCACGCGCCCTAGCGTGTGCCGGTTTGGTAATGTCTTTATAATAGAAGCACGCCAGCGAAGCGCCTCAGCAACCGAAAGTTTCGTACCCTGAGGTCCTCGAAGGGCAAACTCAGACGATCAACGCACGCAACGGTACAAAATGGCGGTGCACCGCAATCGCCTTGATGAAAACAAAGG
>RCUP01000079.1_pt1 | contig 108897 bp, 111 predicted proteins | sample 2166341 | NCBI WGS metagenome assembly RCUP01 (sample SAMN09932325, study PRJNA488358) | compost metagenome | isolation source: compost soil in succinonitrile-enriched | place: Germany: Experimental Botanical Garden | reverse complement strand
TGGTCGGCGTCTTCGCCACGCGTGAGAACATCAGCCGCGACGACAGCTACTGGTACGGCGCCGGATACACGCCCTTCCTGTCGTTGCTGATCTCGTCGCAACTGAACGCCGGGACCGGCGGCGTCATTCCGCAAAGCGGAAACATCATCGGCTGTCTGACGCGGCCCGGCACCACGCCGACCTTCCTGGCCGGCTGTCTGCTGAACGGCGGCACGTCGGCCTCGGGGCCGCTGGCGCCGAGCGGACCGGGCTTCGGCGTCGGACATGGGGTGCAGGATCACTATAGCCAGCGTTCGGACTCGCTGGCCCTGTTCACCAACAATACCTGGCACGTCACCGACCAGTTCGATATCACCCTCGGCCTGCGCTACACCCAGGACAAGAAGCGTCTGATAGGGGTTCAGGACAACCTGGGCACCAACGGCGCGGCCTGCGGCGGCGCCCTGGGCAATGTCACCAACCTGACCAACGCCTTCATCGGCGCCGGGCTCACGCCGGCCGCCGCCGCCGCCAGCGCCCAGCGTGTCGCCGGCAACATCTGCCTGCCCTGGGCCAACCCCTTCTTCGACAACCGTCGAATCTCGGAAGAAACCGATGACGGCGAGCTGAGCGGCACCATCAAGGCGGCCTATCGCTTCAACGACTCGGTCATGGCCTACGGCTCCTACGCCCGCGGTTACAAGTCGTTCGGCTATAACCTGGACCGCGTGCAGACCGGCGTCACCCCGACGGCCTCCCTGCTGTTCCCGTCGGAAACCGTCGACAGCTTCGAGCTGGGCCTGAAGAACACCCTGTTCAACCGTACGGTCCTGCTGAACCTCACCTACTTCAATCAGAAGTTCGAGGACTTCCAGCTCAACACCTTCCTGGGCACGGCCTTCGTGGTTGAATCCATCCCCGAGCTGAAGTCGCAGGGCGTGGACGCCGACTTCGTCTGGTTCACCCCGATCGAGGGCCTGTCATTCAACGGCGGCGTGACCTACACGGACACCAAGTACGGCGACTTCACCGCCGGCGATCTGACCAATCCGGGCAACTTCCCGCAGCTGTCGCTGCTGCCGGGCGCGCGGGCCTCGTTCGCGCCGGAATGGTCGGCCACGGGTTCGGTCTCCTTCGACCGCTCGATCGGCGGCGGCCTGAAGGCGGGCTTCAATCTGTCGGCCAAGTATTCGACCGAATACAACACCGGTTCGGACCTGCTGCCCTACAAGATGCAGGACGCCTTCACCCTGCTGAACGGCCGGATCACCCTGGGCTCGGAAGATGAGCGCTGGGCTCTGGACATCTGGGCCCAGAACCTGACGGACGAGGAATACAAGCAGGTGGCCATCAACGCCCCGCTGCAGGGTTCCGCCTTCCAGTCGACGGTTCAGCCGAACGGCACCTACTTCAACCCGGCCCTGGACACCCAGACCTACAACGCCTTCATGGGCCAACCGCGCACCTATGGCGCAACCCTGCGGGTCAAGTACTGAGGCCAAACGACCTTCGCCCAAGGGCGAAGCGAGAAGGCGGTCCGGAGCAATCCGGGCCGCCTTTTTCTTTGCCTGCGCCTGTCGTCACGAGGAGCGTCGCTCGGCGCGCCCTTCCGCCGGCATGATCGCGGCCAAGAAAAAGCCCCCGGAGATCGCGCTCCGGGGGCTTGGTCGGGTTGGCGACGCCCTGGTTAGTCGTGAAGAGGCTCGCCGGGTCGGCTGCCGTCGGCCAGCCTGCGCTGACCGGCGAACATCCGGCTCAACATCCGACGACCCCAGCCGGCGATGTCATCGACGATGGTGAAGATGGCGGGGATGTAGAGCAGGGACAGGAAGGTCGAGGAGATCAGACCGCCCAGCACGGCGATGGCCATGGGCGAGCGGAACTCGACGTCGGCCCCGATGCCCAGGGCGATGGGCACCATGCCGGCCCCCATGGCGAAGGTGGTCATCAGGATGGGGCGCGCCCGTTTGTGGGCGGCGTCCATGATGGCTTCACGGCGGCTCAGGCCGCCCTCCTTCTCGGCGATGATGATGTAGTCGACCAGCAGGATGGAGTTCTTGGCCGCGATCCCCATCAGCATCAGCACCCCGATCAGGGCCGACATGGAGAAGCTCTTGCCGCCGATCACCAGGCCGATGAAGGCGCCGCCGATGGCCAACGGCAGGGCCGCCATGATGGTGACCGGATAGGCGAAGCTTTTGAACAGCAGGGTCAGAACCGCATACATCAGCAGGATGCCCGAGATGAAGGCGATGCCGAAGCCGACCAGCATTTCCTGGATGAACTCCGCGTCGCCGGCCGGCACCTGGCGGACCCCGGCGGGCAGGTTCTTGACTGAGGGCAGGCGGTTGACGGCCTGACCGGCGGCGCCCGTGGTGATGCCGTCCAGTTCGGCGCGGATCGAGGCGATGCGCGAGCGATCCTGGCGGCTGACGGTGGCCGGTCCGGCGCCGAAGGTGATGTCGGCCACGGCGCTGAGCGGCACCGAGGCGCCGGACGTGGTTGGCACGCGCAGGTTCTCCAGCACGTTCAGATCCTCGCGGGCCTCCTCCGTCAGTTGCAGCCGGATCGGGATCTGGCGGTCGCCCAGGTTGTACTTGGGCAGGTTCTGATCGACGTCGCCGATGGTGGCGACACGCACGGCCTGGGAGATGGTCCCGGCCGAGACGCCGGCTAGGGCGGCTTCATCCGGGCGTGGGGTGACCAGGATTTCCGGGCGGGCGATGGCGGCCGTGTTGACGATGTTGGCCAGGCCCGGCACGCCGCGCATCTCTTCCTCGACCTTGCGCGCCGCGGCTTCCAGGGCGACGGGGTCGTCGCCGAGGATGGAGAAGGTGTAGCTGGTGCCGTCGCCGGGGCCGCCGCCCTGCTGGGCGATGCCGGCGCGGATGCGGGCGCCGGGGATCTGTTTCAGCTCATCGACCATGACGCGGGCGAAGGCCTGCTGGCTGAGCGCGCGCTCGCCCTTGGGCACCATGTCGGCATAGACATTGGCCTGACCCACGTCCTGACCGCCGACGGCGGCGTAGACGGAGGTGACCTCGGGGCGGGCGTTGAGCTTCTGCGTCACCTGCTGCACCACGGCGTCGGTCTGGCGCAGGGTAGAGCCGGGCGGCAGTTCGATCTGGAAGGCGGCGCGGCCCTCGTCGCCGGGCGACATGAACTCGAACGACATCTTGGCGACGACCGACAGACCGATCGACCCGAACAGGAAGACAGCGCCCAGGACGAAGACCTTCCAGCGGTTGCCGAGGCACCAGTGCAGGGCGCGCAGATAGCCCGCCATCCAGAAGGGGTCCTTGTCCTCGTGCTTGGTGTGTTTCAGCAGATAGGCCGCCATCAGCGGTGTCAGCGTCCGCGCCACCACCAGCGAGAAGAAGACGCTGATGCAGGCGGCCAGGGCGAAGGCCTTGAAGAACTGACCGATGATGCCGGGCATGAAGCCGACGGGCGCGAAGACGGCGATGATGGTGCCGGTCGTGGCCACGACGGCGAGGCCGATCTCGTCGGCGGCCTCGAAGGCGGCGTCATAGGGCGGTTTGCCGTCGCGCATGTGGCGGACGATGTTCTCGATCTCGACGATGGCGTCATCGACCAGGATGCCGATGGTCAGCGATAGGGCCAGAAGCGTGACGACGTTCAGCGACTGATCCATCGGCCCGAGCAGGGCAAAGGTCGGGATCAGCGACATGGGCATGGCCGTGGCCGCGATCAGGGTCGCGCGCCAGTCGCGCAGGAAGATGAAGACGACGATGACCGCTAGCACGGCGCCCAGCAGCAGGGCTTCCAGCGAAGCGAGATAGCTTTCCTCGATATACTGCACGCTGGAGGTGACCTGTTCGATGGTCAGCTCGGGGTGGGCCGCGTCGATCTTCTCGACCTCGGCGCGGACCTTTTCGGCGACCTTGACCTCGCTGGCCTCGCGCGAGCGCAGGAAGTTGAAGGTGACGGCTTCCTGACCGTTGTAGCGGGCCAGGCGACGGGGTTCGCCCCACTTGTCCACCACGGCGCCGAGGTCGCCCAGACGCACGCTCTTGCCGTCGCCGACCGGAACCAGGGTCTCGCGCAACTGATCCACCGAACCAGCGGCGCCCAGGGTGCGGACGGCCCGCTCCGACCCAGCCACGGTGACGCGGCCGCCGGGCAGGTTGTTGTTGACGTTGGTCAGGGCCTGGCTGACCTGGGCGGCGGTGACGCCGTAGGCGGCCAGGCGCGTCGGGTCCAGTTCGACGCGGATTTCTCGATCGACGCCGCCCGAACGATTGACCTCGCCCACGCCGCCGAGGGCGAGCAGGGCGCGGCTCATTTCATTGTCGATGAACCAGCTGATCTGTTCCGGCGACATGGTCGGCGAGCGGACCACATAGGTGATCAGGGCGTCGCCGGTGATGTCGATGCGCTGGACCGTCGGCTCCTGCATGTCCTGGGGCAGGGAGCCGCGCACGCCGCTCATGGCGTTGCGCACGTCGTTGGTGGCGCGTTCGGTGTCGGTGCCCAGTTCGAACTCGATAGTGGTCGAGGACACGCCGTCGGTGACGTTGGAATAGATGTGGCGCACACCCGACAGGCCGGCGATCGAGTCCTCGATCACCCGCGCGACCTGGACCTCCATCTCGGCCGGCGCCGCGCCCGGCCGGGCGGCGGTGACGGCGACCAGGGGGAAGTCGATGTCGGGGTTGTTGTTGATCCGCATCCCCAGGAAGCCGGTCACGCCGCTGAGCGTCAGCAGGACGAACAGCAGGATGATCGGAATGGGGTTCTTGATGGCCCAGGACGAGATGTTGTTCATGGCCGGGCCTTACTTCGCGGCCGCAGTCGCAGCCACAGGCGCGGCAGCGGCCGGGGCGGCGGCGATCGTCACCTTGTCGCCCTCGTTCAGGAAGCCGGCGCCCTGGACCACGACGCGGACGCCGGGCTCGACGCCGCTGATCGAGGTCTGGTCGTCGCGGCGCGACAGGACCGTCACCGGGCGGAAATGCGCCGCGTTCTGGGCGTCCAGCACGAAGACGCCCGACTTGTTGTTGCGATAGAGGACGGCGGCGGTGGGCACCACGGTTGTCGGTTGGGCCCCGGCGGTGATCGAGGCGCGGGCGAACATGCCCGGCTTCAGGCCGCTGCCCGGCGACAGGGTGATGCGGGCCAGACCCAGGCGGGTCTGGGCGTCGACCTCGGGTGTGACGATGCGGATGGTGCCGCTGGTGGCGACGCCCTCGTTCGAGGTGATGGTGGCGGTCTGGCCGGCGCGCAGGGTGGGCAGGTCGGTTTCAGGCACCTGGGCGTCCAGTTCCAGACGACCTTCGCGAACCATGCGGAACAGCTCGGTTCCGGCGGCGACGATCTGGCCCTTGGTGACGCTGCGGCTGATAATCAGGCCCGAGACCGGCGCCTTGATCTCGCTCTGGGCCAGGCGGGTGCGGGTCTCGGACAGCGACGCCTGGGCCGAAGCCAGATTGGCGGCGGAGGCGCGCTGGTTGGCCAGGGCCGTATCCAGCGAGGCTTGGCTGAGGAAGCCGCGTTGCTTCAGTTCCTGAGCGCGGGCCAGGGCGGCGTCGTCCCGGGCGGCGTTGGCCTCGGCGGTCTGAACACCCGCCTGTTGCTGGCGCAGCTGGGCCTGCAGCAGGGCGTCGTTCAGCTTGACCAGAACCTGGCCCTGACGGACGTAGGAGCCTTCATCGACATAGACGCCGACGGCGGTCAGGCCGCCGGTCTCGGCGCCGACCGGGACTTCCTCCCAGGCCGAGACCGTTCCAGAGGCCACGATGACGCGCGGCAGGGCCTGCTCGATCGACGTGGCGACGCTGACGGTCTGGCGCGAGGCACCGGGTTTTTCACCGGCCTTGGACTTGTCGTCGTGCCCGCCGCAGGCGGCCAGGGTCAGGGCGGCGGCGGCGGCCAGAAGCAGGGCCGGGGTACGAAGGGTTTTCGCCACGTGCGAGGATCCTTGAAAGGGTCAGGGCAGGGGGCGCGAACCTTCTGTCCGGCGCCGGACACGAGTTTGATAGCCTCGCTTCATAGCGTTCAGCGAAGCGTTCTCAAACCTCGCACACCAGCATTACCGCGAAGTAATCCCTCGCCGCCACGGGACGAAGCGGCGGCGACGAAGGGGTGGTCCGGGCGTCTAGGGGCGGTTGCGTTCGGGCAGGGCCGCGATCTCGGCGGCCGTCAGCTTCTTGACCACCTGGACCCGGCATTGGTTGCTGGGCGAAGGGCCGCTTCCCACGATGATCCGCGACAGGTCGCCAGTGCACAGGCGATTGATGCCGCTATTGGGCAGGAAGGCGATGCTGTAGGCGAAGTCGATGTCGGAGCAGTGGCCGAATGACTGGAGCTCGAACACTTCCTTGCTGTGGGTTCGGACGTAGAGCGTTTGGTTGTCGCCGCGGAAGTTGTCGACCCGGTCGGCGTAGAAGCACTGTCGGCTGGACGCTGAGGCTTGGCTCGGCTCGGTACCTGCAACAGGAGCGCAAGCAGAAAGGACGGTTGCAATGGCTGCGGCGACTGCGAACACGGAAAAGCGCGCCATGAAGAACCTCCGTTGCAAACGCTGTTGAGATTAGCGTCAGTGGCTGAATGTGCGCTGTCCAGGCAGGGGCGTCGAGATTTTGTTTCCGCTTAGAAACGCGTGGCCTTGAGGCGTTGTCCAAACCTCTCCGGCAGAGGCGACGGCTGATTCAGTATGAGCGCGGCCAGATGCTCGCCCAGCAGAGGCGCAACGCAGAAGCCGCGTGAACCAAGGCCCGTCAGGGCGTAGAGGCCGGCCTGGCCGAGTGATCCTGCGACAGGCAGGCGGTCGGGCGTGGTGGCGCGCACGGCCTTGCGGCTGTGCGATGGACCGGTCGCCTCGACGTGGGCGGCCAGGCGAGGCAGGGCGGCGGCCAGGGCGGCGAGATTGCGAGCAGAAGCTTCGGCGTCGGTCGCGAGGTCCGTCTGACCCCGGTCGTGGGTGGCCCCGAACAGCAGGCCCTTTCCGGTCGGCACGGCGTAGCCGCCCCAGGCGACGGGGGCGCCGCCGGCGCCGTCCACCCAGTCGGCTTGACCGGCGACGGGCGTCAGCGGCAGGTCGGGCGCGAGGGCGGCGGCGCCCCATCCTGCGGTCAGGATCACGGCCTCAACTTCGAGAATCAGATCGCCTTTGGCGTCGAGCAGGCGCCAGCTTCCATCCTGAGCCTGGATGTCGGCGACGCGGGCGGTCAGGCGTTCGGCGCCCGTCAGCCAAGGCTCCAGAACCGCCGAGGGGCGAAGCGCCAGGGCGCTCGACATCATCAGGCCGCCGGTCGAGACGGCTTCGCCCAGATGTTTCGAGGCGGCGGCGGGGGCAAGGCGCGTCATGGCGTCGGCGGGCCACAGATCCTGGGCCGCGATCTTGTCGAAACGGGTTGCGTCGCGCGGCGCCTGTTCCAGTTGCAGCACGCCCTCGGCGATTACGGCTTGGGGCAGGGCGCGGTAGAGGTCGCGGGCGCGCTCCAGGGCCTGAGCGTGGAAGCCGGCGATCAGGGCGTCGCCGGCGTCGAGGCGCGGCGTGACCAGGGCGGCGGGAAAGCCCGAGCCGCCCGCGCCGGGGCGTTCGGCCTCGATGACGGTGACGCGGGCCCCGCCGGCGATCAGGGCGCGGGTCGCCGAGGCTCCGGCGATCCCCGCTCCGATGACGGCGACATGGGGCGGGGACTTCGCCGTGGACGCCGCCGAGGGCAGATGAGCTTCCAGTCGCTCGCGCTTCCTGCCGTGGCCGGGCTTCTTCTCGACGACGAAGCCGTGCTCGGCCAGGCCGCGTCGCACGGCGCCCGCGACAGTAAAGGTGGCGACCCGCGCGCCGGGGACGGAGCGGGCGGCGATCAGGGCCATGATCTCTGGCGACCACATGCCGGGGTTGAGGGCCGGCGAGAAGCCGTCGAGGAACCAGGCGTCGGCCGGGCCGGACCACTGGCTCAACGCCCACTCGGCGTCGCCGACGGCCAGGTCGATGGCCGCGCCCCATTGCGGCAGGTCCAGGCGGTGGAAGCCAGGCGTTCCGGCGGGCCAGACGGCGAGGACGGCGGCCGCGGTCTCGGCCAACTCCGGCCAGGCGGACAAGGCGCGGGCGGCCTCGTCGCGGGTCAGGGGGAAGCCCTCGATGGAGAAGATATGCAGGCGGCCGTTCTCGGGCCGGGTGCGGCGCCACAGGTCCAGCAGGGCCACGATGTTCAATCCCGTGCCGAAGCCCAGTTCGGCGACGGTGAAGTCGGCGCGGCCGGTCCAGGCCTCTGGCAGACCGCAGCCGTCCAGGAAGACGGCGCGAGTTTCGGCCAGACCATCGTCCTTGGAGAAATAGACGTCGCCGAAGCGACCGGAACGGGGCGAGCCGTCCTCGGCCCAGACGAGTTGCGGCGAGGCGTCTTTGTCGGCGGCGTCGGGCAGGTCATCGGACATGGGCGGGCTTTAGCGACCCTGGTCCGTGCTGGATAGCGCGCACGAAAAAAGGGGCCGTCCGAAGACGACCCCTTTCCGCATCGTGACCCGAAGGCCGCGATCCAAGACGTAAGTCTTAGTGAGCGGCAGCCGGAGCAGCCGGAGCAGCGGCGGCGTCAGCAGCCGGAGCAGCAGCGGCGTCAGCAGCCGGAGCAGCGGCGGCAGCGTCGGTGGCGGCGCCAGCAGCGGCGGCAGCGTCGGTGGCGGCGGCGTCGGCGGTGGCGGCGGCGTCCGTGGCGGTCGCAGCGGCGTCCGTGGCGTCGGCAGCGGCGTCTTCAGCCTTGTCGGTGGCGGCGGGTTGGCAAGCGGCCAGGGCCAGAGCAGCGGCCGAAGCGGCGATCAGAGCGGTGATGCGCATAGTTGTTGTCCTTCAGAAGGTAAAAGCGAGATCATGAACCCTCGCTGAGACGGAGATAACGGGATCGTGAGGAAAACCGCAAGCGAAATTCTCACGGGTTCGTGAAGTCTCGTTATCCTCATGAAGAAAGGGCCGCCCCGACGCCAGTCGGAGCGGCCCTTTGCCGGCTTTCTGAGGGCCGAAGTTTTTTAGTGAGCGGCCGGCGCCGGGGCGGCCGGAGCGGGCGCCGGGGTCATGGCGGCGCCGGCGGCGTCGGCGGCTTTTTCGGTCGCGGCGCCGGCGGACGCAGCGGCGTCGGTGGCGGCGCCGGCCGCAGCCGTGGCGGCGTCAGCGGCGGTGGCCGCAGCGTCCGAGGCGGTGTCGGCGGCCGCGTCAGCGACGGCGGCGGCGTCTTCGGTCTTGGGCGCCGGTTGTTGGCAGGCGGCCAGCGACAGGGCGCTGAGCCCGGCGGCGACGATCATCAGGCGACGGATGGTCATGTGACTAAAGCCCCTTCGATTTCAAAATCCGGCGGGGCTGATCCCCGCCGATGCAAGGCGTAACGCGAGATTACCGGGTTCGACAAGTCCGATGTCGGGACTCAGGCCGGGGGAACCGGCGGCGAGGTCGGGTTCATCGGATCGGTCGGCGGCCTGTCTTCGGGCAGGGTCGGCGGGGTCTGGGCGGTCGGCGGCGTCGAGGGCGGCGCGATCGATTCTCCAGGCGGCGGCGCGGCGCTGTCCGCCGGCGCGGTCATCGAGTCCGCGGCCGCAGCGGCGGCTTCGGGGGGAGGCGCCGTCGAGGCCGGCGCAGGCGGCGATGTGTCGTTGCAGGCCGCCAGCGTCAGGGCGGCGAACAGCAGGGGAGGGAGGGCTTTCATGCAAGGCTCCACGGGAATGCACGCGAACGTGACCCGTGGAGAACCGACGTGAGCGATCCGTGTTCCCGTCCGTGGTCCGATCAGGCGTCCATCGGCGCGGCGGCCAGGGCTTCTTCCATTTCGGTGAAGGAGGGTTGGGCCGTCGAGGGGATGTCGCCACGGCCGATCTCGACCGAGATCTGGGCGGCGTTGCCGTGCAGGTGGGCCACCAGCACCGAGCGGATGATCTTGTAGTAGGAGGCTTCCTCATCGACGATCGCGCTCAGGCGGGCGGCGAAGGGGCCGACCAGGCCATAGGCCAGGAAGACGCCGAGGAAGGTGCCGACCAGGGCGCCGCCGATCATGCCGCCCAGGACTTCCGGCGGCTCGGTGATCGAGCCCATGGTCTTCACGATGCCGAGGACGGCGGCGACGATCCCCAGGGCAGGCAGGCCGTCGGCCAGGTTCTGCAAGGCGTGAGCCGGGGCCAGGGCCTCGTGGTGGTGCTTCTCCAGCTGCTTTTCCATGGCGTCCTCGATCTGATGCGGATCTTCGAGGTTCATGGTCATCATCCGCAGGGTGTCGCAGATGAAGTCGGTGGCGAAGTGGTCCTTCAGCACCTTGGGATATTTCTGGAAGATGGTGCTCTCGGCCGGCTTTTCGATGTGGCTTTCCAGGGCGATGACGCCCTTGGACTTCATCGTCTTGGTCAGTTGGAACAGCAGGCTGAGCAGGTCCTTGTAGTCCTGCTTCTTCCACTTGGGGCCGGCGAAGGACTTGCCCAGGCCGCCCAGGGCGCCCTTGATGACCGGCAGGCTGTTGGAGATCAGGAAGGCCGCGATGCCCGCCCCGAAGATGGCCATCAGCTCATAGGGCAGCGAATAGAGGATCGTCGCCATCTTGCCGCCGTGCAGCAGGAAGCTGCCGAACACCATGGCGAACAGCATGATGATGCCGATAATCTGGAACATGGGGCCGCCGGACGTCCTGAAGGAGAGAGCTCAGGACGCCCGTTATCAGCGTTAATGCTTAAGGCCGCGTTTCGCCGATCCCGGTTTGGGACGGAAACTACAGCCGCGTCGTGCCGTCGAGGATGGCCTCATAGGCCTTGGCGGTCAGCTTCTGATAGCCGGCCTTGCCGCCGCGGACGTAGACGGCGCCGTCGACCTTGGCCGCGTCGAAGCCGTCGGCGACCAGATCGACCTTGCGGTATTTGAAGGTGCCGGTGGTCTCGGCCGACTTCATCAGGCGCAGGAAGACGGGACGGGCATAGGGCGGCAACTGCTCGTCGGCGTAGGCGGCGAAGGCGGCGGGATCGAACTTGCCCTCCAGCACCAGGGCGGCCATGCCGGCCTTGCCTTCCTGGCCAGGGACGGAAACGCCATAGGCGATGACTTCCTGAACGCCGGGGGCGTCATGCAGGCGCTGCTCGACCTCGGCGGTGGAGACGTTCTCGCCCTTCCAGCGATAGGTGTCGCCCAGGCGGTCCATGAAGTAGAAATAGCCGTCGCGGTCCTGACGCATCAGGTCGCCGGTGCGGAACCAGCGGTCGCCCTTCTTGAAGACGTCGGTGAGGATCTTCTTCTCCGAGGCCTTCTTGTCGGCATAGCCCGAGAAGTCGTGGCGGATGTCCGAGGCGATCTGGCCGATGGCCTCGCCGGTCTCGCCGACCGAGACCAGCTGGCACAGACCGTCCGCGCGGCGCACCGGCTCGCCCGTTTCAGGGTCGAGCGCGATCAGGCGAATGTTGATCTGCGACTTCAGATAGCTGGGCACGCGGCCGATGGCGCCGGCCTTGCCGTCGAAGTTGAACAGGGAGACGTTGCCCTCGGTGGAGCCGTAGAACTCCATGATGTCCTTGATGCCGAAGCGCGACTGGAACTCGGTCCAGACGTCGGGGCGCAGGCCGTTGCCGAAGGCCAGGCGCAGCTTGTGGGCGCGCTCGTCCTCATTGGGCGGGCAGTTGACCAGGTAGCGGCACAGCTCGCCGATATAGACGAACATGGTGGCGCCGGAGGTCTTCACGTCGGGCCAGAAATGGGTCGAGGAGAAGCGGCGACGAATGATCATCCGCCCGCCGTTCAGCAGGATGGAGCCGACCCCGACCAGACCGCCGGTCGAGTGATAGAGGGGCAGGCAGTTGTAGAGGACGTCCTTCGTCGTCGAGGCCGTGGCCCCGGCGAAGGCGCGCATATAGGTGCGGGCGCGCGAATGAGGGATGCGCGCGGCCTTGGGCAGGCCGGTGGTGCCCGAGGTGAAGATGAACAGGGCCGTGTCGCGATTGGTCAGGCCGCTGCGCAGGCCCTTGTCCGGGCGCACCGAGGAGGCGCTGCGCACCGCGTTGTCGATGTCGCGGCGGTCGTTGGTTTCGTCCTCGTCGGCCAGGCCGTGGACCCAGCTCATCAGGTTGCGGTCGACGAAGGGGCGGGCGTCTTCCACCGCGCGCCAGCAGTCCTGATCCGTCACCACGTTGAAGGCGTTGGAGATGGTCAGGCAGTGGGCCAGGGCCTGACCCGTCAGATTGGTGTTGATCAGGGCCGTGGCCACGCCGACCTTGGAGAAGCCGAACCAGGCGGCCAGGTATTCGACCCGGTTGTGCATGACCAGGGCGATGACGTCAGAGCGCTTGAGGTTGCGCGCCTTGGCCCAGTGGGCGTAGCGGTTGGCCAGGGCGTCCAGCTCGCGATAGGTCAGGCGGCGGGTTTCGTCCTCGAGCGCGACGTTGTCGGGAAACTTGTCGACGGCTTCCTCGATGTCGTCACAGACCAGGACGTCGCTGTCGAGGGTGATGGGCTTGATGCGCTTCAGGAGGCGGTACAGCCCGCCCGCGAACTTCATATCGCGCCGGATGTTCGCTGCCAGACCCATGGTTGCGTCGCCTCTGCCCAGATTATGCTTTTCAACGGTGATGAACGGGCCGGGGCGGCGGGTCAACAGGTCGCAAGCGCGCACCGCCACAATGTTTGACGAAAGCGATGCTTTGCCCGTCTTTTCGATGACGTTGCGTAAGGTTGCTTCACGACGTTACGTCAACCTCCGTGGCGATCTCGCGAAAGAATGCCGGAAGAAATGACAATCTCATGACTTGATCATGCTTTCGCCTGAACTGTGGCGCGGATGGTGTTTCTTCGCGGCGACGACGATATTCGCGGAACCTTGCTCTTTTGGGGCGGGTTGTCTGGCTCTGGATCAAAGGAGAAGACAAGATGTCAGTGACCTATACTGATCAGGTTCGTCCCGCCGCCGCTCGCGTCGATAGCGAGGCCTATGTTCCCGTCTATGCCCGCAGCGGCGCTCGCAAGTCGAACAAGCCGGTCAAGACCTGGATGATCCTGGCGCCCCTGGGCGTGCTGGTGGTCGGCGGCGCGGCCGCCGGCATGTTGATGCAGCCGGTTGAGCCGGCGGCGCCGACGGCCCTCGAAGCCGCGCCGGTCGCGCCTTCGGCTGTCGCGCCCGAGGTTTCACCGTTGACGGCGGCGACTATTCCCATGGAGACGCCGGCCGAACTGACGACGGCGACGCCCATCCCCCCGTCGGCCGCCGCACCGGTCTCACGCCGCGCGAGCCCGGCTCCGGCCAGGGCCTCGGCGCCTCCGGCCAGGGTTGAGCGCGCCGCGCCTGCCCCGGCCGAACCGGCGGTCGAGCCGCCCGCGCCGATCGTATCGTCGGGGCCGCAGCCCTATCTGTCGGTCGCGCCGCAGACGCCGACCGTGACGCCGTCGATCCCAGCGCCCGTCACGCCGGCGGCGCCGCCCGCGCCCATCGTGATCACGCCGCCGAACTGACGGCGACCGGAACTGAAAAAAGGCCCGGCATGGAGCCGGGCCTTTTGATATTGGGCTCAGGGTCGGGCCGGCGTGACGCGCCAGATCGCATTGCCCACGTCGTCTGCGACCAGAAGCGCGCCGGAACGGAGGCCCAGAACCCCGACCGGACGGCCCATGGCCTCGCCCTTGTCGTTGCGGAACCCGGTCAGGACGTCCTGCGGCGGCCCCGAGGGCCTGCCCCCGCTGAAGGGGACGAAGATGACCTTGTAGCCGGCGGGCGGGTTGCGGTTCCACGAGCCGTGCTGGCCGACGATGGCCCCGTTGCGCCACTGGGGCGTCAGCGACCCGGTGTAGAAGGTCAGGCCGAGGGAGGCGGTGTGCGAACCCAGGGCGTAGTCGGGCTTGATCGCCCTGGCCACCATGTCGGGGCTAGGCGGCTGGACCCGCGTATCGACGGTCTGGCCGTAATAGCTCCACGGCCAGCCGTAGAAGCCGCCGGGCGTGACCGAGGTCATGTAGTCGGGCACCAGGTCGTCGCCGATCTCGTCGCGCTCATTGACCGAAACCCAGAGGCGGCCGTCCTCGGGGTTCCAGGCCATGCCGACGGGGTTGCGCAGGCCCGATGCGAAGAGGCGGCGGGCGCCAGTGACCGGGTCGATCTCCAGCACGGCGGCACGATCGACCTCCTCGTCCAGGCCGTTCTCGCCGACATTGGAGTTGGAGCCGACGCCGACATAGAGTTTGGAGCCGTCGGGCGAGGCCACCAGGCTCTTGGTCCAGTGGTGATTGCGGCCGGCGGGCAGGTCCGCGATCTTGACCGGGGCGGTGTCGATGCGCGTCTGGCCGGTCTGATAGGGGACGGCGACCACGGCGTCGGCGTTGGCGACGAACAGGCGCTCGCCGATCAGAGCCATGCCGAAGGGCGAGGTCAGGCCGGACAGGAAGACGGTCTTGGTTTCGGCCACGCCATCGCCGTCGGCGTCGCGCAGCAGGGTGATGCGATTCGCGCTGGGCGCGCGCGCGCCCGCCTTGCCCATGATGCGGCGCTCGAACCAGCCGCGTATGCCGCCCCCGCCGCTGGCTTCGGGTTTGGGCGGGGCGTTGGTCTCGGCGACCAGAACATCGCCATTGGGCAGTTCATAGAGCCAGCGCGGGTGGTCCAGACCGCTGGCGAAGGCGTTGACCGCCAGACCCTGTGCAGCGACGGGCGTGACGCCTGCGGGCCAGCCGACGGCGGGAGCGATCTTGACCGTTGGGACGCGCTGGACGCGGGCCGGCGGCAGTTGCGGGTTCGCCCCGAAGCCGAGGCTTTCGGGCAGGGTGCTCTCGGTCTCGCAGGCTGACAGGGCGAGGATCAGGGGCAGGGCGGCGACAGCGAGGAAACGGGAACCGGTCATGGGCGAACCTTGCGTCTCTGGCGGCTTTCTGGAACGTCGACATTATAACGCAGTTTGGTCGTCGGGGATCAGCGTCGCCGTCAGGTCTTGAGCCTGTTCAGGCGCCTCCCTATCTGCGCAACCTGCGCCGGGAGGGCCCATGCCGTCAGTCATTTCCATTCAAGGTCTGACCAAGACCTATAAATCCGGCCATCAGGCGCTGAAACGCGTCGATCTGGAAATCGAGAAGGGCGAGATCTTCGCCCTGCTGGGCCCGAACGGGGCGGGCAAGACGACGATGATCTCTATCGTCTGCGGCATCGTCACGCCCTCGACCGGGACGGTGATCGCTGACGGTCACGACATCCAGAAGGATTACCGCGCCGCCCGCACCCGCATCGGTCTGGTGCCGCAGGAGCTGACGACGGACGCCTTCGAAACCGTCTGGGCCACCGTCACCTTTAGCCGGGGCCTGTTCGGCAAGGCGCCGAACCCGGCCTATGTGGAGCAGATCCTTCGCGACCTCAGCCTGTGGGACAAGAAGGACGCCAAGATCATGACCCTGTCCGGCGGGATGAAGCGCCGCGTCATGATCGCCAAGGCCCTGAGCCACGAACCCGAGATTCTGTTCCTGGACGAGCCGACAGCGGGCGTGGACGTGGAGCTGCGCCGCGACATGTGGGGTCTGGTGCGCCAGCTGCGGGATCAGGGCGTCACCATCATCCTGACCACCCACTATATCGAGGAGGCCGAGGAGATGGCCGACCGGGTGGGGGTCATCCTCAAGGGCGAGCTGATCCTGGTCGAGAAGACCGCGACCCTGATGCGCAAGCTGGGCAAGAAGACCCTGACCCTGCAGCTTCAGGAGCCGCTGGCGGCCGTCCCGCCGGAACTGGCCGAGTGGAACCTGGCCCTGCAATGCGACGGGGCCGAGCTGGAGTACGCCTTTGACGCCCATGCCGAGAAGACCGGGGTGCCGTCGTTGCTGCGCCGCCTGTCGGATCTGGGCATCGCCTTCAAGGACCTGAACACCCGCCAGAGCTCGCTGGAAGACATCTTCGTCAGCCTGGTTCACCGCGATGGAGAGGCCGCGTGATGACGTTCAACGGACATGGCGTCTGGGCCATCTATCGCTTCGAGATGGCGCGGGCGCTTCGCACCCTGTGGCAGTCGATCGTGACGCCGGTGATCACCACGGCCCTCTATTTCGTCGTCTTCGGCGGGGCGATCGGCAGCCGCATGCAGGAGGTCGGGGGCGTGCCCTATGGCGCCTTCATCGTGCCGGGCCTGATCATGCTGAGCCTGTTCACCCAGTCGATCTTCAACGCCAGTTTCGGCATCTATTTCCCGAAATTCACCGGCACCATCTATGAGATCCTGTCGGCGCCCGTGTCGCCGCTGGAGATCGTCATCGCCTATGTCGGGGCGGCGGCGACCAAGTCGGCGGTGTTGGGGCTGATCATCCTGGCGACGGCGGCCCTGTTCGTGCCCCTGCAGATCCTGCACCCCTTCTGGATGCTGGCCTTCCTGATCCTGATCTCGACCACCTTCAGCCTGTTCGGCTTCATCATCGGGGTGTGGGCGCAGAATTTCGAACAGCTGCAGATGATCCCCATGCTGATCGTGACGCCCCTGACCTTCCTGGGCGGCGCCTTCTATTCGATCGACATGCTGCCGGACGGCTGGCGGACCGTGACCCTGTTCAACCCGGTGGTCTATCTGATCTCGGGTTTCCGCTGGGCCTTCTACGGCATAGGCGACGTCAGCGTGGGCCTCAGCTTGACAGCCACGCTGGGCTTCTTCTTCGCCTGTCTGGCGGTGGTGGGTTGGATCTTCAAGACGGGCTATCGGTTGAAGAACTAGGTCGGGTTGGGGCTGTCACGAAACCGCCGAACTCGCTCAGCAGTTTGAAGGTCTGCCGACCCTCTTCGTGATGCGCGCCGCCCGGCGCCGGAGACCGAATGTCCGACGCCGACGACAAGTCCGTTCCCTTCGCCCGCCGCCCGGTGCAGTGGGGCCAGCCGCCTCAGACCACCTTCCGCGCTGGACCTCTGCCGCGCGGCGTGGGCCTGATGCCGCCGGTTGCGACGTCTCAGCCGAAGCCTCAGCCCTCGCCAAAGCCTGCGCCCCAGCCTTCCGTCGCGGCGGCCGCGCCTCGCACGTCGTCCAGCGGCGTGTTCGGCGGTTCATTGGTGCCGCAGCGCCGGCCGACGCCGCCGGCCGCGGCGCCGAACCTGATCACCGCGCCCATGCCGAGCGCGCCGCAGCCGCAACCCGCTCGACCCGCCGCGCCGGCGGCCGACCCGCGCGCCCCGGTTGACGCCACGCCGCGCGCCTTGCCGCAAGCCGCAGAGGCCCCTGTTCCGGCGCCGGCCGTCAAGCCGGCTCCCACGCCGGTTCCCGCGCCCCGGATAGAGGCGGCGCCCGTCGCGCCTCCGACCGTTTCGCGCCCTGCGCCTCGCAAGGGGGCCGATCGCGCGCCCCTCTATATCGCGGCCGCCGCCGTGGTGGTGATCGGCGCCCCGCTGGCGACCTGGCTGATCACGCGCGCGAACAAAGAACCGACCCCGGCGGCGTCCTCGAGTGAAGCGCCTGTCGCCGCGCCGCCCGTGGCAACCGCGCCGTCTCCTGCCGCGCCTGTGGAGGACGCGCCGTTGGAAGCCGTCGCTTCTGCGCCCGCCGCGCGACCCGCGCCTCGTCCTGCGCGCACTGCGCCGGCTCGATCCGCCGCCACGCCTGCCGCGGTTCCGGCCGCCGATACGACGCCGTCGGTCGCCGCGCCGCCCGTCGTCGCCGCGCCGCCGCCGGTGGTTGTGATCGCCCCGCCGCCTGAACCGGCGCAGCCCGCTGGTCCCGCGCCCACCGCCGCTCGACCGACCCAGAACGACCCCGACGCCCCGGTCGTCACCAAGCCTCAGCCGTTGGACTAGGGAGGCGCCCGACCAAGGCCGGATGCTTGTCCGGCCCAGCGACTTCGTCTTCCGCTACGGTGGCGAGGAGTTCCTGGTGGTGCTGACCGAGACCCGGATGGACCAGGCCTTGGCCGCCGCCGACCGGGTCCGCGCCGCTCTACAGGCGCGAGAGACCAAGGCCGGGCGCCTGCAGACCTTCGGCGTCACCGCCTCGATCGGCGTGGCCCAGCACGGCGGACATCCGGGTGAGAACTATCTGATCATGACCGCCGACGAGGCCCTGTACCGGGCCAAGCACGCGGGCCGCAATCGGGTCGAGCGCGGCTAGTGGCCGGGCGGGGGTGTCTGCTCGGGACTACGGGCAGCCAGAAAGGGCAGGGCCGCGAGCAGAGAGATCAGGCGTGTCGTGCCCCTGGATAAGGGAAGCTCCGCTTAGCGCAAGGTCAGGTATCCGCGTTCAACCATGCGGCGCAGGGCCTCGTAGGCCTCGGCCAGTTCCTCATAGGCGGTGCGGGCGGCGGTCAGGCGGGCGGTCTGGTCGGGGGTCACGGCCGAGCCGGATTCGGACAGGCGCAGGGCCTCGGCGGCCCAGCGGGCGCGGGCGTTGGCGGTCAGGACGGCCAGCTTCTGGAAGGTTCCGGTGTTGACCTGCGACAGGGTCTGGCTGATGACCTCGCGGTTCGATACGAAGGCGGCGTAGTCGATCTGCTCCAACTGGCCGCGCAGGCGGCGCTGCTCCTGCGGGTCCAGATCCTGGGGCTCGAAATGGTCGCGCTGGCGGCGATAGCTCTGGGTCAGCACGGTCGACATCGGCGGCGCTCCACAAGACGGCCCACAGGGGCTGCGAATGCGAGGCTGCGCCGCTTCGGTTAACGGGTCGTTTGCGTGGGGCCGGTCGGCGCCAGCTTCAGGCGCTCGCGGTCAGGCGCGCCCAGGCCCCGCGGGCAGCGCATGGGGCGATAGTCCTTGGAGTAGCAAAGCCGGGCCTCGCGGAACCAGCCATCGGTGGTGGCGATGAAGACGCCCTCGCGCGGCAGGCCGGGGTTGGCGGCGACAAAGGCGTCGCGGATGGCGCCGGCGGTCAGGCGCTGGGCCGGGATGGCCTCCAGGTCCGGCTTGTTCAGGCCGTTCCACATCTTCGCGGCCTGTTCGAAATAGGCTTCGGGGCTGTCCCAGCCGCAGGTCCCGTGGGCGGCCCATTCATGCTGTTGCAGGGACGGCGACGGCGTCATGCAGAAGTTCTTGCGCACGGTTTCGACCGGGATGGCCGGACCGGGAGCGGCGCAGTAGCGCGGGTGCTTGTTGTCCGCGCCATTGGGCCACAGGCCGTGCAGGGTCAGGCCGAAGCGGTTGTCGGCGCACTGATAGCGTTCGTCGGGATAGTCCTTGCCCGAGCGGCAGGCCTGGGGCGACCAACTGACGGCCAGCATGTTGAAGGCGACCGGCACGTCGGGCGCGGCCTCGTCCGCCGGGATGCGATAGGGGCGGGCGGGGGTCAGGTCGGCGGGCACGTCGCAGGTCGCGCCGACGACCTCGGCCGCCGGAACCGAGGCGGCGGGCGGCAGTCCGTCGCAGGCCGCAAGGGTCACGGACAGGGCCAGCAGGGCGGCGGGGATGGTCAGGGGCCGCATCGGGACGCTCCTTTTGGCTGGCGACGGGTGGTCCGCCCGTAAACCCTTCGTGAGCGGCGGCCAAGACGGAACCCTCGCCGCGTCCGCTCATTGAAAAGCGTAAGCATAATGAGGATGAGGCCCATGCCCGATCAAGCCGCCTTCGAAGCCGCCCTGGAAGAGGCGATCGCCCTGTTCGAGCAGGGCGAGGGGCTGGATCACAAGCGCTTCGACGCCCTGCTGGTCGAGATCGAGACGCGTCGGGCGGCTCTGACCGCCGTGCCGGAGGACGACCCGCGCGTCGAGGATATCCGCCGTCTGCAGGAGCGAGCCGACGAACTGGAGGCCCGCGTGGCCGCTGGCAAGGGCTCGGTCATGGACGAGGTCAACCAGACCCTGGCTCCCTTGATGGGGCGCCGGGGGGGATGATCTGCCTTCAGCCGGTCTAGTAAAGGCCGTCGAAGCCGAAGCTAGGCCGACGCTGGCTCCATTTGCCGCGCGTGAAGTCGGGGAAGTCCAAGGTACGGGCGCCCTCCGCGATCGACTGCTCGGACAGGGGCGTGATCGCGCTCCAGCTGACGCCGTCATAGATGTCGAGCGGCATGGGCGCCTTGGCCTTCAGGGCCTCGATGAAGGCGTGGATGACGAAGAAGTCCATGCCGCCGTGGCCGGCCCCGGCGGCGAGCGCCTCATGGGTCTTCCACAGGGGGTGGTCGTACTGCTCGAACCAGGCCTCTTGCGCCTCCCACTGGTGGGCCGGGCTGCGGCCCTCGATGTGGACCGACTTGTTCAGATCCATCCAGAGACCGCCGGTCCCCTGCACCCGGAAGCCCAGGGAATAGGGGCGCGGCAGGCTGGTGTCGTGCTGCAGCAGGATGGTCTCGCCGTTGGCGCAGGTGATCGAGGTGGTGACCACGTCGCCCAGCTTGAACTTGACCGCCGCATTGGGGTGATCGGCGGGGCCGGTCTTGACGATGTAGTCGTGCAGGCCGCGCGCCTTGGACGAATGGCTGGTCAGATTGACCATCCGGTTGCCCCGGTTCAGGTCGATGTAGTTGGCGATCGGGCCGATGCCGTGGGTGGGGTAGAGCTCGCCGTTGCGGTTGACCGAGTGCCAGGTGCGCCAGCGGGCCTCGGACCAGCCCTTGGGCCCGAACTCGACTCCGCCGCCGTACGGTTTCTGCGGATCGCCGCTGTTGAACTTCACCGCGCGCAGGTCGTGCTGATAGCCGCCCTGCAGGTGGACCAGCTCGCCGAACAAACCGGCCCGCACCATGTTCAGCGCCGCCAGGACGTCGCGGCGATAGCAGACGTTTTCCAGCACCATATAGGGGGTGCCGGTGCGCTCATGGACCTCGATCAGGTCCCAGTGGTCCTGCAGCGTCACCCCGGCGATGACCTCGCAGGCGACGGGGATTTTCGCCTCCATGGCGGCGATGGCCATGGGGGCGTGCCATTCCCAGGGCGTGGCGATGACCACGGCGTCGAGGCCGGGGTGGGCCAGCAGGTCGAGGTAGGCCCGGTCGGGTGCGCCCTCGTAAGCGCGCGGGGCGGGGCGACCGGCGGCGGCGATCATGCCCTTGGCGCGGGCGATCATCAGGGGCTCGATGTCGCAGACGGCGACGATGTCCACATCGTTGCGCTTCAGCAGGATGGGCATCAGGCTCTGCGCCCGCAGGCCGACGCCGATGATCCCGATCTGCAGTCGGTCGGCGCCCTGCGTTCGGGCCAGGGCGGGTGTCGCCAGGCTCGCGGCGGTGGCGGAAGAGGCGGCGATGAAGGCGCGACGATCCATGACAACTCCGTGGGGCAGGGGAGATTCCGCCATACGTCATGCCATCGGACGCGCCAATCATTGTTCCGGCCGGGCGGGAGAAGGATGACGGCGCGCGCTTCCCCGGCTAAGTCCATGGCCAAGGGAGAAACCACATGACGCGATCCAACGCGCCCGCCTATCAGACCGGCTTCGCCAACCATTTCGCCACCGAGGCCGTCGAGGGCGCCCTGCCGGTTGGACGCAACTCGCCGCAGCGTCCGGCCCTGGGCCTCTACGCCGAACAGCTGTCGGGGGCGGCCTTCACCGCGCCGCGCGACCATAATCTGCGCAGTTGGCTCTATCGTCTGCGGCCCTCGGCCCAGCATGGGCCGTATCAGCCCTTCGCCCAGGGCCGCGTCCGCTCCGGCCCCTTCACCGAGACCCCGCCTAACCCCAACCGGATGCGCTGGGACCCCCTGACCATGCCGGATCAGCCGACCGACTGGGTCGAGGGCCTGACCACCTATGGCGGCAATGGCGACGCCGATTCCGGCGCGGGCGTGGGCATCCACCTCTATGTCGCCAACCGGTCGATGACGGACCGCGTCTTCTATTCGGCCGACGGCGAACTGCTGATCGTGCCGCAGCAGGGGAGCCACCGCTTCGTCACCGAGATGGGCGTGATCGAGGCGGCGCCCGGCCATGTCGTCGTCATCCCGCGCGGCGTCCGCTTCCGCGTCGAGGTCGACGGACCCGTGCGCGGTTATGTCTGCGAGAACTATGGCTCGCCCTTCCGCCTGCCGGACCTCGGCCCCATCGGCTCCAACGGCCTGGCCAATCCGCGCGACTTCGAGACCCCGGTCGCCTGGTTCGAGGACGTGGATCGCCCGACTGAGTGCGTGCAGAAATACGGCGGGCTGCTGTGGGCCACGACCTTTGGCCACAGCCCGCTGGACGTGGTCGGCTGGCACGGCAACTACGCCCCCTGTCGCTATGACACGGCGCGGTTCAACACCATCGGCACGGTCAGCTTCGACCATCCCGACCCGTCGATCTTCACCGTCCTGACCTCGCCCAGCGACACGCCCGGCACGGCCAACTGCGACTTCGTCATCTTCCCGCCGCGCTGGATGGTGGCCGAGGACACCTTCCGTCCGCCGTGGTTCCACCGCAACGTCATGAGCGAGTTCATGGGGCTGATCTTCGGCGAGTACGACGCCAAGGCGGGCGGCTTCGCCCCCGGCGGCGCTTCCTTGCACAACCGCATGAGCGGCCACGGCCCCGATCAGGCCAGCTGGAACGGCGCCACGAAGGCCGAGCTGAAACCGCACAAGATCGAGAACACCCTGGCCTTCATGTTCGAGACGCGGATGCCGATCCGCACCACGGCCTGGGCCGAGAAGACGCCGCTGATGCAGCTCGACTACGACGACTGCTGGACCGGGTTCGAGAAGGGAAAAATCGGATGAGGCTGAAAGCTGCTTTCGCTGCGGCGGGGCTCGGCGCCCTGCTGTTGGCCGGGGCCTGCGCGCCGACCGAGACCCCTGGCGGCTCGGGCGCCGAGGCGCCGGTGCGGAGCGCCGAGGCTTCGGCCTGCGCCGCGCGCGGCGGCGCGATGCAGCAGGTCGGCCGGATGCAGTCCTGGCGGTGCGTGGTCAAATACGCCGACGCGGGCAAGCGCTGCACCGACGCCTCGCAATGCCAGGGCCAGTGCGAAATTTCAGGCAACAGCGGCATCGCTCCGGGCGCCGCCGCGGTCGGCCAGTGTCAGGCCGACAGCACCCGCTTCGGCTGCCGCACCACGGTCAAGGACGGCAAGGCCGAGGCCACCCTCTGCATCGACTGAGGCGGTGAAGCGAGGCGGGCTCAGCCCGCCTCGTTGAAGGCCACGCGCGCGGCGCCCAGAAGCGCGGCCTGCTTGTGCAGAATCACCTTGGTCGGGATGGCTTGCATGTATTCCTTGAACCGGCCCTTGCGCTCGAAGCGGGTGCGGAAGGGGCTGGCCTTGAGGAAGGGCAGGATGCGCGGGGCGATGCCGCCGGCGATATAGACCCCGCCGCGCGCACCCGTCGTCAGGGCGATGTCTCCGGCTACGGCGCCCAGGATGGCGCAGAAGCGCGCCAAGGTCGCGCCGCAGGGCGTATTAGGGTCCTTCAGCGCGGTTTCCGTGATCTCGGCCGGGTCGTCGATGTGGGTTTCGCGCCCGTCGATCTCGGCCAGAGCCCGGTGCATGTTCAGCAGGCCCGGCCCGCAGATCAGGCGCTCGATCGACACCCGGTCATAGCGGCGGCGCAGGATGCGCAGGATTTCGTCTTCAACGGGATCGCCCGGCGGGAAGCAGGCGTGACCGCCTTCTGACGGCATGGCCATTTCCTTGCCGTGAGCGTCGCGCACCAGGGCCGAGACGCCGAAGCCGGTGCCGGGGCCCAGCACCGCCACCGTCGCATGCGGATCGCCGTCCACCGGCCCGCCGAGCGAGGCGAGTTCCGCCTCCGGCACGATGGGCGCGCCCCAGGCCAGGGCCTCGAAATCGTTGATCAGCTTGATCGGGTTTAGGCCCAGGGTCTGAAGCTCGCCCTCCGACACGCGCCAGGGCGAGTTGGTCAGGTCGATGGCCCCGTCCGTCACCGGTCCGGCCACGGCGATGACGCCGCCGGTCGGCTTGACGTCACAGCCGTCGAGGAAGGCCTTCACCCCGCCGAGGAAGGTGGGGTGTTCAGACGCGGGGAAGCTCTCGTGATGTTCCAGCACCGGACGGCCGTCGACCATGCGGGTCAGGGCGAAACGGGCATTGGTGCCGCCGACGTCGCCGACGAGAAGGATCTTGTCATTCATGGGTCGTTTCCTGCGCTCGGTTGGGCGGATCAGGCGTCCACCGTCCGGTCGACGAAGTTGGGGTTGGGCGGGGTGTCCGTGTGGCCGCCGACGCCGGCGGGCACGGCGAAGCAGACGGTCGCGCCCTGTTCGGCGGTCGTCACGACGTGGCGGAAGGCGCCGAACAATTCGCGACCATAGCCCCAGGAGGAACCTTCGGCGTTGGCGCTCGAGCGGACGGCCAGCGGTCGTGCAGCCAGATCGGCCACGCCCACCGTGGTCAGCACCCCGGTCTCGGCATCCAGGCGGATGATGTCGCCGTCCCGAACGTGGGCCAGGGGACCGCCCGCCAGGGCCTCGGGCGAGACGTGGATGGCGGCGGGGGTCTTGCCGCTGGCGCCCGACATGCGGCCGTCGGTGACGAAGGCGACCTTGAAGCCCTTGTCCTGAATCACCGACAGGGCGGGCGACAGGGAGTGGAGCTCCGGCATGCCGTTGGCCTTGGGGCCCTGGAAGCGCAGCACCACGACCACGTCGCGGAACAGCTTGCCGTCCTTGAAGGCTTGCAGGGCGTCTTCCTGGGTCTCGAACACGGCGGCGGGGGCCTCGACGATGCGGTTCTCGGGCTTGACCGCCGAGACCTTGATCACCGCCCGGCCCAAATCGCCCTGCACCAGACGCAGGCCGCCGTCTTTCTGGAACGGGTCCGACGCCGGGCGCAGGATGTCCAGGTCCAGGCTGTCCTCGACCGTGTCGCGCCAGACCAGTTCGCCGTCGATCAGGCAGGGTTCCTGGAAATAGGCCTCCATGCCCTGGCCCATGATGGTCGTGACGTCGTTGTGCAGGATGCCGGCCCGCACCAGTTCGCGCGTGACGAAGGCCGTGCCGCCCGCCGCCTGGAAGGCGTTCACGTCGGCCGAGCCATTGGGATAGACCCGCGCCAGCAGGGGTGTCGCCGAGGACAGCTGGTCCATGTCGGTCCAGTCGATCAGCACCCCGGCCGCCCGCGCCATGGCCACCAGATGGATGGCGTGGTTGGTCGATCCGCCGGTGGCCAGCAGGGCCACGATCATGTTGACGATGGTCTTTTCCGAGACGACGTCGGCCATCCGGCCCTGACCGCTGCGGGCCAGTTCGACCGCCCGCTTGGCTGCCGCCGCCGTCAGGGCGTCGCGCAGACCCGTCTCCGGGTGGACGAAGGCGGTCGAGGGCAGGTGCAGACCCGCGATCTCCATCATCATCTGGTTGGAGTTGGCCGTGCCGTAGAAGGTGCAGGTGCCGGGCGAATGATAGCTGCCGATCTCGCTGGCCAGCAGGGTGGTGCGATCCACCAGGCCCTGTGCATATTCCGCCCGGACGCGGGCCTTCTCGGCGTTGGGAATGCCCGACGGCATCGGACCCGCAGGCGCGAACACGACCGGCAGATGGCCAAAGGCCAGCGCCCCCATGAACAGGCCCGGCACGATCTTGTCGCAGACGCCCAGCATCATGGCGGCGTCAAAGGCGTCGTGGGTCAGGGCCACGCCGGTCGACATGGCGATGACGTCGCGGCTGAACAGCGACAGCTCCATGCCGGGGCGGCCCTGGGTGACGCCGTCGCACATGGCCGGGGTTCCGCCCGCCACCTGGGCCGTGGCGCCGACCTCGCGCACCGCCTTGCGGATCACCTCGGGGAAGCGCTCGAACGGCTGATGCGCCGACAGCATGTCGTTGTAGGCGGTGACCACGCCCACGTTGGGCTTGGACCCGTCCATCGCAGTGAGTTTGTCGGCGATGGTCTGACCGGCGAAGGCGTGGGCCCAGTTGGCGCAGGACAGCTTGGCCCGCCCGGCGCCGCTGTCGCGGGCGGCGTCCATGCGGCGCAGATAGTCGGCGCGGGTGGCGCGGCTGCGTTCGATGATGCGGGCTGTGACTTCCGCCACGACCGGATGCAGGGGAGGGTTGAGAGCCATCAGACGGCCTCCGTCCAAAGCACTTCAAGAGGAACCTTCGCCGCGATCAGGGCGGCGATGGGATGGGTCATCGGATCGCCCTCGGCCTCGCGCTCGAACACGGCGCGCTTGGCGGCCCCGCTCAGGGCCAGGACCACGCGCCGCGCGCCGATCAGATAGGGTAGGTTGATCGACAGGCGTTCCAGCGAGGGGGCCAGACCGTCGCGCCCGGCCGGCACGCCATAGACGGCGGGCTTCAGGCTCGGCGTCAGCAGGGTCTTCAGCGTCGGGCTTTCGGGGAACATCGAGCAGATATGCCCGTCCTCGCCCATGCCCAGCAGGACGGCGTCCAGACGACCGCCCTCTGCGGCCAGCGCCTTCGACGCCTCGGCGGCGGCGCGATCGACAGTGACCGAGGGGCTGTAGAGCGGCAGGAAGCGCGCGGCCGAGGCCCGGTCCGTCAGCAGGGTCCGCTTCATCAGGGCCGCGTTCGACTCCGGCGAGGTCTCGGGCACATAGCGCTCGTCCACCAGGGTCGCGACGACCTTGGACCAGTCCAGATCGGTCTGCGCCAACCGTGTATAGATGGGCGCGGGAGTCGAGCCGCCCGCGCCGGCGAAGATCGCGTGGCCCTCGGCGGCGACGCCTTCCGCCAGCGCCTCGGCCAATCGCGTGGCGGCGGCCTCGGCCCAGGCGACGGAGGAGGCAAAAGCGTCAATCGGGGACATCAAACTCTCCCGCTCATCCCCGCGGAGGCGGGGACCCAGGTTTGAGCCATCCGACGGACGGCGGCCTTGTCTGCAAAACCCAGAACGCGGCGTTTGTCGCCAAAGGACTGGGTCCCCGCCTCCGCGGGGATGAGCGGATAATTCCTACTCATCGCGCGTGTTCCACTTGCGTCCCGTCCGCGACAGCAGAAGGTCCGCCGCTTCCGGCCCCCAGGTTCCGGCCACATAGTCCAGCGGCTTGAAGCTCGCGCCGGACCAGGCCTCGGACACCTCGTCCACCCATTTCCACGCCTGCTCGGCCTCGTCGCGACGCACGAACAGGGTGCTGTCGCCGTGCATCGCGTCCAGCAGCAGGCGCTCATAGGCGATGCGGCGGCGCGGCGGGGCGGCGTCCTTGCCGTTAACCCCCCACGACAGGCTCATCTTGATCGGCTGCAGTTGCATCCGCTGATCCAGCCCCGGCTTCTTGTTCATCACCGACAGCGAGATGTCTTCCTCGGGCTGCAGCTCGATGACCAGGCGGTTGGCTTCGATGGCGCCCCGGTCGCCGTGGTCGAAGATGGAGTGGGGCACCGGCTTGAACTGGATGACGATCTCGGTGCGCTTCTCGGGCAGTCGCTTGCCCGTGCGCATGAAGAAGGGCACGCCCGCCCAGCGCCAGTTGTCGATGTCGGCGCGGATGGCGACGAAGGTCTCGGTGTCGGAGGCCTGACCGCGTTCCTCGTCATAGCCCTTGGCCGGCTTGCCCTCGCTGGTCCCGGCCACATACTGGCCGCGCACGGTGACGCGTTCGGCTTCTTCCAGGGTGATGGGGCGCAGGGATCGCAGCACCTTGACCTTCTCGTTGCGCACCGAGTCCGGGTCCAGGTCGCTGGGCGGCTCCATCGCCACTAGGCACAGCAGCTGCAACATGTGGTTCTGCAGCATGTCCCGCAGGGCGCCGTACTCGTCGTAATAGGGCCAGCGGTCGCCGACCCCGACCGTCTCGCCGACCGTGATCTGGACGTGATCGACCGTCAGATTGTTCCACAAGGGCTCGAAGATGGTGTTGCCGAACCGCAGGGCGATCAGGTTCTGCACCGTCTCCTTGCCCAGGTAGTGGTCGATGCGGAAGACCTGACGCTCGTCAAAGGCGTGGGCCACGGCGTCGTCGATTTCGAGGAAGCTTTCCAGGTCGCGCCCGACCGGCTTCTCCAGCACGATGCGGCAGTTCTTCTCGGCCAGACCCGCCGCCTTCATCGCCGTGACGATGCGGCCATAGAGGGAGGGCGAGACCGCCAGAAACGACGTGACCTCGCCGTCGCCGCACTTCGCCTTCAGCGGGGCCAGGCTGGCCGGATCGGTGGCGTCCACCGCCAGGTAGTCGAGGCGAGCCTTCATCCGCGCCCAGCTGATCTCGCTCCAGCCGCCGTCGGCCTCGGCCCGGGCCTTCACCGCCTCATGGACCTTGGCGACATATTCCTCGGCGCTCTCCTCGGAACGCGCGGCGCCGATAATCTTCAGCCCGTCCGGCAGCAGGCCGTCGTGGTCGAGGAAATAGAGCGAAGGCAACAGCATCCGCATGGCGAGGTCGCCGCCGCCGCCGAACAGAATCAGTGCCGCCATTCGTCCCGTTCCTCCCTGATCCCGACATGCGGGATATTCGCCTCAAGGCTTATGCATCGTCCTTGGCCGGTTCCGCGCGGCGCGCCAAGACGTCCAGCACGTCTTGAAACACCATGTTACGGGCATGGAGAAGAACCAGCAGGTGATAGATCAAATCCGCCGCCTCGCTGGCCAGTTCCGCTTCGTCGCCCGCCGCCCCGGCCAGAGCCGTCTCCACGCCCTCCTCGCCGACCTTCTGCGCGGCGCGTTTGGGGCCCTGGGCCATCAGGCGCGCGGTCCAGCTGTCGGTGGGATCGGCCTGGGCGCGGACGTGGATGGTGCGCTCCAGACGCGCGATGCGGCCCACGCCCGGCGCGTCCTCGTCGCCGAAGCAGCTGACGCGGTTCAGGTGGCAGGCGTTGCCCACGGGCCGGACCTTCACCACCACGGCGTCGCCGTCGCAGTCGGGCGTCACCGACACGACATTGAGGAAGTCGCCCGAGGTCTCGCCCTTCCTCCACCGCCCGCCGCGCGATCGCGAGAAGAAGGTGGCCTGACCGCTGTCCAGCGTCTCGCGCAACGCCGCCTCGTCCATATAGGCCAGGGTCAGCACCTGCAGGGTGTCGGCGTCCTGCACCACGGCGGGGATCAGGCCGTCGCCCTTGGCGAAGTCCAGTTGGGCGAAATCGATGGAGGAAATGTCGAGGGATTGGAGGTCAGGCATCATTCTAATCCGCTCATCCCGGCGGACGCCGGGATCCAGTGAGAGCCACACGAGGCGGCGTTGAAAATTGTGCGGCCAGAACCCCGGTCTGCGCTTCTGGCCAAAGCTCTGGATCCCGGCGTCCGCCGGGATGAGCGGCAGGGGATGGGGCGGGTCATATCCTCACCTCCACGCCCTGCGTGTCCAGGTAACGTTTGAGATCGGGAATCGTGATCGCGCCCGAGTGGAAGACGCTGGCGGCCAGCGCGCCCGATACGTCGGCTTCGACAAAGACATCGCGGAAATGCTCGACCGCCCCGGCGCCGCCCGAGGCCACCAGCGGAATGGTCAGCCGCCGCCGCGCCTCGGTCAGTTGCTTCAGGTCATAGCCGCGCCGCACCCCGTCCTGATCGATGCAGTTCAGCACGATCTCCCCGGCGCCGAGGCCTTGCGCCTCCACGATCCAGTCCATGGTCAGTTTGCCGGCGCCGCGCCGGGCGTCGGGATCGCCGGTGTATTTGTGCACCCGCCACTCGCCGTCCTGAAAGGCGCTGTCGACGCCGACGACGACGCATTGCCGCCCCAGCCGCTGCGCCATCTCGCCGATCAGGTCGGGGCGTTCCAAGGCGGGCGAGTTGATCGACACCTTGTCGGCCCCGTGGTCGAGGCAGCGCGCCGCCTGCTCCACCGTGCGGATGCCGCCGGCGACGCAGAAGGGAATGTCCAGCAGCCGGGCGATGTCCTGCACCCAGCCATAGTCCAGCGTCCGCCCCTCGGGACTGGCGGTGATGTCGTAGAAGACCAGTTCGTCGGCGCCCTGATCGCGATAGCGCGCGGCCAGTTCGGCGGCGTCGCCCATGTCGACATGGCCCTCGAAGCGCACGCCCTTGACCACTCGCCCGTCCTTGACGTCGAGGCAGGGGATGATGCGTCTCGCCGTCATCCGGCCACCGCCTTCAGCGCCTCGGCCACGGTGAACCGACCCTCATAAATGGCCCGTCCGACAATGGCTCCGTCGCAGCCCAGATCGCGCGCGGCGATCAGGTCGTCCAGCGACGCCACCCCGCCCGAGGCCTGCAGCTTCAGTTCGGGCCTCCGCGCCAGCGCCTCGCCCAGCAGGTCGAGATTCGGCCCGGTCAGGGCGCCGTCGCGACCGACATCGGTCATCAGCACATGGGTCAGAAGCTCGGACGGATAGCGCTCCAGCACGCTCCACAGATCGACCCCCGCCGACTGGGTCCAGCCCTTCAGCGCTGGGACGGGAACCCCGTCCTCGTATTTCACATCCAGCGCCAGGGTGATGCGCTCGGACCCGAAGCGCTCCAGCCAGGTCAACACTGCGTCCGATTGGGTCACGGCCAGCGACCCGACCACGACGCGGCTGACTCCGGCCTCCAGCAGCCGCTCGACATCAGCCTCGGACCGCACCCCGCCGCCCGACTGAATCTTGACCGCGACGGACGCGGCCAGTTCGCCGATCAGGCCGTGCTGCATGGCGCGCCCGGCCTCGGCCCCGTCCAGATCGACAATGTGGACCCAGGCGGCGCCCTCGTCTGCAAAGGCGGTCAGACGCGCGGCCGGAACCTCGTCATAACGGGTCACCTGATCGAAGCGCCCGTGCATCAGCCGCACGCAGACGCCGTCCTTCAGGTCGATGGCGGGATAGACGATCATGCAGGCAACTCGAGGAAGTTCTTCAGGATACGCGCGCCCGCCGCGGCGGACCGTTCCGGGTGGAACTGGCAACCCCAGCGGTTGGCGCTGTTGACTACGGCGGGCACGGCGATGCCGTAGTCGGCGGCGGCGAGGGTCGCCGGGCCGTCGGGGCAGACGAAGCCGTGGACGAAATAGGCCCAGTCGCCGTCCTTGATCCCCTCCAGCAGCGGATCGGGACGGCGGATCGCCAGCCGGCTCCAGCCCATGTGCGGCGAGGGTCGCGACGGAGCGGGGGCGATGGCTTCGACCCGACTGGGGATCAGGCTCAGCAGGTCGGCCCCCCCATCCTCGGCGCTGGTCTCGAACAGCAGCTGCTGGCCCAGACAGACGCCGAGCAAGGGACGCTTGAACCGTCGCAGCGGCTCGACCAGACCGAGCGCGTTCAGACGCTGCATGGCATAGCCCGCCGCGCCGACGCCGGGCAGGATGACCCGCTCGGCCTCGTCCAGATCGGCGGGATCGGCGCTGATCCGCACCCGCGCGCCCAGCCGCTCCAGCGCGAACCGCACCGAGGCCACATTGCCCGAGCCGTAACCGATCAGGGTGACGTTGCTCATCTATTCACCGCTCATCCCCGCGGAGGCGGGGACCCAGTGAGAGCCACGCACGCTGCCCTTGGCTTCATTGCGGTCGAGACGGACGCTGTCGCAAATGCGGCCAAAGGACTGGGTCCCCGCCTCCGCGGGGATGAGCGGAAAGGGAGAACCCATCAAAGCACCCCCTTGGTCGACGGCACCACATCGCCCTCGACGCGAATGGCCTGACGCAGGGCCCGGCCCAGGGCCTTGAACACGGCCTCGGTCTTGTGGTGGTCGTCGTCGCCGGTGACCGTGACGTGGATGGCCGCGCCGAGGTTCTCGGCCAGCGAACGGATGACGTGGGCCGTCAGATCGGTGCGGTAGTCGCCGATGAAGGGGGTCGCGAACGTGCCCTCAAACACCGGATAGGGGCGCCCCGACAGGTCGATGGAGACCGCCGCATTGGCCTCGTCCATCGGCAGGACGAAGCCGTAGCGGGCGATGCCCTTCCTCTCGCCCAGCGCCTGTTTCAGCGCCTGCCCCAAGGCAATCGCGCTGTCCTCGATGGTGTGGTGCGGATCGGTGTGCAGGTCGCCTTCGCACGCCAGGCGGATGGAAAACCCGCCGTGCGCCGCCACCTGTTCAATCATGTGGTCGAAGAAGCCGACGCCGGTTTCGATCTTGACCGGCCCGGCGCTGTCCAGATCGACGGCGCAGACGATGCGCGTCTCCTTGGTGTCCCGCACGGCCTGTCCGACGCGGGTGCGACGGACTTTCGGCGCGGCGGCGCCCAGGGCGACCAGCAGGCGGTCGTTGACCTCGGGCTTCAGCGACACCGGCAGGCGCACCCGCTCGCCAGCCTCATCGGCGTCGAGACCAAAGCGGCGCAGGTCGGCGATGACGGCGGCGGGATCGGACGGCCGAGCGATGATCACCGGCCCGACCCCGGCCTCCAGCGGCATCAGCCGCGACAGGGCCTCGGCGACACGGGCGCGCTCGCGGCGCACGCCGTCGATGCGCTCGGCAGTCTCGATCATCCGCGACGCGTCCAGCGCCTGCGACGCCAGCCGTACCGAAACCTCGGGCAGGGCGTAGGGCTCCAGCACGCTCGCCAACCGCACCAGGGTCTGGGGCTGCGCCACCGCCGCGCCCACGCGCGCCCCGGCCAGACCATAGGCCAGCGACAGGCTGCGCAAGACGATCAGGTTGGCGTGGTCCTTCACGACCGACGCTGCGGACACGGCATCGGCGAACTCGACCAGACCTTCGTCCACCACCAGCAGGGCGGGGGCCACACGCTCGGCCATCTCGGCCACGGCCTCGGGCGAGCCCAGGGCGCGGATGACGACGGCGGCTGTCTCGGCGTTCTCCACAGGGCGAGCGTAGAGCGACGAGAGCCCCTGATAGGGCTCTGCCTCAGGCGCCTGCACCTTCAGACCGTCGCGGGCGGCCAGCCGCCAGATCAGCTCCAGCCCGTGCGTCAGGCCGCGCACCGGCAGCACCTGATCGGCGCCGACGCCATAAAGGTCGGCCAGCCGTGAAGCTAGGGCGGTCGGGTCCGCCGGATAGCGGTCCAGACCTTCGCCGCCCGAGACCAGCGGCGGATAGGGGGCGGGAAGCGTCACGCTTCTGTCCTCAGATCGGCCGCCCGCGCGTGGGCCTCTAGCCCCTCCATCCGCGCCAGACGCGCGGCGACGGGGGCGAGGGCGGCGGCGCCGCCTTGCGTCACCGTCTGCACCGACATGGTGGTCATGAAGCTGGCGGTGGTGATGCCGCCGAGCGTCCGCGCGCCGCCGTCGGTCGGCAGGACGTGGCTGGGTCCGGCGGCGTAGTCGCCCAAGGTCTCGGCCGCCCACTGACCGACGAAGACGGCCCCGGCGGCGGTGATCCGATCCACCAGCCGGTCCGCCTCCTCGGTCTGGATCGACAGGTGTTCGGGGCCATAGAGGTTGGCGACCGCGCAGGCCTCGGCCATGTCGGCGACGCGGATGGCGCGGGCCTGCTCCAGCGAAGCGCGGGCCACGGCGGCGCGGGGCAGGGTCTCCACCTGACGCTCGACCTCGGCGACGATCTCGGTCAGGGCCGTGCCGCTGTCGGAGACCAGGATCACCTGCGCGTCGGCGTCGTGCTCGGCCTGGCTCAGCAGGTCGGCGGCGACGATCTCGAAATCGGCGTCGCGGTCGGCGATGACCAGCAGTTCCGACGGCCCCGCCGGCATGTCCTGGGCCGGACCGTTCGGCAGGGACGAGGCATAGCGCTTGGCCTCGGCCACATAGGCGTTGCCGGGACCGAATAGCTTGTCGACCGGGGCGATGACGCCGTCGTCCAGTTCGACGCCGAAGGTCAGGGCGGCGATGGCTTGCGCCCCGCCCAGCAGCCACAACTCATCGAGGCCCGCCTCGGCGGCGGCGACGATCATGGCCGGGTGGACCGAGCCGTCCTTCGACGGCGGCGTGACGGCGACGCGTCGCCCAACCCCGGCCACGCCCGCCGGAATGGCCAGCATCAGCAGAGAGGAAAACAGCGGCGCCGTGCCGCCCGGTACATAGAGGCCCGCCGAGCCGATGGGCCGCCAGACCAGCTTGGAACGCACGCCCGGCGTGGTCTCGATGAAGGCGGTGTCCTCGGGCCGGGTCGCGGCGTGGAAGACGCGCACATTGTCGGCGGCGACCCGCAGGGCGCGGGCGGCGGCGGGGGGCAGGTCGGCGCGGGCCTGTGCGGCGACGGCTTCATTGATCGTCACCCGGCGCGGCGCTGCGCCGTCCAGCTTGATCGCCCAGTCGGTCACGGCGGCCCCGCCGCGCGTCTGCACGTCGTCGAAGATTTCGCGCACCACGCTGGTGACGAAGCCCTCAGTACGTTGCTGCGGGCGGGCCAGGGCGGCCTGGCGCTCAACCGGGTTGAGCTTGTTCCAGTCGATACGCTTCATCACATCATCTTCTCGATCGGCAGGACCAGGATGGCCGAAGCCCCCGCCGCCTTCAGCTTCTCCAGCGTCTCCCAGAAGACGGCTTCCTGACAGACGGCGTGGACGGCCACGGCGTCGTCGCGGCCTGACAGGGGCATGACGGTGGGCGATCCTGCACCCGGCAGGATGGCGGTGATCTCCGCCAGGGCCGAGCGCGGCGCGTTCAGCATGACGTACTTGGCGCCCTGCGAGGACACCACGCCGGCCATGCGCTCGATGATGCTGTCCAGTAGGTGTTGCAGCCCGGCCTCGGGCGCGGTGGGCGACTTGATCAGCACGGCCTGGCTGTCCAGCACGGTTTCCTTGGAAATCAGGCCGTTGGCCTCCAGCGTCGCGCCGGTCGAGACCAGATCACAGATGGCCGAGGCCAGCTTCAGCCGCGGGGCCACCTCGACCGCGCCGCGCATGGTGACGATGTCGGCGCGCACGTCGCGGTCGTTGAGGAAGCGACGCAGGATCTTGGGGTAAGACGTGGCGATCCGCAGGCCGTCCAGCGACTGCGGCCCGGTATAATTCAGGCTCGGCGGCACGGCGATCTTCAGCGTGCAGCGGCCGAAGCCCAGCGGCATGACCACCTCGGCGTTCGGCCCGCCGTTCCTGACCTCCTCCAGCACGTTCTCGCCGACGATTCCGAGGTCGCAGACCCCGTCCGCCACGAAGGTCGGAATGTCGTCGTCGCGCACCCGCAGCAGGTCGATCGGATAGTTTTCGATCCGGTACAGCAGGTCGTTGTTGCCCTTGACGACCCGCAGGCCCGCGTCGCGGACCAGGTCGAGGCTGCGTTCGGCCAGACGGCCGGATTTCTGGACGGCGATGCGTAGCCGCCCCTGCACGGTGCTCATGATCTCAACTCAGGCTTTCAGTCTGTCCAGCACCAGGCGATAGCCCTGGTGCGGCATGTCCTTCAGGGAACGCGCGACGCGCACCACGGTGGTCGGGCTGGCCGAGGCCTCCACTGCGATCTCGCGATAGGTCTTGTCCCCGCCGTCCAGCAGCCGCGCCACCTGCCACCGCTCGCTAAAGGCGCGCAGCTCGGCAGGCGTGCAGAGGTCGGACAGAAAGGCCTCGGCCTCCGCACGCGTCTGCAGCGAAAGCAGGGCGTCCAGCAGGGCGATCTTGGCGGGGTCGGTGCTCATGACGCGTTCCATTATGCTGTAACAATGGAACGGTCAAGCGAGGTCAGACAGGAAGCGGCTGCAAGGGCGCTGGTCGTTGCGCGGAGATGGCCTCATAGAGGGACTGCGAGCCGGCGGCGGAAGGTCGTCCGCGATAGGGTGACCCTGACTTGATCGAGCAATATGGATGGACTGACCTGCTGGCGGCGGCCTTCGCCCCGCATGCGCGCGCAGGCCACATCCCCGGACGTGTCATTCTTCAACAGCGAGACGGCTATCTGGTCGCCACGACGGACGGAGAGGTGCGGGCCAAGGCCTCGGGCCGCCTGGTCCATGAGGCCCAGGAGATCGGCCACCCAGCGGTCGGCGACTGGGTGGCGCTGTCGCGCAGTCCGCACGAACGCGCCGCCACCATCCACGCCATCCTGCCGCGACGCACCGCCTTTGTCCGCCGTGCGGCGCATAGTTCGCGCGGTCTGCAGATCATCGCCGCCAATATCGACGTGGCCTTTGTCGTCACCTCGATGAACGCCGACCTCAACCCGCGCCGGATCCAGCGCTATCTCGCCGCCGCCTGGCAGAGCGGGGCCCGGCCTGTGGTGGTGCTGACCAAGTCCGACCTCTGCGACGACCCCCAGGCCCAGGTCGCTGAGATAGCCGCCGTGGCGAGCGATTGTCCGGTCCTGATGGTCTCGGCGCGGCAAGGCCTCGGCCTCGACGCCCTGCTGGATCAGGTCCAGCCCGGCGAGACCTGCGTGCTGATCGGCTCGTCCGGGGTGGGCAAGTCCAGCCTGGTCAACGCCTTCCTGAATGAGGATAGGATGGCCACCCAGGCCATCCGCGTGACCGACGACCAAGGCCGCCACACCACCAGTCACCGCGAACTGATTCTCCTGCCCGGCGGGGGCATGATCCTCGACACGCCCGGCATTCGCGAAGTCGGTCTGATCGACGCCGATGAGGGCGTCAGCGCGGTGTTCGACGACATCGAACGCCTGCCTCAGGACTGTCGCTTCAATGATTGCAGCCATGCCAACGAACCCGGTTGCGCCGTGCGCGCGGCCCTGGAAAGCGGGGCCTTGGACCCGGACCGCTGGGCGCACTTCCAGAAACTGAAGCTGGAACTGGCGGCGGCCGAAGAAAAGGCCGAGCGCATCGCCAAGGACGCCGAGCGTCGCCGTCTGGCGGCGCTTCAGAAGCGATACCGCGCCACCAAGCGCAATGATCGCGGCCTTCGGGACTGATCCGGCGGCGGGTCGTTTCGCGCAGCCGGTCACGAACGGTTCAGGCGTGCAGAATCTAGGCGGCGCTTGTCGGCAAACGGGCTAGGTGAGGGGGACCCTTGTTCCAAGAGAGACGCCCATGCCCGCCTATACCATCGTCACCACCAGCGCGACCGAAGGCAGCGAGGCGGCCGAGGTCAACACGCTTTCCGACGAGTTCATCGATGTCAGCGAAGCCCTGGGCTATTCGCGCCGTATGGCCGAGGAAATGGTCGGCATGGCCGATCAGCTGCTGCTCGATTTCGACTACAGCAATATCGGCCTCTACGACGGCGACCTGATCGACGAGGATCTGGACCCCGAACACCCGGCCTTCCTGGGTCTGTGGGTGCTGGACGCCGAGGGTGCGGCCTTCGTCTCCGCCGAGGAATTCCTGGCCGGCGAGGCCGACGCCGACCCTGCCTGAGCGGCGATTCGCCGCCCGCGTCGTCGCCGCTGCCCGCAAGTCGGGCGGCGGGAGTAGCCGCCTCGACCGATCCGTCCTATCTGCGGTGCCATGACCAAGGTTCTGATTATCGGCGCGGGACACGCGGGGGGCTCGGCGGCGGCGCTGCTGAGACAATATGGCTTCGAGGGCGAGATCGTCCTGGCGGGCGAGGAGGCGGCGGCGCCCTATCAGCGGCCGCCCCTGTCCAAGGCCTGGCTGAAGGGGGAGGCGGGTCTGGAGGACTTGCTGCTGCGCCCCGAGAGCTTCTACGCCGAGCAGAACATCGACCTGCGCACCGGCGTCACGGCGACCGCGATCGACACGGCGGGCAAGGCCGTGACGTTCGCTGACGGCGGGGGCGAGACCTATGACGTGTTGATCCTGGCTACCGGCTCGACGGCGCGGCGCCTCGCTATCCCCGGCGCGGACCGTTCCGACCTGCTGGAACTGCGCACCCTAGACGATGCCGAACGGCTCAAGTCCGCCCTGTCCCCCGGCAAGCGGCTGGCCGTGGTCGGCGGCGGCTATGTGGGCCTTGAGGCGGCGGCTTCCGCCCGCGCCCTCGGCGCCGAGGCCGTGGTGATCGAGCGCATGGATCGGGTGCTGGCCCGCGTGGCGTCGGCAACCCTCTCGGCCTTCTTCACCAACCTGCATCGCCGCCACGGCGTCGAGATCCTGACCGGCGCCGAAGTCGCGGGCTTCGAGAACGGCGGCGTGCGTCTGGCCGACGGCGGGCTGATCGCCGCCGACACCGTCCTCGTCGGCGTCGGCGCCCTGGCGCGCGAAGCCCTGGCGCGCACCGCCGGTCTGGCTTGCGAAAACGGCGTGGTGGTCGATGAGAGCGCGCGCACCAGCGACCCCTCCATCTACGCCATCGGCGACGTGACCCACCGCCCCATCCCGGTCCACAGCGGGCGGATGCACCGCCTGGAAAGCGTGCCCAACGCCCTGGAACAGGCCAAGCAGGCCGCCGCCGCCATCGTCGGTCGCGCGGCCCCCGCCCCCGAGGTGCCGTGGTTCTGGTCGGACCAGTATGACGTCAAGCTTCAGATCGCCGGCCTGCCCTTCGACGCCGACCGTCAGGTGGTGCGCGGCGATCCGGCCAGCGGCGCCTTCGCCGTCTTCCATCTACAGGGCGACCGCATTGTCTGCGTCGAGGCCGTCAATGCGCCGGCCGAGTTCATGGGCGGACGCCTGCTGATCGGCAAGGGAACGCCGGTGGACACGGCCCTCCTGGCCGACCCCTCGATCTCCATCAAGGCGGTGGCGAAACCGGCCTGAGGGCGCGGTCATGACGCCAGTGTGACATCTCTGCCGCAATTGCGATTTAGTCGCAGGAGTCAGATTGTCGCACCTGCAAAAAGTGATATTGCGACCCGGTCTCAATATTAACTGACTGGCTGCTCCCCCATGTCCGACCGCTCCACCGCCCTCAAGGCGCTCCTGTTCGCCTCCAGCGCCGCCGGCATGCTGTGCGCTTCACCCGTGCTGGCGGCTGACGAGGCCCCGGTCGTTACAGCGGACGTGACCCAGGACGCCACCACCCTGAGCGCGGTCGACGTGCACGGCCAACGCGTCAAGCGCGAGCCCAAGGACCCGACCTTCGTCGCCCCTCTGGTCGACACGCCGCGCTCGGTCACCGTGATCCCGCAGCAGATCATCGAGCAAACCGCCGCCACCTCGCTGCAGGACATCCTGCGCACCTCGCCGGGCATCACCTTCGGCGCCGGCGAAGGCGGCCAACCCCTGGCCGACCGTCCCTTCATCCGCGGTCAGGCCTCGGGCAACAACATCTTCGTCGACGGCATCCGCGACACCGGCGGCCAGCAGCGCGAGGTCTTCAACCTGGAGCAGGTCGAGGTCATCAAGGGGCCGGACTCGGTCTATTCGGGGCGCGGCTCGGGCGGCGGCAGCATCAACCTGGGCTCCAAGGCCCCGCGCCTGCAGAACTTCGTCCACGGCTCGGCCGGCGTCGGCACCGACGCCTATGCGCGCGGCACGGTCGACGCCAACTGGCAGGTCAGCCCTACGGCCGCCATGCGCCTGAACCTTATGGCGTCGCAGGGCGACGTCGCCGGTCGCGACTCGGTCGATTTCGACAAGTGGGGCGTGGGCGCCTCGGTCGCCGTGGGCCTGGGTACGCCGACCACCCTGACCGCCAGCTACTATCACCTCGACAGCGATCAGATGCCCGACTACGGCATCCCGCTCTACACCAAGCTGGGCGGGGCCACGGCGCCGCGCCCCGACGCTTCGGGTATCCTCGACGTGCCTTACGACAGCTTCTACGGGCTGAAGGCGCGCGACTATCTGAACAATAAGGTCGACACCCTCACGCTCGATGTCGAGCACCGGTTCAGCGACACCTTGGCCCTGCGCAACGTCACCCGCTACTCGCAGACGCTGAACGACTACATCGTCACCAACCCCGGCGACGGCGGCGCGGCCCAGAACATCGACGGCGTCTGGTGGATGAAGCGGGGTCTGAAGTCGCGCTGGAACCCCACCGAAACCCTGGCCAATGTCACCGACCTGCACGGCTCGTTCACGACCGGCTCGATCAGGCACAATTTCGACGTCGGTCTGGAGCTTTCGCGCGAGAAGAACCGCAACGCTTCCTATGTGGTGACGACCCTGACCGGCACGGCCTGCCCGGCGCCCCTGACGGGTCTGGATTGCACCCAGGTCTACAACCCGAACCCGAACGACCCCTGGACCGGCACGGTCACGCGCGGCAACGTCAACCACAACACCACCGACACCATCGGCGTATACGCCTTCGACTCGATGGCGTTCGGCGAGAAGTGGATCCTGAACCTCGGCCTGCGCTGGGACGACTATTCGGTCGAGGGCGCAGACTGGGTGAACGTGGGCACGCCCGCCGTTCCGACCCTGACGCCCCGCAGCGGCGACTGGGACTTCGTCAACTATCAGATCGGCCTAGTTTACAAGCCGACGTCGAACAGCAGCATCTACGCTTCCTACGCCACCTCCTCGACCCCGCCGACCATCTCGGCCGGCGACCAGAACAACGGTAGCGGCCTGGGCTCGGGCAATCTGGCCACTGAACTTCTGGATCCGGAAGAGACGCAGAGCTTCGAAATCGGCGCCAAGGCCAACCTGTTCGGCGATCGCCTGGCGGTCAGCGGCGCCCTGTTCAAGACGGTTCGCGAGAACGCCCTGATCCAGATTTCGTCCGGTTTCTACGAACAGGCCGGCGAGGCCGAGGTCCAGGGTCTGGAACTCGGCGTCTCGGGCAATGTCACCAGCAAGTGGCAGGTCTTCGGCGGCTACACCTGGATGGACTCGGAGTTGGTCAAGGGCGCCTACAACAACGCCAACATCGGCGACCCTCTGGCCAATACGCCGGAGCATACGGCCAGCCTGTTCACCACCTACCGCGTCATGCCCAAGCTCAGCCTGGGCGGCGGCGTCTATTACGTGTCCAAGTCCTTCGGCGGCAATCAGGGCGGCGCCGGCGGTGGTACGAACCGCATCTACGCCCCGGAATACACCCGCCTGGACCTGTTCGCCTCCTACGACATCAACGACCGCGCCTCGCTGCAGTTGAACGTCCAGAACGCGGGCGACGAGGAATACATCATCCGCACCAACGGCGTTCACCACGCCGACGTGGCCCCGGCCCGTTCGGCCATCCTGACGCTGAACCTGCGCTACTAAGCGGCGGCGTTTCGCGCCATTCTGTCGGCCCCGTCGTTCATTTGAGCGGCGGGGCCGATGCGCATCTGATCGAGGCTCCCATGCTGCTGCACATCCCCGACGTCTTCACCAAGGCCGAGGTCGCCGCCCTGCGCCGGACCCTGGACGCCGGTCCCTGGGCCGACGGCAACATGACCTCGGGCCATCAGTCGGCCACCGCCAAGAAGAACCAGCAACTGCCGGAGGACAGCGCGCAGGCGCGCGAAGTCTCGGCCCTGATCGTCCAGGCCCTGAACGCCAATCCCATGTTCGTTTCGGCGGCCCTGCCGCACACGATCTTTCCGCCCCTGTTCAACCGCTACGAGGGCGGCGGCGAGTTTGGCGTCCACGTCGACAACGCCATCCGCCAGCGAGGCGATGTGCGTATCCGCAGCGACCTCTCGGCCACCCTCTTCCTGTCCGAGCCCGAGGACTATGACGGCGGCGAACTGATCATCGAGGAGCTGTACGGCGCCCAGTCGGTCAAGCTGCCGGCCGGCGACCTGGTCCTCTATCCGTCCAAGAGCCTGCACCGCGTCACCCCCGTGACGCGCGGCGCCCGCGTCTCCAGCTTCATGTGGCTGCAAAGCCTGGTCCGCGACGACGCCGACCGTGAAAGCCTGTTCCGCCTCGACGTGGCGACCCAGCGGGTGAACCTCGACAAGGGGCCGAAGGATCAGGCGGTGATCGAACTGACCGGCCTCTATCACAACCTGCTGCGGCGGTGGTCGGAGGTCTGACGCCCATCTTTCCTCCCCATTTTATGGGGAGGGGGACCGCGTAGCGGTGGAGGGGGCGACGCTGTCGCCTGGCTTTCTAGAGCACATTCGGACAGGGTGGCTCCGCCCCCTCCGTCACGTCGCTTTGCGCCGCGCCACCTCCCCATGAAATGGGGAGGAAAGCAGAGGTCTTCAGTAAACGTCGCGCCGATACCGCCCGGTTTCCGTCAACCGCATCAGCCGTTCCTCGCCCAGCGCCGCCTCCAGCGCGGCATGAACGCCCTTGGACATGCCTTCCAGGCTGCCGCAGACATAGACATAGGCGCCGCGATCGACCCAGTCGGCCATCGGGCGGGCGTGTTCGGCCACCAGCGACTGGACGTAGCGGTTTTCGCCGCCGTCGCGCGAGAAGGCGCGGTCCAGCCGGGTCAGGGCGCCCGAGGCCAGCCACCCCTGCAGGTCGGCGTCATAGAGGGCGTCGTGCGCCCGCGTCCGCTCGCCGAACAGCAGCCAGGCGCCGCCGGTCTTCTCATGCAAAGCTCGCGCCTTCAGATGCCCGCGCAGGCCGGCGATGCCGGTGCCGTTGCCGATCAGGATGATGGGGGCTTCCGGCGGCGGGGCGTGGAAGCCGCGGTTGGCGCGCACCCGCATGGCGATCTCGTCGCCGATCTGCGCCTCCTGCGTCAGCCAGCCGGAGGCCAGACCCGGCGTGCCGTCGGGACGGGTCATCAGGCGGATGCAGAACTCCACCCGCCCGTCCGAGGGCAGGGAGGCGACCGAGTATTCGCGGCTGGCCGGCTGCTCGCCGTCGCGCACCGGCAGGCCCACCTCGGCGATGTCGCCGGCCGCCCAGTCGGGGGCGTGGTCGATGGGCTCGAAGGCCAGATGCCAGGCCTCGCCGCCGGGACTGCCCGGATTGAGCAGGGACCGCTCGACCAGTCGCCAGCGGTCATAGGCGGGCGGTGTCCAGTCGGGCGCGGCGGTGGAGCCGGTCAACTGGTTCAACTGATGCTGCCAGTGGCGGATGGCGCCCGCGTCGCCGTTATCGACCTCGACCCGATCGAACAGGGTCTGGGCACCGCAGCCGTCCAGCCAGTCGCCGACCGCGTGGCCGAAGCTGCAATAGGCGTCATAGGACCGGTCGCCCAGGGCCAGCAGGCCATAGGACAGGTGTGACAGGTCGGGGGCGGCCTTCATCACCTGCCGCACGAAGCGGGCGGCGCCGTCGGGCGCGTCGCCTTCGCCGGTGGTCGAGGCGATGACCAGCAGGCGGCGCGCGCCCTTCAGCGTCTCCAGATCCAGATCGGTGAAGGACGTGATCCGTGCACCCACGCCGCCGTCGCCGAGCGCGCGGGCCGTCATCCAGGCCAGTTCCTCGCCAAAGCCGGTCTGGCTGGCGAAGGCGATAAGAACGGCGTCCTCGCCCGCAGCCTCTGACAAGGCGCGCGCCTGTTCGGCGGCCTTCTTGGCGGCGGCACGCACGCGCCAGACGGTCAGGCCGATCAGGCCCAGCCACAGGGTGACGGCGAAGGCCGTCCACAGCCAGAGGGTCAGGTCGGCGGTCACGATCAGGCTGCTTCTTCGTCCATCATGGCGGCGAAGGCGGGCGTCATCCGCTCGACCAGGCCGCGCGGGGTGCGCTCGACGAAGTGCGCCGCGATCTGCATGGCCTCGGCGAACTCCGGCCCGTCGAACGGACCCAGCACGGTCAGCGCGGTGGCCAGGGCGTCGGCGCGCATGGCCGAGGCGTCGAACACCGTCACCTGCGCCAAGCCATTGTCCACCGGCCGTCCGGTCGAACCGTCGATGGTGTGCGGATAAAGCCGCTCTTCATGCACGAAGGCGCGGCGCCAGTCGCCGGACGTCGCCACCGCCACGTCGAACAGGGCCGCCACCGTCTGCGGCGCGGGCGAACCCGGCACGGTCTCGATCTCGACCCACCAGGGCTGGGCGTCCGGCTTGACGCCGCGCCCCAGAAGCTCGCCGCCGATCTCGACCAGATGCGAGGTGGCGCCCATCTCGGTCAGGCGGGCGGAGACGCGGTCCACGGCATGGCCCTTGGCGATGCCGGAGAAGTCCAGCTTCGTGCCGCCGGCCTGCACCGCCGCCTGCGCGTCGCGGTTCAGCCGCAGCTTCTGCCAGCCGGACACGGCCAGCGCCGCCTCGATTTCTTCGGTGGCGGGCAATGGATTGAGCGGATCGCGCGGTCCGGGTGGGCCAAAGCCCCACAGGTCGACCAGAGCCCCCAGCGTCGGATCGACCGCGCCGTTGACGTCGTCGGCCAGATCCAGCGAGGCGTTCAGCAGGACCCAGAAGTCGTCCGACAGCTTCCACGTCCCGGCGGGTGCGTTGTTGAAACGGCTGATCTCGCTGGCCGGGGTCCAGGGGCTGAACAGGGCGACGATGCGCGCCAGCTCTTCCTCGATGGCCGCCTGAAACACGTCCTGCTTCGTCCCCATAGGCGGGACCAGACGCACCGACCAGGTGGTGCCCATGCTCTCCCCCGCCAGCGACCAGATCAGGTCGCTGGGCGGCCGCTCCGGCGCGCGGGTGGTCGGCGGGATCAGGACGCGCGTGTCCTGACGGCCTTCCACCAACGCTCCGATCTGGAGCGGCGGCGGGGTCGAGCTGGAACGTGTCGAGGTCAGGGCAGGACTTCCAGCGCGCCGTTCCACGAGGCGTTCGAGCCGGGCTGGCCGTTCACGCCCGCCGTGCGCACCGAGGCGCCCAGCCAGTAGAGACCGGCCTGCGGCCAGGTCACGGTGAAGGCGCCGTCAGCGCCCGTCTTGACCGTGATTTCCTCGGGGTTGTCGCGATAGCGGGTGCCGCCGCGGGCGATGGTCACTTCCACGTCGGCGGCGGGCTGGCCGTCCTTCAGCAGCTTGAAGGTCGCGGCTTCACCCGCGGCCAGGTCGTTGGGGTGGGTGACGGGGGCCAGTTCCAGACCCTTGCCGACGGGCGCGATGTCGGTCGGTTCGCCCAGGGTCACGAAGGTCTCGGTGCGGCTGTCGGTGCGCGTAGCCTGAACCTCGGTGGCGTCAGCCGGGATGGCGGCGGCGAAGTCAGCCTCGGCCCCGCGCCAGCGCTTTTGCTCGCCGCCCTGCTTGTAGCTGGCCATGAAGCCCGAGCCGACGTTGGCGACGCGATAGGTGCCGGCCTGGGCCAGGTGCAGGTCGAAGCTGGAGCGATACTTGGCCTGCATCACGTTCTCGGCCTGGGCGGTCGAACCGTCCGGGGCGGTGATGGTCAGGCCGGTCAGGCGCATGGCGGCGTGGTCGGGGATGAAGACCCCGTTCGACATGCCGGCGTCGAAACCGACCCAGGCGTCATTGCCCGACAGCACGGTCGAGGTCGGCGCCAGCCAGGCGCGGTGCGCCTGGGCCGAGAGCGGGGCGGCCAGAACGGCGGCCAGAGACAGGAAGGCGAGCGTCTTTTTCATGATCTCAGATCCTTAGCGGGTCACGGCGACGCGGACGGCGCCCAGTTCGGTGGAGCCGGTTCCGGCGGCGGTATTGGCGGCGCCCCAGCGGAAGGGCACGCGGACGACTTCGCGGCCGCCCAGTTCACGGGCCGCTTCGACGACGATGTTGTATTGCCCGGCGGGCAGGTTACGCAGGCGCGCGGCGGGCACGGTCACGGCGTGGCGGCCGGGGGCCTTGGTCGGGCCGGACACGCCGTCGGCGGGCATGGTCATGGCGCGGCCGCCCTTGCGCCACCAGGTGCGCAGGTCCTTCAGCCAGTCCTTGCCGTCGCCTTCGTTATTGCGGGTCTGCTGGTACCAGACAGCCAGGGTCTGGGCCGTCGACTGGTCCGGCTTCTCGATCCACACGGCGACGTAGGGCCGGTGATAGGAGGCGCTGGCGATGCGCGGCAGCTCGACGTTGACGGTCAGGTCGGCGGCGCTGGCGACGGCCGGTGCGGCGGCCAGGCCGGCGGCGGTCAGGACGAGAGGAAGCTTACGCATGAGGGGAACTCGCCAGTTGAGAGATCAGTGGATGAAGAGAAGGGCGATGACGACAGGAACAAGCAGACCCAGGGCCACGATGGGCCAGGTCGAGGGACGGCCACGAGCATGCAGCCACAGCAGGGCCAGACCGGTGACGGAAAAGATCACACATGCCACGGCGAAGACGTCGATGAACCAGTACCAGACCTTTCCGGCGTTCCGCCCCTTGTGCAGGTCGTTCAGGTAGGCGACCCAGCCGCGCGTGGTCTTCTCATGCACGGCTTCGCCGGTTGAACGGTCGATGGTCAGCCATCCGTCGCCGCCAGGCGTGGCCAGGGCGACATAAATTTCGTCCGCCGTGGTCTCGGTCGGCTTGCCGTCCACCTGAACCTTGAAGGCCTCGGCCGCCCAGCGCGCCACGGGGGCGGGCACGGCGTCGGTGGTCTCGGCGGGGAAGTCGGCCAGACGCGCCAGCAGGGGGGCGGGCAGGGTCGCCGTCGCCTCCCTGGTCACCGGCTCGGCCGGGATCTGGGCGGCGTGGTTCAAGGTGATGCCGGTGATCGCAAACAGGATCATGCCGACCAGGCTGATCGCCGCCGAGATCCAGTGCCAGCTGTGCAATTGCTTCAGCCAGAACGATCGCTTGGCGTTCAGCGCCGCCTTGGGTTTCGCGGCGGTCTTGGCGGGATTGGCGGCGGCTTCGGTCACAAGATGGCTCTGCCACAGTGTGCGAACGATTTGCAATGCCATTCGCCGGTCGGAATGTCGCGGTTCGCCTATCGCCTGCAGCTTTGAGGGAGATCTGCTGCGGACGGTGGTTCAAGGCTACGACGGTTCCTAAGCCGCCTCGGCCACCGTATGCCGAGACAGGGCCAGGCGGATGGCGTTCAGCAGGGCGTCGGGCTGGATTGGCTTCTGCGCCACCCCGTCCATGCCCGCCGCCAGATACTCGGCCTCGTCGCGCGGGTCGGCGTTGGCGGTCAGGGCCAGGATGGGCGTGGCCGAGGCCGCGCCGGGCAGGGCGCGGATGGCGCGCGTCGCGCTCACCCCGTCCATCACCGGCATCTTCACATCCATCAGGATCAGGTCGAAGGGCGCGAGCGTCGCCCGCTCCAGCGCCTGGCGCCCGTCCTCGGCGGTCTCGTGGGTGCAGCCGAACAGCTCCAGCACCTTGCCGGCGACGAAGCGGTTGGCGGCGTTGTCGTCCACCACCAGGACGTGCAGGGTCTCGTGCGTCGTCGGCGCGGCGGCCTGATCCTCGTCGCGTCGCGCGTCGGCCTGGGCCAGGGGCAGGTGCAGGTCGAAGCGGAAGCGCGCCCCGCCGGCCGGCGAGCGTTCCAGCGCCAGCGTCCCCTCCATCCGCTCGACGATCTGGCGGCAGATGGCCAGGCCCAGACCGGCCCCCGCGCCCTGGCGTCCCGCCTCGCCGGTGTTGAACGGTTCGAAGATGGCGGCGGCGGCCTCATCGCTGACGCCGGGCCCGCTGTCGTCCACCAGGGCGTCCAGCCGCACCCGCCCGTCGTCCAGTCGGGTGCTTAGGCTGACCTCGACCGCGCCGGCTTGCGTGAACTTCAGCGCATTGCCGATCAGGTTGTTCAGAAGTTGCTTCAGCCGCATTTCGTCGCCGACGACCCAGCGCGCGACGGCTGTATGCGTCGTCACGGTCAGGCGCAGGGCCTTCTCCTCCGCGCGGGGCCGCCACAGGGCCGACAGGTCGGCGGCCACGGCGTCGAGGTCCAGTGGCGCCGGCTCCAGCGTCAGTATGCCCGCCTCGGCGCGCGACATGTCCAGGGCGTCCGTCAGCAGCCGCAGCAGGCTGTTCCCGGAATCCAGAATAGTGCGGACATAGGGGCGCAGCGCGGCCTGCGTCAGCTCGCGCTCCATCAGGGCGGCCACCCCCAGCACCCCGTTCAGGGGGGTGCGGATTTCATGGCTCATCACCGCCAGGAACTCGGACTTGGCCCGGCTGGAGGCGCGGGCCTCGGCCTCGGCGCGCACCAGGTTCTGGGCCAGTTCGCTCATGGCTTCGGCGCGGCGCTTGTGGATGGCCACCCCGGCCTGCAGCACGTGCAGCCCTGCCCCGACCCCGACATAGCGGCCGCGCGACACGACGATGAAGCCCTTCAGCAGGGCCCCCAGCCCCGCCGCGTCCATGTTCTGGAACAGGACGTCGGCCGAGGCGTCGGCCTCGACCAGCAGAGGGTCCGGCTCCATCAGGGCCGAGACCGGGCGGCGCGCATAGAGGGCGCGGCCGAACTCGGCGGCCATCTTCAGGGTGAAGGCGTTGCGTTCGATCAGGCCGACGGGCCGACCGTCCGCGTCCACGACGGCGATGACCAGGGTGTCGGGCTCGGCCTGGAACCGGTCGAAGGCCTCGGCGCCGAGGGACTCGGGCGTCATGGGCGGCGCCGCCTCGACGAAGTCTCCGATCCTGGCCATCCTGACGCCCCTCCCGCGTTTTGCGAGAGCGCAGTTAGGCTGGGGGCGCTTAACAGCCGATTTGCCGAAAGTGAATGTTTTACAAGAACAATTTGACGTTTGTTCAGGATGCGGAGCTTAAAGCCGGGCCAGCAGTTCCGCTGCGAAGCTCGACAGGCTGTCGTCGCGCGCACCCATGACCACCACCCGGTCGCCGGGCTTGGCGATTTCGACGATCCGGTCGCCGCAGTCAGCGCGGGTGGCCAGGGCCTCGGCCTGACGCCCCTCGGCGCGCACGCCGGCGGCGATGTCTTCCGACCCCACGCTGCGGTCGGTGGTGCCGCCGTAATAGACCGGCTCGGGCATCAGCAGGACGTCGTGCTCGCGCATCAGCCCGGCGAAGCCCTCGATGAACTCCCGCTTCATCAGCTTCAGCGGGCCAAAGCCGTGCGGCTGGAACAGGATCAGCAGCCGCCCGTCAAAGGCGTGCAGGGTCTTCAGGGTGGCGGCGATCTTGTCCGGGTTGTGGGCGAAGTCGTCGATGACGGTGACGTTGTTGCGCGTCCCCACCACCTCCAGCCGCCGCCGGATGCCGGCGAAGCTTTCCAGCGCCGCGACCGCATCATCGACCGACACGCCCAGCGCCTTGACCGCCCCGAGGGCCGCCAGGGCGTTGGCGACATTGTGCGCGCCCGGCACGTTCAGCACGACCGCGCGCGCGGCCTCGCCTCGCACCCGCAGCTCGAAACCCATGCCGGTGGGCAGGGGCTTGAGGTCGTGCGCCGACAGGTGCGCCTCTTCCTCGCCGAGCGCGAAGGTGACGGCCTTGCCGGGCGCCAGTGCCTGCGCCAGCGCCGCCGTCTCGGGGTTGTCGAGGTTCAGCACCGCCGTCGTCGCCCGCCCGACGAAGCCGCCGAACAGGTCGCGCAGCTCCTCCATCGACTTGTGGTCCAGCGAGATGTTCGACACCACGGCGACCGTGGCGTCATAGCGGGCGATGGAGCCGTCGCTCTCGTCCACCTCGGCCACGAACAGCTCGGGACCGCCGACCAGGGCGCTGGCGAAGGGGTGGTCCGCATCGGCGAAATTCTTCATCACCGCGCCGTTGACCACGGTCGGCTTGCGGCCCGCCTGATCCAGGATCCAGGCGACCATGCCGGTGATGGTGGATTTGCCGCTGGTGCCCGCCACGCCGATCGAAGTCGGAGCGGCGTTGAACAGTTCGCTGAGCAGCTGCGGCCGGGTCTTGATGAGGGCGCCGACGCGCTTGGCCGCGCCGATGTCGGGCACCGTGTCCTCGACGGCGCCGGTGGCGACGACGATCTGATCCGCGCTGACCACGCCCGATCCGTCCTGCGAGTGCAGGGCCACGCCGTGGGCGCGCAGCCAGTCGAACTTGTCCGGCGTCCGCCCTTGATCCAGCGCCCGGTCTGAGCCGGCGATGCGGTTCCCTTGCGCCTGAACAATCATGGCCAGGGGCAGCATGCCGGACCCGCCGACGCCGCAGAAGAAATAGTCTTTGTTCATCGGCTTGATTTTGACGCGCGAAACCGGGGAATGTCCGGCGGCCTGACTAGCACGGGCGACGCCGGAGGCCAGCCCCATCCCTACGTCCACTCCCTTCAAGATCGGCGTCGTCAACGCCAGCTCGCGTCTGGATCCCGAACGCGGCGCGGCCATCCAGGCCTGGATGGATCAGGCCTATCCGGGCGGCGAGGTCCAGCTGGTCTTCCATCCGATGGCCTTCGAGACGCATGGCCACTTCGGCGGCGACGACGCCGTCCGCACGGCCGCCTTCGTCGAATTCGCCAATGATCCGCGCCTGAACGCCATCTGGTTCGCGCGCGGCGGCTACGGCTCATGCCGCATCGCCGAGGCCGTCCTGCCGCAGCTGACGGATGTGGCCCGCAAGAAGCGCTACCTCGGCTATTCCGACGCCGGCAGCCTGCTGGCCCTGCTTTACAAGGCGGGCTTCCCTCATGTGGCGCACGGGCCGATGGCCTCGGACGGGGCGCGGCATGACGCGACGGGCCGCCGGGCGGTGGACTGGCTGGTCAGCGGCGACCGCGCCTCGCTGGAGCCGTCCCTGCTGGATGACCCGCGCCCGGCGGTCGCCTTCAATCTGACCATCCTCAATGAACTGGTCGGCACGGCGCTGGAGCCGGACCTGACCGGCCACGTCATCATGCTGGAGGAGGTGTCCGAGGCGCTTTATCGCGTCGACCGGATGATGTTCCACCTGACGGGCCAGGCCTCGATCCGGCGCGCGGCGGGCATCCGTCTGGGCCGGGTCTCGGACGTCACGCACAATGATCCCGACTTCGGTCTGACGGCGGAGGAGATCGTCCGCTATTGGTGCGTGCGTTCCGGCATTCCCTACCTGGGGACCGCCGACATCGGCCACGACCCGGACAACAAGGTGGCGCCTTTCGGCGCGAACCGGTGAAACCCGTCATCCCGGCTCAGCCTCTCGCAGAGAGGCGCAGAGCCGGGACCGCTCAAGGCGTCGCCGTCAGCATTTTTGGCGGTCCCGGATAGCGACTTCGCCGCTTCCGTGATGACAAAGGGGCAAGGCTTCAGCCCTTGAAGGTCAGGCCTTCGGGCCGCGCCTCGAAGCCGGATAGCCGGCCCAGATAGCTCATGCCCAGCAGGGAGGCGGGCATGTCGGCGTCCACCACCAGGGCCTCGACCGAGGTCAGACGCACCCCCGCCACCGCCAGCGACGGCAGGACGACGGGCGCCGCCTTCACCGGACCGGAGGCGGTGTTCAGGGTGCGGGTGAAGTCCCCGGCGACGACGCTGACGCCGGCCTTTTGCGCATCGGCGCGGCTCAGGGTCACGACGCTGGCGCCGGTATCGACCAGCATCCGCATCGGCTTGCCGTCCACGACCGCCTCGGCCCAGTAGTGGCCGTCGGCGGAACGCACGACCGAGGGGGCGGCGATGGCGGCCTGGGCCTCGCCCGCGCCGTCCATCCAGCGCAGGGCGCCGGCGCAGGCCAGGGACGTGGCCAGGGCGGCGGCGAAAACGACAACAGAGCGCGGTTCAAAGCGGATCATGACCCTAATCTGCCGCAAGGGTCTTGGCGTCGGGTGAAGCGATACGGCGAACGAAAGGTTGACGGACGAACCGCGTTACGCGCCGTCTTTGCTCGTCATCCCGGCCGATGCTGCAGGCGTAGAACCGGGACCGCACAAGGCTCTGCGGTCGGCGCTTCTTGCGGTCCCGGATAGCGGCTTCGCCGCTTCCGGGATGACAGGGAGAGGCTATTCGCCCAGCAACTTCGGATCGATCTTGCCGCGCCGTCCGCTCAATTCATCCATGACCTTCGCTCGTTCCTCGTCGCTCATCCGGCTCCAGGTCGCGATCTCGGGCAGGGTGCGAAAACAGCCCAGGCAAAGCCCCGACGCCCCGTCCACGGTACAGACCATGACGCAGGGCGTGGCGATGGAGCGCGGCGGTCGGGCGGGAGAAGGGACGGGCGGCTGGCTCATGATTTTATGACGACGACACTACAAGAAGTCCGAGTTCGGACCAAAATCTTGACTTTTTAACCAAGCGGAGCTATCTAGGCTGCTGACGCGAAACGACTATGACGGTGAGATTCCCGAAAAGCACGACGCGTCTTCTTTCATCGTTCAGCGAAAGGAGACGCCAAAAATGAACGACAAGGAGCGCAACCTCCAGCACGCCATGATGTCCTTCGCCCTCTGGGGCGGGATGCTGGTCAACACGAAGCAGATGAACCACGCGAACAACCGCGTGGTCAGTCATCCTTCCAACTTCGTGCCCATAACGATCAAACGGCCGCGCGCGTAGTCGCGAGACCGAACGATCCAACCGCAAGCCCCGGTCAGAACGACCGGGGTTTTTCAATTCCGCCCTTGCCTTGGCGCGCCGCCCCGCTGAAACCGGCTGCACCAATCACAGGAGCATCGTCATGGGTCTGATCGTCGAAGAGCGGCGTGGCGCGGTCATGGTCTGGACCCTGACCCGGCCCGACCGGCTGAACGCCCTGCCGGACCTGGAGGACGGCGAGGCCTTCGCCGCCGCCTGCGAGGCGGTCAACGCCGACCCGTCGGTCCGTTGCGTCGTCATGACGGGGGCGGGCCGCGCCTTTTCGGCCGGCGGCGACCTCAAGGCCATGAAGGCGCGCGCCGACCTGTTCGAGGGCTCGGGCGCGGCCATCCGCGAACGCTATCGCCGCGTGGTCCACCGCATCGTCCGCTCGCTCTACGGGCTGGAGGTTCCGCTGATCGCCGCCGTCAACGGCCCGGCCATGGGCCTGGGCTGCGACATCGCCGGCCTGGGCGACATCCGCATCGCCTCGGACCGCGCCAGCTTCGGCGTGCCCTTCATGAAGCTGGGCATCATTCCCGGCGACGGCGGGTCGTGGCTGCTGCCGCGCAACGTGGGCTATGTCCGCGCGGCCGAGATGCTGTTCACTGCCCGTTCGATCGACGCCCAGACGGCGACGGAATGGGGCCTGGTCAACCGCGTGGTCCCGCACGAGACCCTGATGGACGAGGCCATGCTCACGGCCGACCAGATCGCCGCCCAGCCGCCCCAGGCCCTGCGCATGGCCAAGAGCCTGTTGCGTCAGGGCCGCGACATGAATTTCGATCAGATGCTGGAACTGTCCGCCGCCATGCAGGCCCTGGCCCATCTGACCGAGGACCACATCGAGGGCGTGACGGCGGTGCTGGAGAAGCGGCCTGGGGATTTCACCGGCCGCTGATCCAATGATCATAAAGCCCTCCCCCTCGAGGGGGGAGGGTTGGGTGGGGGTGTATGCAGGCCCTGTCTCATGGTCCTCAGGAGACGCCGCGCCTCATGCGCTCCATCGGCAAGCTCGCGCCCTCACCCCCATCCCCGACCCTTCCCCCCTCGAGGGGGAAGGGAGGCTGTCGGTAGACAACAAAAAAGGGGCCCCTCGCGAGGCCCCTTTTCCATGTTCAGGTTAGCCGACCCCTAGCGGCGGGCCGGCGTCTGCATCGCGCGGGCGGCGGGGACGCCGGCGACATTGGTGTCGCGCTTGGCGCCGGCCGTCTGGCCCGGTTTCATGAACTTGACCAGAACGCGCTGGCCGATCAGCAGCGGGGCGTCGTTGACCGCCACGACCACCTCGACCACGCGCTCGTCGGTGCGCTGCGAGGGATCGTCCGAGGCCAGCTTGCGGGCGCCGAAGACGGCGGCGCGGCGCAGGACCTTGCCGACATAGACCTTGCTGGGGTCGCCTTCCGGGGTGATCTCGACGGCCTGATCGGCGGTGATGTTCGGAATGTCGGCCTCGACGATTTCGGCGCGGGCGATGCGCGGGGCGTCGGGCTCCAGGTCGAACATGTTGGACACGTTCAGGGTCGAGGCGCCGGCGCCGGGGTTGGCGTAGCGGCGCACGATGCGGCCGTCGGCGGGCGAGCGGATGACCGTCAGCTCGACGTCATAGGCGGCCTGATCGCGGCGGGCGCGGGCGGTCTGGACGCCCGATTGGGCCGAGCCGAGGCGGGCCTGGGCCTGCGCGATGGCGTCGCGGGCCTGGTCCAGGCGCTGAGCGGCGACGAAGTTGGTCGAGACCAGCTTTTGCAGACGGTCGTATTCGCGCTGGGCCGTGGCGATGTCCACATTGATCAGGCGCAGCTGGCTTTCGGCCTCCGCCAGGTTGGCGGCGGCGGTCTGCAGGGCCAGGCGGGGCTCGTCGTCCTCCTGACGGGCCAGGATCTGGCCGGTGGTGACGCGGTCGCCTTCCTGCACCAGAACTTCGCGCACCACGCCGCCGCGACGGGCCGCGATCTGGATGATGCCCCCTTCGATGTCGACCTTGCCGTTGGCGATGGCCGCATAGGGGCTCTCGACCTTCTTCTCGGCGGCGGCGGCGGCCTCAGCCTTCTTGGCGGCCTGGGCGTTCTGGAACACGCTGAAGCCGATGATCAGTGCGATCACGGCCACGAGGCCGATCCAGAGCCATTTGTTTTTCAGGAAAGCGGGCATGTGAGGCGTCCTTGAGGATCGGTGTCTAGTGCGAGGCCAGAACGGCGTCGGGATTGGGGGTGCGGCGCTGATCGTCGATGATCACGCCGTCTTCGATGTGGATGACCCGGTCGGCCCAGGCTTCCAGACGGGGGTCGTGGGTCACGCAGATGACCGCCGCGCCGTGCTCGGTGGCGGCCCGGCGCAGAAGTTTAATCACCACCTGGCCGTTCTCGCCGTCCAGGGCCGAGGTCGGTTCGTCGGCGAACAGGATCTGCGGGTCCTTGGCCAGGGCGCGGGCGATGGCGACGCGTTGCTTCTCGCCGCCGGACAGGGCCGCCGGGCGCTGATGCAGGCGATGGGCCAGGCCCACTTCTTCCAAGGCCAGGGTGGCGCGCTTCTTGGCCTGATCCGGGGTCAGACCCTGGAATTTCAGCACCGTCGTCACCTGCTGCAGGGCGCTGAGCGACGGGAAGAGGTTGAAGCCCTGGAAGATGAAGCCGCAGTGATCCAGGCGGAACTTGTCGATCCGACCCGACGACAGCTTCCACATGTCGTCGACGTCCAGGGCGTCCACCCGGCCTTCTTCGGGGCGCAGCAGGCCGGACAGGGCGGCGATCAGGGTCGACTTGCCCGAACCGGACGGCCCCATGACCATGGTCAGGTCGCCGTGGCGAGCGTCGAAGTTTACGCCCTTCAAGACCTCGACATAGTTCTTGCCGGACTTGAAGCGCTTGACCAGACCCTTGGCCTCGATGGCGAATTCGCCATGCTTGCCTTGAACTTTCGTATGCATGTTCATCGCAGCAGGTCCGCAGGTTGGCTCTTCTTGAGGATGCCCATCGACAGGAAGCCCGACAGCATGGCGATGGCGATCAGACCGCCGCCCACCACGATCAGCAGGGGCAGGGGCAGGGCGATGATGACAGCCTTGGACAGGGCGAACAGCGACAGCAGCCAGGTCAGGCCGATGGCGGCGGCGACGCCGACCACCCCGACCCAGAAGCTCAGCTCCATGACGATGCGGCGCAAGGAGCCCATGCCGACGCCGAGCGCGCGCAGCGAGGCGAACTCCTTGATGTTGGCCATGATGGCGCCGCGCAGGGTCTGCCAGGTGATGGCCACGCCGATGATGATGCCCAGCACCACGCAGCCGCCGATGATGATGACCAGGATGCCTTCTTCGAACATGGCGCCGGCGTTGGCGTCGGCCAGTTCCTGACGCGTCCAGGCCTTCCACTGGCCGTTGCCCATCTTGTTCAACTCGGCGACGACGGCCGGGGCCTGGGCGGGGTCCTTGATCTTGATCATCAGCGGGCCGACGCGCGGGCCGGTGTCGGCCTGGCCCAGCATGCGCAGGGTGTCGCGCGACATGACCACGCCGGGCTGCATCATGTTGGGATAGCCGCGCGTCACGCCGACGACGGTGACGGTCTGGCCGTTATAAAGCGCCTTGTCGCCCAGCTTGACGCCCAGGGTGGTCAGGGCCGTCTCGTCGACCGCGACGGTGTAGGGCTGACGCAGGGCGTCGACCAGTTCCTGGGAATAGTCGGTGGGGATGGTCACCGAGCCGGGCGTGGTGTCGATGATGCTGGACTGGACGAATTTCTGACGCGGGGCGCCCTGGCGCGCATTGTCGGCCTGGCTGCGGGTCGGATCGACCTCCTTGACCGACTGGAAGGTGCCGCCGGCGCCGTCCAGAGGCTGAACCTCGACCACGGCGGGGTGGTTGTAGGCCAGGGGGATGAAGCGGCGCGGCACGCCCGACGGTCCGTTGATCAGGCTCTTGGCGCCTGGCTGCAGGATCATGATGTCGGCGTTGGAGCGCTCGATCTGGGCGGTGAAGCCCTTGCCGATGCCGATAAAGACACCGGTCATCGCCAGCACGAGCAGACCCGAAAGGGCCAGCGCCATGACGGCGGCCATATAACGTCGCCACTCAAAGAGCAGCGTGGATAGCGCGAGTGACATGACGCGTCTCAAACCCCTGACTTGCAGTGTTATCTGACGGCGCTCCGGGCTGGGGCCAAGTTAAATCGGGGTAAGGCTGCGGCTTCCCCCCGACGTCTTGCGGCACTAAGGGGGCTTGAGGCCCGTCCATCGACGGCGCTAGTTACACAATAACAGACGCGAGGCGCCGTGCCTTGCGCTCGGGAGAGAGCCTGAATGTCGCTTCGTCGCACCTTTTCCTTCACCGCCTCGCTGGCGGCCCTGGGCGTCGCCGCCGCCGTCACCGGCGCGACCGCCACTCCGGCCCGCGCCGACGAGGGCATGTGGACGTTCGACAACTTCCCGATCCAGACGGTGAACGACAAGTACGGCACCCGCATCGACCAGTCGTGGCTGGACCGCGTGCGCAACGCCGCCGTGCGCCTGCAGGGCTGCTCGGCCTCCTTCGTCTCGGGCGAAGGCCTGATCCTGACCAACCACCACTGCGTCATCTCCTGCGTCCAGGACCTGTCCACGGCCCAGAACGACTACGTCAAGAACGGCTGGATGCCGGCCACGCGTGAGGAAGAGAAGACCTGCCCCGGTCAGACCGCCGAGGTCCTGACCGACATCACCGACGTCACCGAGCGCGTGCTCGGCGCCGGCGCGGGCCTGGAAGGCGCGGCCTTCGTCGCCGCCCGTTCGGCCGAGATCGACAAAATTCAGAAGGAAGCCTGCGGCGACGACCGCAAGCTGACCTGCCAGGTCATCAGCTTCTATCGCGGCGGCAAGTACGCCCTCTACAAGTTCCGCAAGTATGAGGACGTCCGTCTGGCCTTTGCGCCGGAGTTCCAGGCGGCCTTCTTCGGCGGCGACCCCGACAACTTCAACTTCCCCCGCTACGCCCTCGATGCCGCCTTCCTGCGCGCCTATGAGGACGGCAAGCCGGTCTCGAGCCCGAACCACCTGAAGTGGAACCCGAACGCGCCCAAGGAAGGCGACCTGACCTTCGTCGCCGGCAACCCCGGCTCGACCTCGCGCCTGCTGACCATGAGCCAGCTGGAGCGCCTGCGCGACCAACAGATCCCCGTCACCCTGATCCAGGGTTCGGAACTGCGCGGCCGTCTGGTCGAATATTCGACGACCGGCGAGGAAGAAAAGCGCGTCGCTCTGGACCCGATCTTCGGCCTGGAGAACAGCTTCAAGGTCTATTACGGCCAGCAGGGGGCCCTGACCGACCCGGCCTTCATGGGCAAGAAGCGCGCGGAAGAGGCCGAACTGCGTCAACGCGTCGCCGCCGACCCGGCCCTGGCCGAGCGCATCGGCGATCCGTGGGCCGATCTGGAAAAGACCCAGACCACGGCGCGCGACCTCTACCTGCCTTACCGTCAACTGGAAGGTAACGCCGGCGGCGGCTCGACCCTCTATTCCTACGCCCGCGCCATCGTCCGCGCCTCCAAGGAACGCGCCAAGCCGGTGGCTGAACGCCGCGCCGGCTATGCCGACAGCGACATCGCCGCCCTGGGCCGTCGTCTGGCTTCGGAAGCCCCGATCGCCAAGGGCGTTGAGGAAATCCAGCTGTCCTTCTGGCTGTCCAAGACCCGCGAATACCTGACTGTCGACAACGCCAATGTGAAGGCGATGCTGGGTCGCGAAAACCCCGAGGGCATCGCCGCCCGTCTGGTCGAGAGCAAGCTGATCGACCCGGCCTTCCGCGCCGAAGCCCTGGCCATGACGCCGGAACAGCTGGCCGCCTCGGGCGACCCGATGATCGCCTTCGTCCTGGCCAACGACGACGCGGCGCAAGCCGTCCGCACCCAGTGGGACGCGGGCGTCAACGCCCCGACCGCCCGCGCCGCCGAAAAGGTCGCCCAGGCCCGCTTCGCCGTCTATGGCGACAACCTCTACCCCGACGCGACCTTCTCGCTCCGCCTGTCCTATGGCCAGGTGAAGGGCTGGACCTATCGCGGCGTGACCGTGCCGGCCTTCACCTACATGGGCGGCCTGTATGAGCGCGCCACCGGCGCCGAGCCGTTCAACGCGGCCCAGCGCTTCGTCGACGCCGAGAGCCGCATCAACAAGAACGTCGTCTATGACTTCGTCTCGACCAACGACATCATCGGCGGCAACTCCGGTTCGCCGGTGATCAACGCGCGTGGTGAGGTGATCGGCGCCGCCTTCGACGGCAACATCCACTCGCTGGGCGGCTCGTTCGGTTATGACGGCGAACTGAACCGCACGGTGACGGTCTCGACCGCCGCCGTCACCGAGGCCCTGCGCAATGTTTACAACCAGCCGCGCCTGCTGCGCGAACTGGGCGTGACGCGCTAAGCGCCTCGGATCGAGGTTCGATGGATCAGGGGCGCCTTCGGGCGCCCCTTTTTCTTTGCGCGCTCGCGTCTAAAGCGGCTTCTCGCGTTTTTCGACGAGCACCGCCTGCTGCCAGCGGCTGGGCGCCTTGTCGGTTCGGTGGATGCAGCCGGCCCAGCAGCAGGGCCGCCGTTTGCCTTCGCGCAGTTCCTCGATCGCGCGTTCGATCCGCTTTTGACGCGTGGCGGCCTGTTTGGCGTCTTCGACCCAGCAGATGAACTCATTGCGGCCCAGCGGCGTCAGGCTTCGCCATAGCTCAAGGGTTTCGGCGTCGGACGACAGCCGCGCCCGCATATCGTCCGGCGCAAGATGCGCCACGCCCTGAGGGAAGTCGTCCGACATCGCGTCAATCCCGTCCCGTTTCGTCATTCGCCGAATCTAGTCCCGCCAAGGCAGGCTGTGAATGCTCTCGCCAGGGGTTGCGGTTTTCATCCAGGTTCTGTTCAGACTGACCGAAACAAGGGCCTGATTTTCCAAAGGCCTGCAAACGGGCTCCGGCGGTGGTCGGGGCAGCGACGCTGAGGAACCCCATGCGCACCAGTCACGCCCCGCTATTCTTCGCCTCGGCCGCCGTCCTGGCCTTCGCCGCCGCCTCTTCCGCCAAGGCGGAGGAGGGCATGTGGACCTACGACAACTTCCCCATCGCCCGCGCCAACCAGACGCTGGGCACCTCGATCGACCAGAACTGGCTGGACCGCGTCCGCCTGTCCTCGGTCAAGTTCGGCGGCTGCTCGGCGGGCGTCATCTCCGGCGAAGGCCTGGTGATGACCAACAACCACTGCGTCGCCACCTGCGTCGCCAACCTGTCCACGCCGCAACTGCAGTACGCCGAGACCGGCTTCACGCCGAAGAGCCGCGAGGAGGAGCTGAAATGCCCCGGCGGTTCGGCTGAAATCCTGACCGACATCACCGACGTCACCGCGCGGGTGCAGAAGGCGGGCGAGGGCCTGGACGGCCAGGCCTTCACCCAGGCGCGCGAGGCCGAGGCCGGCCGCATCGAAACCGAAAACTGCGGTTCTGATCCCAAGATCCGCTGCCAGGTCGTCAGCCTTTATCGCGGCGGCCAGTTCAAGCTCTACAAGTTCCGCAAATACTCCGACGTGCGCCTGGCCTGGGCGCCGGAAGACCGCGCCGCGACCTTCGGCGGCGATCTGGACAACTTCTCCTTCCCGCGCTTCGCCATCGATGCGGCCTTCATCCGTCTGTATGAAGACGGCAAGCCCGCCGCGACGCCGACCCACTTCACCTGGAACCCGAACAGGCCGACCGAGGGCGAGCCCGTCTTCATCACCGGCAACCCCGGCTCGACCCAGCGCCTGCTGACCCAGGCCCAACTGATGACCATCCGCGACGTGGTCCTGCCGATGGACCAACTGATCGCCTCGGAGTTGCGCGGCCGTCTGATCCGTTATTCCGAGGAGGGCGAGGAGCAGGCCTTCATCGCCATGGACCCCATCGTCGGCGTCGAGAACACCTACAAGCGCGGTCGTGGCCGCATGGCCGCCCTGATCGACCCCGGCTTCATGGATCAGTTGGCCGGTCAGGAGACGGTCTTCCGCCGTCGCGTGGCCGAGAACGAGGCCCTGTCGGGTCAGGTCGGCGATCCCTGGGCCGCCCTGGCCGAGGTTCAACCCCTGGCGCGCGAGCTCTACGCCCCGATGGCCCTGCTGGAAGGCGGCACGGGCATGGGCACGACCTCGGTTGCGGGCGGCTCGCCTCTGTTCCAGTGGGCCCGCGCCATCGTGCGCGGCGCTCAGGAACGCGCCAAGCCGTCAGACCAGCGTCTGGGCGAGTTCGCCGACAGCCGTCTGCCGGGCGTGCAATCCGGCCTGTTCGCCGAGCGTCCGACCTATCCGGCCCTGGAGCAGATCCGTCTGGAATGGTGGCTGTCCAAGACCCGCGAATGGCTGACCGTCGACAGCCCCTATGTCCGCACCCTGCTGGGCAAGGAAAGCCCCGAAGCCCTGTCGGCCCGCCTGATCGAAGGCACCGAGCTGGCTGACCCCGCCGTCCGCCGCGCCCTGTGGGAAGGCGGCCTGCCCGCCGTCCAGGCCTCAACCGATCCGCTGATTCAGTATGTCCTGGCTATCGACGCCGACGCCCGCGCCGTGCGCAAGGAGTGGGATGACAAGGTCAAGGCCCCGACCGACCGCGCCTCCGAGCAATTGGCCGCCGCCCGCTTCGTCGCCTTTGGCGACGCCGTCTATCCCGACGCCACCGGCACCCTGCGTCTGACCTATGGCCGGGTCGAAGGCACGGACGTTCCGGGCCAGCGCATCGGCGCATTCACCACCTTCGCCGGCCTATGGGATCGCGCGACGGGGGCCGAGCCCTTCAACGTTGCGCCCAAGCTGCTGGCCGCCAAGGACCGCATCGACCCGAACGCGGTGATGAACATGGCCGTCTCGTCCGACACCATCGGCGGCTCGTCGGGCTCGCCCGCCGTCAACGCCAGGGGCGAGATCATCGGCGCCAACTTCGACTCCACCGTCCTGACCCAGCGCAACGCCTACGGCTATGACCGCAACGTCAACCGCAGCGTCATCGTCACCACCCAGGCCGTGACCACGGCCCTGCGCGACGTCTACGGCATGGATCACCTGGTCGCTGAGCTGGGCGTTCCGGCGCCCCGCAAGGCTCGCCGTTGATCGCCCCGACCTTCCGGCCCGCCACGTCCTCGGACGTGGCGGCGCTGCATCGCCTGGTTGAAAGCGCCTATCGCGGCGACAGCGCCAAGGCCGGCTGGACCCACGAGGCCGACCTGCTGGGCGGCCAGCGCACCGACGAGGCCGAGCTTTTGGGCATTATCGCCGACACGGGCCGGGTCATCCTGCTGGCCGAGGTCGACGCCAATGGGGAGCGACTTCTGACCGGCTGCGTCCAGGTGGCGGATCAGGGCGAGGGCCTGGCCTATCTCGGCCTGCTGACCGTCGATCCCGCCCGTCAGGCGAGCGGCCTGGGCCGTCTGCTGATCGACGCCGCCGAGGCCGAGGCCCGCAGCCGCTTTGCCGCCACGCGCATGGAGATGACCGTCATCCGCCAGCGGTCCGAACTGATCGCCTGGTACGAACGCCGCGGCTACGCCCAAACCGGCGAAACCCGGCCCTTCCCGCTGGACGAAACCACCTTCGGCCTGTCCGACCGCGACCTGACCTTCGTGGTCATGGAAAAGGCGCTGGGATAACCCAGCGCCTTCTGCATTTCAGCTTGGCCGCGACGAAGATCAGAGATCCCGCATCTGCTTCTGGGCGGCGCTGAAATACTGCCAGCCGGTCCACAGGGTGACGATGGCGGCCAGCCAGATCAGGGCGTCCGAGAACAGTTGGAAGTGGGGCAGGTAGTCAAACGGCAGGCCCCAGCCGTCCCAGTTGCGGGCGAACAGCTGGCAGCCCAGGGCCACCATCTGCAGGGTCGTCTTCCACTTGGCGGCCAGGGTGACGGGCAGGGTGATGCGCCCGGCCATGGTTTCGCGCAGGGCCGAGACGGCGAACTCGCGGAACAGGATCAGGCCGCAGGGGATGATGATCTGCTGCACCGAGCCGCTCGTCAGCACGCCCAGGATGGCGCCCGTGACCAGGATCTTGTCGGCGATGGGGTCCAGGATGGCGCCCCAGCGCGTCTCGGCGTGCCAGCGGCGGGCCAGGTAGCCGTCGACCCAGTCGGTCGAGGCGGCGATGACGAAGATCCAGAAGCCCGTTCGATACAGGGCGAACTGGTCGTCCGGGCTCAGCATGGCCGAGAAGAAGGGAACGCCGCTGGTGGCGCCGGCCAGCAGCAGGAACATGACCACCCCGGCCGCCAGACGGATGCTGGTCAGGATGTTGGGGATCGGGTTGGCTTTGTGGGCAGAGGTCATCATCACGTCCATTGCAACGCCTGGCGGTGTGGCATGGTTCGCCACGCGATGCGAGAGCTCGCGAGGGCGACGACCTGTCGCCCTCGGACGGGGCTCAGTCCAGGCGCTCGAACCGCTTGGCGCCGGTCAGCTTGGTCAGGAGGCCGGCGGCGATGCCGAAATGCAGGCCGCTGAGACGCAGCTCGCCCGCCGCCTCCTTCTCGGCGATCCAGGGGAAGGTGCGCAGGTTGTCCAGGGACAGGCGCACCACGGCCTCCTCGGCCACGGTTTCCTGCTCGTCGGCGGCCACGCCTTCGAGGGCGGCGCTGACGGCGGGCACGCCCTGGGCGACCCAGGGGGCGACGAAGTCCTGGCAGTTGGACGGGGCGCCGTTGCGCATGGCGTTGACCCCGCCGCACGAGGCGTGGCCCATGACGACGACGTGCTGGACCTTCAGCACGTTGACGCCGAACTCCAGCGCCGCCGAGACGCCGTGCAGCTTGCCGTCGGGCTCATAGGGCGGGACCAGGTTGGCGACGTTGCGCACCACGAACAGTTCGCCCGGCGCGGTGTCGAAGATCAGGGCCGGGTCGGCGCGGCTGTCGGAACAGGCCACGACCAGGGTGTGCGGCTTCTGCCCGTTCGTGGCCAGGGCCTCGTATTCGGCGCGTTCGGACGGCCACCGGTTCTGGCGGAAGCGGTGATAGCCCTTGATCAGTTCATTGGTCATAAGCGCCTTCCTAGACCCGCAGCGGTTTCCGGCTCAAGTCCCGATCAGTTCTTGTGGAAGAAGCCGTGGATGCGCTCGGCCAGCGACTGGTTGACGCCGGGGACCTTGATCAGGTCGGCGACCGAGGCGCGCGACACCCCCTTGGCCGAGCCGAAGGCGTGCAGCAGGGCCTTCTTGCGCGAGGGGCCGACGCCCTCGATCTCGTCCAGCGGGTTCTTGGTGATGTCCATCGAGCGGCGCTTGGCGTGGGCGCCGTTGGCGAAGCGGTGGGCCTCGTCGCGCAGCCGCTGGATGTAATAGAGGGCCGGGCTCTTCATCGGCAGCATGAAGGGCGGCTTGCCGGGCATGAAGAAATGCTCCTTGCCCGCGTCCCGGTCCGGGCCCTTGGCCACGCCGACGGCGGTGATGTCGTCCACGCCCAGATCGGCCAGGACCGCCAGCACCTCGGCCAGTTGGCCCGCCCCGCCGTCGATCAGCAGCAGGTCGGGGCGCTCGACGATCTCGCCGGCCTCCTCGTCCTTGACCATCTTGCCGAAGCGGCGACGCATGACCTCGCGCATCATGCCGTAGTCGTCGCCGGGGGTCAGGTCGTCGCCGCGGATGTTGAACTTGCGGTACTGGTTCTTGCGGAAGCCCTCGGGCCCGGCGACGATCATGCCGCCGACGGCGTTTGTCCCCTGGATGTGGGCGTTGTCATAGACCTCGATCCGCTCCGGCCGGGCGTCCAGACCGAAGGCCTCGCAGACCTCGTCCAGAATCCTGGACGTAGCCGAGTTCTCGGCCAGCTTGCGGCCCAGGGCCTCGCGGGCGTTGGTCAGGGCGTAGTCGACCACGGCCAGCTTCTCGCCGCGCTGGGGGCGGGCGATCTCGACCTTGTGCCCCGACTTCAGGGTGAAGGCCTCCTGCAGCAGCTCCAGCTCGTGCGGTCGAACGTTGGACAGGATCAGGCGCGGGATCGGCTTGTCCTCGTAGAACTGCGCCAGGAAGGCGCCGAGGATTTCGGGATCGGTGTCCGACTTGTCGATGCGCGGGAAATAGGCCCGCCCGCCCCAGTTCTGGCCCGCGCGATAGAAGAAGACCTGGACGCAGGCCTGTCCGCCCTCGGAATGCAGGGCGAAGACGTCGGCCTCGGCGTCGCCGACGCCCTCGGCGTTGAGGCCCGATTCCATGGCGATGGCCGACAGGGCGCGGATGCGGTCGCGGACGCGGGCGGCGTGCTCGAACTCCATCTCGTCCGAGGCCGTCTGCATCTCGGCCGACAGGCGGGCGATGACGGCGCGCGACTTGCCACGCAGGAAGGCCTCGGCCTCCTTCACCAGATCGCCGTAGTCCTCTAGCGAAATCAGGCCCGTGCAGGGGGCCGAGCAGCGCTTGATCTGATGCAGCATGCAGGGCCGGGTGCGGGTCTCATAGACGCTGTCCGAACAGGTGCGCAGCAGGAAGGCCTTCTGCAGGGTGTTCAGCGTCCGGTTCACAGCCCAGGTCGAGGCGAAGGGGCCGAAATAGGCGCCCGGCGTGGTGTGGGCGCCGCGATGCTTGCGCACCTGGGGGGCGCGGTGGTCGCGCCGGATCATGATCTCGGCGAAGGACTTGTCGTCCTTCAAAAGGACGTTGAAGCGCGGCTTCAGCCGCTTGATGTAGCCGGCTTCGAGGATCAGGGCCTCGGTCTCGGTGGTGGTGACCACCAGTTCCATCGAGCGGGTCAGCGACACCATCAGGCCGATGCGCTGGGTGTGGAAACGGCCTTGCGCGTATTGGACGATGCGCTTCTTCAGCGACTTGGCCTTGCCGACATAGAGGCAGTCGCCGTCCTCACCGTACATGCGATAGACGCCGGGCTTGTCCGGCGCGCGGCGCGCCTCGTCGGCGATCAGGGCTGTCGCCTGAAGCGGCAGGGCCTCGGTCGCGGCGGTGTCTATCGTCTCGTCGGTCATCGGGGCGGATATAGGCTCAGGACCGGCGAACCAGAACCACGCCGCCGATTACCAGGGCCACGCCGGCGATGCGACCCAGGCTCAGCGGCTGCTTCTCGACGCCTAGGGCGCCGAAGTGGTCGAGCGCCAGACTGAGCAAGAGCTGGCCCGCGATCATGACGGTGATGGTGGTCGCCACCCCGAGACGCGGCACGCCCCAGGCGGCGGAGACCACGAAGGCGCAGCCGTAGAGCCCGCCCATCCACGCCCACCAGGGCAGGGCCTTCATCGCCCCGACATCCGGCCTCGTCTGCAGGACCAGGGCCAGCAGGCCCAGGGCCATCGTGCCGACGGCGAAGGAGATGAAGGCGGCGTTCAGCGGCGATCCAACCGCCGTGACCAGTCTGGCGTTGGTCGGCCCCTGCAAGGCCGTGGCGGCGCCCGCCAGCAGCAAGGTCAGAAGGACGAGGATGGGAGCCTGCATGGGCGGACTCTACCAGTTCGGATCGGCGGGCGCGCCGCCGAAGATTTCGGCCAGACGGTCGCGGGTGGCGCGGGTCGTATCCTCGGGCAGGGCGTCGGGGCCGAACCAGCCGATCTCGGCGATCTCGCCGTGGCTCGTGCGCTCGGTCAGGTCGAAGGCGTCGATGGCGAAGACCAGGACGTGGTCGCCGGGAAAGAAGCGCTCATTGGAATGGACCGAGATCAGGCGCGGCTCGCCCCTGGCGATCAGCCCCGCCTCCTCGCGCAGTTCGCGCACCACGGCGGCCTGGGTGGTTTCGCCCCGGTCCACCCCGCCGCCGGGCAGCCACCAGCCGTGCAGATAGGTATGCTTGACCAGCAGCACCCGACCCTCGGCGTCCGTCGCCACGCCGCGCACGCCCAGCGTCATGCCCCGGTTCAGTCGCGACCAGGCGAAGAAGAGGGGCCGGGTGAAGGGCTCGATTCGGGTGCGCCAGGTGGTCATGGGGCGACGATAGGCTTTGGCGGGGCGGCTTGAACAGTCGCGCCTGTGCCTCTATGCGAAGCTTTGAACAGGAGCCTTCCCATGCTGGCCATCGCCATCATCTTCGCCTTCATCGCCGTCATCGCCGCCGTGAACTTCTACGAGTTCGGCCGGGTTGACTGAATCCGCCGCCGGCGCGGGCGGGTTCGACTGGCGTAACGCCGGGGACCATGTCCGCGTCCTGTTGTCGGATGTGGCGGTCGATGTGCGCATCGGCCTGCACCCGTGGGAGCGGCACCCTGAGCGCCCCACGCGGCTGATCGTCAATGTCGAGATGTTCGCCGCCTGGCCTTTGGCGCAGGGCGACTTCATCGATTACGACCGGGTGCGCGATCACATCAACGGCTGGCGCGGGCGTGAGCACGTCGAGCTTCTGGAAACCCTGGTCGAAGAGCTGATCGGCGTCTGCTTCGCCCTGCCGCCGGTCGAGGCCTGCCGGGTGCGGATCACCAAGCCGGACATCTTCCCTGAGGCCGCCGGCGCGGGCGTGGAAATCTTCCGCCGCAGGCCGGGCTGAATGGGCGAGCCCCTGAACAAGACGGTGCTGATCACCGGGGCCGCGCGGCGCGTCGGCGCCGGGATTGCGTGCGCTTTGGCCGAGGCGGGGTGGAACGTGGCGGTCCATCATCGCGGCGGGGCGGACGAGGCGGCGGCTCTGGTCGCGGACCTGTCGGCCAAGGGCGTTCGCGCCGCGGCCTTTCAGGCGGACCTGAATGAGCCGGGCGAGCGCGACGGCCTGATCGACCGGGTGGTCGGCCATTTCGGGCGGATCGACGCCTTGGTGAACAACGCCTCCCTGTTTCGCTATGATACCCTGTCGACCCTGACCGAGGCGTCCTGGGGCGAGCATCTGGCGTCGAATCTGACCGCGCCGGTCTTCCTGATCCGCGACTTCGCCCAGGCGGTCGAGGCGGCGGACGGGCAGGGGGTGGTGGTCAATATCCTGGATCACAAGGTGGACAGTCCGAACCCGGACTTCTTCGCCTATACGGCGGGCAAGGTGGGTCTGGCGGGGCTGACGCGGACCCTGGCCATGGGCTTGGCCCCTCGCATCCGGCTGTGCGGCGTCTCGCCGGGCCTGATCCTGCGCAGCGGCGAGCAGACCGAGGCCGAGTACGAAGCCGCGTGGCGCGATACGCCGCTGGGACGCGGCGCCTCGCTGGACGACGTGGCCCGCACCGTGCGCTTCATCCTCGAAACGCCCGCCCTGACGGGGCAGAACCTGACCATTGACGGGGGCGAGAGCCTGATCGGCCGGGGGCGGGACGTGGCCTTCGACGGGATTCCGCTTCCCTGACGCCGCCTTTACATCGCCGTCATCCCGGTGTTGATGCGCGAGCCCTTCGCGGCGCCTATATGGGGCGACTGCGTTTTCGGAATCCTTGCCCCTGATGCCTGCCGTCCAGTTCACCCGCCGCTTCTCGATGGCGCACCGGCTGATCGCCGATGCGGGGTCCAAGTGCGCCGTGCCGCACGGGCACAATGAGTTCGTCAAGGTGACGCTGGAGCCGACGGCCGAGATCGCCTTCGGCCAGTCGAACCACGCCGCCTCGTTCGAGAACCTGAAGCGGCGCTGGCACGGTTTTGTCGATCGCAGCCTGGACCATGCCTTCCAGCTGAACCGCGCCGACCCGCTGCTGGACTGGTTCCAGACGCAGGAGCCGCAGCGGCTGAACCAGGTCCTGACCATCGACGGCGATCCCACGACCGAGGCCCTGGTCATCGCCCTGTGGCGCAAGCTGGAGGCCCTCCTGGCGGCCGAGGGCCTGCCTTTCCGGCTGGCCGAACTGGCCATCGAGGAGACGCCGACCAATACCGTTCTGACGCGCGGCCTGAGCGAGGCCGAACGGGCCTGGAAGCTGGGCGACTGGTGTGATCGGGCCGATTTCAGCATCAATGACCTTCTGCCGCCGGAGACCTGGTCGTGAGCGCCGTCGTCACCCCCTTGCCCCTGTCCGAGCCGCGCCGTCTGGGCCTGACCGTGCTGGTGCGCGGTCTGGAGGTTCAGGCCGCCATCGGGGTTCACGCCCATGAGCATGGCCGCTTGCAGCCCCTGTTCGTGGACGTGGAACTGGACCTCGGCGCCGCCCCGATCCGCACCCTGTCCGATACCCTGGACTATGAGGGCGTGGCCCGGATCGCCCGCGAACTGGCGGGCGGCGAGCATGTGGCCCTGGTCGAGACTTTCGCCGAGCGGGTGGCTCTGGCCTGTCTGGACGATCATCGCGTCCTGGCGGTCAAGGTCCGGGTCGAGAAGCCCGGCGCCATCCCCGGCGCGGCGGCGGCGGGCTGCGAAGTCGCCTATTCGCGCTGAGGCCGGTTGCGCGGGGCCGTTCGTCCCGCCATTGTCCCGCCTCGTTCAAGAGGTTCCGATGGTCCAGTCCGGCGATTACAGCAGCAACAGCCCGACGGCCTCGACCGATCAGGCCGGCGACCTGACCAGCCTCTATGTCGGCTATGCCCTGATCCTGTTCGCGGTGCCGACCTTCGGCGTGGCGGCGGCGATCGGCCTGCTGCGGATGTGGCGCAAGGCCCCGCCGTCTGATCCTCTGGCACGCAGCCATTTCATCTTCCAGCAGCGGACCCTGATGGCCGCCGTCGCCGCCATCGTCGGCGGGGTGGTGCTGATCCTGATTAACGTCGGGGTCTTCGTCCTGTTCGTCATGGCGGTGTGGACCATCGTGCGCGGGGCTCTGGGTCTGAAGGACCTGCTGGAGGGCCGCGCCATCCGTCATCCCCTTCGTCTGTTCTACTAGAGGCCCGTCATGACCGATCAGATCTCCGAGGCGCGCGGTAATGGCCGGGACGGGGCCGTTCTGGCCTGGATTCTCTATATTTTGTCGATCCCCAGCGCCAACCTGCTCGTCCTGGTCGGCCTGGTCGTGGCCTATGCCTGCCGGGGCTCGGCGACGGGGCTGGCGGCCCAGCATATCGAGGCCCAGATCAAGCTGTTCTGGTCGGTCTTCTGGGTCAGCATCGTGCTGTGGGGCCTGATCGCGGTCAGCGCCGTGGCCTCCATGCTGCTGATCGGCATTCCCTTCCTGATGTTGTTCGGCCTTCTTTTGCTGCTGGTGTCGATCTGGTTCACGGTGAAGAGCGTTCTGGGTCTGCTGGCCCTGCTGAACGATCGGCCGGCCTGATTTCAGGAGCCGTCATGACCGCCTTCCGCGACCAGCCCGCCGACCGCCGCTTCCAGCAGGAGTTCGCCGACGCGGACGGAAACGAGCATCCCGTCTGGGCCGAGTATGCGGTGCGCGGCCACGCGCGGGTCATCCTGCACGTCGAGGCCCACCCGGCCCTGCGCGGCGCGGGGGCGGCGGGCAGGTTCATGCAGGCCATGGCCGAGCACGCGCGGGCCGAGAAGCTGACGCTGATCCCGCACTGCAGCTATGCCGTGGCGTGGTTGCGCCGCCATCCGGAGTTCTCCGACATTCTTGGCTAGGCCGCGATCGTCGGCCCTTCGGGACCTCCCGACCCGACGCGGCCTGATGGCGGCGTCCTGGGCGGTCCCGGCTCTGCGCTGACGCTTCGGCCGGGATGACGGTGAAGAAGAGGGCGCTTATGCGCTCAAGCAGCGAGGCTCCGCGAGCCGAGCGTTAGCGCCCTTCAACCATCATGGATGGCTTTTGGCGATGATGGCCTTCATGGTTTCGGCCTTGGCGGGCAGGTCCTGGACCAGGCGGTGGGCCAGTTCGCGGGCGCCGACGGGATAGGCGTCGCCGCCGTCGGCGATTTCCCGCGCCATGTCGGCGGCCTTGAGCAAGACCTCTTCCAGCGCCTCGACCTGTTCGAGCGCCAGGGCGCGCGCCTCGGCCTGGAGGCGTTTGACGCGCTCGGCGGTGGTCTCGGGCGCACGCATCAGGTCATAGACCTCGGCCTCAGGCGAAGAGACGACGCGCAGATTGGCGCGGGCCTCGGTGTCGGGGTTGCTCGATTTGGTCATCGCGTATCTCCGTAACGCACCATGCCGCATTTTCGCCGCAAGGTCGCAACCGATTTGCGGCCAAGCTTGCGGCAGGCGGCCCATGTTGCACCGACGCATCATGAATCGGGGATGAAGGGCGCCCCCTTGCCGCAGGCGCCCGCCGCGTCGTCCTTGCGCCGGAAGGCGGCGACCAGGTGGTCGACGCGGGCGAAGAACTCTTTTTGCAGCCGCCGCAGCTCGGCGGGGTGGACGTCGCTCACGTCGTCAGGGTCAAGGTTGGGGTCGGCGACGCGGTCGCGGCGCGAGGGACGGGGACGGGCCATGGGGTCTTGCTCCGGTTCAGGCCAACGGGTTTCGCCGCCGCGCTGTTCAGCGGGCGGTGGAGGGCTGGGCGGAGCGCCGGGCCGACGCCCGGAGTGGGATGTGTATTACCGTTTCGACGACGACTGACGCTCCGCGCGGACGGGCTTCCACGAGCTCGGGGCAGGCGCCGGTCTTATCGGCTACCCCCGGCGCCCGCGGCGGGCAGGGGCCTGCTTGCGACAGGCCTCCTGGAACGGTCCGCGTAACCCCCGCGACCCTGGCCGAGACCTCTCTGGCGGACGGGTCGAACGCCCCGTCGCTAGGCCCCGTCGGCTCCATGTCTTGACGTGTGGTCTATCGCGCTTGCGCGCTGCTTGAGACCACGAGACGAGGGTTCAGGCGTTCGCCCTTGCTCCGTCTGTTGCATCTGTAGGTCGCGCGGCGAAGCCCGCCGCGACCTGTCCGCTGGGCTTCAGCGCCCTTGACCGGAGGCCGCGACGGACGCCGCGCGGCCCGACAAGGACCCCGCTCCATCCGCTCCCGCCGCCCGCAAGGTCGCAGGCCTCACGAGCCCTCCATGCGACGGAACGAGGACAGGGTGGCATGGGCGCGAACCATGGCGAGCCGAAAGGGGATGGCGGAGGGGGAAGGGCGGGAAATTACCGGGGTTGGAACGGGGAGGTATGCGTGTGTTTTCCTTCTCCCCTTGCGGGAGAAGGCGCCCCGACAGGGGCGGATGAGGGGTTTCTCAACTTTGGATGAAGGCCGCTCCACACCACTCGCAGCGAAACCCCTCATCCGTCAGCCTCCGGCTGCCACCTTCTCCCGCAAGGGGAGAAGGATCAGTCGCGCGTCAGCTTTTCGTTCGCCGCTGCGATGATCGTCGCCAGCACCTCATGGGGGCGGTTCTCGATCTGTTGATTGGGGAAGCGCAGGACGCGAAAGCCCTCGCTGCGAAGAAAGACGTCGCGGGTGGCATCCTCGGCGCGGTCGTCGTGGTGGGGACCATCGGCCTCGACGATCAGGCGATGTCGCAGGCAGACGAAGTCGGCGATGTAGCGCCCTATCACGACTTGCCGCCGGAACTTCAGCCCCTCCAGCCGTCGGTCCCGCAAAATGGCCCATAACCGCCGCTCATAGAGAGCGGGCTCGCGGCGCATCGCCTTGGCGCGGGTGTGCAGCCAGTCGTCCATAAGGCGAGGCTAGCCAGTTTCCGCACGACCGAACAGCGTCCCTTCTCCCCTTGCGGGAGAAGGTGGCGGCCGAAGGCCGACGGATGAGGGGTTTCGTTGTGAGTGGTGTGGAGCGGCCTTCATCCAAAGTTGAGAGACCCTTCATCCGCCCCTGCGGGGCGCCTTCTCCCGCAAGGGGAGAAGGAAGGGCCTACCGCCCCTTCCTGAAGGCCTCGGCCTTTTCGGCGGCGGCTTCCTTGCGCCAGCGCTTCGGGGCTGACTTGTCGACCTCTTCGCCGGCGCCGGTGAGGGCTTCGTTGGCGAATTCGAGGTCGAGGAGCTTCATGCGCTTGATCTCGTCGCGCAGGCGGGCGGCTTCCTCGAACTCGAGGTTGGCGGCGGCCTCGCGCATCTTGCCTTCGAGGTCCTTGAGGGCGGCCTGGAAGTTGGAGCCGAGGAAGGGCTTGGCGGCTTCGGCGACGCCGGGGCGGGTGAGCTGGTCGAGATCGCGCGACTCGTAGGGGCTGTCGAGGATGTCCTTGATGTCGCGCTTGACGCTCTCGGGCGTGATGCCGTGTTCGAGGTTGTAGGCCTGCTGTTTCTCGCGGCGGCGATTGGTCTCGGCGATGGCGCGTTCCATCGAGCCGGTCATCTTGTCAGCGTAGAGGATGACGCGGCCGTCGACGTTGCGCGCTGCCCGACCAATGGTCTGGATCAGGGAGGTTTCCGAACGCAGGAAGCCCTCCTTGTCGGCGTCGAGGATGGCGACCAGGCCGCACTCGGGGATGTCGAGGCCCTCGCGCAGCAGGTTGATGCCGATCAGGACGTCGAATGAACCGAGGCGCAGGTCGCGCAGGATCTCGATGCGTTCAAGCGTGTCGACGTCGGAGTGCATGTAGCGGACGCGCACCCCCTGCTCGTGCATGTATTCGGTCAGGTCCTCGGCCATCTTCTTGGTCAGGGTGGTGACCAGGGAGCGGTAGCCCGCGCGGCTGACGGCCTTGACCTCGTCGATGACGTCGTCGACCTGGTTGCGGGCGGCGCCGGAGACGGGGCGGATCTCGACCGGCGGGTCGATCAGGCCGGTGGGGCGGATGACCTGTTCGACGAAGACGCCGCCGGTGCGCTCCATCTCCCAACTGCCGGGGGTGGCCGAGACGTGGACCGTCTGGGGGCGCATGGCGTCCCATTCCTCGAACTTCAGCGGGCGGTTGTCGATGGCGGAGGGCAGGCGGAAGCCATACTCGGCCAGGGTGGACTTGCGGCTGTAGTCGCCTTTGAACATGGCGCCGATCTGGCCGACGGTGACGTGACTCTCGTCCACGAACAGCAGGGCGTTGTCGGGGATGTATTCGAAGAAGGTGGGCGGCGGCTCGCCCGGCGCGCGGCCCGTCAGCCAGCGGCTGTAGTTCTCGATGCCGGCGCAGGAGCCGGTGGCCTCCATCATCTCCAGATCGAAGCGGACGCGTTGCTCCAGCCGCTGGGCCTCCAGCAGCTTGCCGTTCTCGTTCATCCAGGCGAGCGTCTCCTTCAGCTCGTCCTTGATGCCGGTGATGGCCTGGTTCAGCGACGGGCGCGGGGTGACGTAGTGGCTGGCGGCGTAGACGGTGACTTCGTCCAGGTCGGCGGTCTTCTTGCCGGTCAGGGGGTCGAACTCCTGGATCGACTCCAGCTCGTCGCCGAACAGCTGGATGCGCCAGGCGCGGTCCTCCATGTGGACGGGGAAGATCTCCAGCACGTCGCCGCGCTTGCGGAACATGCCGCGCTCGAAGTTCAGGTCGTTGCGCTTGTACTGCAGGGCGATCAGGTCGGCGCGCAGCTTGGCCTCGTCGATGACGTCGCCGACCTTCAGGGTGAAGGTCATGGCGGTGTAGGTCTCGACCGAGCCGATGCCGTAGATGCAGGAGACCGAGGCGACCACGATGACGTCGTCGCGTTCGAGGATCGCGCGGGTGGCCGAGTGGCGCATCCGGTCGATCTGCTCGTTAATCGAGCTGTCCTTCTCGATGTAGGTGTCGGTGCGCGGGACGTAGGCCTCGGGCTGGTAGTAGTCGTAGTAGCTGACGAAATACTCGACCGCGTTGTCGGGGAAGAAGGCCTTGAACTCGGAATAGAGCTGGGCGGCCAGGGTCTTGTTGTGGGCCAGGATCAGGGCCGGGCGCTGGGTCTGTTCGATGACCTTGGCCATGGTGAAGGTCTTGCCCGAGCCGGTGACGCCCAGCAGGACCTGATCGCGCTCGCCGGCCTCGGCCATGGCGGACAGTTCGGCGATGGCGGCGGGCTGGTCCCCGGCGGGGGTGTATTTCGTCTCCAGCCGGAAGCGGCCGCCCTTCTTCGTCCCTTCGCGCGAGGGGCGGTGCGGCACCCAGTCGGCCGGGGCGGCGGGCGGAATCTCCGGCGTCAGGCGCGGGCCGGCGACGGGGGCGAACATGGGCGGGGCCTTGCCGCCGCGACCGCGCGGGGCGTCGTGGACGAAGGGCGCGGCCATCTCCTGCATGCCCGCGCTCTGACTGGCGCTCTGGCCGGGGACGTGCACGGGCTTGGTGGGCGGTGTCGAAGGAGAACGAGCCATGAACGTCAAGGTAGTGCGCGCGGGCGCGCGACGCCATAGGGCAGGGGCCGAAGCGAGGTGCGGGAGGCCCGAGGCCGGACCTCCCGCCGCCGTCTCTAGCGGATCGAGGAGATCCGGTTGCCCATGCCGATGCGGTTCAGGTCGCTGACCGACTGGCTGAGGGTGACGCAGCGCCCGCGATAGCGGGAATCGACGCAGACCTCGGCCCGGCCGCTGATGATGCGGATCGAGCGGATGTTGTCGTTGAAGCCGGGGATATTGCCCAGGTTGGCGATCGGGGTGCGGATGCGCAGCTGGCGTCCGCCGAAGTTGGCGCTGGTGTAGGCGATGGCCTCGAAGGCGCCGCCGCCGCCAGGAGGCGGAACCGGCGGGACAGGGCCGGTGCTGCAGCGCAGGTAGCCGTTGTCGTTGCGGATGTCGCGACCCCGGCAGCCGTTGACGTCGAGGCTGGAGGAGACCGGCCGGCCCTGCATATTGGTGCACTGGGCGCGCAGGATGTTGCTGTTGAGGGTGATGCCCCGGCAGCTCTGCTGATAGCTGCCGGTGGGGATGGGCGGGGTCGGCGGAACGGGCCCGCCGCCGGAACTGCAGCGCAGGTAGCCGTTGTCGTTGGCGATGTCGCGGCCCCGACAGCTGTTGGTGTCGATCGACGAAAAGACCGGCGCGCCCGAGCGGTTGGGGCATTGGGCGCTGAGCATGTTGCCGTTCATGTTTATGCCGCGACAGCTTTGCTGATAGCTGCCCGAGGGGGCGGCGGCGCTGGGCGGGCGAACGGGACTGGAGCGTTGCTGGGCGGAAGCGGTGGCGGAAGACAGGGCGGCGACGGCGCCGATCGCGCCGAGAATGAACATGAAGCGCTGACGTGACATGGCAGGGCGTCCAGGTTGGCTGTGCCGGTTGCGGCGTAACGACGATATGACTCAATCCTCGGTCGGGCTACTGGCTTTCATGAGGGGCCGGGCGGCGCGAAAAGGTTGAGGGGAGACGGCAAGTTCCGCTGGCGTGTTTCACCGGCGCTGATAGCGTCGCCGTTATGAAAACGGCGCGCTCCTTTCTGACCTCTCTCAGCACCATGGTGCTGCTGTCGCTTGTGCTGGGCCTGTTGGCCGGGGCGGGGGCGCAGAAGTGGGGCCTGCCGGGCGGCCACGCCACGGCGGACTTCATCCAGGCCCTGGGCCAGCTGTGGCTCAACGCCCTGCGCATGACCATCATCCCCCTGGTGTTCAGCCTGCTGGTGACGGGCATAGCCTCCATCGCCGATGCGGCGCGGACCGGGCGGCTGGCGATGAAGGCCGTGGCCTGGTTCGGCGGGCTGATCGTCTTCGCCACCATCTACGCCGTGGGCGCGGCCTATGGCCTGCACGCCCTGTGGCCGATCGATCCCGAGGGCGCGCGTCTGCTGCTGGCCATCAAGCCCGAGGGCGCCGAAGGCCTGAGCGCCGGCGCGCCCTTCAGCGAGTTTCTGAAGACCATCGCCCCGTCCAACCCGATCCGGGCGGCGGCCGAGGACGCCATCCTGGGCATGGTGGTCTTCGCCGTCTTCTTCGGCTTCGCGGCTTCGGGCCTGCCCGACCGGCTGCGCACGCCGCTGATCACCTTCTTCGAGGCGGTGGGCGAGACCATGATCACCATCGTCCGCTGGGTGCTGATGGCGGCGCCGCTGGGGGTCTTCGCCCTGTCGATCGGGGTGGGGCTGATGGCAGGGGCCAGCGCGGCGGGGGTCTTGCTGCACTATGTGGCCCTGATCTCCATCGCCTGCATCGGCATCGGCCTGATCTTCTATCCGCTGGCGGTCATCTTCGGGCGGGTGTCGCTGGGCCGGTTCGCGCGGGCGGCGGCGCCGGCCCAGGTGGTGGCCTTCTCGACCCAGTCGTCCCTGGCCAGCCTGCCGGTCATGGTCGAGCGGTCGGTGGACATGCTGGGCGTCAAGCGGGCGACGGCGGGTCTGGTCCTGCCGCTGGCGGTGGCGGTGTTCCGCATCACCAGCCCGGTGGCCAACCTGGGCGTGGCCATCTACTGCGCCCATCTGTTCGGCATCGAGCCGTCGGCGGGGCAACTGCTGGCGGCCATGCTGACGGCGGTGCTGATCAGCATCGGCACCGTGGGCCTGCCCGGTCAGGCCAGCTTCTTCGCCTCCATCGCCCCCATCTGCATCGCCATGGGCGTGCCGCTGGAGATGCTGCCCCTGCTGCTGGCGGTCGAGGTCATTCCCGACATCTTCCGCACCCTGGGCAATGTCACCGCCGACATGGCCGTGACGCGCATGGTCCAGGGCGGCGAGGCGGTTGAGGCCGACTAAGGTCCTTTGGGCGTCGGATCAGGCCTGGGCTGGACGTCGCCGCTGAAGGTGGAAGGCTGCGCCGCCGGCCAGCGACAGGCCCAGCAGGATCATGGCCCACTCCGACATCGTCGGAACCGCCGCCGGCGGCTGCACCGCGACCAGATGCAAGGTGCTCTCCTTCTGGATGTTGTAGTCGGCCAGCGTGCGCCCCTCGTCGAGCTCTTTGCCGGCGAAGATCAGGCGTTGTTGATCCGGGGGGATGCCCTCCTTGTCCTGGATCTTCGCCTTCACGTTTTCGATCGTGTCGTTCCCTTCGACTTCGAGCGCGATGGTCTTGCCGGTCAGGGTCTTGACGAAGATCTGCATCGCGGAGGCGGGTTGGGCCAGGCCCAGGCTCAGGAAGAACGCGATCAGCAAGGGGGCGAGTTTGCGCACTTGGAGCTCCTCTGACGCCAGCGTTCGGCGAGCGTTTCGTACGCCTGCTATCGCAGTTCGAGTTCGGCGTCACCATGAAGCGGCCCTAGGCCATGCCGTCGTCGATAATCGGCGTTTGACGAAAATCCGCCATCAAGGCCAAGCTTCCTTACCACGGGGCGTTGGAGGGAAGACATCATGAGCATGAAGCTGACGGGGGCGTTCGCCGCCCTGGCGATGGTTTGCGGCGCGGCGTCGCCAGCGCTGGCCGAGCAGGCGGCGACCATTGAGGCGCGCACGGCGTCGGGCGGCGTGGTCGTGACCTGGCGCCTGGCCGAACCGACGACGCGGGCGGTCTTTCTAGAGGCCAATGTCATCCGCAACCTATGGACGGTGACGACGCCGGGGCTGACGCTGAAGGACGGGGCCGTCGAGGGCGTCGAACCCTTTGACCGTTTCGAGATCGAGATCGCGCCTGACGCCGCCGAGGTGGACCGCACCTACATGGGGCTGACCCGCGCCGGCGCGGGCTACGTCCTCTATGGGCCGGGTCTGGGGCTGCAGGGCATGGAGGCGGTCCTGACCGCGCGCCCGGTGGCCGGCGAGGCGACCTTGCCGACGGCCGAGGCGGTCAAGGGCTATGTCTATCTGGGGCCGCAGGAGGCGGTGATGCGCCGCGACGGGGCGGCGGTGGTGACCAGCGCTTCCGCCCCGCCGGCCTTGACGGGGTTGCTGCGCGACGGCTTTTTCGCGGCGCAAAAATTCTATGGGGCGCGGCTGGGCCATGTCCTGCCGACCGAGCCGACGCTGATCATCTCGACCGACAGTCCGGGGCCGATGTCCTATCGCGGCGACGTGACCGATACGGGGGTCATCTCGCTGCGCTTCCACGGCGACATGTGGCAGGCGCCGCCGCCGGACGTGGCGGTCCCCTTGGGGACCTTCGTCTGGCATGAGGCCTTCCATCTGTGGAACGGCCACGGGGTGGAGACGAAGGACGGCGAGACGGCCCCCTGGCTGCACGAGGGCGGGGCCGAGTATGGCGCGGTGGTCGCCGCCGTCTCGACCGGCGTCATCGACGAGGAGCAGGCGCGGGGGGCGCTGACGCAAAGGCTCAACGGCTGTCGCAAGACCCTGGGCGACGCCGACTATGAGGCGCGCAAGCTGCAATCGGGCTCGTCCATCTACAACTGCGGCGTCGTGGTGCAGTGGATCGCCGATCTGGAGACGCGCCGGGCGTCGGAGGGGGCGCGCGATGTGTTCGATCTGTGGAAGTCCATGCTGGACGCCGGGCGGGCAGGCGACGGCTATGGCGTGACCGACTTCCGCGCCCTGTTGCAGCCCGACAGCGCGGTCGGCGTGCTGATGGACGGTCCGGGCGCGGCGCGCTGGGCCGGGATCGAGGCGCGGCTGGCGGCGCTGGGGGTGAGGCTGGAGGAGCAACCCAGTGCGGACGAGTATCGGGCGGCGGCCCTGTTTCACCTGAATGGCGAGAACTGCTCCGCGGGCGCCTATGGCTTCTACATGGTCGAGGAGGGCGTCAAGCTGGATACGGGCCAGACCTGCGGCGTGCTGTCGGGCGATCCCCTGCTGGCCTCGGTCGAGGGGCATGATCCGGCGAGCGACGCGACCGCCATGTTCTTCGCGATGCAGGCGCGTTGCGCGGCCGCGCTGCCGGTGCGCTATCGCACGCAGGACAGCCGGCTGATCGAGGCGAAGTGCGCCACGCCCCTGGTCGCGCCGAAGGCCTGGGCCGTTAAGGCCGCGCCGCCGCTGGCGACGCGGGCGACGTGACGCGGGCGAAGCGATAGCGGACGACGGACCGGTCGACGAAGGCCCAGGGCAGCAGGCCGATCTGGCGGCGCTCGGTCCACAGATCCAGGAACAGGGCCTCGGGCGCGGGAGTCAGGACGCCGAAGCGGCTGTGGGCGGTGTAGCTCTCGAACTGGGTGCGCACGCTTTCGGTGGCGATCCACAGCTTGCCGTCGGCGCAGCCGTTGACGCGGGACAGGAGGTCGGCGGCGTAGGGCGCTTCGTTCGGTTCAGGATCGGAAGCGCCGTTCAGCAGGGGCAGGCGACCCTCGGCGGTCGCGCCCTGGCCGTTGACCGTCTCGATGCGCCAGACCGCGCCTTGCCGCGACAGGGTGACGGCGGAGGGCGGGGCGTCGCGCCAGATCTCCGGCGCCTGACTCAGGTCGCGGACCGCCAGCGGGCGGGCCAGAAGGGCGTTCAGGTCGGGGACCTCGACGGGCTTGCCCCGGCGGCTGAGGGTCTCGCCCTGCGCCCGATAGGCGCCGCTCAGGTCCGGGCACTGGCTCAGATCGGAGGGCGTGTTGCGAACCGGCAGGCCGCCGACCGTGGTCGTGCAGGCGCACAGCGTCAGGCCGGCGAGGCAGAGGGCGGCGAGGCGGATCATCATGCTGGACCTGTAACGGGCCAAGAGGTTGCAACGGCTTAACGCCGCCCCAATCCCTTTGTCGGAGGGCGCAGAACTTGCGACCGGTTCGCAACGGGTGTAGGGCCGACACCCTCAAGCCCTGACGGATCGCCCACTTGTCGCCACGCCTTCCCTTGCCCGCCGAGGACATCGACGAGGTTGATCGTCGGTTGCAGGCCCATGTGCGGGGCAGGGTCGGCCACCGGCAGGACGCCGAGGACATTGCGCAGGAGAGCTGGGCGCGGATCACGGCGGCGACGCAGGGCGACCGGGCGGCGATCGACAATGTGCGCGGCTATCTGTTTCGCATCGCGCGCAATCTGATCGTGGATCATCGGCGCCGCGCGGCCTCGACCATCGAAATCAAGGCGGACGAGGCGGTGCTGGATCGGGTGGCGGACCCCCGGCCGTCGCCGGAATCCGCGCTGATCACCCGTGACGAGTTGCGGCGCATGGACCGCATCATGGCCGCCATGCCGGCGCGACCGAGGGAGGTGTTTCGTCTGTCGCGCATCGAGGGCCTGTCGTTCGCGGAGATCGGCCGCAAGCTGGGGACCTCGCGGCAGACGGTGCACGAACACATGACGCGGGCGCTGCTGGCGCTGCAGATGGCGGCCGACGCCGATTTTGATGCGGAACCCTGACAAGCGGCAGGGTTATTCGTCCTTGTCTTCCGAGGGCGTGTGCATGTCGCGCCGTCCCGGAGAAGCGCCCCTGTGAATCGACGCAAGCCAAGGACGGAAGGCCAGGCCGGGATCGACCCGGTCATGGCCGAGGCGACGCGCTGGTTCGTGACGCTGCACGAGGCTCCGTCGGATCGGAGCCTGCGGCCGGCGTTCGAGGCCTGGCGGGAGGCCGATCCGCGTCATGCAGCGGCCTATGAGCGGCTGCAAAGGCTGTGGGGTGCATCCGGCCACCTGCCGACACTGGCCCGGCCTGCGCCATCGCTCGACCGCCGCGCCCTGCTGAGGACTGTCGCGGGGGCCGGGGCGGCGGTGGCGGTCGTGGCGGGCGGCGGGCGGCTGATCCTGGGGGCGCATCCCTTCGCCGATCACCGGACGCGGACGGGCGAGCGCAGCACGGTGATCCTGACCGACGGATCGCGGATCGAGCTGTCGACGGCGACGGCCCTGACGGTCGACCTGACCGCGCATCGGCGCCGTATCCGATTGCTGGAAGGCGAGGCCTGGTTCCAGGCGGCGCCGGACGCCGCGCGGCCCTTCGTGGTCGAGGCGGCGGGCGGATCGACCACGGCTCTGGGCACGGCCTTTGCGGTGGCCCTGCATGGACACGCCGCCGAGGTGTCCGTGACCGAACATGCGGTGCGGGTCGTCCGGGACGGCGCGGCGCGGGTCGCGCAGGGCCAGAGCCTTCGCTACGGCCCGCGCGGCCTGGGCGTTGTCCTGGCGGCGGACCCACTGGCCCTGGCCTGGCGAGACGGGCGGCTGGCCTTTGTCGATCGTCCGCTGGGCGAGGTGGCGGCGGCGCTGGATCGCTGGACCGGGGGGCGGACCGTGGTGCTGGATGCGGCCCTGGCCGCGCGGCGCGTGACCCTGACTTTGGGGACCGAGGACGCCCGCGAGGGGCTCGCGCGGTTGGCGGATGTGACGCCGATGCGGATCACGCGATTGACGTCGGCCTTGACCGTCGTCGGCGATTATTGAAAATAAATCGCATTATCATCCTGACGAATGGTCGAGCCGCCCGTCTTCATAGGCAAGGGCAGGCGATGCGCCTGCCGATCTGCACTCCTGGGGCGCGTATGAAGATGATCTTGAACTCTGGCCGACGACTGGGTCTGGCCCTGCTGATGGGCACCACGGCCATCGGAGCCGTCGTCGCGACGACGCCCGCCCAGGCGCAGTCCGCCGCCGCCGTCGCCCTCGATATTCCGGCTCAGCCGCTGGGCTCGGCCCTGGCCGCCTACAGCCGGGCGACGGGCGTGGACATCGCCTATGGCGCGGCCCTGCCCAATAGCCGGTCGGCGCGGGTGTCCGGTCGGATGTCGTCGGACGAGGGGCTGTCGCGTCTGCTGGCGGGCACGGGCCTGACCTATCGCTCCACTGGCGCGGGCACGGTTCGACTGGAACCGGCGCCGCTGGCCTCGGACGGCGTGATCCAGCTGGGCGCCGTGCGCGTCGAGGGCGCGACCGGAGGGGGGCGCGGCGCCGCCTCCGGCAATGGCGCGGCGGCGGGCTGGGATGGAACGGGCGACAGCGTCTACACCACGCCCGGCTCGGTCAGCGTCATCTCGCGCGATACGCTGGAAGCCTATCCCGGCACTTCGCCCGCCGACATGCTGAAGAGCGTGCCGGGCGTCCTGTCGGGCGAGGCGCGCAGCAGCGGCAGCCTCGACGTCAATATTCGCGGCATGCAGGGCCAGGGCCGGGTGCCGGTGACGGTGGACGGCTCGCTGAACGGCACGACCGTCTATCGGGGCTATCAGGGGACCAGCAACCGGACCTTCATCGACCCCGACTTCATCAGCAGCATCGCCATCGAAAAGGGCCCGTCGATGGGGAGCGCCGTCGCCGGCGGCATCGGCGGTTCGGTCAGCATGACCACGATCCAGGCCGACGACATCGTGCCCGAGGGCAGCGACACGGGCCTGCGCTTCAAGCTGGGCCTGTCCAACAACACCTCCCAGCCGGGCAGCACCGAACAGCGGAACCTGCTGGTTTCCGACTATTCGGGACAGAAGCCGCTGGTCGCCCTGCGCGGGACCGACCGTCCGGCCTTCCTGGCGCCGACCGGCGGGTCGGGCAGCCTGGTCTTTGCGCGCAAGGGCGACTGGATGGATCTGGTCGCGGGCTACGCCTTCCGTCGCTCCGGCAACTATCACGCCGGCGCGCGCGGGGACGGGGCGCCCAAACGTGCGAGCGGGCCGTCGGCCTATTGCGCGTCCGGCGCAGCGACCGACTATCTGGCCGACCTGTGCGCCAAGGCCGCGGGCTTCTATCAGTCGGCCGGATGGACGCCCTTCGTCGGCGGCGAAGAGGTGCTGAACACGTCCAGCAACACCGAATCCGTCCTGCTGAAGGCGACGCTGCGCCCGGCGCCCGACCATGTGGTCGAGCTGGGCTATGGCGGCTACTGGAGCCAGTTCGGCGAGAACTATCCGTCGGAGGTCTATGAGGGCGGCACGGTCTATCAGCGCGGCGTGGCGTCGGAGAGCAGTCTGGACCGGTTCACCGCCCGCTATCGCTGGAACCCGGACAGCGCCCTGATCGACCTGAAGTCCAACCTCTGGTTCACGCAACTGCACGAAAGCTCGGCGGCGATCATCAATACGCCGAAGGTGACGCGCTATGTCGACACCCTGGGCGCGGACGTGTCCAACAGCTCGGTGACGGGCACGCCGCTGGGTCTGTTTTCGGCGGATTATGGCGTCTCCTACCTCAACGAAGAGACGGGGCCGGACGGCCAGTGGGCGCCGGTGGGGCAGGGCACGCCGGGGCGCGAGGGCCGGCGCGAAGAGGTCAGCCTGTTCAGCCAGATGCAGTTGGAGCCGACCGACTGGCTGCGGCTGAACGGCGGGCTGCGCTATCAGCAATACTGGCTGAAGGACCTGCAGACCGGTCCCTATTATCATTCCTCTTTGCTGGATCGGAACGAGGACGCCTTCAGCTTCTCGATCGGGGCGACGGTCATGCCCGCCGACGGCTGGCAGGTCTTCGCCACCTACAAGCAGGCCTCGCGCCTGCCGTCGCTGATGGAATCGACCGCCGGCTTCTTCATGGTGGTCAATCCCGACCTGCACGCCGAAGAGGCGCACAACTGGGAGGTCGGGGCCAACTACACCCGCGCCAACCTGTTCTCGGCCGATGACGAACTGGGCCTGAAGCTGGTCTGGTTCGAAAACGACATTCAGGACTACATCGCGCGCCGCTACATCCGCAGCAAGTTCTCGATGCAGATGTACAATATCGATCGGGCGAAGTTCAGCGGGCTGGAGGCCAGCGCTGCCTACCGGATCGGCAGTCTGAACATCGACGCGGGCGCGACCTGGTACGACACCGTCTCCTTCTGCCGCCCCGGCGAGGCCTGCCTCAGCAGCACCCTGGCCTCGGACTACGCCACCAACTACATCCCGCCGGAGTTCGCGGCCAACCTGTCGGTCAGTCGAGACTTCTTCGGCGACCGGCTGAACCTGGGCGCGCGTCTGGTCTATCGCGGCGAGCGCGCGGCGGACTTCGAGCCGACCGACAACGGCTATGCGCCCTTGCTGGCCGCTGTGCCGTGGAAGGCCTACGCCACGGCGGACCTGACGGGCCGCTACAAGCTGGGCGAGGGCCTGACGCTGGACTGGAGCGTCGAGAACCTGACGGATCAGTATTACGTCGAGCCGCTCAGCCTGGGCGTCATCCCGGCGCCGGGCCGGACCTTCCGCATCGGCCTGACCGGTCAGATCGGGGCGGGCGACTTCAACTGGCCAGGGAACTGGTTCAGCAGCCAAGGCAATGAAGAGGCCGTGGACTGGAGCGGTCCCTATCTCGGCCTGACCCTGGGTCATGGCTTCGGGCGTGAGAAGGGAAGCGTCACCGACCTGTCGGGCGCCGTCGCCGATGGCGGCGTGGTCAACGAACGGCTTCAGAACGCGGTCGGCGGCGTCCTCGGCGGCATGAACTGGCAGCTTCAGAACAATGTCGTTCTGGGCCTCGAGGCCGACATCATGACCGGTGGCCTGGGCGCGGGCTCCAGCGTTCTGGTCACGGACCCCAACTCCAACCTGTCCTTCTACAGGCGGCTGGAATCCAGCGTCGACTACAGCTGGGACGGCTTCGCCAGCCTGCGTGGGCGGGTCGGTTATGCGTTCGGGCGCTCGCTGGTCTACGCCACCGGCGGCCCGGCCTGGCTGCGCGAAACCCAGACCCGCACCCAGTATCGCGCCGATCAGGACGGCAACAACGTCGACGTCTTCTTCAGCGAGACCTCCAGAGTGGACCGCAATGGCTGGAGCCTGGGCGGCGGGGTCGAGCGCGCCATCGGCGAGCGCTGGAGCCTGCGCGCCGAATACCTCTACGCCGACTTCGGCAAGGGCGAGTTCAGGTTCAATCAGGCGCGGGCCGGCGTCGGCCGGGAAACCACCAGCTACGAATTTGCGACCGATCCGGTGACGGGCGAGTTCATCTTCGACGAGAACGGCTGGGTGGTCGGCGAATGGGTCACGACCCCCGGCTCGTCCGACATCGTCAACGGCCGCAAGGCCCGCACCGACGCCGAGATGCACACCGTCCGCATCGGCCTCAGCTATCGCTTCTGACCCCAGCCCCAGTAGGAGTTCATGGATGACCGATACGATTGATCTGCCCCGGTCCAAGCGGCTGAAGGCGCTGACGCACGAGGTTCATGATCGGCTGGACAAGTCGATCATGGAGGCGTCGTCGTTCGACAGCCTCGAGGGCTATGGCCGGTTCGCGGGGGTGCAGTGGACCTTCCACCGCGACATCGACGCCCTCTATGACGACGCCGCCCTGATCGCCCTGCTGCCGGGCCTGGCCGAGCGTCGGCGCATGGCTCTGATCGCCGCCGATCTGGCCGATCTGGGGCGGGAGACGCCTGGGGTCGAGACGGCGCCGGTCTTCCTGCGGGATCAGCCGGCGGACGTCGCGACGGCCCTGGGCTGGCTCTATGTGGCCGAGGGCTCGAACCTGGGCGCGGCCCTGCTGCGCAAGGAGGCGGCCAAGCTGGGCCTGTCCGACAGCCACGGCGCGCGGCATCTGGCCCCGTCCGGCGGCGGGCCGGCCGCACACTGGCGCGTCTTCACCGCCGCCCTGGACGCCGCCGTCCTGACGCCCGACGAAGAAGCCCGCGCCGTCGCCGGAGCCAGGGCCGCCTTCGCCCGGGTTCAGGCCCTGGCCAATGCCGCGCTTCGCTGAGGCGACGACGATGTCGATGGGCCGGCGATCTGTGCGCGCAGGGTGGCTGGTCCTGGGTTTCGGGTTTGTCGGTCTGGGCTTTATCGGCGCCTTCGTGCCGCTGATGCCGACGACCATCTTCCTGATCCTGGCCGCCGCCTGCTTCACGCGGTCGTCGCCCAGACTGGAGGGCTGGCTGCTGAACCACCCCCGCTTCGGGCCGACCCTGCGCGCCTGGCGGGCCGAGGGGGCTGTGCCGCGTAGGGCCAAGATCGCCGCCTGCCTGGGCATGGCGCTTGGCTACGGCTTGTTCTGGTTGGCGGTTCGACCCGGTCTCTGGCTGGGTCTGGCCGTGGCGTCCGTCGTGGCGGCCTGCGCGCTCTTCGTCGTGTCGCGCCCGTCGCCGGGAGGTCGGAATGGCGTTTGACATGGCGCCCGCCGCCGCGCCCCGCGCCGCCGAAGTTCGCGGCGGAAGCCGGTCCCGCCGGGGCGGCCGATGGGGCGCGGGCGTCGCGGCCTCTGTCCTGCTGCACGTCGCGCCTCTGATCGTGGCGGGCGGGCTGTGGGCCTCGCGCCCGCCGGTCGTCCTGCCGCCCGAGCCGGTGTTCGAGGTCGAGCTGGTGCGCCTGCAGGCGCCGCCGCGTCCGCCGTCCGAACAGCCGCCCGGCCCGACCCAGGTCGAGGCCGCCGCCCGGCAACCCGCGCCCAAGCTGCCCATCCAGCCTCGCCTTCAGGTCGCGGCCGTCGCCGACGTCGAGCCCTTGCCGGCCCCGCCGCCCACGCCGCGCCAGGAAGCCGCGGCGGAGACCCCGCCCGCGCCCGAAACCACGGCCCCGCCCAGCCGTCCCGCCCCGCCCGCCGCCTCGGCCTCGGCTGCGACCCAGACCTGGCAGGGCCGGCTTCTGGCCCATCTGGAGCGGCGCAAGCGCTATCCGGCCGAGGCCCGCGCGCGGCGTCTTCAGGGCGTGGCCCATGTCCGCTTCACCATGGACCGCCAGGGCCGGGTGCTGTCGGCCGCCCTGGAGCGCAGTTCGGGCCACGCCGCCCTCGACCGCGAGGCCCTGGCCCTGCTCCAGCGCGCCCAGCCGCTGCCCGCCCCGCCCGCCGAGACGCCCGGCGAACGCATCACCCTGACCGTCCCGGTGGAGTTCTTCACCCGAGGGCGGTGAAGGGGGGGCGAAACCGATTTTGAGGCGACGGCGCCTGGTTCATCCGGCGGATCGATAACCGAGGTCGTTGACAGCCTCATACAGTATGTATCATACACTGTGTGTCACACACTATGTGGCGGCAGGTGAGGCGGCGCGAGGTGGACAAGGCCTTGTTCGAGGCGATGCGGCTGGAGCTGCGGCGGGGGTCCCTGGTGCTGGCGGTGCTCGCCTGCCTGCGGACCGAACGCTACGGCTACACCCTGCGTCAGGCCCTGGCCGCGGACGGGTTGGAGATGGAGGAATCCACACTCTATCCGCTGCTGCGGCGGCTGGAGGGGCAGGGGCTGCTGACCAGCGAATGGCGCGAGGAAGAGAAGCGCAAGAAGCGCTTCTACGTCCTGTCGCCCCAGGGCGAGGCCATGCTGGCCGCCCTGACCGAGGAATGGCGCGGCATCAACGCCTCGCTGGATCGAATGCTGTGAACTCTCGGGGGAGGGAGACGAAAATGGACGTGATCGAACGCTATCTGGAGGCCGTGGCGGCCCAGCTGTCGACTGAGGACCGCGAGGACATCGTCGCCGAGTTGCGCGACCTGATCCTGAGCCGCGTCGAGGCGAGGGAAGAGGAGCTGGGCCGAGCCCTGGGCGACGAGGAGAAGGAGGCCATCCTGCACGAGATCGGCCATCCCCTGGTCGTCGCTGCCCGCTATCGCAAGGGGCCGGACAGTCTCATCGGACCCGAGTTGTTTCCCTATTGGCTGTTCGGGGCCAAGGCGGGGCTGATCGTGATCGCGGCGGTGCAGGCGCTGGGGCTGATGATCCATGTGCTGGGCGCGCCGGCCGATTTCGGCGGGGCGATCAGCCAGGCCTTCCACGGCTTCTTCTCCGGCGCCTTGACCCTGCTGGGCGCGCTGACGCTCGCCGGGGCGATCATGGAGCACTACGACATCAAGCCGACCTGGCTGACCAAATGGCGGGTGCGCGACCTGTCGGCCTTCGGACTGGCCGACCCGGCCAAGTGGGGCGCGTCGATGGCCGGGAGCGACAAGGCCAAGGGCGAATGGCTGCCCAAGGGAACGAAGGTCTGGGGCCTGCGCGCCGAGACCCCGCGCGCGGCGGAGGCGCTGTGGTCCCTGATCGCCAGCACCGTCTTCATCCTGTGGTGGATCGGGGCCATCAACTTCACGGGACTAGGCGCCTTCTCATTACGCGGCGGCGAGGTCAGCGTGACGGCGGCGCCGATCTGGAGTCTTCTGTTCGCACCCATCCTGGCCTGGGTCGTGGCGGGCATGGCGGTGGACGGCATCACCCTGTGGCGGCCAGGCGCCGGGCGGCTGCGGGCCTTCCTCAAGATTCCGGTGGCGGCGGCCGGTCTGTGGATCAGTTGGAGACTGTTTGAGGCCGGTCATTGGGCGACGCTGACCCAGGGGGATCAGACGGCGCGCGTTGTCGGCGGGACGACCAATGTCAGCTTCGAGGCCCTGCATGCGATCAATGCGGCTGGGCGCGGTCTGGCGGATACGGCCATGACGCTGGGCTCGGTGCTGAGTTGGGCGCTGGCGGTCATCATGGTATGCTTGGTGTTCGACATCCTGACGCAGATGTGGCGCATCTCTATCATGAAGGACTGCTGAACCGCCGCAGAGTGGATGTCGGCGCCGCCATGTCCGAAAACCGCGAGACAGGGCGGCGTCGAAGGCGCAGGGTGCGGGCATGGAAAACGCCCGCGACAGCCTGGATCAGGAGGCCTGCTATCGGGCGGTCCTGACGCGCGACCCGCGTTTTGACGGGCGCTTCTTCACCTGCGTGAAGACGACGGGGATCTATTGCCGCCCGGTCTGTCCGGCGCGGACGCCCAAGCGGGAAAACATGAGCTTCGTCGCCAGCGCGGCGGCGGCGGAGGAGGCCGGGTTCCGCGCCTGCCTGCGCTGTCGGCCCGAGACGGCGCCCGACATGGGGGCGTGGCGCGGCACCTCGAATACGGTGAGCCGGGCGCTCGGCCTGATCGAGGCGGGGGCTCTGGATGAGGGCGACGTCGATGCCCTGGCCGCCCGTCTGGGCGTGGGCGAGCGGCACCTGCGCCGTCTGTTCCGCCAGCACCTGGGCGCGGCGCCGGTCAGCGTAGCCCAGACGCGGCGGGTGCTGCTGGCCAAGGCCCTGATCCACCAGACCGATCTGGGCATGGCCGAGGTGGCCCTGGCCTCCGGCTTCGGCAGCGTGCGGCGCTTCAACGAGACGTTTCAGGGCCTGTATGGGCGGCCGCCCTCGGCCCTGCGGCGACGGGCCGAGAGGGCGGGCGACGGCGGGGTCAGGCTGAGCCTGCCCTACCGGGCGCCCTATGAGGTCGAGGCCATGCTGAAGGCGCTGAGGGCGCGCGGCGAGATTGTGGAGGACGGCGTGTGGCGGCGCGCCCTGACGCTCGACGCGGACGGTGCGACCGGCGAGGTCTCGGCGCGGTTCGAGGGCGGAAACCGGCTGGCGGTGACGGTGGCGGCCTCGGACCTGAAGGCGCTGCCGGGTGTGCTGGCGAGGGTGCGGCGGGTGTTCGACCTGTCGGCGGACCCCGAGGCGATCCAACGCGACCTGTCGGCGGACGCCCTGTTGGCGCCGCTGGTGAAGGCGCGGCCCGGCCTGCGCCTGCCCGGCGACTGGATCGATGCGGGGGGCGACATGGCCAGCGATCGGCTGGAGGACGAAGGGCTCGCAAGACGGGCCGAGCAATGGCGGCCCTGGCGGGCCTATGGCGCGCTGCACCTGCGCGAAGCGGGGATCGACGGCGCCGCACTGATGGAGATGGACGATGAAAAAGACGCAGCCTGAAGCCTTTACGCTGGACCGTATCGCCTCGCCGGTGGGCGAGGTCCTGCTGGTCACCGATGCCGAGGGGGCGGTGCGGGCCTTCGACTTTGTGGATTACGAGGCGCGGATGTTGAAGCTGCTGGCCCGTCACTACGGCGAGGTCGTGTTGAACGAAGGCCGGGCGCCCGAGGCGGTGCGGGCGGCGGTGGCGGCCTATTTCGGCGGCGACGCGACGGCGCTGGACGGCCTGCCGGTGAGGACCGGCGGCACCGACTTCCAGCGCTCGGTCTGGGCGGCGCTGAGGACCATTCCGGCGGGCGAGACCTGGAGTTACGGCCAGCTGGCGCACGCTATCGGCAAGCCCAGCGCCGTGCGCGCCGTGGGTCTGGCCAACGGGGCCAATCCGGTCGGCGTCATCGTGCCCTGCCATCGGGTCGTCGGCGCCAACGGAACCCTGACCGGCTATGCCGGCGGGCTGGAGCGCAAGCGCTGGCTGCTGGCGCATGAGGGCGCCGCGCCGCGCCTTATCTGATCGGCGAGGTGAACTGGTCCGGGGTTAGGGCGCGGGGGGTGAAGCGGGCCTCGCGCACGGCGCCGTTGAAGTAGTTGACGCGGTTGATGCGGGTGCCGACCGAGGCGCGGCCGGGGCCTTGGGGCGTGAAGGCGATGTCGGCCTCGGTCTGCAGCTCGCCGTTGACGAAGGCGCGGTAGGTCGTCCCGTCGAAGGTCTGGGCCACGTGGGCCCACTGGCCGAGGGGGTGCAGCCTGGTCGGTTCGATCAGGGGCTTGTTGTAGCCCTCGCCCTTGGTGAAGGCGTCCAGATACCAGCCGCCCTCGACCACGCGGATCTCGAACATGATGCGGGTGCCTGGGCCGCCCGGCGCCTCGTCCGACTGCAGGTGGAACCAGCGCTGCTCGAAGGGGCCGCCGTCGGGGCGGAAGATGGCCTCGAAGGTGAAGGTCGCGGCCCCCGCCAGCGGATGGCGGTCGATGAACAGGGCGTCGTCTGCGCCGTCGAATTGCACCGCCGGGCCGAAGGGGCTGGTGATGATCCGGGGCGCGCCCTCGACATGGGTGGTCTCGCCGCCGATGCCGGACAGGCGGTCGAAGGTCCAGACCGTCTGGCCCGGCTGCGCGGCGGGGGCGGGTAGGGAGGCGCAGGCGGCGAGGCCGATCGGGGCGACCAGGACGGCGCGGCGGTTCAAGGTCATGCGGCTTCCCCTCAGGCGGCGCCGTCGAGGAAGAGGCGGCAGGCCGGATTGTCGGTCTCGTCGACATAGGGGTAGCCGAGGGCGTCCAGGGCGGTCCACAGGGCGGCGACCTGATCCGGGGCGATGCTGACCCCTGCCAGCACCCGGCCGACATCGTCGCCGTGGTTGCGATAGTGGAACAGGGTCAGGGCCCAGGCGGGCTGCAGGCTGTTGAGGAAGCGCAGGAAGGCGCCGGGCCGCTCGGGGAACTCGAAGCGCAGCAGCCGTTCGTGCGGCAGGCCGATGGTGCGCCCGCCGACCATGTAACGGACGTGCAGTTTGGCCGTCTCGTTGTCGCTCATGTCTTCGACGGCGTAGCCGTCGGCGCGCAGGCGCTGGATAAGGGCGTGGCGTTCCTCGGCGCCATTTTTCAGCGAGACGCCGACGAAGATCTGGGCCGTGCCGTCGCCGGACCAGCGATAGTTGAACTCGGTCACCGAGCGACCGTCGAGGCTTTGCAGGAAGCGGTGATAGTCGTCGCGGCGGTCGGGCATGGCCACGGCCAGCAGGGCCTCGGCGCCCTCGCCGATCTCGGCCCGTTCGGCGACGTGACGCAGGCGGTCGAAGTTGACGTTGGCGCCCGAGTTGACGGCCACCAGGGCGCCGTCGCCCGGATGGCGCGCGGCCCAGATCTTCAAGCCGGCCAGCGCGACGGCGCCCGAGGGCTCGGCCACGGCGCGGACGTCGTCGAAGATGTCCTTGACCGCCGCGCAGATGGCGTCGGTGTCGACCAGGACGATGTCGTCCAGCAGGTCGCGGCACAGGCGGAAGGTCTCGTCGCCCGCGCGGCGCACCGCCACCCCATCGGCGAACAGGCCGACCTGATCCAGGGTCACCACCTGGCCGGCGTCGATGGCGCTCTTCATCGTCGGGGCGTCGGCGGGTTCGACGCCGATGATCTTCGTCTCCGGGCGCAGGAAGCGGACGATGGCCGCCACCCCCGCCGCCAGACCGCCGCCGCCGATGGGCACGAAGACGGCGTCGACGGGGTCGGGGTGCTGGCGCAGGATTTCCAGCCCGACCGTGCCCTGGCCCGCGATCACATCGGGGTCGTCGAAGGGGTGGACGAAGGTCGCGCCCGTCTCCTGTTCCAGCTGGCGGGCGTGGGCGTAGGCGTCGTCGAAGCTGTCGCCGTGCAGGACCACGGTCCCGCCCAGGCCCTTGACCGCCGCCACCTTGATGCCCGGCGTGGTGGTCGGCATGACAATGGTCGAGGCCGCGCCGCGTCTGGCCGCCGCCAGAGCCACGCCCTGGGCGTGATTGCCCGCCGAGGCGCAGATGACGCCGCGCGCCAGCTCGGCCTCGCTCAGGTTGGCGATGCGGTTGTAGGCGCCGCGAATCTTGAACGAAAAGACCGGCTGCAGGTCCTCGCGCTTGAGGAGGGCCGGGCGGTCCAGCCGCGCCGACAGCCGCTTCAGCGGGTCCAGAGGGGTTTCCTCGGCCACGTCATAGACGCGGGCGGTCAGGATGCGGCGGACGGTGTCTTGCACGAAATTCTCGAAGCGGCGCGACAGGGAGGATCAATCGACCCTTCGTCTAGGCCAGAAGTCGGTCGTGGGGAAAGGGCCTTGCGTCGCGCGGCGATTGGATTGTCGGTGGTCGTCTATATTTACCCGGATAATAATTGCTGATATTTGATCCGGGTAAAACAAGAGGAGGCGTCCATGACGTCCGCAGACCGCAAGGCGATGATCGCCGACTACAAGGACCGCGAAACCATCGCCGGGGTGTTCGCCGTCATCTGTTCCGCCACCGGCCGCGTCTGGGTGGGCCAGAGCCGCCACATCGACACCCAGCAGAACGGCCTGTGGTTCGCGCTGAAGATGGGCGGCAGTCCCTTCCGGTCGTTGCAGGCCGAGTGGAACGCCCACGGCGCCGACAGCTTCCGCTTCGAGCAACTGGACCGCCTGTCGCCCGACCTGTCCGCCATGGCGCGCAAGGACGAACTGAAGAAGCGCGCCGCCCTCTGGACCGCGCGGCTTGGCGCGGAGAAGCTCTGAACCGGCGCTCTTGCAATGTAACCTGTAGGTGATACGTGTAACCCATAGGTGTCACGGGAGGGGCGGATGAGCGACGAATTGGAAAAGGCCAGGGCGAACGAGCGGCATAGGGCTCGACGTCTGTGGATGGCGGCCGGCCTGGGCGGGCTGGGCGTGGCCGCCCTGCCTTGTGCTGCTTTTCTATGGAATACGGGCTGGCCGGCCTCTGAGCCGCTGGCCGTGATGCTGGCGGTCGTCGGGATCAGCGTCGTGGCTTCCAGCTTCGCCTGGGGCGGCCGCCATATGCCCAACGGCGACACCATCCGCGTCGAAAACGCCAAGGGCGGCTATCGCGACATGATCCAGAAGCAGCGGGCCGTGTCGATGGCCCTGATGCCGATCACGTCGCTCTATCTGGTCTATCGGGGAACGCTCGGGGCCTGGAACATCGCAAACGGGCGGGGCGACCAAGCGGACTGGAGCATGGCTGCCCTGTCGCCGATGATTCCGTTGGTTCTGCTGTTGATGGTCGCCGGGCTCGACAACCCTGGCGACAAGAAGATGAAGCGGTTGCTGGAGGACGAACTGACCCTGTCGTTCCGACGTTCGGCGCTGAACATGGCGCTGGCCGTGGCCATGGTCGGGCTGCTGGGCGTCTTTGCTCTGGGACTGTGGCGGCCCGAGGCGGCGGTGGCGGCCATGCCAGGGCTGATGTTCGTCACAGCCTCGGCGTCTGCGCTGCGCTACTGGCAGCTGGATAGGCGGGCCAGCGGTGGCTGAGCCGCGTCTGGTCATCCATCTGAAGGCGGTGCGGACGGCGGCGGGGCTGACGCAGCAGGAACTGGCCGACCGGGCCAGGCTGTCGCGCAAGACGGTGAACACGGTCGAGAACGGCGTCTTCACCCCCTCCGTCCTGGTGGCCCTGACGCTGGCGCGGGCGCTGAACGTGCCGCTGGACGCCCTGTTCGCGCTGGAGGACTGAGCGTTTTTGGCTTGCGCCGCGCGCCGGGTGGCCTACATTGCGCCTGCTTATGCTAACTTTGAGCATAAGTCGGGGCCGCGCAGACGGCCGCAAGGGAGTTGAGGCGATGGCGGACGGCGCTTTCGGTCTGTCGAAGGAACTGGCGGAAGAGACCGCTCCTGTCTGGGAGAAGGTCAAGGGTCTGGTGACGCCGCTGGAGTGGCCGGAACAGGCGAAACTGATCAGTGAGATCAATGCGCTGAAAAAAGAGCGCGACGCCGTCATCCTGGCCCACAACTATATGACGCCGGAAATCTTCCACGGGGTCGGCGACTATGTCGGCGACAGCCTGGGCCTGGCCAAGGAGGCCGCGCGCTCGAACGCCAAGGTCATCGTTCAGGCGGGCGTGCACTTCATGGCCGAGACGTCGAAGATCCTGAGCCCCGAGAAGACCGTCCTGATCCCCGACCTGCGCGCGGGCTGCTCGCTGGCCTCCTCGATCACGGGCGCCGACGTGCGCCTGATCAAGCAGCGCTATCCCGGTCTGCCGGTGGTCACCTATGTCAACACGACCGCCGACGTGAAGGCCGAGACCGACATCTGCTGCACATCCGCCAACGCCGTGCAGGTGGTGGAATGGGCGGCGAAGGAGTGGGGCGTCGACAAGGTCATCCTGATCCCCGACGAGTTCCTGGCGAGGAACGTCGCGGCCCAGACCAACGTCGGCATCATCGCCTGGAAGGGCCGCTGCGAGGTGCATGAGCGCTTCACCGCCGCCGACATCGCCGAGATGCGTGTCGCCTATCCGGGCGCGGAAATCCTGGCCCACCCGGAATGCCCGGAAGAGGTGCTGGCGGCGTCGGACTTCGCCGGATCGACAGCGGCCATGATCGACTATGTGACGGACCGCAAGCCCAAGCAGGTGGTGATGATCACCGAGTGCTCGATGGCCTCGAACGTCAAGGGCGACGTGCCTGGCGTCGACTTCATCGGCCCGTGCAACCTGTGCCCGCACATGAAGCGCATCACGCTGGAGAACATCCGCGACTGCCTGAAATACATGCAGTTCGAGGTGACGGTGGAGCCCGAGATGGCCGAGCGCGGGCGTCTGGCCGTGCAGCGGATGATCGACCTGCCGCCGCCCGCCATTCCGGCGCGCTACGACCTGTTCAAGGCCAAACACCACGTCGATGTGGAGCTGATCTGAGGTCCTGCGGCGATGCGGCCCGTTGCGGGTCGCTCGCTGCAAGCCCAGTTCGACGCCATGAGCGATACTGACACACCAATCCGTCGTCCCGGTCCTTGGGACTTGCCGCCCGAACAGGCGGCGCCTGAACCTGTGCGTCGATCTGCGCCGCAAGAGGACAAGGGCCAGCATCCGGGCTGGGCCATCGCCTCGACCCTGCTGATGGCGGGCTTTCTGTGGTGGATCACGCAAAGCGTCGTGGTGGCGGGCGGGGTCCTGTTCGGCCTGTTCGTGCATGAATACGGGCACGTGCTGGCGATGAACCGCCTCGGCATGGGGCCGGCGCGCATCTACATCATCCCCTTCCTCGGCGGCATGGCCAAGGCCCAGCGCGAGCCCAAGAGCGAGTGGCACGGGGTGCTGGTGTCGCTGGCGGGACCGGCCTTCGGCCTGATCGCCATGATCCCCTTCGTGGCCGTCGGGCTGGCGTTGAAGTCGCCCGAGTGGCTGATGGGGGCCTTCTTCATCGCCATGATCAATCTGGTGAACCTGCTGCCCGCCCCGCCGCTGGACGGGTCCAAGGCCCTGGGGCCGGTGCTGACGCGGGTGCATCCGCGACTGGAGCAGGTGGCGCTTCTAGCCGTCGGCGGTCTGGCCGTCTGGTGGGGCCTGTCGACGGGGCGGCTGATTCTGGCGGTCTTCCTCGGCATCGCCGTGATCAGCCATCTGAAGCGTGGCGTCTGGCGCGCGGCCTGGGGGCGGTTGAGCTGGCCCGAGGCGGGGCGCAGCCTGGCCCTCTATCTGGCGACGGCGGCGATCTGTGCGGCGGCGGCTATCGGCGCCCTGCTGCCCTTGACCGGGGGCGCGGTCGAGATGGGCCTGAGATTCATCGGCGTGGGAGGCCGTTAGACGCATGGCGCGCATCCGGCATGACGGGCCGCTGATCATCGGCGGCGGGCTGGCGGGGCTGTCGGCCGCGCTGGAGGCTGCGCCGGCGAAAGCCCTGGTGGTCACGCCGGATTTGCTGCTGAACGCCTGTTCCTCGGCCTGGGCGCAAGGCGGGCTGGCGGCGGCCCTGTCGCCCAGGGACAGCGCGGTCCTGCACGCGAAAGACACCGAGGGCGCGGGCGCCGGTCTGGTCGAGCCGGAAGCCGCGCGCGCCCTGACCGAGCGCGGGCGCGAGACGGTGGAATGGCTGGCCTCGCTGGGCGCGCCCTTTGACCGCGACGAGGCGGGCGGCTTCTCCGTCAGCCTGGAGGCGGCGCACAGCCTGCCGCGCGTGGCGCGGGTCGGCGGCGACGGCGCCGGGCGGGCCATCCTGTCGGCGGTGGTGGCGGCGGCGCGGGCGTCGAAGCATGTCGAGATCTGGGAAGACGGGCGGCTGCGCGGCCTGATCCAGGACGCGGACGGCCGGGTGCGCGGCGCCCTGATCGAACGATCCGGCGGACGGGTGGACGAGGTCTTTGCGCCGGCCGTGGTCCTGGCGACCGGCGGCGTCGGCGGTCTCTATGAAGTGACCACCAACCCCTCGGCCCTGCGTGGCGAGGGTCTGGCCCTGGCCTATAACGCGGGGGCTGAAATTCTCGACCCCGAGTTCGTGCAGTTCCACCCGACCGCCATCGACGTCGGCCTCGACCCGGCCCCGCTGGCGACCGAGGCTCTGCGCGGCGAGGGGGCGCGGCTGATCGACGGGACGGGCGCCTATCTGCTGGGCGAAGACGCCGACGCCGATCTGGCGCCGCGAGACATCGTGGCGCGGGCGGTGCACGCGGCGCGGGCCGACGGGCGCGGGGCGTTTCTGGATGCGACCAAAACCGTGGGCGAGGCCTTCCCGCACGAGTTTCCGGCGGTGTTTTCCGCCTGCATGCGCGCCGGGCTGGACCCGCGCGTCAGCCCCATTCAGGTGGCGGCGGCGGCCCATTACCACATGGGCGGCATCGTCGCCGACGACGAGGGGCGGACCACGGTCCCCGGCCTCTACGCCATTGGCGAATGCGCCGCGACCGGGGTGCATGGGGCCAACCGTCTGGCCTCCAACTCCCTGCTGGAGGCGGGCGCCTTCGGGCGTCGGGCCGGACGGGCGGCGGCGCAGGAGGTGCAGCCGGGCAAGGTGCCGCTGAGGCCCACGCGAGCGTCCACGGACCTGCCGTCTGAAGCCATGGCCGAGCTGCGCATGGCCATGACCCGGTGCGCGGGGGTGGTGCGCGACGAGGAGGGGCTGAGCGCCCTGATCGTCGTCATCGACCGGCTGATGAAGGCTCATCCCGAGGCGGTGGTGCTGACGGCGGCGCGGCTGATCGCCAAAGGGGCGCTGGACCGGCGCGAGAGCCGGGGCGGGCATTTCCGCGCCGACTATCCGGATAGCCTGCCGACGGCCTTGCACACCCGCATGACCCATTCTTCCGTCATTCCGGACGCGCCGCAGGCGCGAGCCGGAACCCAGGCGGCTGAGATAGTCTGACGCCTGGGTCCCGGGTCCGCTTCGCGTCCCGGGATGACGGCGAGAAATGAAAGACGTTGAGACCATGACCCGAACCCTGCCGGACCTGCTGATCGAACCCGTCGTGCGGATGGCCCTGGCCGAGGATCTGGGCCGTGTCGGCGACGTGACGGCCCAGGCCTGCATCCCCGAGGACGCGCGCTTCAGCGCCGTCTTCGCCGCGCGTCAGGCGGGCGTGATGGCCGGCGGCGCCGTGGTGCGGATCGCGGTTCATGCCATGGACCCATCGGCGACGGTGACGATCAAGGTCGCCGACGGCGAGGCCTTCGAGGCCGGGACCGTCCTGGTTGCGGTCGAGGCTGATGCCCGCGCCCTGCTGGCGGCGGAGCGGACGGCGCTGAACCTGCTGGGCCGGATGTGCGGCATCGCCACCCTGACCCGGACCTATGTCCAGGCCGTGGCGGGAACGACCGCCCGGATCGCCGACACGCGCAAGACCACGCCCGGCCTGCGCGCGCTGGAGAAGCACGCGGTGGCCTGCGGCGGCGGGTTGAACCATCGCTTCGGACTGGATGACGCCATCCTGATCAAGGACAACCACGTCGCGGTCTGCGGCGGGGCGGGCGAGGCGGTGCGTCGGGCCCGGGCCTTCGCCCCGCACCTGATGAAGGTCGAGGTCGAGGTCGACAGTCTGGCTCAGCTGGACGAGGTCCTGCCGGAGCGCCCCGACGTGGTCATGCTGGACAACTTCAGCCTGGCCGATCTGGAAGAGGCCGTGCGCCGGGTGAAGGGCAGCGCCTTCGGCCCTGTGGTGCTGGAGGCCTCAGGCGGGGTCAATCTGACGACCGTGGCCGCCATCGCCGCGACCGGGGTGGACGTGATCTCGGTCGGCGCCCTTACGCACTCGGTTCCGCAACTGGACGTGGGTCTGGACGCGAACTGACCGGCCGGGCGAACCACTTGCGGCCGATCCACTTCTGGATCGGCTCGTCGATGAAGCGGTTGTAGAGGTCCGAGGCGATCAGGGTGAAGACCAGGGCGCCGAGCCACATGGCCCAGGCCTCCCAGGCCACGCTCTCGACCGCCGGGTGCAGGCGGGCGGCCAGGGGCTCGACCACGTCGAACCAGACGGCGCCGGTGATGGTGTGGACCATGAAGAGGCAGAAGCTGACCTTGGCGCCCCATTCGGCGCCGGGGATGGGCTTGGTCACCGGCGAGGCACCGCAGCCGATGATGATGGCGCAGATGGCCAGGATGTTGATCAGGTCCGGCCCGACCAGCCAGGCGTTGACCAGCAGGACAGCGCCGCCGCCGAAGCCGACGAGACGGGCCGAGCTGGTGGTCCAGCGCCCCGTCTGAACCGCGCGCGCCAGGGTCAGGCCGACCAGGAAGAGGGGGGCGGCGCGGAACATGCACCACTGGAAGGGCAGGCTGAACTGCTGCTCGCCCAGCAGGGCCAGGCTGAGAGCGTTGGCGCCGACGACGATGGCGGCCGCCAGACCCAGGCTGATCCAGACGCTGTTGATCCTCAGCATGGCGCGCCACAGCATGGGGAAGAAGGCGTAGCAGATCAGCAGGGTCGAGATGGTCCAGCTGGGAATGTTCCAGTGACCGCCGCCCAGGCCGAAGGCGTGCAGCAGCAGGATCTGGGCGGGCAGGCCCGACAGGTCGAACCGGCCCTCGTTGCTCTGGGCCAGGCCCAGCCAGCCGGCGGCGAGGACCATGGCGACCAGCATGGCCAGAGTGATGATGTGGGTCGGGTAGCAGCGCGCCAGGCGCTTGAGCCAGAACCGGGCCAGGGAGACCTTGCGGCTGGCGACGGCGGCGCCATAGGCCTTGGCCAGGACGAAGCCCGACAGGATCAGGAAGAAGTCGGTGGCCAGATAGCCGCGCCCCAGGAAGGCGTGCATGGATTCCAGCTCGATCGGCGCGGAGCTGCCAAAATGGAACACCACGACAAACAGGGCCGCGACGAAGCGCAGGGCGTCAAGCGCGCCGCCACGCGTCTTGGCGGGGGCGGCCGGGGCGGTGGTCGTCTGGGTCATGCGGCCTACTCGGGACGTCAGAGGAGCGTTCGGTCGAGCTTATAGCAAGAAGCAGGCCGGGAACGCCTCGGCGCCGGAGGTCGTTTCATGAGGGCGAAAGGAGAGGTTCATGACCAAGTCCCCCACGGTTCCCAAGGAGCAGCGCAGCTTCGCCGATCACGGCGCGCGCACTATCCAGGACATGGCGGATCGGCGCGACCTGGCCACGGGCGCCCAGTCGGGCCAGCCCGGCGACGCGGATGTCAACACGGGTCAACAGGGCCGGTTCGGCAACCTGAAGCAGAACATGACGCCGCAATGGAAGACGCAGGACCGCTGAGGGCGGTCGGCCGCGACCCGGATCACTCCGTGGTCGCAGCCTCGGCGGGGGTGGTCGCAGCCGTCGTGACCGCCGCCGGAACGCTGGCGCCTTCGCGGGCCAGGACAGCCGTATAGGCCACGGCGCCGCCGACCTTGGCCGGTTCGGCGGTGGTCAGGCTGGCCTGGATCATGCGCGGCTGTTCGGCGCTGGTCGAGGGACGCGGCGTGTAGCGGAAGGCGTCGCTGGAGCCCGAACGACCGCCGAAGCGATAAAACAGGTGATCGCCGACCTGGCCGACCCGGATCAGGCTGTTGCGCCAGCCGGGCGAGACGCCGGTGGTGTGGAAGTGGGTGGCGTTGCCGACGGCGGCGTAGACCTGACCCGACAGGGCCTTGGAGGCCACGTCGCGGGCGCGGTTCCAGGCGGCGCGGTTGACGGCGCCGCGCATGGCGCCGTTGCAGGTGAAGCTGAACTGGCAGCCGGTGCTGCGGTTCGAGCCCTGATAGACCACGGCGCAGACGGTATTGGGGAAGGCGGGGTGGCGGGCGCGGTTCAGCACCACCTGGGCCACGGCGCGCATGCCGTCCACGCCTTCGCCGCGCGCTTCATAATAGGCGGCCCTGGTCAGGCAATCGAGGTCGCGCGACTGATCCAGGGGGGCGCCGAGGCGGAAGGGCTGGGCGGCGGGGGGGGGCAGTTTGGCGCGACGCAGGCCGTTCTGGGATTCGTCGAGGCGGGCGGTCAGCAGCTCGGCCTGGCGGTCGCGCTGGGCGGCGCCGGCGACGGAATAGGGATCGTGACGATCGGCGATGGCCAGGGCGCTGGCGTCCAGGCCGCCGGCCGCGGCGGCCATGGCTTCCTGGGTATAGCCCTCGGCGCCGGCGCCCTGCAGGCGTTCAGCTTGAGCGCGAACGGTCGAAGCCTGGGCGGCGACGCCGCCCAGATAGGCTCCACCGACGGCGAGGCTGACGACGCCGCCGAACGCCGCAGCCGCCGTCTTGGGGCGCAGGCGAACAGATTGGGCGGCGTGCATCAGCGCACGCGTCTGCGAGGAGAAACTCAAAGGCGTAGTCCTGTTCAGCAGGGCGAGGATGCCGCCCCCGTACTCAACGAAACCAGGCGACATGACGCGTCGCGAACCAGCTCCGGACCAGAGATCGACGAACGGCCGACCTCCGGAAGGCGGGCCTTAAGCCATCCGTTTATGGCCTCAATGTGGTTGATTCGGCAATTGCTGTTGCGGCGCAGCAATTCGTTACCGTCCTACAGACGATGTTTTGACGATGGATAAATGTGGCGAGTTTTTGCTGAAGCACATCTTCCGACATCTGTATTTGATTACGAGGCGATGATTTCGATGTCCGGCGAGGTTGGGCCAAAACCCTATTGGCGTGGGGGTGTTTACTTGTCTGCCTGACTCCGGCCTCAGATGGGAACTCAACGGCTTTGACCGCGTTGCAAGCTCAACCATTTCAAGGAGTTCTTCGCCTGATGACCCGTTCCACGATCCGCGTCGCTGCTGTTTTCGCCCTGGGGGTTTCGGCCCTGACTCTTTCCGCCTGCGGGCACACGGTCGAGCAGAAGGCGGCGACCGGCGCCATCGCCGGCGCCGTGGTGGCCGGACCGGTGGGGGCGGCGGTCGGCGGCGCGGCGGGCGCGGCCGTCGGCCATATCGACAAGCCGAACCGATAAGAGACGATCCGCGGCGCCGCTTGCCTGGGGCGCCGCAAACCTCCATCTGCCTGTCCGACGTCGATTTCGGCGCGAAATTGCGTGTTTGACGCCTCAAAACGGCGGCAGAGCTTGATTTCCGCGTCGGATTCCGCTTTGGCAGCGCGCCGGGCCGTTCGCGCATCCGCACGCCCGCCGGGCCGCCATTGATCGGCGTCGCCCCTCATCAGAGTTTCAAGGAAGACCGCCTCTACGCATGCGAGACCTCAAACAAACCGGCTTCAACGACCGCATCACCGCCCAGCAAGAGGCCAAGAAGGCGCTGCTGGCCAAGTTCAAGCCCAAGCCGACGGTCCAGGATCCCGAGTTCGAGAAGCTGGCTGAAAAGCGCGCCGCCGAGAAGGAAGCCCAGCGCCAGCAGTTCGAGCTGGAGAAGGCCGAACAGCGCCGCGAGAAGGCCGAGAAGGAAGCCGCCCGCCTGGCCGCCGAAATGGCCGCCCAGGACGAGGTCGACGCCGCCAAGCGCGCCGCCCGCAAGGAGCGCAAGCAGCTGACCAAGGAAGAACAGAAGGCCGCGCGCGACGCTCGTTACGCCGCCCGCAAGGCGCGTCAGCGCTAAACAGACGTCTCCCGATAGACCCTTCTCCCCTTGCGGGAGAAGGTGGACGGCGAAGCCGGACGGATGAGGGGTTGCGCGAGGCTCGACGCGCCGCCCTCAGCCGCCGTTGCGAGACCCCTCATCCGGCCCTGACGGGCCACCTTCTCCCGCAAGGGGAGAAGGAAGCGTATTGCAACGCCCCTGCGGCTGCAGCGTTACAGGGGCGAAGTTTCCGGCCTTGACCGGGCGCGCCCCCTTGGATCGCGGTCCGGATTTCCTAACTGCAAGGCTGGATTTTCTCACAGCGACGCAAACAGGAGCCGCCATGACCGCCGCTATCGACACCGGGCTGAAACCCAAGGAACGCGCCGACGTCGCGCGGGAACTGTCCAAGGTCCTGGCCGACAGCTTCGCCGTCTATCAGAAGACGCACGGCTATCACTGGAACGTCCGCGGGCCGGAGTTCTTCAGCCTGCACAAGCTGCTGGAGCAGCAATACAATGAGATCTGGGCCGCGCTGGACGACATCGCCGAGCGCATCCGCGCCCTGGGCGAACTGGCCCCGCAGAGCGCCTCGGCCTTCGCCAATCTGACTTCGATCAAGGACGGCGATCCCGAAAAGGACGCCGGCGAGATGCTGAAGGAGCTGATCAAGGACCACGGCGTGCTGATCGCCACCGCGCGCGCCGCCCTGGACGCCGCCGACGAGGTCGGCGACGAGGCCAGCGTCGATCTGATGACCCAGCGTCTGGCCGCCCACGAAAAGGCCGCCTGGATGCTGCGCTCCAGCCTGGGCGATCGCTAGATCGCGACGGCTCCTCACGGAACAGTAATCTTCGGGCCTGAAAAGCGCCGGATTGAGGGATCACTCAGATCGCCTTCCGGCGCGCGCCAGCGCCGCAAACAGGACGCTGGATGCTGAAAGGCCGACTGCCGCCGCTGAAGACCACGGGACGCCGGGCCATCGCCGCGGCGCCCATGGTCATGGCTGTCAGCCTGGCGGTCATGGGCGTGGCCATGTCGGCCAGCTCCAGCCCGCGCCCCGACATCGACCGCACCGCCGAGGCCGTGGCCCGCGCCACCGGCGGGGACCTGACCCCGCGCGGCCTGGACCTGGTCATGGCGCGGCTGGATGCGGGGCAACTGGCCGTGGCCCGCCGCTTCGATCCGGCCCTGAACCTGCCCGAGCTCTATGATCTGACGCCGGGGTGGGAGAGCCTGACCCTGGGCGGCAAGCCGTCCCTGGACGCGGGCGTTTCGGGCGTGGCCGCCCAGCAGTTGAACGCGGCCATGCCCAATGCTTTCGGCGCCCTGCAGCCGGCCAAGCCCTTCGACCTGCGTCCCGCCACCGAGGCCGACCGCAGGCGCGCCCTGCGCTGCCTGACCCAGGCCGTCTATTACGAGGCGGCGCTGGAGCCGAGCGAGGGGCAGGAGGGCGTGGCTCAGGTCGTGCTGAACCGGGTGCGCGACCCCAACTATCCCAACACGGTCTGCGGCGTGGTCTATCAGGGGGCCGAGCGGACCACCGGCTGCCAGTTCAGCTTCACCTGCGACGGCGCCCTGAGCCGCACCCCTATCCCCTGGGCCTGGTCCCGCGCCGCCCGCGTGGCCGAGCGCGCCCTGGCCGGCCATGTGGCGACGCGCGTGGGTACGGCGACCCACTATCACGCCGACTACGTCCACCCCTGGTGGTCGCCGACCCTGGCCAAGATCACCCAGGTCGGGGCGCACATCTTCTATCGCTGGAAGGGCGCGCCGGGCGAAAGCGCCGCCTTCGTCCAGAAGTCGGCGGGCCGTGAGCCGGTCATCGACGAGGCCCGCTTCGCCCAGCCCCGTGTGCTGCTGGCCGCCGACAGCGTCGAGGAAGCCCTGGCGGGCGCCGCGCCGAACCAGCTGCGCACCGTCGAGATCGACGGCCAGACCCGCGTCGTCGGCGTCGCCAGCCTGGGCGGCCGCCGCCAGGCCAGCAAGGACGAGATCGCCGCCATCAACGAGCGGCTGAAGGCCTATGAGGCCGCGCCCGCGCCGACCGTGACGGTCACGCCGCCGGGCGTCACCGCCATGGCGGTCGAGGAAGTCGGCAAGCCTGCCGCCTAGCCCGAAGGCTGTCGCTTTGAAATACCGCTAAGGGTGGAAAGCGGACACTTCACGTGTAGGCTTCCGGCTATGACGAAGATACGCTTGATCCGGCGGGCCGCTGTTGTCGGGAGTGCAGCTTCCGCGATTGCCTACGTCGGCTTTCTGATGGCAGGCCTCAATGGTGGCGGACCACACCTTGATGATCTCTGGGGGGCTGTCTTTTTTGCACCTGCGCACGTGCTTGTTGCGTGGGCGATCTTCTGGGTATTGGGTGTCATTGCGTTCGCGTTTCGGAGCAAACTCGCGGACCACTTGCTCTTATTGTCCGCTGGGCTCGTTGGTTTGCCGTTCCTCTGGACGGTAGCTATGAGCTATCTGTATTACGATTGGCCACGGGAGATTTGGCCTAGTTTCCAAGACGATGCTTGGCGTTGGCATCTTACCTATATTTACGCTGAGTTCGCGCTAGGAATATTTCTGGGATTCATTGGCCTCGCCGCTACTGCCTTAACAATCAGCAAGCCGGCCGAGACGTAGAGGGTCCGCAATGGGTCGAAAGCAGACATTCACCAGCCGTCATCTATCGGACGTCGACCGAGGCGCGCCGGGGGCGCCGTCGCCCACCCTCCCGGACGGGAGGGTGGGCTTGCGAGGCCTACCAGGCGCCGATCTTCTCGGCTTCCTTGTGGCTGATGGGGGTGTGGGCGGCCTTGTGGTCTTCCTCGGCCAGGAAGCGGGCGGCTTCCAGGGCGGCCATGCAGCCCATGCCGGCGGCGGTGACGGCCTGGCGATAGACGTCGTCGGTGACGTCGCCGGCGGCGTAGACGCCCTCGATGGCGGTCGAGGCCGTGCCCGGCTTGACCCGCAGATAGCCGCCGGAGTTGATCTCCAGCTGGCCGGCGAACAGCTCCGACGACGGGGCGTGGCCGATGGCGATGAAGACGCCGTCGGCGGGGATTTCCGACAGGTCGCCGGTCTTGACGTTCTTCAGTCGCACGCCGGTGACATTGCGGGCCACGCCGTCGACGACGCCGAGGATTTCATCAACCGCCACGTCCCAGATCACCTCGATCTTGGGATGGGCGAACAGGCGGTCCTGCAGGATCTTCTCGGCGCGGAACTCGGCCTTGCGGTGGATGACGGTGACCTTCTCGGCGAAGTTGGTCAGGAACAGGGCCTCCTCGACGGCGGTGTTGCCGCCGCCGACGACCACGACCTGCTTGCCGCGATAGAAGAAGCCGTCGCAGGTGGCGCAGGCCGAGACGCCGAAGCCCTGATAGTCGGCCTCGCTCTCAAGGCCCAGCCACTTGGCCTGGGCGCCGGTCGAGATGACCACGGTTTCGGCCAGCAGCTCGGCGCCCGAATCCAGCGTCAGGCGGAAGGGGCGCTGTGAGAGGTCGGCCTTGGTGACGATGTCGTGGATGACCTCGGTCCCAACGTGCAGGGCCTGGGCCTGCATCTGCTCCATCAGCCAGGGACCCTGGATGGTCTCGGCGAAGCCGGGATAGTTCTCGACATCCGTGGTGATGGTCAGCTGTCCGCCGGGCTGCAGACCGGCGATGACCACCGGGTTCAGCGAGGCGCGGGCGGCGTAGATGGCGGCGGTCCAGCCGGCGGGACCGGAACCGATGACGGCGAGGCGGACAGTACGAGCTTGGGTCATGGGTCCTATTTAGGCGCTGATTCCCGATTTCGCGACGCCCCACGTTCCGTGACGCTTCATGGGGCGATATGAAGGCGTCATGACTGCTGAAAATCCCGCCGCCCACGAGACCCGCAACCTGCTGCGACGCCTGCTGGTCAGCGCCCGACGCGGGGTCGAACACCCCGAGGTGGCGCAGGCCGTCTATGAGAACGGCGGGCTGAACGGCCGCTATCTGATGATGACGGTCATTTCGGCCTCCATCGCGGCCCTGGGCCTGATGTTGTCGTCGCCGGCCGTGGTCATCGGGGCCATGCTGGTCTCGCCGATGATGGGGCCGATCGTGGCCCTGGGCTTCTCCCTGGCCCTGCTGGACTGGAGCGAGCTGAAGCAGTCGCTGACGGCGCTCGGCGTCGGGGTGGGTCTGGCCCTGTTCGTGGCGGTCCTGCTGACCCTGCTGTCGCCGCTGAAGGAGCCGACGGCCGAGATCCTGGCCCGCACCCGGCCCAACTTCTTCGACCTGCTGATCGCGGTCTTTTCCGGGGTGGCCGGCGCCTATGCGGTGATCCGCCAGCGTGGCGAGACCATCATCGGCGTGGCCATCGCCACCGCCCTGATGCCGCCGGTCGCCACGGTGGGCTTCGGTCTGGGGACCGGGGACCTGTCGATCGCGGCGGGCGCCTTCTTCCTGTTCATGACCAACCTGGTGGCCATCGCCCTGGCGGCGACGGTGACGGCGGGCTTCTATGGCTTCCGGCCGCGCCTGCTGGAACGGCCCAAGCCCTGGCGCGGGGTGGCGGTCATGGTGGTCTTCGTCCTGCTGGCCGTTCCCCTGGCCCTGTCGCTGCGCAGCATCGCCCTGGAGAGCCGGGCCACGGCCGAGACCCGGCTGGCGGTCGAGGACATCTTCGCCGGCGGTGAATCCCGCATCACGCTTCTGGACGCGCGCAGCGAGGGGAAGGGCGTGACCGTCTCGACCCTGGTCAGCACGCGCAAGCTGGTGGCGGACGCCCAGAACCGGCTGCAGGAGCGGCTGACGGCGGCCCTGCATGTCCCGGTCACGGCCACCCTGGACCAGATCGTCGTGGCCGACCCCCAGGCGGCGGCGCGCGCCGTCCAGACCAGCCAGACCGCCGCGCCCGACCCGGCGGCGGCTCTGCGCAACCGTCTGGCCGACGCCGTGCCCTTCGCCACCGATGCGGTCATGACCGACGCCGAGGGGCGGCGCGCCATCGTCCTGCTGCGGCCTGACGCCGGGCTGGACCTGGACAGCGCCTATGCTCTGGAAGCGGCCCTGCGCGGACGCTTCGACGGGGTGGACGTCTGGGTCACGCCGCCTGTGCAGGAGCCGAAATCGGTGGATCTGGGCGACGCCGAGGCCCGCGCCCGCACGGTCTGGGCCCTGGCCCGCTGGCGGGCCAGTCCGGCCCTGAGCCTGTGTCGCCCGGCGCCCGGCGCCCCGGCGACGGACGACCGCGAAGCCCAGCCGGACGCGGGTCAGGCCTTCCGCGCCCAACTGGCGGCGGCGGGGGTGTCGGTCCGCGACGAGGCCGGTCCCGCCTGCCAGCGCGGCGATCAGAATCTGGCCCGCCTGGCGCTCAGCTAGGTCGGGGCTGTATCGAGGGGGAGACGAGATGAAGACGACGAACAAGGCGGCGGCCTTCCTGCCCATCGGCATCGGGGCGGGCGTCGCGATTGGCGTGGGCGTCGGCGTGGCGACCGACAACCTGGCTCTGGGGCTGTCGCTGGGCGTGGCCATAGGCTGCGGCCTGGGCGTGGCCCTGATGGGGGCGATGCTGGCCCAGTCGAAGAAGAAGGCCGAAGGCGCAGGGTCCGATCCGACCTACATCCCGGACAGCGGGTCATCCAGTTCGTCGTCGGCCAGCGACGCCGGCTGTTCGTCGGATGGCGGCGGCGGGGGCGGCTGCGACTAGAGCGTCCGCATCGCCTCCAGCACGGCGCGGGCGGCGCGTTCCGTCTCGTTGAGCGGGGCGTAGGTCCAGCCCTCCAGCATCCCGTCGAAGGGGCGGGCGGCGCCGTGGGCTTGAAGGTCGGCGTGCAGGCGGGCGAACTTGCCGGGGGGCTTGAGCGCGATCATGGGCAGGACATGAACCGGCTTGCCGGTCGCGGCGGCCTCGGTGGCCATATTGGCGCTGTCCTCGGTGACCAGGACGTGGTCGGCGGCGTCCAGCATGGCGAACAGGGGGTTGTCGCCGGTCCCGTCCCAGATCCAGCCGGGCAGGTCAGACAGGCGCTCGGTCATGACGGCCTGGGCGGCGCCCGGCGTGCGGCGCGAGAAGGTCAGCAGCAGCGAGCCGCCAGACGCCTGAACCGCCGCCTTGATCCGGTCGGCCAGGAGCGCCGCATGGGCGGGCGTCAGGTCGAAGGCCTTGGATCGGCCGCCGATCATCACGGCGACGCGCGGATGGGGCAGGGGGGCGATGCGGGCGGCGAAGGCCGGCGCGGCCTCGGCCAGCTGTTGCGGGGTGATGCGGTGGGGGCTGCCGATGATCTCGAAGACATTGTCGCCGGACAGGCTGTCGTGGGCGGGGGCGACGATCAGGTCATAGGCGTCGTTGTTCCAGCGCGGGTCCTGGGTCTGGACCGTGAAGGTCTTGCCGCCGCTCCAGTCGCGGACGCGGGCCGACAGGGGCAGGCTGGCGCGGCCGGTGGCGATCCACAGGTCGGGCCAGTCGGTCACATCGCGCGGGTTGAAGGAGCCGGGCGCCAGCATGGCGGGCGTCTTCAGCCCGGACGGCCAGCGGTCGAACAGGGGCCGCCAGCGGACGTGTTTGACGGCGATGTCGGCGGGGGTCAGGCGGGCGACCGCCTCGGCCAGGCCCAGGGCCTGGTTCTGGATGCCGGCGCGACCGTCGGACACCACCCAGACAGACAGAGGGCGCGCGGCAGAACCGCGCGCCCCTGTGGCCTTCTCAAAGGGAGAGGGGCCTACTTCCACTCGACCTTGAGGATCTCATAGGCCTTCACGCCGCCGGGCGTGTTGACCTCGACCACGTCGCCGATTTCCTTGGAAATCAGGGCGCGGGCGATGGGCGAGGCGATGGAGATCTTGCCCAGCTTCACGTCGGCTTCGTGTTCGCCGACGATCTGATAGACGCCCTCTTCCTCGGTGTCCTCGTCCACGTAGGTGACGGTGGCGCCGAACTTGACCTGGTTGCCCGACAGTTTGGACACGTCGATCACCTGGGCGCGCGACAGCTTGTCCTCGATGTCGGCGATCGAGCCTTCGATCCAGCCCTGGCGCTCCTTGGCGGCGTGATACTCGGCGTTTTCGGACAGGTCGCCGTGTTCGCGGGCCTCGGAGATGGCCGCGATGACGCTCGGCCGTTCGACCTGCTTCAATTGCTTCAACTGTTCGTCGAGGACACGGTAGCCCTCGGCCGTCATCGGCACTTTTTCCATTGTGTCGTGAGTTTCTTGCTTCGCCCGGAGACTAATGAGAGACGTAAATCAGCACAGACACGATCACGGGGCGCGCGTGATCGGGGCCAAGAGTCTAGGGCGCCCTTCAGCCAAACTCAAGAGCATGATCGGCGTGACGGATCAGGGCTTGGTCTGGCTCACGGCCCGGCGGATCGCGGTCCAGGCGATGAAGCCCAGCGCCGCCACGGCCAGCAGCATGAAGACGGTGGAGATCAGTCCGACCCCCGCGGCGATGAAGGCGATGACGACGCAGACGGCGGCGGCCAGGGCCGCGATGACTTGAATGATGGACAGGCGCATGGGGTCGTTAACGTTGTCGCCCTGCCGGGGTTGCGACCTCCCGAAGCCGTGATCGACGAACGCGGACCTCAGGCGTAGGCGTATTCCCCGCCCCGCTCCAGAGCGCGTTTCCAGGCGGGGCGGGCATGGATGGCGCTCAGGAAGCGCGCGATGTGGGGATAGGCGGCCAGGTCGATGGCGCGGCTGGCCGCGGCCTCCAGCGGGAAGCTCATCATGATGTCGGCGGCGCTGAACGACGGCCCGGCGAACCAGCCGGTGGCGGCCAGTTCGGCTTCCTGCCAGTCGGCGTGCGCCTTCAGTTGCGGGTCGATGAAGCTGGCCTGCGCCTTGGCCGCTATGCCGTTGACGACGGGGCGGACCAGGCCCGGCGCCCGCTTGGGCAGTTGGCCGAAGATCAGCTTGAGCAGCAGGGGCGGCATGGCCGAGCCCTCGGCATAGTGCAGCCAGTAGGTGAAGCGCCGCCCGTCGGCCGTGCCGCGCGCCGGGCGCAGCCGTCCCTCCGGGTCGTGGGCGTCCAGCAGGTATTCGACGATGGCGCCCGTCTCGGCCACGCGGACGTCGCCGTCGTCCAGCACCGGCGACTTGCCCAGGGGATGGACCGCCTTCAGCTCGGGCGGGGCCAGCATGGTGGCCGGGTCCCGCTCATAGCGTTTGACCTCATAGGGAAGCCCCAGTTCCTCCAGCAGCCAGAGCACGCGCTGCGAGCGGGAGTTGTTCAGGTGATGGACGA